>Ga0213870_1001292_pt1 | contig 11363 bp, 11 predicted proteins | sample WICALVC2017_Meta_FD_160119 | JGI IMG/M metagenome (GOLD analysis project Ga0213870, IMG submission 160119) | Freshwater microbial communities from subterranean cave lake in Wind Cave National Park, South Dakota, United States - WICALVC2017 | ecosystem: Environmental > Aquatic > Deep subsurface >... | reverse complement strand
ATTTGGTTCTTGACATAGATTGCGGGTTTTTTGAATATTCAAAGATTGCAGCTGACCTGGTGATTAAGGCTTTGAAGTTCCATAATGTAAACTCTATTTCCTGCAAATTTTCTGGCAACAAAGGTTTTCATATTGGAGTGCCTTTTGAGGCATTTCCTGACAAGGTGAGGAATGAGGAAACCAAAAATCTTTTTCCTGCTGCTCCAAGACAGATTGCATTGTACATAAAGGAAATGATTAAAAAACCGCTTGGGGACAAGATTATGGAGTTTGAAAAGGATAATTTCAATGCTATTATAGAAAAAACAGGCAAAAAAGCAAATGAAATAATATACTACAACAACAAAAACAGGGCATTGAATGCAGAGCCATTTTTAAACATTGATACTTTGCTGATTTCTTCAAGGCATTTATATAGGATGCCTTATTCCTTGCATGAAAAATCCGGCTTGATTTCAACTTCATTAAACCCAGAAAAAGTGCTGTTGTTTAGGAAAGAATTTGCAATCCCGAAGAATGTAAGGATAAGCAAGCACAGGTTCCTTGATAAAAGTAATATTGAAAGCAGTGAAGCAAAGCAGCTGCTTATGGAAGCTCTGGATTTTAGCATTAAGCAGGAAACTTTTAGCACAAAAAAAGAATTTGTAGCGCCTGAAAAAGCCTTGCCTGAAGAATTATTCCCGCCTTGTATTAAGCTAATTCTAAATGGCTTAGAAGATGGAAGAAAAAGAGCTTTGTTTATATTGCTCAATTACTTTACCTCAATTGGGTGGGATTATGACATGATAGAAAAAAGGCTTAGGAAGTGGAATGTAAAAAATAAAGAGCCTTTAAGAGAAGTATATCTTATTGGGCAATTAAGGTATCACAAGCAGATGCAAAAAAAGATTTTGCCGCCCAACTGCGATAATGAGATGTACATGGCTGGTATAGGCGTTGATAAATTATGTGGAGAACTGCATAAAAAAGGGATAAAAAATCCTGCACAATATACTTTAAGAAGAGCAAAATTAATGAATAGAGTGAATAAAGGCAAAATAGAAAAAAGTTTAAGTGTTGCCAAATAACGTATAACTTTCGAAAACTATCGAAAATTATCAATTTTCGGAGTTCTCGAAAATCATGGATTTTCGAAAACTATTTAAATAACCAAATAAATGCTTATTAAATCAAAAATTGAGGTGATTGGATGGCTTTTGGTGTTCAGGAAATAACACTTGCTATTATCATAGGCACTTTGGCTGCAATAGTCTATTCTTTGAGAATTCTGGTTTTAATGGAAAGAAGGATAGCAAGGATAGAGATGCATATTGAAAGGGTTGTTGACAAAATTGTAAAGGAAGAGATAAAGATTGAGAGATCGATGAAAAGAAGGCATTAAATTTTTATTTAATCACTTCCTCAATCAACAAGCCTTTTCTTTCCGCAACTTTAGCGTCAATCACGTAACCATTTTCTGTCTTTTCTATATCTTCAATGCCTAAAAACAGCCAGTTCTTTCTTGCAAACCTTACAGCAAACCATGGCTCTGCTCCAAATATATTGCAAAATTCCTTAAGCTGCTCAACATCATACTTATCAAGGTATTTCTTGGTCTTTTTTGTTGATTTGCATTCTATAGCAAGTATTCTAACTTTGTTGCTTACAATTAAATCCGGTCCTGGATATTTCATTGAGCCGGAGCCAGCGCTTCTTATACAACCTAGTCCTTTACTCCAAAACAAATGCAATAATTCCCTTTCAGCCGTAGAGCCTTTAGATTTTGAAGACATTCTTACAACTCAATTTTCATAAAATCCTTTGCGCATATTACATTGTCAAAAATATTTCTTGCATCTTCCTCTAATTCTTGCGTATTCTTATAGCGTGCGCTGAAATGTATTAAAACAAGCTGCTTGGCATTTGATTTATTTGCAATCTGCGCAGCTTGCTTTGCTGTCATATGCCCGTATTCCTCGCTCTTGCCAACTAATTTTGAAGAGTAAGTTGCCTCGCAAATCAATAAATCAGCATCGTCAGCAATTTTGTAGCAGTTATCGCATAATACAGTATCAGTTATATAAGCAATTTTCTTTCCATTTTCAATGTAAGCAACTTCATCAGGCATGATTTTTTTGCCATTATGTTCTATTGATTTGTTCTGCTGCAATTTTCCAATTAATGGTCCATTGGGAATATTAAATTTTTTAATCTTCTTCATGTCAATTTTTCTTTTGTCTTTTTCCACAAACCTGTAGCCTAGAATCTCTATGCCATGCTCTAATGGATATGCCTCTAATTGAAACTCATTATTTTCAAAAAAAACGCCGCTTTTGACTTCTTTAACAACAAAGTTTATTCTCTTGTCAAAAACAAATGCCTCGAACATCTTTTCCATTCTTTTTTTAGTTCCAGTTGGACCATAGATTTCTAATTTATTGCTGTAATCCATAGAGCTTAAGGTTTGAATCAATCCAGGCAGTCCAAGCACATGGTCACCATGCCAATGGCTTATGAGAATTTTAGTTGCCTTTGTCAAGCTAATTCCAGCTATCTTGAATTGGCGTTGGGTGCCTTCCCCACAGTCAAACAAAATTCCTTCATAGCCATAGCTAAGAAAAACAGCTATTTGGTTTCTCTCCTTAGTTGGAACCATAGAAGAAGTTCCAAGAAACGTTAGTTGCATAATTTTGAGTATTGATTTAGGATATTTAATGGTTTTTGTTTTCTGTATGGAAAAGAAATTATAGCAACAACCTTTTTAAATCAACCAATATACCTAAAGAGCACTAATTAATATGACTAAGAAAAAGGAAGAAACTAAAGATATTCTTCCTAAAAAGGAAGAGAAAGAAGTCAAAGAGCATAAAGAACAGACAGATGCGAGTGAGCGAAGAACTCGCTCACATCTCACCGAGCCTGTCAAAGCATTTTTTTCAGATGAAAGGGTGCTTACAGAAAGCTCAGACGATGCTAGAGAGCTCTATAATCAAAGCAGATATGGCAATTTGCTTGATGGTGGAAGAGTCCAACTTTCTTTGATTGAAGCGCTTTATCTTGTGGAAAAAAAGAAAATTAAGGTTTATGGTTCTAGAGATAAGGAAATTAATTACGAAAATCTTTTGAAAAAATCACAGAAAGCAGAGCCAAATTTCTGGGTCAGGTATTGTGTTTACAGGGACATTAGAAACAGGGGCTATATAATAAAAACAGCTTTAAAGTTTGGCGCTGATTTCAGGATTTATGACAGGGGCGTTAAGCCAGGCGAAGACCATGCAAGATGGGTTGTGTTTCCAGTTCATGAAGGCTCAACTTTAACTTGGTATGAGTTTGCAGCTAAAAATAGGGTGGCACATTCAACAAAGAAACGGCTTTTAATCGGGATAATAGACGCGGAGAATGATGTCACGTTCTACGAAATCCGCTGGTTGAGACCATAACCTTTGACTTCTTTAACAACAAAATATATAAACAAAACTTCTATAGTTTGTATTATGGAAACTCGAGACAAGATTCTTGAAATTGTAAAAGCCAAGGGCCCTGTTCTGCCTGTTCAGATTTCAAAGGAAATTGGAAGCAATATTTTAATGGCTTCTGCCCATCTTGCAGAGCTGACTGCAAGCAGCAGATTGAAGATTTCCACTATAAAAGTTGGCGGCTCTCCATTATATTATCTGGCTGGACAGGAGGAAATGCTTCAGAAATTCACATCTAACATGAATGATAAAGAGAAAAAAGCGTTTGATTTGTTAAATCAACAGAAAGTTTTGAGAGATTCTGAGCAGGAGCCTGTAATCAGAGTTGCGCTAAGGGAGATCAAGGATTTTGCATTTCCTTTGAATGTCACCCACAATAATAATAAAGAAATTTTCTGGAAATGGTACTTAACTCCAAATGAAGAAGCTGAGCAGTTGATAAAAGAAAGGCTGCAGATTCTGGAAAAACCAATTGAAAGAAAAATAGAAAAAGTGCAAAAACAAGAAATCAAGGAAAAAATTGAAGAAAAACCAGTAGAGGCAATTAAAAAAGAAGCAAAACCAAAGGAAATAAGAAAATACAAGCCAAGAGACAAAGAAGACAATTTCTTAAAAGATATTATGAAATTCTTTGAAAAGAACAAGATTAATGTTGTAAGCAGCGAGATAATAAAGAAAAGCTCAGAAATAGATTTTATTGTTGAAATTCCAAGTGTAGTTGGCAACTTGCAATACTATTGCAAGGCAAGAAATAAGAAAAAAATTAGTGACTCGGATTTAAGCAATGCATATGTAAAAGGCCAGCTAAAAAGGCTGCCTGTTCTTGTTCTTTCCCCAGGAGATTTGTCAGCAAAAGCCCAGGAAATAATAGGAAAGGAATTAAACAATTTAACATTTAAGAAGGTATAACAATTTTAATTTTCAATAAAATCAAAAAACAAAAACGACTTTTGAATATAAGCATCTCGATAAATCGAAGATTTTCGAGTGTGATCGAAAATGCGTGGCATGCGAGGTTCAGTGAGATAAGCGAGCGAAAGAGATGAATGCGAGCTTGCGAGCATTCTCGCAAGCAACTCGAGCTTTCGCATTCGACTGAAACTCGCTCACCATTCGACAGCATTTATCGACATGTGCGAAGCACAGATTGAATTAATAAAAACAATAAATTATATCAAATAAAAATGGGAGTAGCCTTAACAGAGTTGTTGCTGATCAGAGAGATTGACTTAAATTTTCTTCATGATAAGGTTTTGATTGTTGATGCTCCAATGTGGCTCTATCAATTTTTAAGTTCTATAAGGCAAAGGGATGGCTCGTTATTGACAGATTCAAAAGGCAATGTTACATCGCACTTGATGGGATTGTTGGCAAGAGTATCAAACTTGACGCAGCAAGACATTAAGCTTGCATTTGTTTTTGACGGTGAACCACCTAAATTAAAGCACATGACGCTTGAAAAAAGAAAGGAGATAAAGCTTGAGGCACAGAAAAAGTTTGAGAAAGCAAGGGAAAAAGAAGATTTGGAGTTAATGAAAAAGTATGCTGCTCGCACATCAAGATTGACAGAGGAAATGATAGACGAAGCAAAAAAGCTTATTGAAGCATTTGGATTGCCTGTTATAGGTGCTCCTTCAGAAGCAGAAGCACAGGCATCCTTTATTGTCAAAAATGAAGATGCTTTTGCTTTGGCAACAAATGACGCAGATGCAATGCTTTTTGAAGCTCCAAAAATTGTGAGAAACTTGAATATGGCAGGCAAGAAGAAAAGAAAAGACAAGTTAAGCTATGAAACAATCAATCCGGATTTGATTGATTTGCATGAAAATTTGAAGCACCTTCAAATCAACCAAGAACAATTAATAGCTCTTGCTATGCTTATTGGAACTGATTACAATTCAGGCGGAATAAAAGGAATTGGGCCAAAAACTGCGCTTAAACTGGTTAAAAGTTATAAAACAAATTTTGAATCATTATTCAGAGAAGCAAAATGGGATGATTTTTTTGATTTTTCTTGGAAAGAAGTATTTGACCTGATAAAAAACATGCCAGTGGATAATAACTACAATTTAAGATGGGCAGATGTAGATGAAGAAAAAATAGTAAAATTGCTTGTTGACAAGCACGATTTTTCTGAAGAGAGGGTTAAGAATCAGATTGAAAGTTTGGTAAAAGAAAAACAGAAAAAAAGGCAGAAGGGGTTGGAGGAGTTTTTTGGATGAAACAAAACCTAAAATTTTATCTAAAAAATAAACTATCAAAAAAAGAACTAGAATTTGTTCCATCTTCCTTTGATGTAGTGGGTGATATTCTGATATTTTCAGATTTTCCAAGAGAATTAACAAAAAAAGAAAAGATAATTGGACAAACAATACTGGAAAATTATCATCATATTAAAACAATTTTAAAAAAAACTAAAAAATACTCTGGCAGGTTTAGAACTCCAAAATTAAAAGTTATTGCTGGCGAAAAAAGAAAAGAAACAATATGCAAAGAAAATAATGTTTTGATAAAGCTTGATGTTGAAAAGGTTTATTTATCTCCAAGAATGTCAAGCGAAAGAAAAAGAATTGTTTCTTTAATTAAGCCAAATGAGTCTGTTTTAGTTATGTTTAGTGGCTCTGGAGTTTATCCATTGGTTATAGCCAAAAACTCTAAATGTAAGGAAGTTTATGGAATTGAAATCAATCCCATAGCCCATAAATACGCATTGGAAAATGTCAAAAAAAATAAATTGGAAAACAAGATAAAATTATTTCTAGGTGATGTAAAGAAAATCATGCCGAAGTTAAGCAAGAAGTTTGACATGTCAGTAAATCGCAAAGCGATTTCCGCTGAGATGAGCGAGCGAGAGCATGGAGTTAAGCGAGCGAAAGCGAGCTTTCGCATGTCACGCGAGCTCTCGCATGTAGATGCGTGCGAGAACGCGCACGCTCGCGTTCAACTCACTGCTCAAAAACCTTTGGTTTTTGACAGGATTTTAATGCCTTTGCCAAAAGGAGGGGAATATTTTCTGGATTTAGCATTAAAATATATAAAAAACAAGGGGATTATTCATTTTTATGATTTTTTGCATGAAGATGAATTCTATAAAGCAGAAGAAAAAGTTAAAAGTGCCTGTAAAAAACATAAAAAAAATTTCAAAATCTTGAAAACAACCAAATGTGGCCAATATTCCCCAAGGTTTTATCGAGTTTGCGTCGATTTTTTAGTTGACTAATATTTTATTAATCTTTTTTTGCCTTGGGGTTAATTGACCTAACTAATAAGTTTAATCACCCCTTTATTCTTTTTCATTTATCTTCAAAATCCTCCATAGTGTTTAGATCTAAAACACTAATCTCAATTTCTTTTTTGTCTTTCATGCAATTTGGTAATGCATTAATATATATAAAAGATTGTGGTGATAATGAATCACCATAAAATTTAAATAGGTATATAAATTATATTATGCATATGGAAGCTGTATTGTCAAAAATAGGATTAACAAAGAACGAGATAAATGTCTATACAACATTGCTGAAGCTAGGCACTGCATTAGCCGGTGAGATAACATCTTATTCTGGAGTGCATCGCAGAAATGTTTATGATTCAATAGAACGTCTAATTGAAAAAGGTTTGGTGAGTTTTGTTGTAATAAACAACAGGAAATGGTTTAAGGCAGCTGACCCATCAAGATTGCTTGTTGTTGTAGATGAGCAAAAAAACAGGCTTGATAACATAAAAATATCCATGGAGCAGATTATACCTCAACTTAGGGCATTGCCTGTTATAAAAGAACAGCAGGATGTTTCATATTTTAAAGGAAAGGAAGGTATTAAAACAGTTTATGAGGATATTCTAGCAACTGCGAAAAGCTATATCGGATACGGACCTGGAATACACATAGACATCCTATTGAAAGCTTATTTCAAGGATTATGTAAGAAGAAGGATAAAAAAAGGAATGAGACTAAGAATGATATGGGACGAGCGTTCCAGAGGAAAGTATTTTACAAAAACTCCATTGGTTGAATCAAGATTCTTGCCAAATGAAGTTTGCTCTTATGCTGCTTTAAGGATTTACGGCAACAAAGTTGCTCTAATGCTGTTTTCAGAAGAGCAGCCACTGGCAGTTGTAATTGAAAACAAGGCAATTGCAGATGGCTATAGAAAATATTTTGAAGTTATGTGGAAAGCTGCAAAGCCATAGAAACTCTTAAAAACTGATATTCCTTATTTTAATTGGTGCACGCAATGAAGATATGAACACCCTTAGAAGTGCAAACTGATGATATGCGGTAGTAACTACTGAGCGTGTGCCTTTATAAAAAATGATAAAGAAGAAAATGGAAATCTATATTTACTTTATTTTAATACTTCTTGCATGGGGCTTGTGGGGATTTTTCGGGAAGTATGCATTAAAATTCATTAACCCTACTTCCTTGATATTGTTTGAAACTATTGGTGCTATTGTAATACAGCTAATTGTTGTAATTTTTCTATTTTATTATAAATATAAGTTTGATACTAACCCGACAGGAATTACCTTTGCTGTGCTGACTGCCCTTTTTGGTGTTATTGGAACAATTCTTTTTTTCTTCACTTTGTCAAAAACAAAAGCATCCATTCTAGTACCATTGACTGCACTTTATCCTCTGGTAACAATCGTCCTTAGCTTTGTTTTCCTAAAAGAAAAAGTAACTTTAATACAGGGCATTGGAATTGTTTTAGCAATTATCGCCGGTGTTTTATTGTCGATTTAGCCAAACATTCCAAGATAGTCTTCCCCTTCAGTCTTTTCTTCTTCCTTAACTTTGTCTATGGCTTTTAAGAAATCTTCTTTAGTTACAAAAGTTCTGTTGCGTCTTATTGCAAAATACCCAGCCTCTGTGCAGGAAGCTTTTATTTCAGCGCCGCTAAATCCCTCCATCCTGCTGGTTAACACTTCAATGTTTATTTTTTTGTCAAAGCTCATATTTTTTGAGTGTATCTTGAATATTTCAAGCCTTGCTTCTTTGTTTGGTATGGGTATGTTAAGAAGCCTGTCCAGCCTTCCAGGCCTTATAACAGCAGGATCAAGTATATCTTTTCTGTTAGTTGCTCCTATAATCTTCACATTATCTAGTGGCTTAAATCCATCTAATTCGGCAAGCAGCTGCATAAATGTCCTGTTAACTTCTCTTTCACCAGATGTGCCTACTTCAATTCTTTTTGCTGCTAATGCATCTAACTCGTCTATAAAAACAATAGCTGGAGCTTTCTTTCTTGCAAATTCAAAAATCTCTTTTACAAGCTTTGCTCCCTCTCCAATGAATTTTTGGACTAATTCAGAGCCAACAACTTCAATAAAAGTGGAATTTGTAGAGGCTGCAACAGCCTTTGCCAATAATGTCTTGCCTGTTCCTGGCTCGCCGTAAAGCAGAACTCCTTTTGGTGGGGTGATTCCTATTTTTTTGAACAGCTCAGGCTTTTTTAATGGCAATTCAACAACTTCTTTTATTTCCTGTATTTGAGCATCTAATCCACCAATCTCTTGCCATGAGATTGTTGGTTTTTCAACAATTACAAATTTCTCAACATTAAAGCGCCTTGTTATTGGGATTGTTTTAATTACAGTAAGATTCTTTTGTTCAACTAAAACCAAGTCGCCTGATTTCAGCTTCTCGCACTCGGTAGATATATTAACAAGAAACTGGTTGCCATTTGGAATTTTTATAATGGTTGTATTCCCAAATATTTCACGCACTTCACATACCATCAGAGGAGAAGATTTAAACCTCTCAATTTCTTCCTTCAAGCGATTAATTGTTTCTTTAAGAATCCTGTTTTCCTCTTCATATGGATTTGAGGAAGTAGAATAAGAGTACATTATGCTGTCAATTATGTTTTTTGGCTTTGATTCTTTTGCCGGCATAGTTATTCAAGAACAATATTTAGTATAAAAAGATTTGGGTTTAAATCTTAATATTTCCATTTTCCATTATCAAAACATCATCAGCATAAATTGTCGGTTTTTTAATTACAACATCTACATGAAAAGGCACGTCGACCTTGCCGCCAAAGTGCTTGTTGTTGCCAAAGGCAATATGGCAAGTGCCCATAACTTTTTCATCTTCTAAGACATTTCCTGTTATCTTTGCTTTGTAATTTGTGCCAATGCCAAGCTCAGCAACATTTTTGTATAGTCTATTTTTTAATGATTTTTTGAATGATTGCGCAATTTTTCCATCTTGCATATAATCAATAAATCCGTTTTTAATATCAATCCTTATATTTTTATCAACCTTTCCAATGCCACCGATACTTGCATCAACTATAATTTTTCCATTGGTTTTTCCTTCCAAAGGCGCAGTAAACACTTCTCCTGCAGGAAGATTTCCAAAAGCTCCTTTTTTTGTGTATATCCCATCATCTCCAATCCATTTCCTTCCCTTTGTATAAAATTCAATATTCGTTCCTTTTTTAGTTGTAATTTTTATTTGATTTTTAAGTTCCCCAGAAACTTTGTTTCTGTAGGATTTTAATTTTTTAATGAGTTTTTCGTTAATGATTTTTATTTTATTGAAATCTACATTTAATGCTCTTTTCATCATTTCAATTGTTACTCCAGGCATGCTTGCTATCCTGATTCCTTTCTTGCTTGCATTTTCCCTTGCTTTTGTATGGCTCAATGACTTTGTTGTGGGAATTAAAACAACATTATACCTTAACATCTCGTCAGAAATATATTTAGGAGGTTCAGTTCCATGCGCTTCTGGAATTGTTGTTAGAATTAATTTTGTTTTTTTGGATATTTTAATTGCATTTTTGAAAAGTGTTTTGCCAATATATTTCAATTTCTTGTCAGTAACAATCAAACAATTTTCATTGCTGTTTAGATTCATGCAGTCTTTAAGAATTATTTCTGCAGATTTGTCGAGCAGCATTTTATGCTACAAAATCCCCATCTTTTAAAATCCAGTGCTTGTTGCTTTCTTTGTCAATACCATAAACATCAAGTTTTTGCCTTGGGGCATTAAAGACAATATCCATGTGGTATTCTGTGCTTCTGTCAGGCTCAAATCCTGAGCCTAAGGCAATATGCATCATCCTTGCTATTTTCTCGTTTACAATAAGGTATTCGCATAAGCGAGCTTTTGGGTTTGTGTTTATTGCAAATTCTCCTATTCTTTCAAAATTTTTCTTTTTCAAATCAATTATCTCTTTTGGCAGGCTTTTGTTCTTTTCAGCTTCAAGCAACATTTTCATTGCCTCATTCTTTCTTTTGTTGATTTTGTCTATAATATCTTTTGGCCCGTCTATAATTTTATACTGATCACCGTAACATTCAACAACTAATGGGTTTTTTTCATCCAATGGGTAGCTCTGGTCAACATGAACAACTACATCTCCTACGAAAATTCCTTTTATGCTTTCTGGTGTTGTAAAAGCCTCTCCCCCTGGTATGTTGCCCATGCATCCTGCTTTAATGCCTGTCATCTGCAAATAAGTCTTGTTTATTTTTTCCCTTACATCTGTATCACTTCTTCTGACCCATCTTCTTGTGCTGTCTTTTTTTACTAAGCCAACCTCTAGTTTTGTAACATATTTCTCTTTTAATTTGCCTTCGACATGAATTACATCGCACTTATCCATGACGTCTTTTATTCTTTGATTCCTTGCCCTTATGTCAGCCCAGTCAACAAGGTTTGCCTCAATAAAAATATCTATTGGTATTGTTTCTGTAAAAGCAACTCTTGCTAATGGGTCTCTATCATCATATTTTGTCTGTGGATAAAAATCAAGCTTGTAAATCATCTGAGCTGGAGTTTGCCATCTTGTTTTCTTGTTTAATGAAGGATACCCAACAACCTCTCCAAAGAGATGCTTTCCAGGATATCCTTTTGCACTTATTGAGAATGACAAGTCTATTGGCTTTATTCTGTCA
>Ga0213870_1001291_pt1 | contig 11373 bp, 15 predicted proteins | sample WICALVC2017_Meta_FD_160119 | JGI IMG/M metagenome (GOLD analysis project Ga0213870, IMG submission 160119) | Freshwater microbial communities from subterranean cave lake in Wind Cave National Park, South Dakota, United States - WICALVC2017 | ecosystem: Environmental > Aquatic > Deep subsurface >... | reverse complement strand
CCCAGGAGGCGGTATAGTTTTGCAATCACAATCATAGAAATACTAAATCCCAAAATCTCACCAATTCCTGAAACTCCCGCTCCACTCTCACGCGTGATAAATGCATGCATCGCCCGATGCGCATGGATGATAAGTTCTGGGTTTTTGAGCCTTATTGTATGAACCGCGGCAAATCCTGTCGTCACGACGTCCACCATCATGCACCTGCCACCGTTTTCTTTAATTAAATTTGCCCGCGCAAGCATCACATCCATATTGGAATGCGTCACGTTACAAAGATACAATTTTTTCCGTCCGGATTTCTCTTCAATCTCCTTGGCTACCGCCAAAACCAATCGCGCGCGATCATCAAACTTATTGAATGGTAAACTGGTCAGATTTTCATCGTCTTTGATGAAATCATACGTTCCATCTCCTGCAGTCCAGAGCCGCCGTGCCAAAATTGCTTGCTCTTGAGCTGTCCTTCCGACCTTTGGTTTGGGTACGGTGCCCACAATTGGCATTTTCCTCTGTTTTTCATCCTGAGAGAGAAGATCCCGCACTCCCTCAATCCCGTATCGGGGGCCGGGGAAGGCCTCAACCATAGCCTTGGGGAAACGCATATCCAAAACCCGCACACCCTTCACCATCTTCATTCCGCCGATATTTCCGACAGGCCCCGCCAAAAATCCTGATAAATTGTCTACTTCAAAAAGATTTGTTTTGTAAGCCACCTTAAAAAGTTTATTTTTCTCATCCAAATCAAATACCACCGCTTTGTACTCATCAGCCATCTTGATACCGGAATCTTCCCGTTCTTCAACCTTTGTCCAGGTGCCAGTCGATGACTCAGCTGCCACAGAGGCTGCCGCATCGCGGAAAAGCTTGGGATCCACACTATCGGAGAGCTCCATCTTAAACTGCAAAATCACATAGTCTTCATCTGGATTTGGGGGTGTCCACCCTTGGGGTGCAATGTAATTTAATTGTACGGCCATTCTTTATATAGTATAAGACTGGAAAGCTTAAAGCAAGGTATAATTAATAGATGGCGGAATCAATATTCTTACTTATATATCTTATACGTCTTATATTTTCTTATTATTTAATTTATGCATAAGCTCTCTGTACACTCAAGCAAACACAAAGAAGTGATTGATATCACTGATGAAGTGAATGAGTATCTGAAGAAGACAAAAGCTGCAAAGGGCATCTGCCACGTCTTTGTCCTTCATACCACCTGTTGCCTCACCACAGCCGACCTTGACCCTGGAACGGATGATGATCTTCTTGATGCATTAGAGAAAATGTTTCCCAGGGGAAACTATCGACATCCTCACGACCCATCCCACGTCGGCGAACACATCATGTCCTCCCTCATCGGTGCATCAGTTACCGTTCCAGTGGAAAATGGAGAGCTTGTTTTAGGCACTTGGCAGCGTATCGTATTGGTAGAACTCTCTGGTCCACGAACGAGAAACCTAGAATTAACTTATATAGCAGCATAGCGACAAAACCACACCGGGTCCGCCAGCTGGCGGACTCCCGGTGTGAATGAATCGAGAACAAACCTTAATGAAAAAACGTCTCTTTATAGCTATAGAACTCTCCGAAAAACTTAAAAATGAAATAGCACTATACCAGCAGGCAATCGTCAAAGACTTGGATGTTCAGCCCCGATTGACCGCAAAAGAAAATCTCCATGTCACCGTATCGTTTTTAGATACGATTGAAGAATCATACATCCCTGGTTTAATTGAACAACTAAAAGATGTAACCCCCGAAGTATCGCCGTTTACTTTGCAATACGAATCAACTATATTCGGTCCTCCGGGAAGGTTTTCTTCCATGATCTGGATAGTCTACGAACCAAGCAACGAATTTACACACCTTTTAAGGGAGATAAACGGCAAAGTCGTCACGTACTTGAAAAAGTATAGTCAACCCGTTCTCCTTTCTTCTCATCAAGAACCTGTCCCTCATATCACTCTTGCCCGTTTCAAAGATAAAATTCAGACCATTCAAACTTCATTCGCTCCTTTTTCGACTAAAGATCTATCTGTTTCTTCATATACCCTCATGCACTCACAACTTTCTCCCAAAGGCCCAACATACGCGTCAATTGAAACATACGAATTAATTCGCACACCACAATTGCACAATGAGTAATCTAAGGTGTATATGCTACTATGATTCGAATCATAGTAGCATATAAAACGCATAATGGAATCAGTAATGAAAGTAGTCTATTCGCCTTCATGTCTTTCTTATAACTATCCCGGCCATCCGGAATCACCGCAGCGTATCGAAAGAATTTATCTGTCGCTTAAAACCATGCCTTCAATTTCATTTATCCAACCGCAAAAAGCTGCAAAACAAGACATACTTTCAGTTCACAATCAGACACTTGTTGCCGCGGTGAAAAACGGAACATATACCGATGCAGATACGCCGGTCATTCCTGGTATCTATAAGATCTCGCTTCTGGCGGCAGGCGCTGCCATTGAGGCATCACATATAGTACAGCGGGAAGGCAGTTCTTATGCACTCGTCAGACCTCCCGGCCACCATGCCACGAAAAGAAATATCGGCGGCTTCTGTTACTTCAATAACATTGCTATTGCCGTAAAAAAACTTCTCAAAAATAAAAAACGCGTGGCAATACTTGATATTGACGTCCACCACGGCAACGGCACACAGGATATTTTCCTGGGAGAGAAAAATGTATTATTTTGCTCTCTTCATCAGGTACCGCTCTATCCCGGTACGGGATGGAAATCACAGGACAACTGCCACAATTTTCCTCTTCCTCCGAGAACAGAAGGTAATCGCTATGTTGAAGTACTAAATAATGCGCTAAAGGTAATTAAAAACTATTCACCTGATATACTTGCAGTGTCACTGGGATTTGATACCTATGAGGACGACCTTCTTGCACAAATAAAATTGAAAAAGAACGATTACCAAAAAATAGGCGCATTAATTAGTACTTTCAAACTCCCCACCTTCTTCGTCCAAGAAGGCGGATACTCACAAGACATTGGCATCCTTGCTCAACAATTCTTTTCAGGATTTCTTCGTCTTTAACATCTCTTATTGCAAGCTAACAGTTACTTTCATGAATTAAATCATGAAAGTGAAGACCACCTGGAAGGTGGCAAGCTGAGTTTACGAAGCTATGACTCCTTCCAGGTGAAAGACTTATATCCTCCACAGAATCATAGAGGCATAGGTACGATATGGTGACCACTTTTTCGTCAACGATAATGCTTTCTTGAGAGATGGCTCTTTTCTCATCTTGTATAACTTCATTAAGCCTCTCCGTAATGCAAGATCCCCATAAGAAAACACATCTTCCCGTCCTAGTGTAAACATAAGAAACATCTCTGCAGTCCATCGGCCGATTCCCTTTAACTTTGTAAGTTCCACAATAACCTCCTCATCGGGAAGGTTTATCAATGATTCCCAAACTAATTCTTTAGCGATAATTTTTGCCGCAAGATCTTTTATGAAAGATATTTTATTATTGGATGGTCCTGCACTGCGCAAAGTTTCGTGCGGAATTTGATGAATGATTTCGGGAGTCAATTTTCTATCTGGTACTAGTGCGACAAACTTGGCATATATTGTATCAGCTGCTTTATCCGATAATTGCTGATTGATGATTTGCTTTACTAATGATTCGAAATAATCTTTTGACTTTCTTATAGCAACTCTTTCAACTGTTAATGCTGCTTTGTACAACACAGGATCAACCATCTTAAAATGTTGTAATGCTTTTATGTACATATTCGCCTTATATATAAAATCTTACTATTATGCAACGTTTATATCGTTCTATTGTTTAAACAATAGAATTCTTCCCTTACCGTTTTCTTCTCACCAAGTCCAGTGGTTTAAACCACTGGACTCAATAATAACTTTCATCTCTTGAGAAACTCATCTATACTTACCTACGAATATGAAACACATAGGAATTGTGGCGATCACTGCTGAGGGAACATCATTGTGATACGCTGAACGAAGTTTAGCAATTCCATCAGTTATAAATTGTAGATCTGTGGCCTGCAGATAATATTTGGACAATTTTATCTTGTTCATTAATTTTGTAAACTATTCTATATACACCAACATGCAGTGTAAATCTCCCCGTTAATTCACGCGTCAGAGGTTTTCCCACCAAAGGATCTTCCCTTATTTCCTCCAGAGCTGAAATTATTGCAAGCTTGTGTAAATGGGATATTTTCTTAATTTCTTTTTTTGCCTTATTGGCTATATGGAGTTTATACACGAAGTTTAAGTTCTTTTTTCAATTGTTCCAACGTGACGTACTTTCCCTTTTTTAAGTCCTCCTCACCTTCTTTGATAGCCTTGAGAAGCTTACGATCAGAGAGAATATCAAGCGTCTCTTTCCACGATTCGTATTCAGCGGCGGAAATGAGCGCTGCAGCGGGAACACCTCTCACGGTAATCACATATTCAGATAATCGCTTGTCGGCATTTTCTACAAGCGTTGTAAGTTGCTCCCGAGCTTTTGTGATAGGCAATGTTTTCGTCATAATTCAATATTACATAATTCTGTACATAAAGTCAATGGAAAATTCTATTTAGTACCTGAACCAGTATTTCCCAATTATGTGTTGTTGCGGAATAAATCCAAAGTCACGGCTATCAACATTACTTATTCTGTTATCACTTAGGACTACATATTGACCATTAGATATTGTCACAGTCTCGTTCTCCCTTAAAAATGATCCTTCTTGGGTATGAGTATCTTGAGCAAGATATAACTCCTGCAAAATACTACCGTTAATATAGACTTTTCCATTTTGGATCATTATTTGTTCACCCGGTAAACCAACAATTCTTTTTACCATCTCCATTTGCAGGTTTAATGGTGATTTAAGCACAACGATATCACCACGTTGAGGTGAGCTATTTTTGTAGATGAATTTGTTTCCGAGAAAGTGCTGACCTTTATGAAGAGTTGGAGACATAGATTCTCCTGATACTTGATATGGTTGAACTATAAGGGGATAAATAATAAAAGGAGAAGATATAAATATTATGAAAATAACCGACAAAGTAATTTTGACTCTTCTTGACCAATTCGTCCAAATCCACATTAAAACTATACCAATGATTGGCGCAACAATAAGAAAAACTACAGTAATGATATTTTTAATCTTTGTTGGAATTTTGATCATGAAGATATATTGTTAAGATCTCCAACTTAGAAAATTGTCGATTGATTTATAATGAATTATTTTCCACCTATCCCTTGTACAATGTTTCCATCCAAGTCGCAGAAAGCTTAGGTCTTAGGTTCGCAAATATTAGTCAATTTAACCTTATAGTACTACGATACAAATTCATCAAGGAAGACAATAGGGAATTGTTTCTGTGAAATTCGACGGAAGTCTTTATCGTTCGTGAGGAAAATCTTGACTACAGATGCTTGAGCGGTTGCAAGTTGGAGTGCATCAACAGCTTTCAGTCCGCCAGTCCTTCGGATCTGCGCAGCGTGTTCAATAAGTGATACATCCGTTTGATTCATTTGAAGATTAGGTTGTGATAGGAAGAACTCTTTTATCAACAACCGTTGTTGCAGATCTTTCTCCAATTGCTTTAATGAAAGGATTTCCAAGTATGCAAGACAAGAAGTGACAATGGTAATTCTCTTTTTTTCAAGAAGTTCAAACAATCGTGCAGTGAGATATGAATAATTTGGATGATTGTGGAAATGATAAGAGAAAATTACCGAATCGCAATATATATGCTTTGCCTTCAAAATTATCCGTTCAAACTGATCCAATTTTATATCGTCTTCTCCCATTCTTCCTTCCATTTCGCGTGCATCTTGGCTACCCCGCCTGCCTTATCTATTTCTTCTTTGAGAATGCCCCGTGTCGCTTTCGAAAGGCTTTTGGGAATCCTTTTTAGAACGATTGCATCATCTACCGGAAGCAATACTACTTTGTCTCCTTTTTCTATCTGATATTGTTTTCGTAAAGAGTATGGTAAAAATATTTGCCCCTGTGAGGAAACTGTCGTCTGCATCATATTTATTTTTATTAATTCGTAATATTTTTACTATAGCATGTATAGTAAAAATAGTCAACAATGCCGTAATTCATTTTCCCCCCATTACCTGGACTATGTTTCCGTCCAGGTCGTAGAAAGTGGTGATTAAAACCACCCTCTTTTCTTTTTTCCTTCTTCATCAAATTCTTTCAGGAGTTCTTTTTGGCGGCTGGAAATTTTGTTGGGTACCACCACCTTCACGCGGACATACTGATCTCCTCGTCCGCCACCTCGTACATGAGGCACTCCTTTTCCGCGAAGACGAATGAGAATTCCCGGTTGGGTACCAGATTGCACTTTGATATTGAGAGGTCCATCAATTGTAGGGACCGATATTACATCTCCAATTGCAGCTTGCGAGAAACTTATCTCTACCTGTGTATAGAGATCATACCCATCACGCTGAAATCGAGAATCCTGTTGTACATCCGCCACCACGTCATAGTTATCAAAACGAATGCGCGTACCGTTATCTACGCCCGCAGGAATATTGATCGTCTGCTTCTTACCATCAATTTCAACATTTTTTTTGGTCCCCTTCACCGCTTCCATGAAATCAATAGTTAAGCTATATACAGGATGCTGTCTCCTTGCACGACCACCGAAGGGAGATCCACCCCCGAAAAACTGCTCAAAAATTTCAAACGGATCGGTAAATCCGCCAAAATCTACTCCTCCAAACGGTGATGAACCGCCGTTGGTAGTATAGGTATAGGTGAAAGGACCGTACCGACCGGTCTGACTCTGCCCGCCACCGCCAAATCCTGATCCCGGAGTAAATGCTGCTTCTCCATATTGATCGTACATTTCTTTTTTCTTGGGATCAGAAAGGACTTCATATGCTTTGTTTATTTCCTTGAACTTATCACTCGCCCCGGCACTTTTATTGCGATCAGGATGCCACTCCAGTGCCATCTTTCTGTATGCGCGCTTAATCTCCGCATCAGAAGCGGATTTAGAGACGCCAAGTGTTTGATAATAATCAGCCATTTTAGTTATTCTACCAGAACGGCGGGCACAAGACTGCACCCGCCAATGACTAATGACCAATGTCTAATTACTAATAGCTAGCTTACAACCTCCCCTTCCTGCACGTCTTCTTTCTTGTCTTTTTTGTCGCCTTTTTTTTCTTCCTTTTTCTCACCGTCCCCTTGTGCTCCAGCTTGTTGTTCTTCTCCCTGCTGCTTATACATTGCCTCACCAATTTTCTGTAAACTATCAGAGAGATCTTTCGTCTTTGCTTCAAGATCCTCTTTTGTACCCGTCTCCAAAATTACCTTGAGTGCAGCAATTTTCTCCTCAACCTCTTTCTTCACAGCAGGATCTGCTTTTTCTCCTGCATCTTTGAGGGACTTCTCAGCCACATACACCATGTTGTCCGCTTTATTTCGCGTTTCAATTTTGTCTTTTTTCTCCTGATCCTCTTGGGCATGAGCCTCAGCATCTTTGGTCATCTTCTCCACTTCATCTTTGGAGAGGCCCGTCGATGAGGTGATTTTGATGCTCTGGCTTTTGCCTGTGGCTTTATCTTTAGCAGATACGTTGAGTATCCCGTTTGCATCAATATCAAACATCACCTCAACTTGTGGTACACCCCGTGGAGCAGGCGGTATACCGTCCAGGATGAAACGTCCTAGAGATTTATTATCCGCCGCCATCGGCCGTTCACCCTGAAGGATATTTATCTCCACAGAGGTTTGATTATCGGCCGCTGTTGAGAATATCTCGCTTTTGGACGTAGGGACTGTCGTGTTTCGAGAAATTAGAGGAGTGGATACGCCACCCAAAGTCTCAACACCGAGGGTGAGAGGTGTTACGTCCAACAGCACTACATCCTTCACCTCGCCGGTGAGGACTCCTGCCTGTACCGCAGCTCCAACCGCTACCACTTCATCGGGATTTACTCCCTTGTGAGGATCTTTACCAAAAAACTGTTTCACTACCTCAATCACCTTTGGCATGCGGGTCATACCACCCACAAGCACAATCTCATCGATCTTATCTTTTGTGACTTTGGCATCTTTCAAGCAAGACTCCACAGGCGTAATGGTATTTTTCACCAAATCCGCAACCAAACTTTCCAGTTTTGCCCTTGAGAGTTTCTTTACCAAATGCATTGGTCCTTCTTTCCCTTGAGTGATAAAGGGGAGATTGATCTCTGCCTCAAGTGACGTGGAAAGCTCAATCTTTGCTTTCTCGGCAGCATCCCGAAGCCGTTGTAATGCTTGAGAGTCTTTCCGAAGGTCTACTCCATTTTCTTTCTTAAACTCATCAGCTATCCAATCCAAGATTACTTTGTCAAAATCGTCTCCTCCCAAATGCGTATCTCCATTGGTAGCCTTCACGTGATAAACGCCTTCTCCTAACTCAAGAACAGAAATATCAAACGTGCCGCCTCCCAAGTCGTACACCGCCACAGTATGTGCATTTTTCTTGTCCAATCCGTATGCCAGTGCTGCGGCAGTTGGCTCATTGAGGATTCTTTTCACCTCAAGACCTGCTATTTCACCCGCTTGTTTGGTTGCTTGTCTCTGAGAATCATCGAAGTATGCAGGTACGGTGATCACAGCTTCAGATACTTTCTCTCCTAGATACGCCTCAGCATCAGTCTTAATCTTTTGGAGAATCATTGCTGAAATTTCCTGAGGAGTAAATGTCTTTCCATCCACGAAAACGACAGCCATATTGTCACGACCGGCTTTTATCGTATAGGGAAGCCATTTCATGTCTTGTTGTACTGATTTGTCTGAAAATTTCCTTCCCATCAGACGCTTGATGGAAAAAATTGTAGATTTAGGATTCATCACCATCTGTCGTTTGGCGACATCTCCCACAATCCTTTTTATAGGATCAACCACAGATGGAATGACATTTCTACCCTCTGCGGAATGGATCACTTTGGGACTACCTCCCTCCATGACTGCCACACAGCTATTTGTGGTACCAAGATCAATTCCGATTATCTTTGCCATGTGTTACTCCTTTTTCTAGAAACGCTTAATGAATGTAATGAATTTAGCGTTTCTTGAACCCGCCGCTCAAGCGCTCTTTGAAGCGTGTATGAATAATACCAGCCTCGCCGGCTAGGCGGGCTGAAAAGCTTCAAAGTAAGCTTAGGCGGGCAAACTTTTTAATTTCTAATTTCTAATTTTCAATCAATTTCCATTTACTTAATTCTCAAACATTGTTGATTTTCCCGCCTCAGCGGGATCCCGCCTGATGGCGGGAGAATAAAAATTTAAAATTTCAAATTTAGAATTATGTGCGTTTCCCCACCTTCACTTGTGCTACTCGTATCACTTGATCATGCATTGTATAGCCTGGACGAAGCTCTTCTATCACTTCATCTCCATCCCCTATTACCTCTATACATTCCATCGTGTGCGGGTCAAATTTCTTTCCGATAACCTCTATCTTTTCAATTTTCTCGTCAGCTAAAAAATCGCCGAGCTGTTTTAGTGCCAAGTCTAATCCCTGATCCTTTAGATGCTGTTGCACTTTAGCAAATGTATCCAGAACAGGCAAGAATTTTACGACTATATTTTTTGCCGCGTATTTGACGTCCTCACTTCGTGTTTCCACTACTCGTTTCTCTAAATTCTGATAGTCAGCAAGAGCACGAAGATATTTCTCTTTCCATTTTGATACTTCACTTTCCAGTTCTTCTATCTTTTTTTCTTGTATCCCTTTTTGATCGTGTACTTTTTTCATCTATTATTTACCAGTTTTTCGCCACTTCTGATATTAGATTCCCCATATATCGAACTACAGGAACAATGCGTGGGTAATTCAATCTCGCCGGTCCCACTACCCCAATTGCCCCATGATGGGTGGGGGAAGCAAAGTAGACGAAAATTCCCCCGCACTGGTTGAGATAGCGCTTACCCAGATCATCGCCGACTAACACTTCCAAAGGATCAGTACCCCCATGCATCGGGGACAAAATATTCCACCAGAAATCATACTCATCCAGAGTATCCAGAAGATGTCTCGTCACGTCAATATCATAAAACTCAGGCATATCCAATATATTCCCCATGCCTGATGAAAACAGTTCACCTTCATCAGTTGCAGCCAGTGACATCGTACGAGTTTGAGAAGCCAAGGTTTTGGTAGCTTCTTTTAGGAGCTTATCCATCTGGGATCTGTGATCCCAAATCTTTTGTTTTACACTCACCTCGTCAGCTACAGACAACTCTTTCAGTTTCATAAGCTTTCCTACATAGAGTTTCATTGCTTTGGGTGTGGGCGCTCGACCTGCTGATACATGGGGTTGCTTGAGATATCCTGAAGTAGTAAGCTTTACCATCTCATTTCGTATAGTTGCCGGAGACACACCCAAATTGTATTTTTTATCCAAAGTTTCAGAGGCCACAGGTTCAGCGGTCTCTATATATTCATCAATTATTGATTTGAGGATGACCAGTTGACGATCTGAAAGCTCAGCCATAGTTAGCACTAAGATACCATGACTGCTAATTATTGTCAAGCGATTCGAAGCGTTGGTTTAACTGTCAACCCGACCTTCATAAATCCCCTATCCAGTGTGAGAATCTCATCTATTTTTAAATCACGGACATAAGAGACAATTGAAGCGTCTGTAAATGAGAGCTTATGTTCAGAGAATTTTATAAAAATCTCCCAAGCTTTGTTGAAGATTACTTCGTCCGTAAAAAGTACAAGAAGGTTTCTTTGACGCTCAGCTTCAGTTATGTAGTGTTTAAAGTTTTTTGCATCAATTATGCTTTGGTTGGTGACGAGTCTCGTAAAAGTTTCATCGAGGACGTAATCGCTGGTGAAAAACTTGCTTCCTGCGCGTACTTCCTTTATTAGGTAGTCGGAAATCTTTTTGTGGTGAATTTCTTTTTCTAGTAAATGCTCTATCCAAGCGCTTGTATCGACAAAAATTCTTTTCGGATCAGTCATGGAGGTATATCTCATCAACATCAAGTCCAACTTTACCGCTCTTACTGGTACCAATCCCACTCATAGCAATCAAGGCGTTTTTTTTATATTCAACTGGTTTTAACAGATGTTTTACTTTTGTGTAGCGTATCACCATCGCCTGCAGAGCATCTCTTATCATTTGAGATCTTGTTATTTTTATTTCCTCTGCCATCTCATCAACGGCTGTCAGATTATCAGGGTTCACGTATACTTGAATACGAACAAGTTGACTATCCATGGTGTATACACCATAACACGGAATTAATTGCCTGTCAATATCCCATACATCAATTATAAAGTCTCCTTGCTTTACATCCCATAAAACCAGGTGCTACGATGGGAAAAGATGAAGCGGAAACTTAT
>Ga0213870_1001290_pt1 | contig 11376 bp, 11 predicted proteins | sample WICALVC2017_Meta_FD_160119 | JGI IMG/M metagenome (GOLD analysis project Ga0213870, IMG submission 160119) | Freshwater microbial communities from subterranean cave lake in Wind Cave National Park, South Dakota, United States - WICALVC2017 | ecosystem: Environmental > Aquatic > Deep subsurface >... | reverse complement strand
ACTATAAATAGCGTAAAAAAGAAAGACTTTTTAGGAAAAAAAGTTTGCGCATTATTCCTGAAGCGCCCTTTATTTTTTAGCTGTCTCAGAATTGACAGGAGAAGGAGAAGAGGCTTTCACCGAGGCAGGTTTGCGAGAAGATGCTTCGTTGTGAGCGCTTGCTGCTTTATGGTAAGCGCCGATCTGACGGTATTTTTCGTAGCGGCGTTTCAGGAGTTCTTTGGCGCCGAAATGAGACAGTTCTTCCAAGGAAGCGAGAATAATTTTTTTCATGGAAGATGCAGAAGCTTGCGAATCACGGTGTGCGCCACCTAGAGGCTCTTCCACAATGCCGTCTATGATGCCGAAACCGAGTAAATCACGCGCCGTCATTTTCAAAGCTCTCGCTGCCTCCATCACTGCTGCTTGTTCAGAGTTCTTCCACAAAATGGCAGAACAACCCTCTGGAGAAATCACGGAATAGTAGGAATGTTCGAACATGAAAATCTTATCTCCAACGCCAATACCTAATGCGCCGCCTGACCCGCCTTCTCCAATAACTATGCAAATTATGGGTGTACGTAGATTCATCATTTCGCGTAGATTGACTGCAATGGCCGAAGATTGACCGCGTTCTTCTGCAGAGATGCCAGGATAGGCTCCAGAAGTGTCAATCAAACACACGATGGGCAGATGAAAACGTTCAGCCATTTGCATGAGACGGAGAGCCTTGCGATAGCCTTCAGGATGGGCCATGCCGAAATTGCGGAATAATTTTTCCTTGGTGTCCCGTCCTTTTTGCTGTCCCAAAATCACCACGTTAAGGCTGTTGATTCTAGCGAGACCCCCAACTATAGCAGGATCATCTCCAAAATAACGATCTCCATGAAGCTCCACAAAATCTGTGAACGCAAGGTTTAGATAGTCGAGCATATTGGGACGATTGGGGTGTCGTGCAATTTTCAAGCGCTGATCGGGACTGAGATCCTGATACAGGAGGCGTTTTTTCTCCTGAACCTCTTTTTCGAGCCGACCAATCGTTTCCGAGAAATCAATTTTTTCTTTCAAGGCTTTTTCCTTCAACTGAGCAATGTTTTTTTCAATCTCAATCAAAGGTTTTTCAAATTCTAAAAAATCCATGTGTTTTTCCTCATAAGTCACTCGCCGTGACTGGCAACGTTGGGAATCGGAAAGGTCTCCAAGAAAGTTTTCCCAACTCTCTTCTCTCTCTACTCCACAATTTTTACTTTAGTATGAAGAGGAAGTATTGTAAACAATTCTTCCACGTCTGCATTCCGAAGCCGTACACAGCCCGCTGAACTTTGCTTCCCCAAGGATTCGCTGTCCCAGGTGCCGTGAATGCCGTAGCCTGGATAATTGATAGACATCCAGCGAGTGCCTAATAAATTTTCCTTATTCCCAAAAGGAATGATAGAACCGTCGGGGCGGTACCAGATGGGATTAGCCTGTTTGCTGGTAATTTCAAAATCTCCCACGGGAGTGGTATTGTCTTTTCCAGTCCCCACCAGATATTCTTTAAAAAACTCATCATTTTCCAAAAGAGTGAGCGTGTTTTCAGTTTTACTGATTTGGGTGGAAAAAGTTCCCGTGAATATTTTCAAGTGATTGTGCGGACGCAGACGCGAGCTTTTCAGGGCATTCGTTTTCATGATCAGATCTACAGTGCTATTGTATTTCTGAGCGATCAGGGCAAGGGATTCTCCAGAACTGACTTCATGATTGATGAAGTTTGGTAGGACTGTACGGGAATACAGACGCTTCTCGTTGAGTTCTCCACAAAGGGTCTTGATTTCTTGAATGGCAGCAGGATTTTGAATTTTTTTCAAAGCGGCACGGAGAATAGCAACCGCTTTATCCCAGTGTTTCCCCTCCTTGCTTTGACCGTAAATTCTGGCAATTTCAAGCATTGCAGAACCATAAAGAGAACATTGCAGATCGGACAATATTTTCCCTTCAAACCAAGACAGAGCTTCTTGTGTGTTGTTACTCTGTAACGCTTGTAAGCCCAGGGAATACATCGCCTGTGCACAATGATCGCGATTCAGCGTGTTTTTTGCCAATAATTCCCAAAACGGTTTTGCTTCGAAGGTCTGTTTTAGATTTTGCAGGGCAGTGGCTTTGTAAAAACACTTTTCCAGATAGCTCTCGGAACTTGAATCCTCCTTGAGTTTTAAATTTTTAAAATGTTCTGCCAGAAACACAAAATCTTTCTGTTGCAGCGCCAAAGCCAGTTTTTCTTTCTCAAGCCGCATTTGATTCTGCCAGTACAACCAGCCACCACCACCCAGAGCCACGACAATAAAGAACAACATAAAAACATTGCGGAGAAAACGGATCATTTTAATTTCCTTGCAGTTCAGACAGTAGCAAATGGAAAAGGGAATTGGGAAAACTTTTGTTCACAAAAGTTTTCCCACACCCTTTCAAAAAACCTTGACTGAGGCACTCGCCGTACACGGCGAGTGCCTAAAAATTTTGATTAAGGAACAATCGAAAATTATTCTTCTTGTGTATTTTTCAGTGAAAGTTTTTTGAGGGGGTTTGGGGGAACTTTTGTCCACAAAAGTTCCCCCATCTCCCAGCAATCTTTTTTCCTATCCTTTGTCTAAATCGCAGTTAATTTCCCTAAAATGGTCTTAGGGCCATACACACGTTCACCTACCTGCACAAGAATTTCAGTTCTCTTTGGCATTCTCACTTCTACACGTGAACCAAATTTAATGAGACCGAAGTATTCGCCTGCTTTTAAGGAATCTTTTTCTTTTACAAAGCATAAAATACGTCGTGCAATAAGACCGGCGATCTGTATCACATCAATCACGTCGTTTGAGCCACTCTTTTGAATGCGCAGGGTATTTTTCTCATTTTCGTCTCCGGAAAGGGAGTTCATTGCATTCAAAAACTTTCCTTTTTCGTAGCGGACTGTCTGTACCACTCCGTCACAGGGATTGGTCTGAGCGTGTACATCGAACACGTTTAAAAAAATACTCACTTTCTTATGCGCAGGCATTTCAGGAGTTTCCGGGACATCCAACACAGAGGTGACCTTGCCCCAGGCAGGACAGTAAATTTCATCGGGTTTAGGAACTAGAATAAATACAGGCATTCTGAAAAAATTCAACACGAACAACGATAAAAGAAATAAAACTATTGAAAGACTTTCACTGATAAAAAGAAAAGATAAAAGCGCCAAAGTCCACAAAGGAATCAAATAAACAAAAGCCTCTTTCGCCAAACGGTATTGCATGGACCCCCTCTCTAAAAAAGAGGGGAGTATGAAAAAAAGCATGAGGCTTGTCCATACTGAAGTTTTCTTAAAAAAAGATTTGCCAAATAAAAGCCTGTTTTGTATGATTTTCACCCCGTTCTGTCTGTCTTGGTAAGATTTATAAAAAGGAATGTCCCATGGATTTTGGTTACGATGCTGTCATTCGTGAAATGGAAACTGACATGGAAAAAGTGGTTTCACATTTAGCTAAAGAATTGGCAGGACTTCGCAGTGGCAAAGCATCTCCAAGCCTTGTGGAGGGCGTGAGTGTGGAAGCCTACGGTGGGTATTCACGCTTGAAAGACGTGGCCGGGATTTCCGTGCCGGAGCCGAAACTTTTGGTTCTCCAACCCTGGGACCCTTCTATTACAGATGAAATCATCAAGGCCATTGGTAAGGCCAATATTGGAGTGACTCCTGTAAAGGATGGAAAGATCATTCGGATTCCCATTCCCGAATTGTCGGACGAACGTAGAACGGACATGAAAAAGCTCGCCAGAAAGTTGTCCGAAGAAGGCCGTGTAGCCGTGCGGAATGTACGGCGCGAAGCCAATGAAAAAATTAAAAAATTATTGAAAGATTCGGGAATCACTGAAGATTATAAAAAACAAGCCGAAAATGTGATTCAGAAAAAAACAGATCAGTATGTGTTAAGAATTGATACTACTTTATCGCAGAAAGAAAAAGAGCTCGATACGGTTTGATAATTTAAAAAAATCATACAACTGCACATTCGGGCCGCTAGCTCATCAGGTAGAGCATCACCCTTTTAAGGTGGTTGTGCTTGGTTCGAGTCCAAGGCGGCTCACGTATTAACGATCCCATCGTCCAGCCAGGTCAGGACCCAAGGTTTTCATCCTTGTAACAGGGGTTCGAATCCCCTTGGGATCGTTTTTTCTTTTAGATCTTGCATTTCTTGAGTGTTTTTTACTATTCTTAAAAACCCGTCAAATCTCCGGGATATCTATGAGATTTTAATCAAACAAGGAGGAAGAGTATGAAGAAAATGAGTCGTCTCGTTCTGTGTTCTCTGATCGCGGGAATGCTAACCTTTTGGGTTGTGCCTGTCATGGCAGGTGAACATGGGGGTCAGGAGAATGATGGCAGTGCAGTGACGGAAATGAGTGATGAAGTGAAAATACTCATGCAAGCGGCGGAGGAATTAAAAGCTACAAATCCTGAGCTCTCCAAAAAGTTGGAGGATTTGGCTAAGGAACACCAAAGCTAAGTGATTCTTATAAGTTTTGAGTGAGAAGAAGGTGACTTTATAGATTGGCCACAAAAGGCACACCAGTCACAAATGGAACTACCAAAACTCCATTTTGTGTTTTTTGTGCTTGATGTGGTCAATCTCTTTTCAGACTAAAAAATGATAGGAACGATAATGAACACCGTCAAATCAAATGGGCATAACACCTGTTTTGATGTCGAAAAGGCAGTCCGTGAACGGTATTCCAGGGGTGCGCAAAAAAAAGAAAAATCTCTCTGTTGTCCTGTACCCTACAAACCTCATTTTTTGGAGCGTATCCCCCAAGAAATTTTAGAGAAAGATTACGGATGCGGTGACCCATCGGTTTACTTGAGAGAAGGCGATACTGTACTTGATTTAGGATCCGGGGCTGGTAAAATTTGTTTTATCGCTTCTCAAGTTGTGGGGCACAAGGGTCGAGTCATTGGGGTCGATTTCAATTCCACAATGCTCTCTCTTGCGAATAAATATAAAGACGAAGTTGCAGAAAAAATTGGCTGGAAAAATGTGGAGTTTCGGCGCGGAAGGATCCAGGACCTAAAAACGGATCTGAATGCCCTTGAGGATTATCTTTCCAAAAATCCTGTGAAAAATCTTGAAGATTTCATGGAGATGGAAAATGCCATTCGAAATGTTCAAAAAAATCATCCTCTCATTGCTGATGCATCGGTTGACGTAATCGTTTCAAACTGCGTATTGAATCTCGTTAAACCCGAAGAAAAGAAAACGCTTTTTAAAGAGATGTACCGGGTTCTCAAGAAGGGCGGCCGAGTTGCGATTTCAGATATCGTTTCAGATACGCTCGTGTCGGAAGAATTACAAAATGATCCAGATCTTTGGAGTGGCTGTATCTCAGGCGCATTCGAGGAAAAAGCATTTCTGAAGGCTTTTGAAGATGCGGGGTTCTACGGGATCAAACTCGAAAAACGGGATGAAAAACCCTGGCAGATTGTGCAAGGGATCGAGTTTCGATCAGTCACTGTGGTCGCTTACAAAGGCAAAGAAGGAGCCTGTTGGGAGAAAAACCAAGCTGTGATTTATAAGGGGCCATGGAAAGAAGTTCGAGATGATGACCAGCATGTTTTAAAGCGTGGAGTTCGGACGGCTGTTTGCGATAAAACTTATCAGATTTTTTCAAAGGAACCCTATCGCGACAACATAATTCTAGTGCCTCCAAGAAAAGAAATCCCACTTTCAAAGGCTAAACCATTTGATTGTAGTCGTGACCTTGAACGTAGTCCCCAAGAAACGAAGGGATTAAAATACAAAGCCAACAAAATTACAAACTCCGCCTGTATGGACGGAGAATGTTGCTAATGTAACTGTTAGAAGCTTCGGGAAAGGGAAACCTTGTGAATCGTTTTCAGCAAAAACTTTCTGAATTACAGATAGAACTTAGAAAGACAGGAGTAGAAATTCTTCAAGTCAATCTCGGAAAGCTTTGTAATTTATCCTGCGTGCATTGTCACGTAGAGGCGGGACCTTCAAAGCTCGAAGAGAATATGAATGAGAAGACCGCAGAAGCTGTCCTTCAATTATTAAAGAGATCGAATATCAAGACACTGGATCTCACCGGTGGCGCTCCCGAGATAAATCCTCACTTTCGCGGGCTTGTGAAAGAAGCGCGGGCACTGGATATTCATGTGATTGATCGCTGTAATCTAACCGTGTTTTTCGTAGAAGGACAAGAGGATTTACCGGAGTTCTTGAGGGATAATCGTGTAGAGGTCATCGCATCTCTACCATGCTATTTAAAAAAAAATGTGGACAAGCAAAGAGGAAGCGGGACTTTTGAAGAATCGATCCGCGCGCTTTTAAAACTCAACGATCTGGGTTACGGAAATTCTGATACGGGACTCTCTCTCAATTTCGTTTACAATCCCGTGGGACCCCATTTGCCACCCAGTCAGGAAAAGTTAGAAAAGGATTATAAAGAACGACTTTTTCAAGATTTTGGAATCGTTTTTAATCGTCTTTATACGATTACGAATATGGCTATCAAGCGCTACGCAAGGTATTTGAAAGTCTTTGGCCAATTAGAGAATTACGAAAAACTTCTGTTGGACAGCTTTAATCCGTCAACGCTGGACGGGCTCATGTGCAGAAATACCTTGAGCGTGAGCTGGGACGGGAAACTCTATGATTGCGATTTCAATCAGATGCTCGGGATGCAAATGAGAAACGGAAAACCGCTTACAATTTTTGATGCCTCTTTGGATTCATTAAAGAATTTTCATGTCTTGACAGCGGATCATTGCTTCGGCTGTACGGCAGGCCACGGCTCAAGCTGCCAGGGAGCTTTGAATTGAACCTAAATTCAGCAGTTGAAATCTACTGCGAGTCATAACTGCTTTGAATTTCGAGGTTTTCGAAAAAAATCTCCCAGAATTTTTGCGCCCGAAATAAATTCGACGGTGTCGAATTTGTACGGTGAGTACACCTTGGTCGATTTTTTTCTCCAAACCATCTAATTTCCTTGCATTGATGACTCATGGGAAAAACAGGCTCCTGTTCGGAGTGCCCTCAAGGCACTCCTCACTGATTTCAACTGCTGAATTTAGGTTGAAAGAGGAAAGAAGGAGGAAAAGAGAGAGGAGGAGATGGGAAAACTTTTTATTAAAAAACTGCTAACTTTTTGTCTGTTTTGCGGGAGGAAATGAAAAATGATTTTAGAAAACTTAAACCAAATACGATTCTTTGTATTTTTTGCTGTTCTTGGGATGATGCTCCTCTGTGAAAGTTTTTGGCCGAAAAGGCTGTGGGAAACCTCGAGAGTCAAACGTTTGGGATTCCATTTTGGAATCAGTATTTTCAATACGGTTTTGACCCGTGTTCTTGTTGTGATCCCTTTACTTTTCTGGTTACATTTTATCGAAGAAAAAGGATGGGGACTAGTTCACATCATTGGTCTCCAAGGTATTTGGGAGATCGCTGCTACTTTTATCATGTTCGATGCGCTGAATTACTGGTGGCACCGCTTTAATCACTGCTGGCCATTTTTGTGGAGATTTCACCGTGCGCATCATATGGATACGCATGTCGATGTAACGACCTCGCTTCGCTTTCATGCTGGAGAGCTTATTTTATCGGGCTTGGCAAAGTTTTTTTGGATTCTTTTGTGGGGACCAACGCTTGTTGGATTTATTATTTTCGAAGCCGGAGTCACTGCTTTTTCGCAATTCCATCACTCCAATATCGATTTTCCTGAGCGTATTCAGAAAGCGCTTCGAAAGCTCATCATGACCCCTAGGATTCATGCGAGCCATCACACGGTGACGATTCGCACACGTGACGCCAACTATGCGACAATTTTTTCAGCCTGGGACAAAATTTTCAGAAGCTTCCGTGAACCGGATTTTAAAGAAATGCAGATTTTAGGGCTTGAAGAAGAAGGGAGGAAAAACTACCTTTCTATCATGAATTTTCTTAAAACGCCTTTTGTGGTTTTATTTTTATTTTCCTGGCTGGGAACTCATGCTTTTGTCCAAAGTTTACCCGGTGAGGCAGGAAAAAGAACGTTTGAGTTGACTTATCAGGGCGAAATCCAGCCTCCTAATAATGTAAAGACATTTGATGTGTGGATTCCTTTAGCTGGTTCTCGCGAAGGACAGAAAATTCTGAAAAGAACAATAGATATTCCTTATTCGTATCGTGTGACACAGGAATCCACTTATAAGAATGAAATGATTTATTTCAAAGTCGAAAATGTCAAAGGTTCTATTCCATTTCGAATTCGGTACCATGCCCTTGTAGATCTAGATTTATTTAAAGAAGCTACTTCTCAGGCGGATTTTAATTTGTATCTTAGGTCCAGCCGCCTTATGTCAGTGAATGAAGATATCCGATCCATTGTGAAAACGAATCTTCCGCTAAACGCTTCATTGATGGACAAAGCTAAAGCTATTTATGACTATGTGACGGGTCATATGCAATACGATAAAGTCACTCCCGGATGGGGACGTGGCGATACCCAACGTGCTTGTATACTCAGAAAAGGGAATTGCACAGATTTTCATTCTCTTTTTATTTCCGTAGCGCACGCAGCGGATATCCCCGCGCGTTTTAAGATAGGGTTTCAAGTTCCGCCAGGCTCCGAAGGACCGATTGCGGGATATCACTGCTGGGCCGAATTCTCTGATGAGAATAAAATCTGGAATTTGGTCGATGCCTCTGAAGCTTCGAAACACCCTGAAAATCGCGAATCTTATTTTGCTTATTTTGATCCCAACAAATTTTTGATAAGCCTTGGGCGCGACATCGAGCTTGCGCCGAAGCAAAAGGGAGAACCTGTGAATATTTTCTTTTATCCTTACGTGGAAGCGAACGGGAAAGCTTTGGAGGATGCTGTTAAAACGGAGTTTTCTTACAAGAACCTAAAATAAAGAGGAGGGGGACGTGATGAAAAAAGTGATTTCTTATTTCTTGGGAACAGTGGCGCTGGTATTTTTTGGAGGAAACGTTTTTGCAGAACCGACGCCCGTGGAACTTCGTGAAACAATCGCAAACTATGTGAAGTTTCAAGAAAAAAATCAGGGAGCATTTCTCATCATTGATGAGCGAACGGGTGAACCACGCAAGCTCGAAATTGTCCAAGTTCATGAAAGAGTTGGCAAAACCGGGAATTACTACTATTCCTGCACGGATATGAAAGATTTGAAAACTAATGATTTACTAGACCTTGATTTTGATATCGAAGATCACGGAAGTGGTAAGCTTGACGTCGTGGCGGTTCGTATTCATAAAGATAATGGAAATCCGCGTTACACCTATGATGACAAGGATAATATGATTCCTGTAAATTCTTAAGGTCTATGGAGCAGAAGCTCATTGTATTCCTGAAATGGCCTGAAAAAGGAAAGGTTAAAACAAGACTCGCTTCCGCTGTCGGAGAGGAAGAGGCGGCTTGTATTTACAAAAAACTCGCTGAGGATACTGTAAGCGCTGTCAGATCGATCGCTGGAAAAACAACGGGCATCACGATCGCGTTTGACCCGCCTGAACGAGAATCTGAAATTAAAAAATGGATTCACGGGAATTTTGAGTTCCTATCTCAAGGAGACGGAACTCTCGGCGATCGCCTTTCAAAAGCCGCTCATCTTGCATTCGAAAAAGGCATTAAGAAAGTTATTCTGATCGGAAGCGACTGTCCGAATATCGATGCGTTTACTATCCATCGTGCTTTCTGGGCATTGTCAAAAAAAGACATGGTGATCGGACCTTCAGAGGATGGAGGGTATTACCTTATTGGATTTAAAGAAGCTAAGAACGCTGTTTTATTTGATCACATTCCATGGAGTACGCCAGAGGTATTAAAAACTACCTTAGAAAAAGCAAATAATTCCAGTATTTCCTATGAACTTCTACCCAAAAAGTTTGACATCGATACAGGAGACGATTTGAAACGCTTTACGGGATCCCAGTGCAACTCTGTATGTGCCAGTGATAGGATATCCGTCATTATCCCCACTTTCAATGAAGAACAAAATATCGAGTCTACGTTGATCGATCTCATAAAGCGCCACCTTCCAGACGAAGTGATCGTGGCCGATGGCGGAAGTCACGACAAAACCGTAGAGATCGCTTCAAAGTATGCGAAGGTAGTGTTCTCAGAAAAAGGGCGCGCGATGCAGATGAACACAGGGGCTGCAGCCTCAACAGGGGACATTTTTCTTTTTTTGCATGCGGACACAAAACTTCCGGATCATGCGCTCACAAAGATCAGAAAATCTCTTCAATCGAAAAAGAAAGATTCTGGTCGTTTTCGTATGAGTTTTGGGCATTCACATCCGCTTCTTAAATTTTATGAGTATCAAACACGCTTCCATTTTTTTTCTTATGGCGACCAAGGATTTTTTATAAGGAAAGAATTGTTTCAGAAAATAGGTGGTTTTAATATCGAGGTTCCGTTTGAGGACATCGATTTTTACAGGCGGCTATTGAAAATGGAAAAGCCAGTCATTATCAAAGATCCTGTGATCACTTCGCCAAGGCGTTTTCTTCAAAACGGCATCGTCAAACAAAAATTTGTGAATTTCGCGCTTGTGACCATGTATTTTTCAGGATTTACCACGCAAGCGATACAGCGATTTCAGAGAGCTTGTTATAAGGATATCCGAGAACCTGCAGAATTTAAAAGCACTTGAGAGTAAAGACCATATTTTCACAGATCATCTTTCCTTACTAGACAAGTTCTTTCAGAAAAGTCAGTGCGGGAGTGACACGAATTCCTTCGGGGGATTGAAAATCTTTTTTGCCTGTGGCGGACACTTGTCGGGTGTCTACTGTAGGGAAGCGTTTCTTGAGATAGCGCAAAGCGGGGTTAATAGCATCGTCCGACCATTTACATTCTACGAACATCACAGGCTTGCGGTCTTCAAGCACAACGAAATCTACCTCACGACCCTCCTTGTCCTGGAAATAGCGCAGCTCCATCCCCGCGCCCTCAGTGTCCTCCTTAAAATGGCACCACTTGAGCAAATGGCAGGCCACCATGTTCTCAAAACGGGCAGGACGGTCCGGCACCAGGCTCCAGTCAAAATGGTAGTGTTTCGTCTCTTTCTTGACGGCTCTGATCTTGGGCGCACCGAAGGGGTGTACTCGGAAGATCGCATAAAGCCTTTCCAATATCTGCACCCAATGCGAAAGGGTCTTGTGGCTCACTTGAAGGTCTTCTCTCAAGGCATTGATAAACAGTGGGCTCCCGACCAGTTCCGGTAACCGTATCATGAGTAGTTCGATCGTCCCCAGATCCTGGTGTAGGCGATCATCGAAAGTGGCCCAAATCGGATCAACGTGGGCAGGGGCATGAGATACCTAGTGCCTGAACGGAAAGTGCGACAGCTCTTTAATGACAAGGGAT
>Ga0213870_1001289_pt1 | contig 11379 bp, 10 predicted proteins | sample WICALVC2017_Meta_FD_160119 | JGI IMG/M metagenome (GOLD analysis project Ga0213870, IMG submission 160119) | Freshwater microbial communities from subterranean cave lake in Wind Cave National Park, South Dakota, United States - WICALVC2017 | ecosystem: Environmental > Aquatic > Deep subsurface >... | reverse complement strand
CTTCACCGCCCACGGTGCCACGATCCCCAGTGCCGCTTCAAACAGCTTCGCGCTCATGGTCGTTCCTCCAAGGTGATCTTCAGAGAGTGCAAGAATACCCACTCGGAATTCAAGAGAGGCATAAATGTCCACGTTCGTAGAGGCCTGTTTCTGCTTGGCGCGTTCCTTCCGCAGCATCCACGAGCACGAAGACAAGCGGTCGGCCTGTCCGATCGCCGATGAGATCATAATGGGACGGTCGCCGTCGAACAGGAACGTCGGGGGCTCCTCGCTGTACACGAGCCCGATCCCGAGCTCCAACTCCGGCAGGCCGTCCTTGCGGCAGGCCTCGTTTTGCACCTGCACGAGGCCCAGCAGCCGTTCGCCGACCCCGCACATGCGCGCCACGCTGAACTGGTGTTCGAGCGCCTCTTCATGCTCGATCATGCTCAAAATGACGGCATCCCCCTCGAGGAACACTTTGCCCGCCCCATAGGCTTCCAGCACCGCGTTGAGCGGATCGAAGAAGTTGATGCTGAAGTGCGACGCCGGGTTCAGTGACTGCTTGCGCAACTCGGCGACCATCGTCGTCGAGCCCCGAATGTCGGCCTTGAGAATGACGTGATTGAGGACCGTTTGCGCCGACGCCTGCGTTTCTCCGGTTCCGAAAAACTCGTAGAGCGTTCGGTTCGCCCGCGACAAACGCAAGTCTTGGGGGTCGCTCCGCAACTCGATGGTGGCGGCCACCTGTTGCATGTTCTGGAAATAGGCCAGGTCTCGGCGGAACGTCAGAAAATCCTTGAGGAACTTGATGAGCAGTGCGCGCTCCTCCTGACACGACAGTCTGCCAATCCGCCGGGGCAGTTGGGTCAACGGAGCGGTGTCCACCGGGTGCCCCGTTACCGTTTTACCTTCGATCTGCTTTAGGATGCCCTTGCGCGCGGTCTGGTCCACGACAAACCGGTGAAGCTCCCCCAGCGAGAGCATGCCAGCAAAACCCTTGCCGAGTGGGACCAATTCGTACGCCGCCACCACCTGCCTCAGTAGGCCAGTGCGCCGAAAGTACCGCTCCACGATAGCCAACAGGTGGCGCTGAAAACGGCGCTGTGCCGTCCACGCTGTCATCGCAGCCGCGTCCTTGGATTTCTTGGCCGCCTCGATCTGCTCGGTCGCCATGCCATCGTTAAACAATAGGTCAACGTTGGCCGGCACCTCGGCCCAGACGTACTGGGCCTTGAGATAGTCCGCCCGGCAGCGATCGTGGTCGGCACGAACGGCAGCCAGGCGTTCGACCACTTCTTTTTTCTGCTTCGTCAGCTCATCCACGTTGGATTTCTTTGCCCGCTCGACCATCCTGGTGATCGTGGCTAACTCCACTTCCGTCTTAGCCAAGAGCCTTTCGGCCCCGGCCAGCGCAACCTCGGTGTCATGCCGCGGCTGGGACGTACGGAATAGATTGGGGAGGAGCCGCTCTATAGCGGTGTAGCTGTAAGTCGCGTCATTGTCCTGAGACTGACCTTGTCCCATCAGCACATAATGTTCGGACAGGAATTCATCGTCAAACGGGCTGCCGGCTTGCAGCAACGGGTTATTGATAAAGACTTCCGGCAGCGACCCTCGTATGCCCATGAGCGAATGCCGCAACTCGCCCAATGCGCCTTCTTCCGCTTTGAGGATCGGCGCCAGCAGCCGCCGGAGCACCCTGTATTTCAGTTTCGCACGATTGCGGGACAACCAACTCAGCCGATTGTTCAGTTCGATGCGTGCGCTGTCCGAGGTGAAGCCGCCGCCCAAGGAGGCGATGGCGTTCAGCAGGCGATGGCGCAATTGAACGATCTCGATGCGGACTTGCCCCAGTAAAAACTTGATCGCCGCTATCTGTACCAATTGGACCAATGGCAGCCCTTCCTTGCCCTTGGCGCGATGAATAGCCTCTTTGATCATTTTGGTGTAGGCGTTCCGGAGGCTATCCCATTGTTGGTGTGTCGTCGAGCCTGTTTCCCTTCCACCCCCCAGGCTGACCCCTGCCTCCTGGTCCACCATGGTGACAATGAGTTTCTTGGCGTGGCTCTGGAATTGCGGGCTCAGATACACGTCCAAATGGACATTGTCGATCCCCTTGGTAAGACCGGCGAGATTGATCGCAACCGGCACCGCGGTTTGCAGAGCGATGGGAGATTGGTCGGGATAGACCCGGGGAGAGACGAGCAGGCAGGCTAGGCGGACCAGGTCTGTCAGCCTCATATGCAACAGTGGTTTCGCCATATCCAGACGCCAATCAACGATCCAGGATATTTCTAAGCCGTCGAATTCGCAATATAAAACGGTCGACCTGTCAAGGCAATATAGAAATGATATCTTGGAGGATACGTGGGGTCAAAGTCCACTTCTCCGCAAGACCCATCGCCCAACCATACCGGGCCAGTTGCCTGGCGGAAGGAGGAGAGACGAGAAAGAACGCTTGTGGAGCGGTCAGACGATGGTGTGATCGTGGGGCGTGTCGGATAATCCGGCCAGCATGTCATCGGCTTGTCTCAGGCGAAGACTGATCAGATGAGCCATGGCCTTGAGTATCTTGTACCCGAGCTTCGGCTGGCTTTCGAGCAACCGCTGCAAGGCGTCTTGATTAATGGTCAACACCTGAAAAGGCAAACCCGCTCTTACTGTTGCAGAGGCGAGCCCACCATCCAGAAACGACATCTCTCCGAAGAGGAAGCCCTTGCCGAGAGACGTGATCAAGACTTTTTTCCCTTCCTTGTCCTTTTTGTAGACGCCCACTTTTCCTGCAATGAGGAAGTAGATGTATTCGACCGGGGCGCCTTCGACGATGAGATAGTCCCCTTCTTTCCCCTCCCGGATGCCGCAGAGCGGGCCAAGCAATTCCCACTCCTGGTCGGTCAGATCAGAAAAAAATGGGACCTCGGTGAGCGCTCGGCTAACCATCGTCAATCTCCCTGGCAGTATTGCCTATCCGCTCCGCGGGTGAACGGGCCTATTGTGACCGGAGGGCCGGGAAACGGCGACGGATCGGGCGGCGGGGACGGATGAGGCATGGGAGCCGGTTCAGGCAATGGAGGGCCAGGGAGTGGCGATGGACTGGGCGGCAACGGCGGGTCGGGTGCGGGAGTCGGTCCAGGCAATGATGGGCAAGGGGAATCCATGGTCAGCGCGCCCCGCCCGCTCGCCTCCGCTGGGGAATGAATTCTCTCAATTGGAACGAGGCATGTCTTGGGATTCATCGTAAGGCGACCTCTTGAGGACACACGATAAACTGTAATTGGGGTCAGAGTCCACTGTATTCTCTAACCATCACCGTCCGATCTCGGCCAGCGGTTCATGTGTGACCATGAGGGCGCCGCGCCCGAGAGGAGGGGTGGAGGTTCGTTGAGGCGTTCCATCCTCGCAAAGGTGTACACTCTCGACGTATCACGGTCAAGCAGGGCTCCCATGCTGAACAACATGTCTCTTTCTAGGCGGCAGGCGCTGGGCGCGATCATCGGGACCACGGGCGCGTTCATCGGGTCGGCGGCGCTGGGCCGCGCGATCGAGGCGGCGTGCCTGCCGACCCCGTCCCAGACGGAGGGCCCCTTTTACCCTGTTCACGATCAGATCGACAAAGACAGTGATCTGACGCAGGTGCGGGGACGAACAGGCCGGGCCAAGGGCCGGGCTATTTACATTCGGGGGCTGGTCCTGGACGCGCAGTGCCGCCCGATCGAAGGCGCGATGGTGGAGATCTGGCAGGCCAACGCGGTCGGCCGTTACAACCATCCGGATGATCAGAGCAACCAAGCCCCGCTCGACCCCGATTTTCAAGGCTGGGGGAAGGCCGTCACTGATAAGGAGGGCCGCTACCTGTTCAAGACCGTCGTGCCCGGCTCATATCCGGCGGGGTTCATGTGGACGAGGCCGTCCCACATCCATTACACGGTCCATCGGCGGAATTACTATCCGCTGACGACGCAGATGTATTTCGCCGGCGACACGTATCTGGAGAAGGACCGCATCTTCCGGGACATTCCGACGGACGAAAGGAAACGGGTGGTCGTCGAGCTCGAGCCGCCTGGGGCCGAGTTCGCACCGGACTCGCACCTGTGCCGTTTTGACCTGATCCTGCGCGGGGCGGTTTAGCCAGATTCTTGCCTGCGCTGCACAGCCGCCTCTGGCATAATCCCCAGGACAGATAAAGGTGACAGTCAGGGGGCAGACTGAGCTTCCCGCTTGTGTAACCGCACATATGTCTGGAAAAGACTCCCGACCCCTTTGTTTCTTCCCGACCCCTTTGTTTCTTGGGCGACCAGATACGCCCGGCGATTCTTCTCATAGCAGGATTCGTCCGGTTCGGTACACACCGGACGTTCTTTGCCATAGCTGGCAATGCGCACCGCATTCGTGATCCCCAGGCGTAGCAGGTAGCGGTGCACTTCTTGTGCCCGCCTCTCCCCTAAGACCAGATTGTACTCGCGGCTTCCCCGCTCATCGGCGTGACCTTCGATCAGGAGGGCGGTCTCGGGGTGTTGCTTTAAGAATTCGGCGCGTTCAGCCAGGCTCTGTTGGACCTCGTCGGAAAGCGCCCAGGTATCAAACGCGAAGTAGTAGATGTCTGCCAGGGCCCGCATGGCCGCCCCCTGCGCCGGGGCGTCCAGCGTTTGCGGCTCCATCGTGGCGATCTCCATGGTCGGCCGAAGCAGCGTCTTGATGAGCGGGTGCTCCCTGCCCCACCCCACGAGCGTGCCGTCTTTGATCAGCACCGGCGTCAACTGGGCCTCCGTGATCTGCCCTTCCGGACTGGTCCCGCCGGTGTAATAGAACAGGACTTCATAGGCCACCCCGCCGGACTCCACGGTGGCGGTCCGATAGGGACTGTGAATGATCTCGCTGCGCGCGCAGGGGAGCAGCCCAAGGTGTCGCAGATACTGGTCGGACTTCTTCCAGTCCCATTGCACGCACCCTGCAACCGGATCGGCGTGCATCCGCTCCAGCACCTCCTCGCGTGATTGCCCGACGGCCAACGTGTGAAGACGGGCAACGGTGCGCGTCGCCAGCTCGAAGTTCTTGTCCGGGGTGGGATAGGAGGTATAGGTGACCAGGGTCGGCGGCGCGCAACCGACTAGCGTCACCATGGCGATGGTCAGGATTGTATCCACCCAAGCGGGAGGGGGCCCCGCCCAAGGCGCCCCTCCCGCACCCACCTGCCTATGTCGCTTACGCTTCGGTGGTGTCATGTGTGGGGGTGTCGTCCTCGACCCATACTACGGCCTCGCGGGCCGCCCGCGTAAAGCTCAGAAAAAGTAGCCTGACACCTTTTCCTTTCAGTGGGCATGCAGCAGTGAGTCCAGTATGTCCGGGGTCAGGCGCGCGCTTGAGCCTTCGCGCTGAGCCTGTCGAAGGGCAAGTCTACTGCAAGGGTAACGGCTTGTCCACCACGTCACCTGGCTAAGTGCCGGGTCTGAATCACTTGGCGTCTCTCTCAGTCTGTCACCCTGAGCAACGCGAAGGGTCTCACTTGTTCGAACTATGAGATTCTTCGCTTCGCTCAGAATGACAGGGGAGGGGCTCAGAATGACAGGGGAGAGGCTCAGAATGACAGGGGAGAGGCTCAGAATGACAAAGTAAGGGCTCAAAGGCCTGGCGGCGCCAGAGGATGTAGGCGGTGAAGACGGCGAGCGAGAGCATGAAGATGATCCGAATGCGGTGGGGCGGGGGGAGAACGGCGAGATTCACGCCGGCATTGATGATGCCGAAGCCCGCGTAGATGAGATAGGCGAACAGGCCCCATCGCTTGACGAGCAGGAAGCCCACGCCGATCAGGATGTGGAGAATGGGCGATTGCGCTTTGGCCAGGACGCCCCATGTCCCCGGCAGGGCCGTGCCCATGATTTTCAGGGCATAGTCAGGGCGCGCCTGGATGATGTAGAGGTCGGTGAAGGCGGTCAGGAGGAAAAGGAAGCCGATGGCCTGTAGACCAAGGCTTCCGCGCGAGGGAAGCGGCAGGACGGGGAAGAGCGAGCCGGGGTTGTCTGACGTATAGGCGTCATAGAGTTGCCTGCCCCACCAGAAGGCGGCGGCGAGGGGAACGAGGCCGTATAGGAGGAACGGCGTGAACGGGCCCTCGAACGCATCGCCGATATACCAGGCTGCTCCGAGCATGATGCCCAGGGCGCACACTTCGGCGGCTTTGGCGTAGTGGCCCTTGAGCACTTGCCCGGCGCCGGGCAGGCAACCGGACAGGAAGGCGGCTGTGTGGAACGGGGCGTGCGAGACCGCGTTATCCCCCGAGGGTGTCGAGGGCCTCTTTAAGGCTCTTGCGGATACAGGTGAAGATCGGCGTGTCGCGCAGGGTGTACCGGCTCCCTTCGGTTTCACGCAGGGCCATCACGAGATCGAGGAAGTCCTCCGGCTTGTCGCTTTCAAACGCGACCACCCATTCCTGGTCGTCCAGGCCGAAGGAGTACGTCGTGTTGAGCTTGACGGACGGGAACTTGTGGCCCACTTCGATATGCTCGTCCATCATGCCCTGCCGCGCGGCCTTCGTCAGCAGGAACCACTCGCGGGTTTTCAGGAACGGATAGACGAAGATGTACTTGCCCTTGCCTGGGACGATGCTCAGGCGCTTGCTTTCCTGGTTCTCATGGGTGTGATGGTCCACGTAGATCGAACGTTTCGTCATGGAGAGGTAGGAATAGGGCGTGGTCAGGTACGTGCCCAGTCCGCCGGCGAGAATCTTGGCGCTCATCTCCTGGAACAATTCCAGTTCGTACGAGATCCGCCAAAGCATGAGATCGCAGTCCCCGCGAATACCGACCGTCGAATAGGGGATGACCATGACCTTGCCGGCATACTCCTCGACGGCCCGGAGGAATTCCTGCTTGCCCTGGGTCCGTTCGGATTCCGGCAGGCGACGCCATGCGGGGTCCACCGTATAAAAGCTGTAGTTGACGTATTGCCGTTTTGGCGGTGGTTGCGGTTCCGGACCGGCCATGAGCAGTGCCTCCCTGGGGACGTGTGGCGTATGAACCCGTGGCGCGAAGGGGCGCGACGGGGTTTTACTTGTAGCATCGGCCGTGGCGTGTTGTCAATTCAGCGGAACGCGGTCACGACCCGTCAATTTTTCTGTCCGGCCGGCGTTCGGGAGGTGTATACTGCTTTTCCAATCGTGGGCTTCCTTCCTGAAAGCTGTATTGAGATCGACGGCGTCCTGGTGGATCGCCGGATCTTCACCACTCCGTTCATCTGCGACGTGGCGCTCCAGAACTGCGGCTCGGCTTGCTGTCACCGGGGATGCGTGGTGACGCCGGGCGACGTTGAGCGCCTCATCCCCCACATGGACGGCATCGTGCGCTACCTTCCCGAGGCCAAACGCGACTTTCTCCGCCGGGAGGGAGGACAGTTCGTCGGCGATCCGCGCCGACAGGGCACCGACATGCGCCCGCAAGAGACCGTGGCGATGATCCGGTTCTTCAAGTCGCCGGACGAGATGCGCTGCATGTGGGTCCTGGACGACGGGTGCGTCTTCCTGTATCCGTCCACCGAGCCGGCGCCGGAGAACGGCCAGGCGGTTCCTGTCCAGCACTGCGCCGTGCATTCCTACGCGATGGAGCAGGGGATGGACTGGAAGGCATTCAAGCAGACGGATTGTGTCCAGTATCCTCTCTGCATCTATGAGAAGGACGGCAGGACAGTGTTGGCGCTCCAGGAAGAACCGGGCCGGGCCGCCGTGCCCTGCCTCAATAACCCCATCGGGCCGCTCATGTATCGCAGTCTGGCCGGGACCATCACCTACCTCCTGGGCGAGCCGTTCAACGAACAGGTCCAGGCTTACGGGCGCGCGCACTTCCCGGAGTGCGAGTCTGCCGGATAGGGTTCGGTGACCGCCGTGCGCGCCGAAATCATCTCCATCGGATCGGAATTGCTGCTGGGGGGCGTCGCTGACACCAATTCGCTCTTTCTCGCCGACGAACTGCTGAAGATCGGCATCGAAGTCCGATGGAAAACCGTCGTCGGCGACGATCCCAAGGACATGGAAGAGGCACTCCTGCACGCCCTGGGGCGGGTCCATGTCGTGCTCACCACCGGGGGCTTGGGGCCCACCGAAGATGATCTGACCCGCAAGGTCGTCGCGCGTGTCACCGGCCGGCGGCTGTCGCTTCATGAGGCGACCGTGCGCGCCATCACCCAGCGCCTGGCGGCCCGGCAGCGCCGTATAACGCCCGATCAGGCCACGCAGGCATTGATTCCCTCGCGGGCACAGGTCATCCCGAATCCCGTCGGGGCCGCGCCGGGGTTTTTCCTCCAGTATCAGGACGATCGCCACAATGAGGAGCGCGCGCTGATGTGCCTGCCCGGCCCCTCGATGGAGATGAAGCCCATCTTTCAAGCGGGCGGTGGCGCGTTGCTGGAAGCGTTTGTGGGCAAGGCGGCGCGAGGTACGCTCGTCCGGCGGCGGCTGCGGACGTTCGGGTTGGTCGAATCTGAACTCGAGGCGCGCGTGAAGGACCTGTACGCGGTCGAGCGCCTGGCCGTCCTTGGCCTGCAGGCGGGCGCCTATGGGGTGGACATCTCGATCACGGTGCAGGGCCGGCATCCCGAGTCGGCCGACACGGTGGTGAAGCGGCTGGAGCGTCTGGTGCGGGACCGCGTCGGCGAGTATCTGTACGCGGCAGGCGACCAAACGATGGAAGGCGTGGTCGCCCTGAAGCTGACGGCGAAGGGCCTCACGGTGGCCCTGGCGGAGTCCTGCACGGGCGGGTTGATCGGCCAGCGGCTCACGTCGCTCCCCGGGAGTTCGGCCTATTTCGAGCGGGGCCTGGTCACCTACAGCGACCGGGCCAAAATGGACTTACTGAAGGTGCCGGAGGCGCTCATTCGCCGGAATGGCGCCGTCAGCGCCGAAGTGGCGCAGGCCATGGCGGAAGGCGTTCGCGAGCAGAGCGGAACCGATCTGGGTCTCGCCGTGACCGGCATTGCGGGGCCCTCCGGCGGGACGAAGGAGAAACCGGTGGGGGTGGTGTTTCTCGCCCTAGCCGACAAGAAGACTGCCGTTGGCCGCCGGCACCTGTTCAGCGGAGACCGTGAAGGCATCCGCTTTCGCGCCTCCCAGGCGGCCCTGGACCTGCTCCGCCGGCACATCTCTGGGAAGGCCATAGAATAGCGGCGAGGTCCCCCCAATGGATCTTCCAAGGCGTCAACGTTACTCCGGGAACGTGAACTCTTTCAGTTCGGCCTTTTCCAGCGCCTGCGTGAGGAGGCCGGGGAGATCCAGTCTGGACTCGGCTCTGCGGACGTCCTCCAGCTTGGCCCGGGTGGCGGGATGTGGGGGGGTGAAGAGCCGGCAGCAGTCCTGGTCCGGTTCGATCGAGGTCTCATAGGTTCCGATCGTCTGCGCCTGTGCGGTGATCTCCACCTTGTCCATGCCGATCAACGGCCGCAAAAACGGCAGCGTGGCGGCCTCGTCCACGACCGTGATGTTGCCGGCCGTCTGGGACGCCACCTGGCCCAGGCTGTCACCCGTGACCAGCGCCCAGCATGTGTGTGTCCGCCCGATCTCCTCCGCGATCCTGACCATCATCCGCCGGTAGAGCACGATCCGAAGCGGCGCCGGCGCCGACAGGACGATCTGCCGCTGAATCTCTCCAAACGGAACCAGATGGAGCCGCGACTGGTACTGGTGGCGGGTGAGGCGCCTGGCCAGTTCTTCCGCTTTATCGGCTGAGGCGCGCGTAACGAACGGATGCCCGTGGAAATGGATGAAGACGACCCGGCAGCCGCGTTTCATCATGCGCCAGGCGGCGACCGGTGAATCAATGCCGCCCGACAGCAGGCAGGCGACGGTGCCGGACATGCCGACCGGCAGACCACCGGCGCCGGGGAACCGCTCGCAGGAGTAGTAGGCGCTCGTCCCCAGGATCTCGATGAAGATAGTCATCTCCGGGTGGCCCAGGCTGACGCGCGCGCCGGTGCGCGCCACGACGGCGGCGCCGACGTGGCGGTCCACGTCGATGGAGGTCAGCGGGTGGGACTTGTCGGCCCGCTTGGTGGTGACGCGGAACGTGTGGAACGGGAGACCCTGAACGGTCTCGCAGATCGCCGCGCTCATCGTCTCAATGTCGCTCGACACGTACTGAGCCGGAGCGAAGTTGGCGAGACCGAACGTCGCGTCAAGGCGGGGTTTGATCGTGGACCATCGGGAGGGGTCGTCGAGTGCAATCCTGATGCGGCCGGCGAGGCTCTCGACGTGGCAGCGGCCGATCCCGCGCAGGCATACCCGGATGTTTCGCACGAGGCGATCCACCAGGAGGGGCCGGTTGCGGCCCTTCAGGGCGAGTTCGTGATAATGGGCGATGATGTAATACATGGGGGCTTAAGTGCCAGTGAGCCATTACGAGTTGATGATCGCAATGATCTTGGCAGTGATCTCTTGAATCTTAGAGGGGCTCAGCGTACCGGTCTTGTAGAGGATGATGGTGGAGTCCGCTGTAAACAGTCGGTTCGGACGTATGGTGCTGTCTCGACGGAGGCCGCCTTCTACAAAGTCATTCGCTGTGAGAGGAATCGCTTGTTGATCTCGAGTTTCCTGGCTGGTGATTTGGCAAAGGAGGACGTCATCGCCTGTGAGGGTTGCCACGACACACGCCGGCCGTTTCTTCGATGCTGATAAATCCGAGAACGGGAACGGAACGACAACGACATCCCCCTTTACAAATCTGCCCATGCCGCTTCTTCTTCAGGTGTGCTCCAATCCCGGCTCAACACAGATTCTGAAGCCAGCATCGTCTGGAATGCCTCGTGGGCAGACCCTCGTGCTGCGAGAGAGGACACGAAATCCAACACCACGGCCAGGTTCTCGGGATGTAATTGCTTGAGCCGTTCCTCTATTTGCGTGATCGTCGTCTGTTCCATCTCCGTTCACCTCACGTTCCCAGGCTCCAGAAAACCATAGTACAGCGGGCCGCGTCAAGCTACGGCATGGGGCCGTCACTGCCCCAGCGATTCGAGCCAGCGTTCGCAGTCCATGGCGGCCATGCAGCCGGAGCCGGCGGCGGTGACGGCCTGGCGATAGACGTGGTCCTGGACGTCTCCCGCGGCGAACACGCCGGGGACGTTGGTCGCTGTGCCGTCGCGCGTCTTGATGTAGCCCTTCTCGTCCATGTCCAATTGGCCCGCGAAGAGGGTGGTGTTGGGCGAATGCCCGATCGCGACGAAGACTCCGTCGCAGGGCTTCTCGGTGACCGTGCCGGTTGTGACGTCACGGAGCCGGACGCCGGTGACCAACGGATCGCCCAGGAACTCCTCGACCGCGGCGTTCCAGGTGAAGCCGATCTTCGGATTCTTCCTGGCACGGTCCTGCATGATCTTGGACGCGCGGAGCTGGTCGCGGCGGTGCACCACCGTGACGCGCGT
>Ga0213870_1001288_pt1 | contig 11382 bp, 17 predicted proteins | sample WICALVC2017_Meta_FD_160119 | JGI IMG/M metagenome (GOLD analysis project Ga0213870, IMG submission 160119) | Freshwater microbial communities from subterranean cave lake in Wind Cave National Park, South Dakota, United States - WICALVC2017 | ecosystem: Environmental > Aquatic > Deep subsurface >... | reverse complement strand
TCAAGACCTAGATTAATTTAGATTAGGCTTGACTTATTTCTTTTTTAGAAATATAAACGTATCTTTAGATTGTTATATCAACATAAACGATTATATAGCGACACACTTTTTGAAACTTAAGCCACATATATAACATATATAAATTGTTAAAACAATATATTCTGCCCCCGTCCCTAAACTAACACGCAAACGTGTGCATCCCCTAGCCTCTTGCAGGATGCCTCTCTATGTGGTATAAATGAGAGGTCCGAAAACAGTAGGCGACGATCCCCCTTCGCCAAGGCTACGGGGGACGGAGTAAGACCTACCGAGGAAGCACCAATAGTTTGAGGTCATCTCGAATGTTGAGGCACTCTGTTTTCGGGGTGTCTTTTTTGTTGGGGAAACTCTGTGAGAATCCGTTATTAATCAGTGTAAATCTATTCATGTCCAGAAAAGCAGCGAAACTCAATCAGAAAAAAGTCGACGTCGTGGCATCACTGAAGGATAAATTGGGTAAAGCCAAAGCTCTTTTTGTGACCGAGTACAGGGGTCTCACTCATCAGCAACTGGAAAAACTGCGCAAATCCCTCAAAAAGGTCGAGGCAGAATACGTGGTGGCAAAAAACAGGCTCCTTAAGATTGCAATGCATGAATTGAAGAATGCAACCTGCCTGCCGGCAAGGCAGGAAATGCGGGAACTGGAAGGGGCATTAGAAAACCCCACCGCAACACTTTTTGCGTTTGGAGACGAGATCGCGGCTATAAAGACTCTTTCAGATTTTATAAAAACGGCGCAGCTGCCGACCGTAAAAATTGGTATCTTTTCGGGCTCTCTCGCCACAGAGGCGGATTTCAAGAAACTTGCTGCCCTCCCCTCCCGCGAAATCTTGCTTGCTACGTTGGCTTCCCGTTTACAAGGGCCGGTGACAGGACTTCACTATGCATTGCGATACAATTTGCAGCGGTTGGCGGTAGCTGTGGAGGGCGTTAAAAATAAAAAAGCGTAATCCGCCTGAGCTTACTTTGCGCCTTTTCAGTCCGCCAGCTGGCGGATTCGTACACGGCGCAAAGAGCGCTCTTAGGCGGACGCAAGAAACTGTAATCCCGATTACATCGGGAACAGTTTCTAGCGGAAACCAACGAATTAATTTTTAATTTCTAATTTTTAATCAATTTTTAAATCTTAAATCCTAATTTTTAAACATTAAAACATTGTTGATTTTCCCGCCTCATCCCGATCCATCGGGACTGCTAGCGGGAGAATAAAAATTTTGAATTAGAAATTAGAAATTTTCTTGAACGGGGGTGAAGATCGATGGCAAAATTAACAAAAGATGAACTGCTCAAGGCAATTGAGGAAATGTCGGTTTTGGAACTTGCGGATCTCGTAAAAGCAATTGAGGAAAAGTTTGGCGTTTCCGCAGCGCCTGTGGCCGTGGCAGCACCTGCTGCCAGCGCCGCACCGGCGGGTGAAGCGGTACCTGAACAAACGACATTTAACGTGGTACTTGCAAACGCAGGTGCCAACAAAATCGGCGTGATCAAAGTGGTACGTGAACTTGTCCCCACCTTGGGTCTTCAGGAAGCCAAGACGCTTGTTGAGAGTGTTCCCAAAGAAGTCTTGACCGGAGTGAACAAAAAGACGGCTGAGGAAGCCAAGACTAAACTAACGACCGCAGGAGCGACGGTGGAGCTGAAGTAAAGAATGTTACAATGGACAATGTAACAATGTTCCAATGACAACGTCATTTATTGACGTTGTTTTTGGTATTTAGTCTAGTATTTTTGATAATTGTTGCAATTATTGCCCTTAGTTCTTTTCCTTCAGAGATAAGTGCAGGTACTTCCTCTGATTGAATCAAGTTGGTCTTTTCAATGAGTACTAGCCAGTAAAGAGTTTCTCTACATTCCCGTAGAGATATAGACATTACTCGAACGAATTCCTTTCTGGAAATAGCATCTTGCGCTTCTACCACATTAGCGCCAATTGAAGTACCAGAAGGAATTATTTGATTTGCTATAGCAAAACCAGCTGGTGTTTTCGGTAAGTCGTTGGCCAACTTGATAATTCGTACACCATATCGCATGCAACGAATGGTAATATCAAACTTTTTCATTTCATTGTTCATTGTATCATTGTACTTTGTACCTATCATTGTAATTTGTATCATTGGAACATTGGATCATTCTCTTGCCCCTTGACAGATACATTTTGATCTGCGATTATACAGTCATCCAATAATCCTGCCATTTGGCAGGTTTTTTTACGGGAATACGTGATACTTCTTGACATCATATTTAGTACTGTGATACAGTAAGACAGATATTGAGGTGTAACGATTTATAAAATAGTATTGAGGTAAGTAAATCGGTTCCGTTACCTCCCCTGACCTGTCTGCCGGCAGGCAGGTAACTGAACGCTGATAACTGAACGCTGATATATGTCACTAGGAGATGACTGGCCAGAACTTTTAACCGTCCGGGAAGTTGCGAAAATTTTGCGAGTATCGCCTCTCACCATCAAACGCTGGGGAAAACGAGGCAAACTCCCGGCAATCCGCATCAACTCACGCGGAGATCGCCGCTATAAAAAGGAAGCGGTCATGTGGCTTCTTGGTATACAACAGAAGGGCCAAGTTTAATGAGGTTTACCCCGTATCCCGATCCTGGATCGTAAGGAGTTGACGAAACTGGAAATTTAGATATAATAAATCAATGCCGCGTCGACGAGTAATCCTTGCAAATGGTGAAATATATCATATCTTCAACCGTTCCATAGCTGGCATACCAATTTTCAAGGGCGTAAGAGAAACAGATATATTTCTAGAGGCGATGAGGTTTTATCTACAACTTAAACCCCCAACTAAATTTTCTATTTATAGAAAAAGTAAAGCCCGCTACCCTATCTCACTTGAGGAAAAAATTGTTACCATAATCAATTATTGTCTTATGCCCAATCACTTTCACCTTATCCTGAGACAGGAAAAAGACGATGGGGTCAAAAACTTTATGCAACGGGTATCAAATAGTTTTGCTCATTATTTTAGTATAAAATATAAAAAGAGAGGTCATGTTTTTGAAGATAAATACAAAGCGGTGCATGTAGAAACTGAGGAACAATTATTGCATCTTTCCCGCTATATTCACCTGAATCCAGTTACAGCTTATCTGACAGAAAAACCTGAAAATTATCCTTTTTCTGCTTACCTTTTATATTTAGGTCAGAATAACACTGATTTTGTTGATCCATCAATTGTCTTAAGCAGTTTTTCCTCAAGAAAAAAATATAAAGATTTTGTACTGGCCCAAATTGACTATCAGCGTACTTTGAAAGAAATCGAACACTTGATACTGGAATAATTCCAGTATCGCAAAGCTATTTCGATCCAGGATCGGAGAGGAGGACAAAGGCAATTTTAGGTTCACTGTTTGGTACTTGGAACTTACAAGGGCTTAATCCATTTGTCCAGTGCCAACAACTTCTTCTCCAAACTGCTTCGTGTCAGTAAACGTGAGGTGTTACCTCCTCTTACCTGCACTTACGTGTTATCCCGTACTGTGATATACTTATGATATGAAAACGCGGGTAAAAAAATTGGAATTCCGAGTTATCATTGAGCAGGATGAAGATGGTCTTTACGTTGCAACAGTTCCGGAGTTAATTGGATGTCATACACAGGGAAAAACGCTGGAACAGGTACGCCGAAGAATCAGAGAGGCTATAGAGCTCGTGCTGGAAAGTGATGATGCTGCCCGTAAAGAGAAACTGCAACATCCTCAGTCTCCTTCTTTTCTTGGTATCGAAAACGTCAAAATTTCATATGCCTAAGCTCTCCCCTATCCGAGCAAAAGATCTCATCCGCATTCTCAATAAAATTGGTTTTTCACAAGTAAGACAAAAAGGGGGCCATAAACGCTTTGAACATACCGATGGAAGAAAGACAACGGTACCAGTACATCCTGGAGAAGCAATTGGAGTCGGACTTTTACGAAAGATTCTTCGCGATATCCAGCTAACGCCAGAAGAGTTTAATAAGATAAATAACTCACTGTTTTCCATGCATGCAGACAAACATCAGAGTTAGCTTTTTGGATTTTCCCTTGCTACAGCCGGTCTTGGAGTACGCAATGTTGTGGCTAGTGTTCGCAACCCTGTAGTAAGTAATACCGGTCCTAAAGTATTTCCCTTTACTGACTGTGCACACCGATCAAATACTGTGGCAGCAATTAAACTAGGTGGTGATGGTGGAGTAGGTTTTTTATGCTCAGGGTCGTTTGAATCTTTAGCTCGTTGATGAGTTAGTCTATCAAAAACTACTCCTGTTAAAGCAACTGCACATACTTAAGCAATCGTTTGAAACATCTCTCTTGTCTTTGGATCCCGTAATTCCCCTATAATTCTTTCTCTTACAACGGGAGAAATAAGTGTTTTCATTTTACTTGAGGATTGTAGCATCAGGACGGGAAAAGGGCAAATATAGTCAAATCCGTAGTAGTGCTTTGTAGTTAGTGTAGTTAGTAGGGACGGTCCTTTAGTTAGTAGGGACGGTCCTTTAATAGGGCTTTACAGCCTACTAAACTGAACGCTTTTTATTTACGACCAATTCTTCTCAAATATTTTCTTTGTGCCCTGGTGGCAAATCCAGCCTCACCCTGAACATCTTTCTCAAACGCACACTGCATGTCAAGTGCAATCATCTCATCGGAGTGCCCCAGGTACTTTTGATATTCCATTTTTTCTTTGTCAGTCTCTCCAATGAGTCGGCGTACTTCTACCCTATCTAGAATTTGATAGTCACTATGCCCAAAGATCTCATTGTAACTACTCCATGGATAATCCTCAAGGCGTTCTACCAGTCCCGCAGAAACTGGATTGAGATGGATGTATCGTGAGGCGACGAGAAAATAGTCGTCTTTATCACACAATTTACTCTTATAACGGTTTTGGAACAGTGGACCAACTCGCTTGTATTTTCGATTAAAATACATGCTGTAACTGGTAGACAGAGATGTCATTACCTTCGCAATGGGAATCTTTTTCGACTGTATCAATAAGTGAAAGTGGTTGGGCAAAAGGACGTACGCGAAGATAGTATGATCGAAGTGTTTCTTTTCGTGTATGCGCACAAGAATCAGGAGAAAGTGCCGGTAGTCGGGAGCCTCCCGAAAGATCTCGGCCTTGGCAACACCCCTATTGAAGATATGGTAGAAAGCTCCTTCGTATGTGAGACGAGCGCAGCGGGGCATATGAAAAATATTGCATTTCTGGAGCTTTGTGTCAATATATCAAAGGACCGTCCCTAAACGTGGATGGAGGAGAGCTCACGGGCGGCGTCGGTGGGATCCACGACGTTTACTGAAAGCCCTGTCCCCAGCTCAAAGCCAGCCCGGTGCACCATGCGTGGGATGATCCTGATAAACCAACTTTTAGCATGATGAATGTAGAAGTTGTAGGCAAAGGGTGTTTCCGCATGGACATTGTGCACGGTGGGATCTTTGTAGATGGTTTTTAGCCGTTTGAGGGCATTTTGCAATATCATGGCAAGATCTTTCAACTCTTCATCTTTGGAATCGCCAAATACTAGTCCTCCCCCCTGCCTGCCGGCAGGCAGGTCATCCTTGGGTGCAATCCATACTTCATACGGCCACTGGGAGAAGTCGGGACAGTAGGTCACAAAATAGGTATTGTCATCCACCACATTCATGATCGGCTCTCGCACGAGGGCGTCGAGATTTATCTGCCGAGGAATAACCACAAGCTGTGAGTGAGGATGGTTGAGGGAGGCTCCCGCGTGCGCTCCGTGATTGCAAAAGATCATCACCTGCCCGTCGGCGTGATGGGCTTGGAAGCGGTCACGCAAAACCTGAAGCAAACTGGTGACGTGGGGAAGCTCAAACTCCTGGATATCTTTCTGGTGATCGGGGCTATGAATAATTACCTCGTGAATATCAGTGATGGGGTACTTGTTGGGAATGACCCTGATCCTCCATCCGGGTTGATTTTTCTCACCCTCCCCCACGCGGGCTATTTCTGATGGTGTCTGCCCCTCGTTGCCGGGACAAAACACGCAGATACCTTCGGGGTGTCTGGGGCCGTTGTGTTCATCAGGCCTGCCGCTTCTGGTCTGAGAAATGATAATCCAACGCTGTGTCTTGACGTCAGGGACGAATTTAGCCATTTAGTTATTAGTAGAACGAAAGTTATTAGTTATTAGTAGTACTATCGAAAACCTACCAATAACTAGTCACTACTAATAACCCGTCCTACTAAATCAAGTGTAGGGCATGGGCGAGAATGATGCAACCGGTGTCCTAAAGTTTAACTTTAACTCAGTTTCTTGTTCCCGGTATCAATAAGGAGTAAAATATATACATATGAAACGACCATATTTTCTGTGGGACTATGAGCTAACTGAGGCAGATGTCCGACGGATCCTAAAAACCGGCACCGAAACCGACAAGATCTGGCTGATGAGCCGGATACTGGAGAGCGCGACGCTTGAAGATGTCTGGAAATACACCAGTTTGCAGGAAGTAAAAGACATGTTCCCGAAATTAAAATTGAAAAAGCCCATCCGGAAAGCGTGGAATTATGCACTATCCGTTTGGAGCGGACAATAAAAAATGCCTACTAATTACACACTCCAGGATGCATTTCTCTCACAGTTTTTTGCCGCGCGGTTTGCAAAAGATTTCTACCTCACCGGCGGAACTGCGCTTGCCCGATTTTACTTCCATCACCGTACTAGCGTCGACCTTGATCTTTTTACCAACAATCAATCTGTTGACTTCAACGAGGTTAACCTTTCAGTCACTGCCCATCTTAGAAGGCTTAAGCTCACTCTCATCAAACAGGTGACGACGGAAACTTTTTTACAATATATAGGTACGAGTAGAACCGGCATAACGCTGAAGGTTGATATGGTAAAAGATATACCGGTACATTTTGGAAAAATCGTAAAAAAGAAAATGATTCATGTCGATGCCCTCGAAAATATCGGATCCAACAAAATTCTGGCTATCTTCGGACGCACCGATGCCAAGGATTTTATAGACTTGTACTATATTCTGCACAAGACTGATTATTCTTTTGACCATCTGTACAAGCAAGCGAAACAAAAAGACCTCGGGCTCACTGAGTTCTATCTAGCCAACTCGATAGCTAATGTGTCGTCAATCACCCAGTGGCCGCCGATGAAACAGGCCATCGACACGAAAGAACTCGTGAAATACTACCATGACCTTTCCAAAAAACTCCTCATGCGGATAAAGCCGAAAGAAAAGTAGTGCTCTTATTGTTTTTTCCGACGCGGCGAAGTCTCCTCTGGCGACTCGGTGCACGGAATTCTAGTAGGGGTAGATTCAAGAAAATGTTTCTTATGCGGGGCTTTGGGAGTGCCAATTCAAGGACCGTCCCTAAAACACTAAAACGTTACCTCATTGAATGTGTAATTTTTCCATGAGATAATGAAGATAGAATATGATAGATATTATTGTAGGCATCAGACCGACAAAATTTAAAATTTTCATAGCAGTAATAATTTTTTTACTACTGTTATTTTCCACTTTATACTGTTCTTTTGAGGATATTCCGATAATGAAATTTTCTATTCCCGACCCATCGACAGCAGGTATTGAACCAACTCCTGATCCATATGCAGCCTACAGGATTGGAACAGAAATGGATTCAAGATTTTTCCCCTGCGGTTTTCTACCACCAATTGTATATAAAGTGCTGTATAAGCTTCAGGATAAGGGTATACTCTTTAGCTCTTTAGTTTTATTCCTTATTGCTTATTTTATTACGATATTAGTTACGATCAAAAAAGGAAAAACTAAGAAATGAGGTAAAGAAATCGTGAAGAAAAATCTATTTACTCTGCAGAGCATAAGGGTAACCAAATTAAGGACCGTCCCTAGAGTGTACTAGAGTGTACTTTTGTAAAATAACAATACGAGAGTCCTGGCTTGCAATCGGGTGTATAATTATCAATTATGAAAAAATCGCATACGCCCACTCCCTCTCACTCCTCTCATACCTGCCAAGCAATTGTCGTCTCTTGCATGGATTTTCGGCTGAGAAAGCACCTGCGGGGCTTCACGACCAAGATGCTGAAAGGCGGATTTGACAGGCTAGCGCTCGCAGGTGGAGTAAAAAATTTACCCTTTGTCTTGGACCAGGTGGAACTCTCCTATAAGCTTCACCATATCGATGAAGTGTACCTCATAAACCACGAAGATTGCGGGGCATACGGGGCAGAGGGGACATTTGCCAAACACAAAAAGGATCTCAAGTTTGCCAAGAAAATCATCGCGCAGAAATTTCCTAAACTCAAAATCGTTCCCCTCTACCTCAAGCTCGATGGGAAGTTTGTGGGTGTGTAAATTGAATTTATTTTGTGGTAAGATGTACCTTACTATGAAAACGAAACAAAAATTAAAGTCAGGCTTACATGCTCTTGTGTGGCGAGAGGATACTTGGTTCGTTGCCAAGTGTGTGGAAGTGGAAGTCGCAAGCCAAGGAAAATCAAAACAGGAAGCCTTAAGAAACGTAGAGGAGGCGCTGGCTTTGTATTTTGAAAATGAAAAAGTATCTGCTCCACCCTCTCTATCTAACCTCGAACTCACTGATGTAACCATTCCTGCCTCGTATGCCTAAATTGGCAAGAGGTACATTTTCTTCAATTCTCTCACAGGCTTCCTTGACTCGTCTGGAATTTGAATCATACCTCTAAGGGCTCGTTCCCGATGACATCAGGATTACGGCCCTTTGGAAGGTACCGTCTGGTACCTCCCTTTGTGCCGCATCGTTCAATCTACTACCAATCATGTTATTAACGGATGCGGCCTAAAAAGTACTTCATTTCCGCAGCGTTGCATCAATATAATCAAGGACCGTCCCTTAAGCTATATGGTAATAGTAGTTCCGCAACGACGAATGGCGTCAACAAACAACTGTGCTTTTTTTAGCGCGTCACTCATAATTCTTTTTTAAATTCTGCAATAAATTTTTTCCCAATAGAAAAAAGAGTGCATGGTGGTATTTTTTCCCTTCCATAAGTTTGAAAGCTGTATCTAAATCGTCTTGGGAACTTTTGAGCCAATACTCGATGGTGGACATGTGGCTATAATTATAGACGAACCATTATCGTTTGACAAATTATTGACAAATTGATGCTATAGCGAGGAGATGTCAAAGATACACTCTTGTTTAAATCCCAATATGTGAATCCGCCAGCAGGCGATAGGAGCAAACACTCCCGACGTATGATATGTGCTACTTGGAAATTGTGTTCTCTATTTTTATAATCTTCACGAGCAACTCGTTTATTTTAGCTTTGTTGCTTTCTTCAGGCAGGCTTGAAGATTTATATGCTGCTTCGACCTGAGCAAATTCTCTTTTTGCCATCACCTGCAACTCATCTAACGAATACTTACCTCTTTTAATATCAAGCAACAAATCCCTATCTTCATCCCGATATACCTTAAGCATTCCGGTCTGTAAAAACTCCTTTCCTTGTCTGAGTAATCGAATCAAAGTCGTTGCATTTTTTGTATCGTAGCCAAATTGCTTAACAATACGTTTTCGCTTTTCACCCATGTAACCTTTGAAAGCTCCTCGCACCAATCTTTTGAGTTGATCATGTGCATAACCAATAAAAGCTTCTTTTATTCTTCGTTTGTTTACGAATATATCTTTTTGCGCCAGCAATAATTTTGCGCCTTTTGAAATATGTTGGTAATGTTGTGGTTTGTTATATAAAAACTGAACTACATTTGGGTTGCAATTGGCCAAAAGATGCAATGCTTTTCTGATTTCATAACGCACTATGTCTATATCATCATGTTTTTCTTCTTCTACGTCTTGTGTTCGCTGGTATCCTTCAAGCGAAAGATAATACTCGATCGGGAAGCAGTAAAACTCCATATAGTCAACGTCATCAATACCAAACACATCATCCTTTTCCCTTGGAATATGGAGATTGTGGGCAATGGAACCCCTGAAGCCTGTAAGAATGAGTTTCTTTTGAAACATGGAGTAATTATAGCAAGCTTACAATAAAAATCTGAAGTTTGCCAAAAAGATCATCCACCAGAAGTTTTCTAAACTCAAAATTGTACCTCTATATTTGAAGCTAAGTGGGAAATTTGTGAAGGTCTAGAATTTGTTGACAAATTAATGCTATAGCGTGGTTTTGTCAATTTAGCTTCGCAAGGCGAGGCCTTGAGGAATAAACTACAACGGATAGTTGGTGAATGTGTAATCAACCCATCTTCTTCAGCTCATCGCGCACGCGTTCGGCCAGAAAGATCTTCATAAGACTCTGATATGGCACGTCGCGGAAATTGGCAAGTTGTTTGATGCGTGCTAAAAGATACTCTGGTAATCTGAGAGAGATTGTCTGGGTAGAAGGCTTGAGATTGGGAAATATTACCGGTTCTGCCTTTGACCAGTCAAAGTACTGGGAAGTATCTGCCTTTGCCCAGAATTCCCGTTCTTCATCCTCGGTTTTAAAGTGTGGAATCTTTTTTAATTTTTTCATATGCTCTCCTTTCTTTTTTGTTCATATCTCTTGCTGAAATTACTCTGACAAATGAATCACGCAACGTAAATATAATAGATAATTGTCTACCATTTTTTGTTGCACCCCAAAGCATATATCGTTGTTCAAGAGTAGAATGTTTTTCATCCTTATGCAAGAATTTCTCAGCATTCTCAAACGCTTCTTCTGATTCTTTATTGGTAACCTTGTGTTTTCTGAAATTCTTATCCTGGTTTCCTTTATCCCATTCAAATTCCAACGGTTCGGGCAGGATTTTCATTTACGTAGTATATGTAGGCAATATACAAAAGTCAAGACTGACTTTGAGTAGCATCTCATGCTAACGAGCAAGTTTTTTGGATAAATGGTATATTGAACACAGGTATGATTAGTAGTGAAAGTGTCCTCCCATCGGAAGTAGAACTGTCAGTCCCCTCCCCTGAGAGCGGGCTTTGGCAACCTATAAGCAAACAGGTCCCTATACTTACACCAGATGACCAGCCACCCGGGTCATTCATCAGACTCGGCAACACACTTTTTACCATCGCGTCACGGCCGAGTAAGGGAGCTACCATGGAGCTTACCCTGACCCTTCTTGGCATTGAGGGACGCGTGCTGCCCATCGACCAAAGACAAAACGTCAAACTGGCGCTTGCGAGGAAACCCTCGAAACTAAGCAGTCAGGTGCTTGTGGTACGAGGAGAAGAGGAAGTGCTGCAAGTTTCTCAAAAACCAAATGAATTTCCCCAACTACAATTTCCTGCAGCGTGTACCTCTCTACTGCCTAATATCACCAACGTAATCCTGCAAGCATCAGGTGACGTGTTGTCTATAAAGCCGAAGAATGATCAAATAC
>Ga0213870_1001287_pt1 | contig 11389 bp, 11 predicted proteins | sample WICALVC2017_Meta_FD_160119 | JGI IMG/M metagenome (GOLD analysis project Ga0213870, IMG submission 160119) | Freshwater microbial communities from subterranean cave lake in Wind Cave National Park, South Dakota, United States - WICALVC2017 | ecosystem: Environmental > Aquatic > Deep subsurface >... | reverse complement strand
AGAATCCTTAGCAGGAACTTTGCTTGATTTTTTCTTTGGTTTTACGTCCTCCATATTATTATTTAACCAATTCTCCTTTTGCGAGGATCAAATTTTTAATCCAGCGCTGTCTCAACTTATTTTTAGGAAGCATGCCCCTTACGGCATAGGTTAATACCTTTCGCGAATCGCGAATCATCATATCACGAAGTTTCTCTTCTTTAAGATTCCCCGGATAACCGGAATGGCGATAATAGGATTTCTGAATAATTTTGCGGCCGGTGATTCTTAGCTTATCGGTGTTATATGCCACAACTTTGTTATTTATAAAACTGGCCGGATTGAAATTCGGATTGTTTTTTCCGCGCAGTAAAACCGCGATTTCGCTGGCAAGGCGTCCCAGAATTTTATTAGTGGCATCAATTTTATATTCCATCATTGTTATTTTACCAACTCCAATATCGCCCTTCTTGCTCCATCTCTTTTGCGCGCGCTTACTTTAACAATCCGGGCATAACCGCCGGGACGATCACGAAATTCCTCGGAGCGCTTAATTATTTTTTTAATAATATCGGCGGCAAAATATTGAGCGAGAGAGCGCCTTACTGCCATAGTAGGATTCTTGGCATGAGTAATAATCCTCTCGACAAACGGCCGTAATTCTTTTGCTTTTGCTTCCGTAGTCTCGATTCTGCCTAACACAAAAAATGAAGAGGCCATGCTTTTCAGCAGGGCTTTTCGTTGATCGCGTTCTCTTCCAAATTTTCGGCCTTTTTTTAGATGACGCATCTAAGCTTGTAGCTTGTAGCTTGTAGCTTGTAGTATAAAACATTGCGAGTCCTACAAACTAATTCCTACAAGCTAATTCCTCGTACTATTGTTTCAACGTAATCCCCAAATTCCCCAAGGCTTTCTTAATCTCCTGAATTCCCTTATCGCCCAATCCTTCAATTTCTCTTAGGGCATCCTCCCGTTTTCTCGAAAGCCCTCCCACTGTTTTTATTCCCGCTTCTCTTAAGGCGTTGAGAGTTCTGTTGGATAACTTCAAATCATCGAGCTTAATCTTCAATACCGACTCTTCCGGTTTTTGACTTTCTTCTTCCTCCTTCTTGTCAAACTCCTGCTCGCTTGTTTCCGGCATAGTAATTTCAGCCGCTGATTCAGTAAATCCTCCGCTCAACGCTCCAAATTGTGCTACCAAAATCTCTGCCGCCTTTAAAAAGGCCTCCCGTGGAGTTACCGAGCCATCAGTCTCAATACGAAATCGCAAACGATTATAATCAGTACGATCCCCCACCCGCATATTTTCTACTTCATAATTTATCAACCGCACCGGAGAAAAAGCCGCGTCAAGGGCAATCGTGCCAACCTCAACCTTTTCTTTAGCACGCGCTTCCGCCGGAACATAACCCAATCCGGATTCAATTACTGCTTCAATTCGTAAACTTGCTTTCTTGGAAGTCAAAGTTGCAATATGCATTTCTTTATTAATCACTTCTACTTGGGAGGGGGTCTTAAAATCGCCAGCAGTTACTTTTTTTTCTCCGCTGACTGAAAGGGTTGCCGTAAGAGGCCCTTCTTCGTGCATCCGAAAACGGACCTGCTTGAGATTTAAAATAATATCAATCACATCTTCGGCTACACCTTCTATGGTAGAAAATTCATGGCCTACCTCTTCAATTTTTATGGAAGTAATCGCTGCTCCTTTAAGGGACGACAACATCACCCTTCGCAAACTGTTGCCAATGGTTTGACCGTAACCGGGATAAAGACTATCAATCTCAATTATCATCCGGTTACCTTCTTCTGATACTATTTTTGGTTTAGAGGGTAAAGGTATAGACATAATATTTTCTATTCTATCTTGAGTAAAACTCTTTTATTTTAGAAACATCAAAAATTGATTGAAACGTTTCTGTTTCCGGGCGAACAACGATTTTACCCGTCTTTTTAACCGGATCCAACTGCAACCAGGAGGGGATTTCATGTTTTTTTAATTTTGTTTCCAAATCAGCAAAAATCGGCAAAGAAAGTGATTTTTCTTTAATTGCAATGGTATCTCCGATTTTTACCTGATAAGAGGGTATATTCAACTTTCTTCCGTTTACCAAAATATGCCCATGGCTGATGAACTGGCGCGCCCTATGGCGCGATTCGGCTAAACCCATCCGTAAAACTACGTTATCCAATCGGCCTTCCAACAACTTGAGAAAGTTAATGATAAAAATACCGGGTTTACGAATAGAGTCTTTATAATACCGCTCCAGATTTTTATCGTCAAGTCCGTAAAGAAAACGAACTTTTTGCTTCTCCTGCAACAGTTTACCCATCTCCGATAATCCTCTCTTGCGGCCCCCGCCTTTCTTGCCTTTCTTACCGTGTATTCCCGGCGGATAAGAACGGCGGCTAAAAGCGCACTTCTGGCTAACACAACGATCCCCTTTTAAAAAGAGTTTTTCACCAAGACGTCTTTCGACTTTTTCCAGAATTCTCATAAGACCTATAAGACCAATCGGTCAGAATTTTATACCCTCCTTACCTTTTTGGGCCTTGGCCCATTATGCGGAAGCGGTGTAGCATCTTTTACCGAAAGAAGGTTTAAGCCGTTATTAGCAAGCGCGCGAATAGCAGAATCTCGTCCTGAGCCTACGCCTCTTACAAAAACTGCCACATCTTGAATTCCTCTCTTTTTTGCCTTTTCCACAACTGTTTCTGAAACCCGCGCGGCTGCGAACGGAGTTGCTTTTTTTGCGCCTGAAAATCCGAGAGAACCGGCAGACGACCAAGCTAAAACATTACCTTTTTCATCAGCTACGGTAATTATAGTATTATTATAGGTTGCTTGAATATGCACCGTCCCCCGGCTTATTTTCTGATCACTCATTTCGCGTGGCTTACTTACTGCCCTTTCCTTAGATTCGGATATTTCTTCCGGAGTTTCTTTTTGGATTATACGTTTTTTACCCATTTTATCGAAATTTTCAAGCTCCATTTTAGCGAACAATTTCGCTACAAAATGGAGGGTAAAGGTTTTTATGTAGGACTTGCCGGCGGTTTTCGGCCCGAACCCATAGTGCGGCGCACGTTCCCCCGCCGCGTACGAGAATTAGTCTTGGTACGCTGCCCGCGCGCCGGCAACCCTCTAATATGCCTGATTCCTCTATAAGTCTGCAGCTCTTTTAATCTCTTAATATTCATCATTATTTCACGACGGAGATCTCCTTCAATTCTATAATTTTTTTCAATAATTTCGCGTATACGGCCGACCTCTTGCGAATCCAAATCTTTACTTCGTTTATTAGGATCAACCTGCGCAAGATTAACTATTTTTTTTGCCAAAGGCAAACCGATCCCATAAATGTATGGTAAAGCGTATGTAATCTTTTTATTGTCGGGAATGTTAATGCCTACTATACGCATATTTTTTATTTCCTACATATACGAGCTATGCGGGTGAGGCAATCGCCAGCGAGCATATTATCCTTGTCTCTGTTTATGTTTCGGATTCGTACAGATAATAAATAACCGACCTTTGCGTCGGACTACTTTGCACTGGTTGCATATTTTTTTAACGCTAGCTCGAACTTTCATTGTGCTTACGCACGATAATATTAATCCGCGAATATACACGAATCTACGAATAAAATCTCGTAAGCTATCCGTGAATTAGTGTAAATCACTGGATTCGTATTATCTCTTTTATTTCATTCGTAACACTATCCTCCCTTTAGTCGCGTCATACGGGCTCATTTCCACTCGGACCCGATCTCCGGGAAGAACTTTGATATGGTTTAAACGCATTTTACCCGAAAGATGCGCTAAAATCATCCGGCTATCCTGCAATTCAACCCTAAAAAGCGTATTAGGCAAATTTTCGGTTACTACCCCTTCCTGATAAATTTTCTCTTGCCTCATAATAGTATTTAAGAAGGATAACAAAAAGTGATTTATATGTCAACTTAGCTTTGAATAACTATATCTAATTACCCTCTAAAATAACAAGAATCTTTGACGGATCGCGGGGGGCGCGCATAATCCACGGAGGAAAAATAGCGATACTAAAACCTGAAAATTCATTATTTCCTTTTAAAATTTCCGCTATTGAACCTTCTTTTTTACCCTTAAGAAGCTGTGCCAGCTCATCTTTAAGAATAATGCTCTTTATCTTTACCTGTCCCTGAATCGCAACTTCTGCAGTACCTTTGGCAATATCCGTCTTTCTAACAGTATAAGTTACGGCCAGCGAATCATCCAACAATTCTTTTTTTTCATCGTTAGCGAGAATAAATCCTTTTATAAAATCGCGTATATCTTTTTCTTTAAATACCAATACCTGTCCCTTGGCATTTGCTTCTGCCGTGAATATGTCCAGTCGAGTTTTTGGGCGTGGCACATTTACCTTGGCCATCTCAATTTCACGCAGCCCCTCTACTATAAAAAATCCCGGCGGAATCTTCTTTATAATATCCTGTTTAAGTTCGTCGAAAAGACGTTTGGTAATTTTTTCTTCTGCCTGCTTGATATCATCTGCTGAAACCGTACGAGCCTCGCCCCGGAACCCTCCGGAAAAACCAGCGGGAGCTATGGCATAAAACCCTTCATATTTAGGGCTTCCCTTAAAACCGTTAATTCTAAGAGTAATTTCGCCGCTGATATTTGATTCCTCACCTGCTTTATCAGCCACTAATTCCGTCTCTATTGATTCGGGCACAATTTTTCCATTTTCAATATGCGCTCCGGGAATATTTATATCGCGCGGTAAACGGAATAAAACTCCGCTTTCGGTCAAAAATCTGGTACTGGCCACCAACCGTTGAGGAGAAGAACTGAAACTATTATAAAGTTTTATTTTACCTCGTGCTTTTTCTTCAACGGGTTCACGGCCGCTTGACTCAAATTTCTCGGTAATGGTCTTTGAAAACTCGAGATGTTCCGCGGGCACCACCTTTTGAGAAACAAGCGGTTGAGACACCGAAGAATCTAATTTCACTACCACATCTTTAATGATTACATTCTCCATACGAGGTTTTACCATGACCGTTAGGCGGACAAATACGGTGGAAATAAGGACTATAAGTAAAGTTAGAAATAAAGTGCCGCCGGCAACTCCCCACCAAAGCATTCGCCGTAATTTCTGTGAATCTTCTAATTGCAGTTCTTCTTCAAGAGAAGGCATGGTAAACGTTTCCGTTCCGCTAATAATAATTCCTTTATCTTTAATATCATCTGCGAGATGCTGCTCTTGCTCCTGATTCACATAAACTGCTTCCTGCTCCGTAGCCGCTTCTTGCTCCGGATATGAATCTGCTGTCGGTTCGTCCGAAATATTTCTGCAAATAATCTTACGCCTAATCCCATCAGTTGATTTTTTTTCAAATTCGTAAAAAGGGCTCATCCCGTTAGAAGCAGGTCGCGATCTAAAAAACCGCAATCCTTGCCATGTTTAATTTTATAATAGTTTAGCATAAAATTTTTTTACTCATTATAGACACGACCGCGGCTTCTAACGGGGCTCGTGGAAACTTGAATAAGTTATTAATGATGCCAAACCCATATCCTCCGGACCCTGTATAAATCCCCCCAGTGAATCGCCCCCAAAAATACTGGAGCCATGAATGATTCGCACCTCCGGCGAGTCGGCATATGAAAAATTTTGCATCCAGGAAGAGCGCAAAATAGCGGAAATTTCCGGCAGATATGCCCCTTCTCCGGATAAAAACACTGCTTTGGAGAGAGGTCCAAAAGGATAAAAATTATCAAGCTCTCGCAGAAACATGCTTTTCCATAGATTTGACTCATCGGCCAAAAAATCACTAAGAGTATTTTTTACGGCTCCGCTAATAAGGCCTTCTGCGTACTGGCGTTTTAAATCCTCTGCTTCCTCCAAAGAAATGGAAGCAATTTTAGCAATTCCTCTTAAAAAATGCTGGCCTCCGAAAGGAAAAGAAGCCACTTCGGCCAATCTCCCTTCTTTCAGTAAAACTAAAGTAGTTTCTTCTCCGCCAACATCCACCAATAAAACATCAGAAATTTTTAAAAATTCGGCTACGGCGTGTTTCTCGGCCGCGGCAAGAGGAATAAAATCAATCGGCAAACCGCCCAGACTTCTTTTGGTGTCAGCCAAAGATATTCCGATCTCTGGTATAAACACAAGGGCAAGAGTATGAAAAGCAACTTCTTTTATAGAGGATCGTTCCAGTACGGGAAAACTGCCTTCATTATAAATATAATAGCCGTTGGCGTAAACTTCCGCAGGATAAGCAATCATAGCCAGAGACGGATCACGATGCTGTTCAAATAAGTTTTGGAAATACTTCGCGAGCTCTCTTTTGGAAATAATTTTTTCTCCGCCCGTCGGACGAATACTCCAGCGCTGGTAGAGATACTTCCCCAAAGACGGCCCTATGCCCACGGTTATTTTTTCAGGAACAACCTCCAATTCCCGCACCATAGCAAATAACATCTCCCGAAGTTTGCTGACAATAGAGGACGGTTCTTGAGAAAATTGCAATTTAAGCGCTGTCTTTTTAAAAATTTTAGGAATTTTCCCCGGAGCTGCCGATTTCTCAAAAATAACGCTTTTAATAGAATAAGAGCCAATATCAATGACGGCATAAAGGCGGGTTTTGGATTTACTAAATAACCTAGTAGGTGACATGTTATTATTATACAAAACTTTAGAAATAAAAGAAAAGCCCGTCTAATGGGCTTTTGTTTTTATTCTTAAGGATTGGGGATTGGTCAAAATTTAATTTCTTCCCTTAAATCTATATCTTTTCCTAAGATATTAAGTTTTACTGTAGAGCCGGGGGTAACCCCTGGAGGAGCTTGAAAATGTTTGCGTAGGAAATATAATATTTCTTTTGCCCTGTCTGAAGAAATGTCTTCTCGCAGTTTTAACTTAACTAAAACTTCATTGTACTTTGGATACACGAAAGTAATATTTGTTATTTCTCCATTCCGGTCTTTATTTAATTCGAATTTAATCCAAGGAGTTAGTATGCGTCTTATATCTAAATCAAGAAGTCCAAGATCATGACTCCAATGAGTTAATGCCGTCTGCGCTTCTAGCGAAAACAATTCCGGGCAAGAATATATAAAAAGAGATAATCTTTTAAAGTTTCTCGCGATAGTGATTTCATCCGCTGTCCGCACCCAGGCATGAGCAAGAATTTTCAAGAACGCAGGCGGAATAAATGGTTGCGTCATCCAAAATTCCAGATGCCCCGCCTCGAATTCCCTTTTAGGAATAAAATCCCGCATGAGGTCAAGAATGCCTTTTTGAGTTTTCTCGGCAACCAATCTGCCAACTGCTTTCTCTTCCCATGCCGTCTTTTCTTTCTGCTCCCTATCTTGCCATCCGAAGGCGGCGATGATAAAGCGAAACATCTCCATGGAGGGTTTAGTATAAGAAATATCCCACAAAACAATTAATTCTCCCAAAATCCATAGTTTCGTTTTATAAAGTACGCTCTTTGCGACACTATCTGACGCTGTCGAAATATCGGCTGGAAATTCCCAGAATATATCTTTGAGGTATTTTCGGAAGGCATCTAAACGTTCATACCACATGTTATATACTGTGGAAAATACACCTCCAATTGGAGGATCCCCTACCCATATATTTTTTAAGATTTCTAGCCACCGACAAGTTGCCAAATCATTTTTGGCAGTGGCAGTGGCAATAATAATATTTTTTAAATGGGTAATACATTCATCACGTGGCAGCGCATTAAGCAGTTGATCCACGCCAATCAACATTGCGTCTGATTCATCTAGCGGAACCTTAAGCAAGGTCTCCATAGCCTACCCCCTTCCCAGCCTTAGCTGGAATAGTAAGTATTTTTCCCTTGGGAAAGAACGAGTGAAAAGCCACGATGGCTTTTCCTGCTCGCGAGAAGTATACAAAATCGTAACCTGTTTGTCAAATCATTGTAGGTGTACTATTCCGCAATGCCCCGAATGCGCCGTACTCCTGCACTGGAAGACTCTTCTTTAATTATTTTAAATTTCCCTATTTCTCCGGTATGCGTAACATGCGGTCCACCGCAAAGCTCGCGCGAGAATATTTCTTCAGTTTCAGTATCATATATAGAATATACTTTAACACTTGCGGGATATTTTTCACGGAAAAAATGTAAAGCCCCGGATTTAATAGCCTCTTCGTAAGACATCTCTTTATATTCCACGGTAAAATCGCGGCTGATCGCTTCATTAACCAAATCTTCTATTTTTTTAATTTCTTCGGGAGTTAATTTTCTAGGAAAGGTAAAATCAAAACGGGTACGCTCCGCCGTAATATCGGAGCCCTGCTGCTCGATGCCCAGCCCTAAAATTTTACGCAGCGCCGCGTTTAAAAGATGAGTCGCGGTATGCAGACGCGTTACGATTTTTAGTTCTTGTTCATCCGCGGCTTTCAACTCTCCGGTATCCAGCAAGAGCCCGTGACCGCCAAACTTTCTCTCTTGTCCCGCGCGGGAAATTTCCTGATGTTTGCGGAATTCCTCGTCAAACGCCTCACGAGTAAGTTCTCTGGCCTTCTCTCCGCCGAGTTCTTTAATAATCTCAAACGGCAAACCATATGTCTCATAGAGATTAAAGGCGATTCGCGCAGTAATCTTTTCCCTAATCTGCGTCAGTTCTCGAAGTCCGCGCTCAACTGTTTTTCCAAATTTTTCCCGCTCTTTTTTAAATTCTTCTTGAATTGTTTTATTTTCGTGCAGAAGCTCGGGATAAAACTCTCCGTATTCATGCGCAATGTCATGAAGAATGGCATCAAACACGTGAGGCTGGATTTTCTCTTTATGCATTTTTTCATATACCATGGTTCGTCGCATAAGACGCCGCAACACATATCCTCGTTCTTTGTTTGAAGGACGCACTCCGTCTGCCAAAAGAAAAACTGACGCCCGCAGATGGTCAACGATAATGCGTCTATACCAATCAAGAACTTCTTTCGGCAGTAGCTCCAGGAACGGCGCAAACAAATCCGTCTCAAAAATATTTTTCTTTCTCTGCTCTACCATCGCAAGGCGTTCCAAACCCGCGCCAGTATCCACCCCTTTTTGATTAAGCGGTGTTAAGGTTTTATCGGAGTTACAATAGAATTCATTAAACACGATATTCCAGATTTCCGTATCATTTATGTATATTTCAGTGGTTGGTCCGCAGGGACCCTCATTTCCCGTGGGACCCCAAAAATTATCTTCCCGACCGCGTTTCTCTATCCGCTCGATTCCCAAATTTCTCCAAATTTTTTCCGATTCGGTATCTGGCGGCACTCCATTTTCGGAAGTATCACCTCCGAAAACAGTTACATACTGTATCTCGAGATTTAATTCTTTTAAAAACTCATAAGCGTAGCGTATAGCATCTTCTTTGAAATATCCTCCAAAACTGAAATTTCCCAGCATCTCAAAAAAAGTAAGGTGCGACTCATCGCCAACTTTGTCAATATCCGAAGTGCGGAACGATTTCTGAACAGAAACAGTGTTTTTTGTCCCAAAATCTTTAATCGGATCCGCCTCGCCGGTATAGTATTTTTTAAACTGCTGCATTCCGGCGGTAGTCAAAAGCACCGACGGGTCGTCGGGAATAAGCGAAGAAGAAGGCGCGATTTTATGCCCCCGTTCCTCAAAAAAATTTAGAAATTTTTGGCGGATTTCGTTTGCGTCCATATTCCGTAATTTAATTATAACCCGAAAATTTAAATTTTTCCACAAACTAAACTCTGTGTAAATATGGCACTTTAGATAAAAATTAACTATTCTAAGGAAAAACCGATGTAATGTTTTGAAAATTTATCTTAACATTAACATCCCGATCGGTAAATAAATGTTAAGATAAACTTACGGTTATGCATCATTCTCCGTCAGACATACTTCATCGATTGACTAAAAAAAGTTAAATTACAAAATCCTGCATCTTTATGTGGAATTTTACAAACCTGCCATTTTTGTTTAAAAGGGAGCAATAAAAAACAGAAGGAGGTTAAATTATTATTCCTCCACCCAGCATTTCCCGATCTCTGTAAAAAACGATTGACTGACCCGGAGTTACGGCGCGCTGCGGTTCTTCAAACCTTATTTTGTATTTTGCCTGCCCCGTACCGTACTTGTTCTGGTACGTATCTTTAATCTTGTATGCTTTACAGCTTTGCAGGGGCTGTCTATATCTGATTCGCGCCGTGCATTTCAATGGCAATTTTGCCTCTTTGCCGGCTATCCAGTTAATATCGGCTGCAATAAGTTCTTGCGAGAAAAGTTTTTCATCATAAGGCCCCTCCGCGACTTTCAAAATATTGGTGGAAAAATCCTTTTCCGCCACATAATAAGGAATTCCGCCGCCGATTCCCAACCCCTCGCGCTGGCCGATGGTATAAAATGGAAGGCCTTCATGCTCGCCTATTGCTTTACCTGAAGTGGTGAGTATTTTTCCACGAGATTCGGGAATGTATTTTTTTAAAAATTCCCGCATATCAATTTCCCCAATAAAGCAAATCCCCTGCGAATCCGGCTTCTCCGCGGTGGACAAACCGAATTTGCGCGCCATCTCGCGCACTTGCGGCTTCGTATATTCGCCAATGGGAAAAAGACAGCGCTTTAACTGATCTTGGGTAAGGATCCAGAGGAAATAGGATTGGTCTTTGTTGATATCTTTCGCAGATAGAAGTTTATAATTTGGAATTTGAATTTTAGAATTTGTTTGTGATTTGTGATTTGGAATTTGGGATTTCCGCATTAAGCGAACATAATGACCCGTGGCAATATAGTCAGCGCCGGATTCAAGAGCGCGATTTAAAAATACCCCAAATTTGATGCGGTTGTTGCACATAACATCCGGATTTGGCGTTCTTCCAACGGCATATTCCCGAATCATATATTCTACTACGGCTTCTTTATACTCTTTGGTAAAATCCCAAGTCTCAAAAGGAATATCCAATTTTGCCGCAACCCGCATCGCATCATAACGGTCTTCCTTAAAATTGCAGGGAATTTCCGGATCCGACCACATTTTTATATGAACCCCGCGCACCTCAAATCCCCGCTCTTTGAAAAGCGCGGCCGCAACCGAAGAATCAACTCCTCCGGACATCGCTACAAATACCCTTCGACTTGGTTCGACTTTACTCATTATAAGTCGCTCGGGGCAAGCTTTACCTCTTTGCATATCTCGATTATATCAATAATAAGCTAAAATTCAACGGCTCAACAGGGATTAATTCTCTGTTGAGCCGTTGAGTTATGAATCACACCACTTGCGGCAAGTTTTTTAAAAAATAGTCAGGGACTTATTTTTTTGGTAAAATGAATTCATGCAAAATTGGCATTCCGTCCCATTAGCAGAGATTTTTTCCGAGATAAAAAGCGGAAAAGAAGGACTTGCCGCAGAAGAAGCGGTAAAGAGAATC
>Ga0213870_1001286_pt1 | contig 11389 bp, 9 predicted proteins | sample WICALVC2017_Meta_FD_160119 | JGI IMG/M metagenome (GOLD analysis project Ga0213870, IMG submission 160119) | Freshwater microbial communities from subterranean cave lake in Wind Cave National Park, South Dakota, United States - WICALVC2017 | ecosystem: Environmental > Aquatic > Deep subsurface >... | reverse complement strand
CTAATGATTTCAATACTGATTATGTAGATTTTGTAAAAAATTACTAGGATTTCAACAAACTGCTTTCAATTAAATTTTAGACCTTTTTCGACAGTCCCACTATGGCAATGCAAGTTCTTTACAAAAAGTTTGAAATGGCAAAACCCGAACCTTTGTTTGTGCATCACCATAATCCTTTGTACCCAAATGCACTTGATAGAAACGTCGGATTTGCGTCCGTTCTCTTAAATAATGCAGCGTAGAGCTCGCAGCCTTTTCACCACTTTTGCATTCAACAGCAAACAATGGTTGTTTGTCTTGCATAACGATGAAATCTACTTCCCGCTGATCGGTATCTCGAAAATATCTCAACTCCATTTTGTAGCCTTCAGTGTCTTCTAAAAAATGACAATACTTTAATAAATGAGAGGCAACTAAATTTTCAAATCGTACACCAGGTTCTAAAACCTGAGTCCAGTCCCAAAAATAAAGTTTTTGCTCTTTCTTAACTGCACGAATTTTTGGAGATCCAAAAGGAGCAATACGAAAGCACACATAAAGTCTTTCTAAAATAGAAATCCATCTTTCAGCTGTGTCATGCGCTACTTGTAATGTCTCTTTTAGGTTTCTTATTGAAAGAGGAGAGCCCACACGACTGGGCAGCTCTTCAATTAATAACTCTATAAGGCTAATCTCCTTAACTTGCTCCAAGTCTCTTAAGTCATCCCTTAAAACTCTTTCAATCCTTTCTTTTTGCCAGCGCCTCCAATGTCGATCCCCACATTTAAAAAGAGGTTCAGGAAATCCAGAAAACTGTAATAACTGTTTGATATCTTCTGAAGTAGGATTTGAATTTAACTCACAGAGCGAAAATGGATGTAGCCGATAATAATGATATCGTCCTTGTAAAGAATCCCCTCCCTTTCTGTAATAATCAAGTCTGGCAGAGCCTGTGACAATGAAACGTGTAACAGATTTTCTGGTATCGTAAAAACCTTTTATAAGATTTCTCCATCGTGCAAACTTATGAACTTCATCAAAAATCAGTAATCCTTGATTAGAAGGAAGTTCACCTCGCAAAAGTGGGCCGTGAGTTCGAATATCATCCCAATTTAAATATGCAGGATGTTGCTCTGACCCATTTTTTAGAAAACTTAAGGCAAGCGTAGTTTTTCCAACTTGCCTTGGACCACCAAGAAAGATCATGTTTTTATCTTGTAGATCCTCTTTAATATAAGTTTCAATATAGCGCATACATAGAATCTTACCTTATTATTAATATAAGGTTAGCTCGACTTTACTCATGAGTAAAGTCAGATGTATCAGATTATACTCGACGCCATAAATAATTGCGCAAGATTGCGAGTATATAATAATCCGAGATATTGCATTTAAGTTGGTAGCGAGACAAGGAAGATGCAGTAAAAGGAGTGAAAACGTAGCAGATTCGCTACGTCTCGCCGGAAGGCGAGCATTCCAATCCTCGGCTTTTACACAAAGCTGACGCAGTCGTAGCACAAAAGGACAATTTGCAGCAGAAAGGGTGTTTGGCAACAGTCCCTGCAATAGCGCCGCAGATTGGTTGTCGCAGTAGAACTTAAATGCAATATCTCGGTTCAAAGACTTAGACTAAGTCCCTTGCAAAGCAATTTAGAAAAAATTAATGTGTGAGAATGTGCAGAAATGTAATTTTTGTTTTAGCTTTCATTGTTGGAATTACACATTATGCCTCTGCAAGAATTGTAAAAACTACAAGTGAATGCACCCCTGAAGAGCACTGGGTAAGCCCCCACAATCGAGATAGAAATGGAAAACTAGAGTTTGTCACAGGTCATTGTAGGACAAATCCCAATGGTTACAAATTTTGGAGTCAAAAAATTACCAATGCTCGACCCAAGGGATGGCCATATAAAAAGGAGCGAACAAAGTCTTGGAAGGTCAATGAAAAAGAAGATGTAATTTGTGCTCTTGCAACATTGCCCGAAGCATTATGGTTAAAAAATCTTAAAGGAATATATAGGATGGAAAAATCAAAAGATTATCCTAATCCAGCATCTTCTGGGGAACGTCATATTGTATTATATAATGAGGCTTTTACGTCAAGCAAAACCCCTTTAAATCGAGTGTTAGTGCATGAATTAGCCCATGAAAATTATAGAGCTTTATCAGATGCTGACCGTAATGCATACCATATGTCGACTAATTGGTATGAGATTAAAGATAAGGGTTGGATACAAAGAAAAGAAGGATATGTCAGAGAATCTGGCAAAGTTTTCCCAACTGAAGACTTTGCTAACAATGTTGAATACTTCCTATTTGAACCAGAAAAACTAAAAGTTACGACACCCCATGCTTATACATGGATTAAGAACTATTTTGGTGTTAACTTTGAAGTGAAGGAGGTTGCTTGTGGCAACTAGGACTTTTAAATTTTTGTTAAGTTGTATTTTTTTGTTTGATGCTAAGTTTGGTTTGTCTACTACCACTGTCTCTCCTACCACTCTGACCATTCATAATGTTGAAAAAATTCGACCTGGAAAATCAACTTTATCTGAAGTAAAATATATATTTGGTACTCCAGACCACGAATTGTTTTCTGATGGAAAAGTTGTATTTCCTGAGCCTGGAAAATATAAAATATGGCAATACGATAGAGATGCATTCACTAAAGCAGCTACTGGAAAACTTACAAGCATTCGAGTACCGAGACTTACTTTTACGTTTGAAAAAAACACTGCACCAGAGCATGTCGTCTCACCAAAAGATGAGCACTCCAAAGCTGAACATGCCACACAATACAAAGTAATCGGTGCTAATTGGAATATATACGAAGATGATCCTGAAAAAAAATTCGAAGTATTAAAGTCTCAATTCCGATCAGCTCATTTTAAAAGATCAGAAGAAGAACAACTCTGCTCTCATCTACTTCCAGAAGAGGTGTACTTTGATGATGAAAAAATTGGGCTTAGTATTACTTGGTTGAAAACCAAAAAAAAAGTTGACTCTATTTCTTGGAGTGTTCCTGGCCAATCTCGCTCAGTTGCTGATGCAACCTCTAAGGCTGAAGCAAAGAAGCACTGTCGCATTTGGTAGTGGTCACTTTCGATTTGGGTCGAAACAAATCGCACGCCCTGCCTCACGCCTTAATTGGGTAATTAAAAGTTTTTGTGGGGGGATCCCAGGCTTAAACTCTTCGTCTTGGAATTTCTTTAAATAATCAAAAGAGTTTTTTAAACTTCCACCACAGCGCTCGTAAAGCAGATCAAAAACTTCTTGTTCATCTTCATATGTGAGAAATGCCAAAAGACTTGCATTGTTTAATATCACCTTTGCATATCGGAACATATTTGGATTTTGCCAGGGCTCTACTTCAAGTTTTTTATGGAAGACTAAAAACTGCGCTTGCTTAAGTTCAATCCGTTCAGCTTGAGGTTTTTCAGAGGTATTTTTATAGTGTTCACTTAAAACTTTTCCAAAATCCCGCAAGAGTTCACCAAAACGCTTGCGGTCTTGGCGATCTTTTTCCCATATCTGCAATTCCAAACTATTCTCACCATAGTTTTTTTTAATCCAGAGCTTTTCACCATAATCACCTATAAAACTAGCCACTTGTTCATTAAAGCTGCCATATCCCTTTAAGTAAATTTGAGTGTGAGTAGTCTCATGGAAAAGAAGGTTTACAAGCTCCGACTTTTTTCGTGTGAGCATCGTAGAAAGCAGCGGATCACGTAAATAACCAAGCGTAGAGTAAGCAGCCACTCCCCGCACGTAAGTGTCTTTAGAACCGCTCACTTTTTCTCCCGCACCAAGTGTGCGGGTGGCGCGCTCGACAGAACCGCTCACAACATTATCCCTCGCCAAGGCTTCGGGTGGGCGCTCGACAGAACCGCTCACGACATTATCCCCTGCCAAGGCTTCGGGTGGGTGCTCGACAGAACCGCTCACGACATTATCCCCTGCCAAGGCTTCGGGTGGGTGCTCGACTCCTTCGAATCTTGCTTTTTTTTCCCATGCATAAGCCATTTCTTCTTTAAAAAAACCTAAGTATGGAAAAGACCCAACAAGTGGAAACTCCCACTCTTTTATTTTAAGCTCAAAGGGCTCAGCAATAGTTAAAGACCAAACCACATAGGGCTTCTTTAAATCCACATACGTTGTATAATTTGAAGTGGCTTTTACCCCGAGTTCTTTTTCTACAAAAGTTTTTATCTCAGAAACCCAAGCTAACTTTTCACGAACATGAGAAGGAGTCCGTGGATCTTTTAAAACTTCTTCTACTGAGCGCTCGTGATTATAAAGCGAAAGCTGCCCAACACCTGCTTGCCATAAATAAGAAAGATGACTACATGATGAAAACATCAGAAGTAAAACAAGATAAAATCCACGGCTTAAAAATGCCACCCAAGCCCACCTTGTATAGAAAAATTATTTTTTGCTTCTATTAGTTTTAAATCTGCTAAATAAGTTTGTACTTCTGCTTTTAAAGAAAATGTTTTCAATAAAAAAATCCGTACTCCACCACCTAATACCCCACTTGGACTTTTAGTAAATACCTCTCTTGTAGGAATTCCTGCGATCGTACCTTTCTGTAAACGGTTGTATTGAGCAGCTCCAGCCTTAACATAGGGCTGCACAACCATAGATGCTGGAAGCAAAGCTTGCAAAACAGAAAGGGCTAAAATCTGTTCGTTTGTAGTCGAAGTTTGAAAAGGATCTTGATTGACATAAGAATCTGTATTCATAAAAGAAAGTTCTAAAGATGTAACTTTTGTTAAGTTATAAGCTAAAGCAGCAGTATAGCGCCTCGTTGTAGCAAAGTTATTGCTACCAAAGTTTGTCTTAGAATAGCTCCCCATAACGGACAACTCACCAAAGGGGTAAGCATAAACACTTGCTGGCATTAAAGCCCAAACAATTAATAGAAACTTCCATGTATTTTTTCTCAGCATATTCAATCCTCACTCATCATATTGTGGAATTTTTTGAATCCTTTTTAAAAACTCTCTTTGTTCTTCATTTGTTTTTTTACCTGTCTTACGGATCTCTATCTCAGGGACATTTTCCTTTTGAGCAGGTGACCTTTGCTTGTGTAACGGCATTCCGTATGCATCCATTCGCTGACCTGCTACAACTAATGGCAGGTCTTCTTCTTCCTCAAAGTCTTTTCCTGTAATTTTTGCTAAAAGCCTTTCTGAATTTTCTTCCCGTTTTGGCTCAAAAAGTATTTTTGGATCCCTGGTTCCAACTTCTGTAGGATTTGCAGCTGGAGTGGACTCTTGTGATTTTGAGTTTTCATCATTTTTTACAATCGGAGAGGGATCATGAAATCGAACTAAAAAATCTTCCATTCTCTTTAAATCTGGCTCTGAAGGCCTGCGTGGTTGAAGATAGTGCGCTTGATAGGAAGACTCCGTAAAAAAACCAGGCTTTACAAGTACCACTGCTTGAGTAAGGTATGGGTGCCATACTTTTAAATTCCCCTCAAGAGATAAAGCTTGTGTATTTTGTGAAGAAGACCATACAGCAGCCACGCCTTCTGTATTTCCTGAAGTAAATGCTGTTTCAAAGAAAAGTGGCTTATGGTTTGACACTAACTTTAAAGATCCACGATAAAGCTTTATTCGATTTTGGGATATAAATTCGAAAAAAGCTGGTCCAGCTAAAAGCCATTCTCCCGAATGTGCATCAATCACTTTTAGCAAACCATCTTTTTCTATCCAAACTTTTTGATTTTTAAACAACCCATCTCCTATTTTTAAAGGAGTTGGCGCCGGAGCATTCACGTCTGGAGCGGAAACGTGTCGAGCGGCCACCCGAAGCTTTGGCGAGGAGTCCACCCGATGCTTTGGCGAGGAGTCCACCCGAAGCTTTGGCGAGGAGTCCACCCGATGCTTTGGCGAGGCGTGGTGACGCGAACTGCTCCAATCTTGACGCGACGACATCTGATGTGCATGCAACAAAATATTAGGATGGGCGGCTTTCTTCTCCACTGCTGTAAAGCAGGCACCCTGAACATGAGCAACGATGCCAACGGTACGCGTGTTGCTGTACCCACCCACCGCCGGCATCGTACTCTGCTTGCTTTTTCCCTGTAGCGCCCATAGAGGCGTCACATTAAGAAAAAGTAAGAAAATAAAACTAAAACTACGCATCTTTATTCCCCTTATCAGAGAGTCTCCATCGATTTAATTTTTGAGCTTCTTTTGATCTTGGATATTTTTGGATGAGGTTTTCTACAGTTTTTTTCCTTGCATTAAAATCACCTAATTTATCAAAACAAAGAGCAATCCAGCTAAGCGCACGTGGAGCAAAACTCAGCTCTTTTTCTTTTGAAAGCTGGAGAACTTGCTCGAACTGTTCTTTTGCTTTTTTATAATTTCTAACTTTATAAAGACTCACACCTGTTAAATAAAAAATAGGTGCTTTTTGAAAAGCTGCATTTTCACTATTTTCAATTAACTTCACAAAAGCTTTCGCTGACGTCTCATAGTCCTGTGAAGAAAATGCCTTCAGTGCTGCATGAAAAATTTCTTTAGGTGGATGAAGCATAATCTCTTCATTTTCAGCCTCTAGAGAAGAAATCGTACGTGCAGTTTCAATTCCACCTTCTTTTTTAGCTGTTTTCTTAAGCTGTAAAGCACGGTCTAATTCATAACAAGCAAGTAATTGGAGTGTAAGTTTTGCATTCGCTGACTCAACCTCTACAATGCGATTTTTAAAAACTTCGTTTTCTTGATCAACTCTTCCTAGTCGTTCAATTTTACTCCAGGTGTGTTTAAAGTAGTCTTTAAGCTCCTTAAAAATAGAGGCATTGGAACGCTCCGCATCAGTCCCTCGCCAAGGTTCGGCGGGCTGCGCTTGGGAATGCTCGCTTTTTAACAAATCTCCCCCATCACCAGAACAAACCCCATCCCTTATTCCAGTAAAAAAAGTGCACAAAAACATCATGGCTATAAAAATCCGAGATATTGCATTTAAGTTGGTAGCGAGACAAGCAAGATGCAAGCTAGTGAAGCGAGCACAGAAGTTTTTAAGCAAGCCATATCTAGGGCGATATGTTGAGCTTAAAAATCTTCGAGTACGCTGCAATAGCGCCGCAGATTGGTTGTCGCAGTAGAACTTAAATGCAATATCTCGGATAATCCACACTGTGTACTTCACACACCCTCCAACTCATGATTCGGAATCTTGATTTAAAAATTGAGTATTTATGCCAGCACTGCTAGCCTAAATGCATGCTTTTTGATCAAATCTACGAGGAAATTGTTTCCCAGATAAAAACATCCTTAGGATTAAAACTAGAGCAGAAACGTGAGGCTCCTTTAGTTTTAGAAACTCCGCCTTCATTAGATTTAGGAGACTTTGCTTTTCCTACATTTAAACTTGCAAAGGAGCTTAAGAAAGCCCCACCACTGATTGCTGCACAAATCCACGAAAGTATTGTAAAAAACCAATCCTTAACGAGAAAGTGTGAGATCACTACAACTGGTCCATATATAAATTTTAAAATTAAAAAAGAATTTTTACTTGAAGAGGTCTTAAGCTCTCTTTTAGTTTCAGAGGATGATCTCGCTCAAAAAACTTTGAAAAATCCTCAATCTGTTGTCATTGAATTTTCATCTCCAAATATTGCAAAACCATTTAATATTTATCATTTACGCTCCACCATGATAGGGCATACTCTTTGTAAGATCTATCAAACACGAGGATTTAAACCCATTGCCATAAACCATCTTGGCGACTGGGGGACACAATTTGGAGTACTTGCGCTTGCATATGAAATGTGGGGCAATGAACAAGAATTGCAAAAAACAGGTATTTCTTACCTCGTTGAATTATACGTCCGAATCCATAAAGAATTTGAAAAAAATCCTGAGCTTGAAAAAAAGGCCCAAGAGTACTTTAGCAAACTAGAAAAAGGTGATCTACAAGTGAAAGCTTATTGGGAGAAATTTGTGCAGCTTTCTCTCAAAGAATACGAACAGATGTATCAAAGATTAGGAGTCCATTTTGATTTTATTTGGGGTGAATCTTTTTACATCAGCCAAATTCCTAAATTAGAAGAACGCTTGCTAAAAGAGAGTCTGCTTACCCAATCCGATGGTGCAAAAATTGTTAATTTAGATGCTTTTGGGATGCCTCCATGTATTATTCAAAAAAAAGATGGCAGCTCGATCTATGCTACCCGAGACCTAGCTGCAGCATGGTATCGATATGAAAAATTTCAATTCAGTAAAATGCTTTATGTGGTTGGAGCAGAACAAAAACTACACTTTAAACAAATATTTAAGGTTTTGGAACTTTTAAAATGTGATTGGGCAAAAAACTGTGAGCATGTGGATTTTGGGATTTATCGATTTCAAACTAGTGAAAAAAACTTTGAAAAAATGAGCACAAGAAAAGGTACATTTGTCACCATGAAAGAAGTCTTAGATCTTGCTGTACAAGAGGTAGAAAATATAATGGAGAAAAAAAATAGTCAAAGCTCAGCACAGGAAAAAAAGGAATTTAGTGAAATCATTGGTGTAGGTGCAATTATTTTTAATGACCTTTCCACAGACAGAATCCAAGATGTAAATTTTGACCTGAAACAAGTATTAGATTTTGATGGTGAGACAGGACCTTATATTCAATACGCTCACACACGATGTCTCAGTATTTTAAAAAATGCTCCTTCAGTAAAGACGGATAACCTTTTAAAAGCTTCTCTCTTAAAATTAGAAGCTAAAGAAGAAATCCACCTTTTAAAAAAATTAGCGCGTTTTCCACTCGTACTCGATTCTGTTTTGGAACACTCAAAACCAAGTTTACTTGCACATTTTTTAATAGACATTACAAAAGCATTTAATCTTTTTTATAGAACCCACAAAGTTTTAACGGATGACTCTCTCACTACTCAAGCTAGATTAGCTTTAGTTTTAGCAACTCAAAAAACACTTAAAAAAGGGCTTTTTTTATTGGGAATTAAAACTCCACTAAAAATGTAAGGAAATGTAGCGCGAACATTATGTGTGGCATTGCAGGATTTATCCAAAAAAACCAAGACCTTCCAACGCTCCATCAGATGATGGAAAAAATCCAGTATCGCGGACCAGATGGCAAAGGTCACTGGCACAAGACTTTTAAACAAAACGCGCCACCCGAAACTGCGTCGAGGGGAAATGCAGCGGAGCCACCCGAGCGTGGACGGAGCGAAGGATCCAATGTGCAGAGGGATGTAGCGGAGCGGTCCGGAGCGCAGCTTGCGGAGCGGGCCGGAGTGAAGCTTGCGGAGCGGTTAAACGAAGACTGGCATATCCATTTAGGGCACCAAAGACTTTCTATCATTGATGTGGATGGTGGTGCACAACCCTTAGGAAATGATACGGGCTCACTTCAAATTACGTATAATGGGGAAGTTTATAATTTCTTAGAGCTACAAAATGAACTCAAACAATATGGATATCACTTTAAAACACGAACAGATACGGAAGTTGTTTTAAAACTTTATGAAAAAGAAAATATTCAATGCTTAGCAAAATTAAATGGGATGTTTGCTTTTGCAATTTGGAATCAAAGTGCTGGTGAATTACTGCTTGCACGTGACCGATCGGGCATTAAACCTTTGTATTATGCAATACTCCCAAATCCGGAGCATGTACGTGATGGTCATGCGACAGAGTCTCATGGAATAGCTTTTAGCTCAGAACTTACTTCACTGATTGCTCATCCAAAAGTTTCAAAGGAAATTTCAGAAACAAGCATGATCTCCTATTTTTTTTCAGACTACACTTATCCACCTCAATCATTATTAAAAAATGTATATAAATTAGAGCCAGGACATTACCTATTATGGAAAAATGGAAAAATTTCAAACCCTGTTGCTTATTGGAATTTAGAATTAAAAGAAATGCCTTTAAAAACTGCTCAATCTAAAAACTTTGAGCAGGAGCTATACCACCTTTTAAACAATGCAGTAAAAAAACAACTTGTAGCATCGGATGTCCCTGTTGGAGTTTTTTTAAGTGGTGGAATTGATTCCTCAGCAGTTGCTGCTCTTGCTCAGCAAAATTCTAAAATCCCACTAAAAACTTTTTCAATTGGATTTGAAAACATGCACTTTGATGAAAGCAAATACGCAAGACTTGTAGCAAAGCATATCCACTCAGAACATATTGAAGAAATTTTAAAAGAAGAAATTTTAATAGAGGTCTTAGAAAGTGCTCTCAATCAGCTTGACGAGCCTCTTGCGGATCCTTCTTTTATCCCAACCTGGCTTCTTTCAAGACTAGCTGCAAGACATGTAAAAGTTGCCTTAGGTGGGGATGGTGGAGACGAGCTATGGGCAGGCTATCCTACTCATCTTGCACATCAAGTGGTTACTCCTTTGTATTTAAAGCTACCTTTTTGGTTTCGAAAAAAAATCTTCGAGCCACTTGTCCCGTTCCTGCCTGTCTCAAATAAATACCAACCTACAGCATGGAGGTATCAACGTTTTATTGAGAGGTGGGACGAAGATCTTTTTAGGCGCCATCTGAGGTGGATGTCGAGTGCAGATATGAAAAGATTAAACCAGATTTTTGTAAATTGTGAACAACTACCCAGTGTACTCACCAAGCAGTATCCTTTTAGCAAAGACCGGCTTAACACGATTTTAGCTTTAGATTTTTTAACTTATCTACCAAACTCAGTACTGACAAAAGTAGACAGGGCTTCGATGGCTCATAGCCTTGAAGTAAGACCTCCATTTCTAGACAATGCCGTTATTGATTTTGCTTTTTCATTACCTTCTTCACTTAAAATCAAACATAGAACTTCTAAATTTCTTTTAAAAAAAGCTGTGAAAAATCTATTGCCACCAGAAATTATCCATAGAAAAAAACAAGGCTTCTCCATCCCCCTAAGCCTTTGGATAAGAGGTCCACTCCAAAACAAGCTTAAGGAAGTGCTTGCTGTTTCTCCGCTATGGCAACTGCCTTACTTATCAAAAGAAAATTTTATTCAATGGAATAAACTGCATTTAGAAAAAAAAGAAGATTTCTCAAAACCACTCTGGGCACTACTCGTTTTAGACCATTGGATTAAAAAAAATAAAATCTTATAACTCTTTATAACTCTACTGTCCGTAAATCATTATTTCAAAGTTGCCTGATGAACCTGCACTCACATGACCAGAAATAAAATCAAGCTTACTGTCATTATTAAAGTCACCAATTGCACTTCCTTTGGTATCATCAGATCGATTCCCTATTTGGTAACGTGCCCACGAGTTATTTCCATCAAAATAATAGTTACTTGGTGTGTTAGCAATCCAGCCTTGAGTTAAAAGGATATCTAGTTTTCCATCGTTATTTAGATCAGCAACATGACCCAGCTGGCCCAAATAGGAATTGGCATCTAAATTTGAACAAGTAAACACAGCAGCACCGTC
>Ga0213870_1001285_pt1 | contig 11391 bp, 11 predicted proteins | sample WICALVC2017_Meta_FD_160119 | JGI IMG/M metagenome (GOLD analysis project Ga0213870, IMG submission 160119) | Freshwater microbial communities from subterranean cave lake in Wind Cave National Park, South Dakota, United States - WICALVC2017 | ecosystem: Environmental > Aquatic > Deep subsurface >... | reverse complement strand
AGTTTGCCCTCTATCCAATGTAATGACGCAGGCTGTAGAAAACGTAGAAGAACTAAAATTTATATTGCGTACTTTTGTGGAAAACAAAGTAAAGTTTTGTATCAATTCCGACTGGCCAGAAACTATCAAAAATGGGCATTTATGGCAACAGTTTGAGTTTTTGCGAAAAAACAAAATCCTAACCGAGGAGGAACTTAAAAAGTGCAATAGAATCGCTTTTGAAAGTTCTTTTGTTCCGGGAAAAGGATTCGACGCCTACCTCTAAAAAGTTTATTTACATCACAATTGGTAAAAAGATAGTGGGTAGCTTAAAATCCTTAAGAAGCATACCTTTCAATATGATCTTCGGCAGCATCAAAGAATTCAGTAGTTAAGGAATCATTTTTTCTTTGAAGTGCTAAAACCAGAACTTGGGCAGGACCCATAAAGTTTCCACCTTCTCCTTTATTAACTGGTATAGGCTCTCCGTTTCGAATAGCTTGATGTCGTGGCCAATCTTTTCTGATACTTGGAATAAAATACGGAATTGTTGCCAAACCAATTAGTGGATTGAATCTTCGTGTATCAAATTGAATATCATCAGGAAGAGGATCAATAAATTGGAAACACTTAGCTGCAAGTGGTCTATCCAAAAAGTCTAAAATCCACCTTCTCTCTCCATTTCTATCTTTTTCCCAGCGAATAGTAGGTATCAGATAGTTTGCTGAAACAACTGTTTCTGCACGAAAATCCCAGATTTTTTGCCCACGCGGTGTGGGAGTAAAAACGACTTCTCCCCGCAATAGCTTACCAACCTGTATAACTATCTTTCCATCCACCATCTTCAATGATGCCTCTCTATCGGCACCCAATGTATCGTTACAGTGATTGATAACTAACTCTTCAGTAGCATGATCGCCGCTGCCCAGCCCCGCTACGATAAAACTTTCAGATATATCTGACAATCGATACTCATTCCAACCAGAGATTCTTTGTATGGTTGTCTCTACTGATTCTTCTCCAATCCAATTTCTGTCTCTAATACCAGATCTCTCTTTAATAAATGAGGTGAAAGCCTCTTGAAGTTCCCTAGGGCTTGCACTAATACTTTGCACAAAACTTTTTAACATTCTATGACCCATGCCAATCAAGTCGGCAAACTGTGATGCAGTTCTTTGACTTTGCAATTTTGGGTCAAAGAATAATGTTTCCATAAGAACTTTCCTACTCCCCTCGAATGTTTCCCAGTCTGTTCCCAATGCTTTTTTGTGTCTTTGCAGAAGTGTCTTTTGGTATTCCAAGTCTGGCATTACCCAGTCGTCCAGAATATCCTCTTTGCCAAAATCTTTTACTGGAGCAATAGCGTTTAAAAATTTCAATAACAGCGCACCATCAATCTTAGACAGAACCATTCCTTCATATTCTGACTGTGCTGGTCCAGGCCTTTCTACTTTAAGCATACTTATAGAAGCATTTGTTAAAGACAAACCTTTTGCATCTTGCAATTCCTTTCCAAGAAGTTCTTTTGCAGTGATTAGTGGCGCAAAATTTACTGCAACTTCAGGGCCGCTAAAAAATTCTGGAGAGGAGTATTTGGATTCTATCATACAGTTATCATATTCTCATGTTTGTTGAATTACACTAAACAAATTGTGCTATTTGCTTTTTAAGCACAGGTAGAAAATTTGTTACTGTATCCCAAACAATCTTGTAATTGATGCTAAAATATTGATTCCAAAATATGTTTGAGAAAAACTTTTGGATCTCTTCTCATAAGATCGGATGCTGGCTGCTTAAGATTGAATCCTTAAGAAGCGGATGGATGCCCTCATAAGTCACAATATCTACTTTTTTCTTCAGTTTTTCCTCAAGGGTCATTTTTAAATCTACTAGATCAAGAAGGGTTTTTCCTCTTGGAAGATCAACAAGAATATCAATATCGCTCTTTTTGATATTTTCTCCAGTTACATAAGAACCAAAAAACGCTGCTTTTCTTACGTCAGCTCTTCTAAGAATGGGCAATATTTGTCTTTTTATTTGCTCTAATACCATGTCTTTCATAATTGTATCTAGAACGAGTATATCAAATTATAAAGTGGCTGTAAATTCCCTCAATAGTTTTTCCCTGGATTTGTGATGAGAAGGCTGTGGGGGTGGCTTTCGGTTAGGGATGCTTGAGTAATTTGAATAAATCTTGCTTTATCCCACAATTCTCTAATCGACTTTGCTCCAACATAGTACATGCCGGATTTTATGCCTCCCACTGCCTGGTCTACTAATTCTTTAACAGTTCCTTTAATAGGCACTAATCCCTCAACGCCTTCTGAAACCAACACACGGTCTTTGTATTCTTTGCCATGGAATTCGTCTTCGGATTTTATAGAAGCTCCCTTTCCCATGGCAGCAACCGATCCCATGCCACGGTATTCCTTAAAGAAAAATGTATCTTTGTCTGCAAATGTAACATTTTCATTTTTTGTTGAGTCCGGTAACGCCTTCTTCTCAAAAACGCTTAAAAACCTTTTGGGAACAGATTCTCGCGTCAAAGCAATAGTTTTTCCTGGAGATTCCATAGCCGATGCGAAAAAACTGCCCATCATAACAGTTGATGCACCAGCAGCCAGTGCCTTTACCATATCTCCCGAATATTTAATTCCACCATCGGCAATAACAGGAACTCCTGCTTCTTTGCCAACTTTAGCGGTTTCTAAAATCGCTGTTATTTGCGGAACTCCCATTCCAGAAATTATCCTAGTTGTGCAGATTGCTCCAGGCCCCATTCCAACGCGCAAACCATCCGCTCCAGCACTAATTAAAGCTTTTGCACCCTCTTTTGTTGCTATATTTCCTCCTATTACATCTATATTCTTGTAAGTTTTTTTGATAAATTTAATGGCATCAATTATTGTCTTTGCAAATCCGTGTGCCGAATCAACAACAATAACGTCTACGCGAGCTTTAACCAAAGCTCTTGCTCGTTCTTCAAACCCCGTGTTTGCTCCAACCGCAGCACCCACCAACAATCTCTTTTCTGGGCTTGTCGAAGGATGACTTTTAACCTTTCTGACTTCATCTACTTGATCCTCTATTGATAAATTCCTATGAATAATCCCGATGCCTCCTAATTTACCCAGCGCAATCGCAAGCTTACTTTCCGTAACTGTATCCATTGGGGAGGAGACAAGAGGTAAAGAAAGTTTTATGCGGCGAGTTAGGTAGGTTTCGAGACTGATGTTTGAACGCGAGAAATCACTGTATCCGGGCATTAAAAGAACATCATCAAAAGTTAGTCCTAGTGGAAAAGAGGACACTTGGCTATCCATAATGCACTTTACAAAATATGCTTTTCCTTGTCAATATCCTATAGGAAGACTCGGGCTTGACAAAATCTTTATAACGGGCAATAATGTTAATTAGTCCGTAAAATCTTGCAATATGAAAACAGAGCAAAGAAAATGGTTAAAAGATGCGGGATGGACAATAGTTTCTGACAATAATTTAAAAGATAGCGCTCAACTGGTTTTCCTCTTCGGAGAAACATCTCTTCTAAAAGATCCCAAGAACTTTCAAACTGTAAAAAGCTTTTATCCCAATGCTCATATTCTGCTAGGCTCAACAGCCGGTGAAATAATAGGCACACAAGTTTTGGATAATTCGATGGTTGTTACGGCAGTATACTTTGAAAATACTAAACTTGGTTTTGCAAAAACCAAAATCCAAACAATGGCAGAAAGCGAGATTGCTGGAGAAAGATTGGCTAAATCTTTAGAGAAAGAGGGGTTGGTGCATGTCCTTGTTATCTCGGACGGATTGCATGTAAACGGAACCAAACTGGTTAATGGCTTAACAGGCAATTTGTCCAAAGACGTTGTTACCACAGGTGGCCTGGTCGGAGACCAAGATCGTTTTAAGGAAACTGTAGTTGGTTTGGATGGCGTGGCAGAACCAGACACAATTGCAGTTGTAGGATTTTATGGCACAAATATAAAAATAGGGTATGGCTCTATGGGGGGATGGGACCCTTTTGGTCCTGAAAGGCTGGTTACCAAATCAAAAGATAATGTTCTCTATGAGCTGGATGGGCAACCTGCGCTTGCATTATACAAAAAGTATCTTGGTGACCAAGCAAAAGATTTGCCAGCATCTGGCCTTTTGTTTCCTTTGAGTTTGAGGAGGCGAGGAAAAGAAGCAGGTTTGGTAAGAACTATTTTGTCTATTGATGAAAAAGAAGGTACCATGACTTTTGCCGGGGATGTGCCAGAAGGAGATTATGTCCGCTTAATGAAGGCAAACTTTGAAAGACTGGTTGACGGAGCTGGTGGTGCTGCCAGCATGACTCATCAATCACTGAAAGGCACTAACCCCGTGTTAGCAATACTTATTAGCTGTATTGGCCGTAAACTTGTCCTCAAGCAAAGAATCGAAGAAGAAACAGAAAGGGTTCAGGAAGTATTGGGAAAAACAACAGTCATGACTGGCTTTTATTCGTATGGCGAGATATGTCCAGTTACGCCTACAGAAAAACAGTGCGATCTCCATAATCAAACAATGACAATCACTACCTTTTCAGAGAGGTAATTTTCCGCAATGAACAAGCTGCTTGCACGCCAAGTCAAAAAGCTTTTTGGAGACGTAGAAAATGTTCCTTCAAATCTACTTTCATTCTTACAAATAGTCAGTGATACTTACGATGGATTTGACCAGGATCGAACCTTAGCCGAACGATCCATAGAATTAAGTTCTCAAGAACTACTTGATGCTAACTTTCGTATCCGCGAAGAAGCAGAAACACAAAAAGCCCTATTAACAGGTATAGGGGATGCAATGATTGGCACAGACAAGGACGGCAGAATTATAGTTTTAAATGAATCTGCAGAAAAAATGTTTGGTTGGAATAATAAAGAAGCAATAGGTAAGCTGTTTGACGAACTTACTACAGTCTATTACGAAAATGAAAAAGAAGTCTCTAAAAATGAAAATCCTATATACGTTGCGCTTTTTTCTAAAATAAAAACAACCACTAGCACCATGCATAGCCTCTATTATAAAAGAAAGGATGGGACAACATTTCCAGCTGCTGTTACGATTACACCTGTAATTGTTGGAGAAAAAACATCTGGAACAGTAGCAATTATAAGAGATATCACTAGAGAAATGGATGTAGACAGGATGAAAAACGAATTTATCTCCCTTGCATCCCATCAACTTCGGACTCCTCTTTCCGCAATCAAGTGGTTTACAGAAATGCTGCTTGACAAAGACGCAGGGCCATTAAATAAAGATCAGCTAGATCTCTTAAACAGCGTACACCAATCAAATCAAAGAATGATTGAGCTTGTTTCCTCCATGCTTAATATTGCAAGAATAGAATCCGGACGTATTATTATTGATCCAAAGCCAACCAATCTTGAGTCACTGGCAAAAGAAGTAATTAAGGAACTGCAAGTAAAACTAAAAGAGAAAAACATTAGGGCTGTTGTCAGCATACACGGCAATCTCCCTTTAATAAATATTGATCCAAAATTAATAAGACAAGTGTATATGAATCTTCTTACAAACGCTATCAAATATACTAAATATTCAACACTTCCCGGCGAAATATCGGTATTCATTTCACGAAAAGGAAATCAAATTATTTCACAGGTAAGTGACCATGGATATGGTATACCTAAAAAGGAGAAAGACAAAGTATTCAAGAAATTTTACCGCGGAGAAAATATTGTCAGGATAGTAGCAGATGGCACAGGACTTGGACTATACTTAACAAAAGTCATTTTACAATCATCAGATGGGAAAATCTGGTTTGAGAGCGAGGAGGGAAAAGGCACAACTTTTTGGTTTAGCCTTCCCACAAGTGGGGTTGCCCCTAAAAAAGGAGAAGTAACACTTGACAGTTAGTTCTAAAAAGCGCACTATATAAATATATAAAATAGAAAATTTTAATATGGGCGAACACAAACTAACAGTGCTTGTAGTCGAGGATGAAGATTTGCTTCTTCAGGCAATCACGAAGAAGCTGGAACTAAACCAAATGACAGCTGTTGGTTGCAAAAGCGGCAAAGAAGCAATAGGGATTCTAAATAGTTTAGGCAAAATTCCAGATGCAATTTGGCTAGATTACTACCTAAAAGACATGAATGGTTTAGAATTCATGTGCTCTCTTAAAAAAGATGCAAAGTTTGCCAATATTCCAACCATTGTGGTTAGCAATTCGGCAAGTCCCGATAAAGTAAAAAGCATGCTAGCCCTTGGAGTGAAAAAATATTATCTTAAAGCTGAATACCGATTAGATGATATTATCCAAACAGTAAAAGATTTAATAAACAAATAGACTAAATATGCAAAATGCAAAAAGAATCTTAATAGTTGACGACGAGAAGTTAGTTGTACAAGCCTTAACCCAAAAACTTCAACAAGCAGGTTTTCGTACAGAGGCAGCTTTCGATGGAAAAGAAGCATTAGCAAAAATAAATCAATCAAAACCCGATCTTGTCCTTCTTGACATAATCATGCCAAAGCTAGATGGAATATCTATGCTAAAAAAGCTCAAAGCATCCGATAAAACTAAAAATATACCCATAATAATCTTAACCAACCTTTACAGTGATAAGAAAGTAGTACAAGCATTGGAAAGCGGAGGAACAGACTATTTGATTAAAGTCGAATACAGTCTTACTGAAATTGTTGATCAGGTTCGAAAAAAACTCCAATAAGTTTTCCTATGAAAAAGATACTAATCGTAGAAGACGACACATATTTGGCAAATGCTTATAGGGTTAAATTAACTAAAGCGGGGTTTGAAGTTAAAAATGTTTTCGACGGCGAGGAGGCTATAAGTATTTTACAAACCTTTACTCCGGATATAATTCTTCTTGACATAGTAATGCCTAAGAAAGACGGCTTTACTACCCTTGAAGAAATAAAAGCCAATGAAAAATGGAAAAACATACCGGTTATTCTTGCCTCAAACCTTGGTCAAAAAGAAGACAGGGAAAAAGGCATAAGTTTGGGCGCTGTGGAATTTTTTACCAAAACCGATTTTACCCTAAATAACCTTATAGAAAAAATAAATAGCATTTCTCCACCACAACCGCAACAAAAACAGTAACAGGTCACACTTCTGACATAAATTTATTGTTCGAGTCCCGACAGTTCGGGACGAGAACTATTATCATTTAAACTTCTCGACTCGCTCACGCTCGCTCGAAGAATATCATGTTAGAACCGTGACCTGTTTCCAAAAACCCTCCTGATTGCAAGATTCAAATTTAATATGTTATGATGAGAGAAATATGGCTCTTTATGACAATCAATCCTTATACAATGCTCTAAAAGAACTACGAGTAATAGAAGAAAAGCAACTTAATGAAGCTGTCCAAGACTGCAAAAAACAAAATACTCCACTGGAGACCATATTATTAGCAAGGGATTTAATCTCTGATGAAAATCTAGGTAAAACTATTGCCGATCTTATTTCATTCCCTCTGGTAAGGCTTGGCGAAATTTCTATTCCCGATGAGGTTTTGCTGATTATTCCAGAACAAGTTGCAAAAAAGCAAAAAACCATTGCTTTTAAAAAAGACGACAAAGCCCTCTATGTTGCAACATCCGATCCTAGCAATATACAAATTAAAGATTTTATCCAAAAGCGAGCCGATATCCCAATAATATTTTATTTTGCCACCAATCAAGATATAACAAACGCCCTATTTTTATACAAAAAAGATCTAGCAACTACCTTTAACGAGTTGATTAAGGAGCACATTAGACAAGCAGGCAACGCCACCGGAAAACAGGAAGGCAAGACTGATCCTCCGATTATAAACATTGTGGAAACTATCTTAACTTACGCATATCAAAATAGAGCCTCCGATGTTCATGTAGAACCTCTTAAAGAAAAAACTATTATCCGTTTTAGAATAGACGGCGTATTGCACGATATACTTTCTATTCCCCTAACTCTTCATGCTCCCATTGTTACCAGAATCAAAGTAATTTCCAATCTTCGTACAGACGAACACAGTGTTGCCCAAGATGGAAAACTCCAATTTAAAATAGACGATGAGGACGTTGACGTTCGTGTGTCTGTTGCGCCAGTCACCAATGGCGAGAATATAGTTCTGCGGCTTTTATCCGAAAGGTCTCGCCAGTTTTCCCTTTTGGATCTTGGGTTCTCATTGGCCGATTTACAAAAAGTTAAAAAAGCATACTCAAAACCATACGGGATGCTATTGTCCAGTGGCCCAACCGGTGCTGGAAAAACAACCACAATCTATGCTATCTTAAAACTTCTCAACAACCGAAATGTCAATATAATGACGATAGAAGATCCAGTAGAGTACAATATAGAAGGCGTGAACCAGATTCAGGTTAATCCCAAAACCAATCTTACTTTTGCAGACGGCTTAAGATCTATAGTGCGCCAAGATCCAGATATTATTCTGGTTGGGGAAATAAGAGATAACGAAACAGCAAACATTGCCATTAATTCTGCCATGACTGGACATATAGTTCTTTCTACTGTCCACACAAACGATGCCGCAACCACCATCCCAAGACTTTTGGACATGGATATAGAACCTTTTCTTATAGCATCAACCGTCAATGTGATTATAGCTCAAAGACTGGTTAGAAAAATTCATGCAAGGTGCAGGGCAAGCATCGAGGTACAAACAAAAGAACTTAAAAAATATATAGATGAACCTCTGCTTAAAAAATTTTTTGGCAAAGCCCAAACAGTAAGATTATATAAAGGAAAGGGGTGCAAATTGGATCATGGAATAGGTTTTGAGGGCAGAGTTGGGATATTTGAGGTACTAATTATTGATGATGAAATTAGAAAAGCAATCTTACTAAAAAAAGACGCTGCTACAATCAAAAAAATAGCCATAAGGAGAGGTATGACCGCCATGCTAGAAGATGGTCTTAAGAAAGTAAAAGAAGGAATAACAACCATTGAAGAAGTTCTTCGCGTAACCAAAGAGTAATCCCGCACCAGAACGGTGCAGGATAAAAAATGAAAAAAAGAAGTACGCAAATATTATCAAGAGTCACCTTTTTAGATAAACTGCTTTTTGCAAAACATTTGTCTGTAATGCTAAAAAGCGGCATTAATATTGCCGAGGCAATCGAATCAATTTCCATCTCGACAAAATCGAATAAATTCAACAAGGTTTTAACCCAAGTATCGGTAGATATCGCAAATGGGCAAAGTTTAGCCAAATCTCTAAAAAAACATCCAAAAGTTTTTAGCGATTTTTTTGTGAGCCTGATTGAGGTTGGAGAAGGATCCGGAACTCTGGACCAGAGTCTTTCGTATTTGGCAGAACATCTTGCCAAAGAATATGCACTTTCGAAAAAGATCCAAGGGGCTCTTCTTTATCCAACTATAGTACTTGTCGCTGTTACCCTGACAGGTATAGGAATGAGCCTGTTTGTTCTTCCCCAACTTACAAACCTTTTTAATTCTTTGGATGTTGACCTCCCGATAACAACCGTTATTCTTCTCTACTTTTCAAACCTTATGAAAAACCATGGAATTTTTATTATTTCGTCTTTCATAGGCATAATTATTCTCTTAAGAATTCTTATCTTAAAACCCTTCTTTAGACACAAATGGGACAGATTACTCTTGTCGCTTCCTGTGTTTGGAGAACTTATTGTAAACCAGCAAGTTTCTTCTATATGTAGAAACCTTGGCATCATGCTTAAAAGCGGTTTGCCGATAACAAGGTCTCTTGCGATACAACACGCGTCAACAGAAAATTATGTTTTTAAGAACTATCTAATACAGCTTCAAAAATCCGTAAATAAGGGAAAAGAGATGGGGAAAGAGTTAGACGAAGGCAGCTATCCCAAATTTCCAGAAGTTGCAATTAAAATAATTGCTGTTGGAGAAAAAACAGGCAAGCTTGACGAGGTCTTTTTGTATCTTGGCGACTTTTTTGAAGAAGAAGTAGATAATACTGCAAAAAACTTGTCTGTTCTTCTTGAACCTACTGTTCTTCTTATAATAGGTGTTGGCGTCGGCTTTGTTGCGCTTGCGATAATTAGCCCAATTTATGAGCTGACAGGGTCTATAAGATAAGTAGATATCAAATATCAAAAAGCAAATATCAAAAATACATATTAAATATAAAATATTTGATTTTTTTATATGTATATTTACTATTTAATATTTGATATTTAATATTTACCTTATGAATCGTGGTATTACAATTATCGAGCTTCTTCTTGTTATAGCTATAATATCAACCCTTGGGATTTTCTCAGCGTCTTTTTATGCCAAATTTTTAACCCAAAACGCTGTGGAAAATACACAAAATCAGCTTGTTAATAGTTTTAGAAAAGCCCAAATCTATAGTATGATGGGTAAACAAAATGGTGTGTGGGGAGTAAGATATACAACAAGTCCTAAAGAAATCACTCTATATTTATCAGGGAATAGCGCGTTTGACGAAACATATCAAGTCAATAGCAATATAACTGTCAGTGATTTTACAGACATTTTATTTGCGAAAGTCACAGGATTGCCCAGTACTACAGCAACCATTACTATTAGTGGAGTAAATAACAGCAAGACAGTAACTGTGAATAATCAGGGAGTTGTGAGTAGGAACTAAAATAAATTCAAAAGTTTATCGTTCTTAACTTTTTACTTTTGAATTGTAATTTTGATGCTTCGACTTCGCTCAGCATCAACTTGAGCTTGTCGAATGGGTTGACTTTTGCATTTTGATTTTTGACTTAAGGTATGCTAGATATAGCTTAAAATATGAGGAGCAAACACTTATCTCGCGGTTTTTCAGTTATCGAAGTAATACTAGCCGCTGCTATCTTTATGGTCTTTGCGAGTGCCGCTGTTATCGTTATTTTAGGAGGATACAATACAAATAGATTAGGAGCCGAAGAAACAGTGGCCACTCAATTCGCGGCAGAAGGAATTGAAGCTGTAAAGTCTATCAAGAATCAAGCCTATTCAAATCTTAGTAATACTAGCGGAATAGGTTTAAAAAGAAATGCCACCACAGGTGTTTGGGAATGGCAAACAAGCCCTCCAAACAATACTCTTATTCATAATATCTCTGATAATTACAGTCGGGAAATCAAAGTTGAGAATGTAAACCGCGATGCTAGTGGAAATATTGTCTCAACTGGTGGGACATTAGATCCTGATACTAAAAAAGTTACGTCTACTGTATCTTGGAACTTCAATGCAGCACGACCAGAATCTGTCTCCTTTATCACTTATCTTACCGACTGGAAAAAACCAATAAAACTGCCAATGATGGCTTATTCCCAAACTACCAATATTCCTTACTATCGCACATGGGATGGCTCTGGTTGGAGCACAGAGGAAGCAGCCCAAAGTGTTGGCGGCGGTGGCAGTATAAATTACGTGGTGCTTAAGGG
>Ga0213870_1001284_pt1 | contig 11398 bp, 12 predicted proteins | sample WICALVC2017_Meta_FD_160119 | JGI IMG/M metagenome (GOLD analysis project Ga0213870, IMG submission 160119) | Freshwater microbial communities from subterranean cave lake in Wind Cave National Park, South Dakota, United States - WICALVC2017 | ecosystem: Environmental > Aquatic > Deep subsurface >... | reverse complement strand
CATCAATTCCGTTCCGGCCGTGAATTCGGCGCCAGTTATACCCCTGGGTCGGTAAAAAGAAAAATCCGCCCAGGTCAGGCAGACGGGCGAAACGAACGTTTGAAGTGTAGGCGACGTATTGTCCGGCAATCTGGATTTTCCCGTCAGGCACTATTATTTCCTGGCCCGGCTGCAAAGTCCCGTCTCTGGGCAAACCATTGAACTCGACAATGCTTTCTTCTTTGACCGAATATTTTTTGGCGATTGAACCGATGCTGTCCCCGCTTTTAACGACGTGAATCACTCCGGAAACCGGAGGAATTTTCAGTTCTTGACCCGGAGTTAAATAATCGCTATCTTTTAAGTTGTTGGCCCAGACCAAAGAATTGACGCTGATGCCGAAGTCATTGGCCACCTGGCCCAAGATGTCGCCTTCCTGAACGGTATAGGTAATGACCTGATTTCGCTGGCCGTTGTCAAAAATTGAAACAATCGACTGGTAGGGCAGGAACGACTCCTGAAAGACGTGGCGGGACGATTCAGTCGCCTCTCCCGGGACCGAAGGCGCCTGGCTAAGAAAAAAATCTTCATCGTCAGAACCGGCATTCAGGTAGATGAAGGCCGAGCTTTCTTCGATATAATCATCCACGGCCAAACTTAAAAGCGTGCCTTGGCCCTGGCCAGAAGTGGTCTTGAAAGAAAAGAGAGCGATGACGGAAATGAGCAAAATAAAAAAGACCATTCGGTCGTTTTCGGCATAGGATTTGTATTTCTGGAGGTTTTTAAACATAAAATCCTCTTGCGAGGACTACACATATATTATGATAAAATCAAGTATAATGTCAAATAAAATTATCAACACCCCGCACCTTTTATGAACCAGCATTTATTTGATTCTTTCATCACTGCTTTCTTAGAAGGTCTTAGTTTGCCCAAAGTAAGACCTTGAATTATAACTTATGTTATCAATACAAGAAAGAATCAGTTCATAAAAGGTGCGGGGTCAACAGCTAAAAATATGACAATTCCGAGAAAACACACAACCAAAAGCGCCCAAGGCCAAAGAAGGCAGCACCTGAGAATTAAAAAACTGGACCTCTTGCCTTGTTTAAAATGCGGCAATCCGAAAATGTCTCATAAGGCGTGTAAAAGCTGTGGATTTTACAAATAAAAAATGGCTTCACGACATCTTGCCCGCTCAATCGCAATCCAATCCCTTTATGAATGGGATTTTAAAAATTATAATACCGGCTTCCTGCCCGAAATCGTCAAAAGAAACATAAAAGAGTTCGGCCCTGGCCTGAAAGACGAAGAATTCGTGAATAATCTCATAAAGGGGGTAATCGACCATCGCAAGGAGCTGGACAACATAATCGAAAAGGCGGCGCCGATGTGGCCGATTGACCAGATTGACATGATAGACCGGAACGTTCTGCGGCTCGGGCTTTATGAACTGCTTTACGAAAATAAAGAAGAGGTTCCGCCCAAGGTCGCCATTAACGAAGCCATCGAGTTAGCCAAAAGCTTTGGCGGCGAAAGTTCGGGAAAATTCATCAACGGAGTATTAGGCACGGTTTACAGAGAAATGGAAAAGAAAAATGGAAATAAGTAAACTCCAGGAATTGGAACACAAGCTTGGAATTCACTTCAAGAACCGTGACCTGTTGTTGGAGGCCCTAACCCATCGTTCTTATCTTAATGAACGGCCGGACTGGCATTTAGACCATAATGAACGGCTGGAATTTTTGGGTGACGCGGTTTTGGAATTGATAGTTACGGAGTATCTTTTTAAAAATTACAAAGACCCGGAAGGAATTTTAACGGCTTGGCGGGCGGCTTTGGTCAATTCCACGATGCTGGCCGAAATCTCCAAAAAACTGGGTCTGAACGATTACGTTCTCCTGTCGCAGGGCGAAAGAAAAGACAATGGCCGGGCCAGGCAATACATTCTGGCCAACGCCCTGGAAGCGATAATCGGAGCCGTCTATCTTGACCGGGGCTATAAAGAAACGGAAAAATTCATTGAAAAAAACATCTTGCCCGAGTTCCCCCGAATCATTGACCAAAAACTTTATAAAGACGCCAAGTCGCTTTTTCAGGAACAGGCCCAGGAGAGAAAAGGAGTCACGCCTTCATACAAGGTTTTGGATGAATGGGGCCCGGACCATTCAAAGACGTTCAAGGTCGGCGTTTACCTGAATGACGAACTGGCCGGGACCGGATTCGGCCCCTCAAAACAGGAGGCCCAGCAAAAAGCCGCCGAAGACGCTCTTCACAAAAAAGAATGGGCGAAAGAGCCTTGATTTGGCTCTTTCGCGGGCATTTTAGGCGAGCGTACCGGCTCGCCGTAAAAATGCCCCGGGTTTCGCCAGAAAGGAATTGATTTTCATACTTGATTTTGTTAAAGTAAAATTATGGCTGAAAAGAATACCGACCAAGAGTTTGTGGAGCACATCGTCAAGTCGCTGGTCAATCACCCGGAAGACGTCTCGGTCGAAAGAAAGATTGACGAAATGGGCGTTCTCCTGACTCTCAAGGTCAACCCGGCCGACATGGCTCTGGTCATCGGGAAAAAGGGCTCAACCGCAAGAGCGATAAGGACCCTGGCCAGAATAATCGGCCTGCGAAACCATGCCCGGGTCAATTTCAAAATTGAAGAACCGGAGGGCTCGGCCTATTCAAGGATTTCGGAGTTAAAAAAAGGAGAGATGGAATCAGTGGTTGACGAACTCAAATCATAAAGTTTGACGTAATTACAATTTTTCCGGAAATTTTCGGCTCTTTTCTCAAAGAGTCGCTTTTACATAAGGCCCAGGAGAAAAAAATAATCAAAATAGGCATTCATAATTTAAGAAATTGGGCTGAAGGCAAGCATAAGGTAGTCGATGATAAACCCTTTGGCGGCGGCCCGGGAATGGTCTTGAAGATTGAGCCCATCTACAAGGCAATAAAACAGTTAACAGGAAGCAGGAAACAATTAACAATAAAGAAGAGAAAAATAATTTTTTTGTCGCCGAGGGGGAAAAAATTCACTCAAAAGACGGCCAAAAACTGGGCTAAAAATTTAAAACAAATAATCATAATCTCGGGCCGCTACGAAGGAATTGATGAAAGAGTCAAAAAACTGGCCGATGAAACAATCTCGGTCGGCGATTTCATCACTCTTGGCGGAGAGGTTCCGGCCATGGCCGTCATTGAAGCAGTAGCGCGGCTAATCCCTGACGTAGTCGGCAAAAAAACGTCAATCGAAAAACCGGACTTCCCGCAATATACCAGGCCCGAAACTTTCAGAAGCTGGAAAGTGCCAAAAGTTCTTGTTTCGGGAAATCATAAAAGAATAGAAGGATGGAGAAAGAAACACTCAAAGACAATAGGAAAAAACTAGGATTTCTGGCCGAAGGCATCGCCCGGCACTATCTTATCAAAAAGGGCTATAAAATCTTGGCCGCAAACTATAAAATGAATTTCGGCGAAATAGACATTATCGCCCAAAAGGATGATATGGTGGTTTTCACGGAGGTAAAAGCCAATATTAAACTTTATGAGGGCCTTGAGCCGGAATTAAGGGTTGATTATAAGAAGCAAAACAAACTTATAAAACTGGCTACGGCCTATATGCTCAATAAAAAAATGACTGATACGGGCTGGCGGCTCGACATAATTTCAGTGGTATTTGACTCGGAAAACAAAAAAGCCCATATCAAACATTTTAAAAATGCGGTCAATAATTACTAAAGGCGCCAGAGAGACGCAAAAATTCGCCGGCGAACTGGCGTCCCGCTTAGCGGGACTAAAGCCGCGCTCAGCGTGGCGAAAAAATAGAGCTTTAATCTTAGCTCTGAAAGGAGAACTCGGCGCCGGTAAAACAACTTTTACCAAAGGATTTTCAAAGGCATTGGGCGTTCGCGAGAGAATCTTAAGCCCGACATTCGTGCTTATCCATAGGCACAAAATTCAAAAATCAAAATTCAAAAATTTATATCACATTGACGCTTACCGATTAAAATCAGGAAAGGACTTATTAAAATTAGGGGTCAAAGAAATTTTTGCCAACCCCGAAAACATCATCCTAATCGAATGGGCCGACCGGGTCCGGAAAATTATCCCCAAAACCGCGCTCTGGATTCGGTTCGAACATATTAATAAGAATGAGAAGAAAATAAGTGTCTATTAAAACTTTGGGAACTTCTATTGAATTAACCTAAAACGATTCACTGTGCGGTAATCGGTTCTCTAATTGTGTTTCTGCCTTCAAATTCTTTTTTATTTATAATACGATTTGTTTCAATAATTAAAGCAAGCGCGTCCTTTAAATTTTCTTTGCACTCTTTCAAATTTTTTCCTTGTGTATTAACTCCCGAAATTTCTTCAACCCAGCCAATATAATTTCCCCCTATTTTTTTATAGACCGCGGTAAATTTCATATAAATCTATTTTAGTAAATTAAAATAAAAAGTCAAGAAAAAAGCCCCTGCGCGACGCGTCCCTTCACTTGCAGTAAAAATTCAGATTTTATTTTACAAAATCTTAAAAATTCAAGCAACAAAAAGCCCGTGATTTCGTCTCCGAAATCACGGGCCAAAACCAAGTTTCAAGAATCAAAGGTTCAGATACCCAGCACTTTTGGAAAAAGTGCTGGGTTAGAGCACTGCAAGAGGACGGAAAGACCCGTCGCCCCAGTTATTCCGGGCCCCGCTCCAGTCGACGCCGGCAAGACCGCCATTGCCAGAGTCACCGCCGCGCAAGCGGCTGGAACGGCCCCCGAAATACTCATCATACCATACCCAGGTGTTGGTCTTGCCATCTTCTTTCCTGAGCATGTAATGATAAAGTTGAGGAATCGCACTGGCCTCGATGACCCTTTCAAAACGAGGCTGACTCGGTTCAAGACCGATCTTTCCGGCCAGCGCCGGCTTCACCTCGTCTTCCCATTCGTCAGCCGAAACGCCGAAACGCGAGCCCTGGGTGCCGTATTCATACTTCGCGATTTTTTCTTTTTCGCGAAGCTGAATCAGAATCGGTCCCAGTAAGGTGTCACTCTCCCACATTTGTTTGCCGCTCTTGTAGCGGGGCTTGAGACGAGTGTCGATGAGAACAGTGATGCCTTCAAGCTTAACCACTTTGGCGGCAACCAATTCCCCGTTGCGGTCGCGGAGAATCTTCCCGGCTTGAAGCTGCTGCCAAAACCAGTCGTTGGGCTTTACTTTCCAGCCGGGGAACTGGACCTCTCGGCTCATCTCCACCTTGGGCAAAAAGTGCGGCTCAAGGCCCAAAGCTAGCCAGGCCATCAACTTCTCCGGCCCGTACTTTTTCAGAGCCGCCTCAAACTGCGTGAGGTCAAACTCCTGGCCAAAGAAAGCAAGGTGGCAGGATTTCTCGAGTTCCAGAACCTTCTTTAACCAATCCTCAAATTCCTCAACCGCCCGAAGCGGCGGGAAAGAGAGCACCGGTTTGACAAGTTCAACAGTCGATCGGGCCGCTCGGCCGGCATGATGTTCAACTGCTTCGCGAATACTGATAACAAGGTTGCCCTTGTCGCCGATAAGTCGCTCAGCCTCATCAAACGTCAATTCCGGAACCGCTCCAACCATCGTAGCCACGACGTCTTTGAACTGACCGTGAGTCATCTGACGGACTGTCTCATGAATTGTCATGAGCTGTTCCTCCTTGATTTGGCTCGCCTTTGTTCTGCGGGGTTACAGAAACCCGGCTCGCCAGTGAAATGTGCGTAAAAATATCATATATCTAATCACTAATTCTGTCAAATGCGAAACTATATTTTTAGTCGTAAGATAAGGATTAATTAAGTAATAAAAATGTAAGCGAAAAGCCCGCAGGGTATAGCCATTGAGGAACCTCGCGAGCCGAGCCATTAAAAATAAGGGGAAAGAAGGCGCCGAACGGGAATGTTCGGCGAGCGGATTCGGAGGCCGTTTTGGCTCGGTTCCGCCGAAGGCGGACAAAACGGCCGACGACCTCGGAGGGCATCGCTGGAATGCCCGAGAATGAGCGAGCTGAATGTTCCCGTGAAGGCGCTTTTTGGACGAGCGTTTCCGAAATGGCTGTACCCGAGAGGCTTTTCGCCGACAAAAATGCGTAAGTTAATTCTAATAGACGCCAATGCCCTAATCCATCGGGCTTTTCACGCCTTGCCGCCGCTTAAAAATCCGGCCGGAATCATAACCAACGCCGTTTACGGCTTCTCCTCCACTTTGCTTAAAATGCTGAAAGACCTGGAACCGGATTACATTATTGCCGCCTATGACCTGCCTGGCCCGACTTTCCGGCACGAGGCCTATGAAAAGTACAAAATCCACCGGGCCAAGGCGCCGGACGAACTTTACAGCCAAATCCCCTACACCAAAAAAGTGCTCGAGGGTCTTGGCATTCCGTCATACGAAATGAAGGGCTTTGAAGCCGATGATATAATCGGCACCCTGGCCGATAAATTCGGCAAAGAAAAGGACCTGAAAGTAATCGTCGTGACCGGCGATTTGGACACGCTTCAGCTTGTAAAAGACAAAAAAATAGTCGTCTACACGATGAAAAAAGGCCTTTCAGACACGGTGATTTACGATGAAGACATGGTCAAGGAAAGATACGGCCTAAAACCCGAGCAACTTACCGATTACAAGGGCCTTAAGGGCGACCCGTCAGACAACATTCCGGGCGTGCCGGGCATCGGCGACAAAACCGCTTCCGAGCTTTTAAAAGAATACGGCTCAATTGAGAAATTATACAAAGAAGTAAAATCCAAATCCGCCGGCTGGCGGACAAAAATCAAAGAATCAATAAAGAAAAAACTTTTGGAAAACGAGGAGCAGGCGAGGTTTTCCAAGGAACTGGCAATGATGGTAAAGGATTTAAAAATTGACATTGACTTAAAAGGGGCTGATTGGAAGAAAAATTTCAACCGCGCTGATTTGGAAAAAACTTTCAGAGAGCTTAATTTTATGAGTTTAATTGCCAGAATTCCGGTTCTTAGAAATTCATCTTCTGCGCCGATTACGCCGAGGCAATTGGGACTGCCGAAACCGGGCAAAATTTCAAAAGGCCTGGAAGAACAGGTTAAAAAAATCCAAATCGCCGCTTGGCTTTTGAACTCTGAATTGAAAGAACCGACCTTGGACGAAATTTATTTCAGCGAGTTTGGCAAATCGGTTCCAGCCGGCGATTACAAACCAGGCGATATTTCTTCTCTTTACGAAATTTTACGGTCTAAACTAAAAGACGCTGAACTGCTCAAGGTCTTTGAGGAAGTTGAAATCCCTTTGATTCCGGTTCTGGCAGAAATGGAAAAAAACGGAATCAAGATTGACCAAAAAGCCATTAAAGAACTCGGTAAATTTACCGCTCAAGAAATCAAAAAACTGGAAAATAAAATTTATAAACTGGCTGGCCTGAAGTTCAACATCAACTCAACCCAGCAGTTAAGCGAGGTTTTGTTCAACCGGTTAAGGATTGTCGGAAAAATAAGAAAGACGCCAAAAGGAAAACTTTCAACCAGAGCCGCGGAACTGGAAAAATTAAGGGAAGTCCACCCGATAATCTCTTTGATTTTGGAATACCGCGAGCTCCAAAAACTGAAAACGACTTACATTGAGCCATTCCCGAAATTGGTCGCCAAAGACGGCCGGCTCCACACCAGTTTTATCCAGACCGGGACCGTGACCGGCCGGCTGGCCTCTCAAAACCCCAATCTTCAGAATATCCCGATAAAGACCGAGTTGGGCCAGGAATTCAGAAAGGTCTTTATCGCCGAAGAAGGATACAAACTTTTATCCCTTGATTATTCCCAGATTGATTTAAGAATTGCCGCCCACGTTTCCGGAGATGAAAAAATGATTGCCGCTTTCAGGAAAGGAATCGACATCCATACCGAAACCGCGGCCGAGGTCTTTGACCTGCCGCTTGAAAAAGTAACTCCGGAAATGAGGCGCGAAGCCAAAGCCCTGAATTTCGGAATAATCTACGGCATGGGGCCGCAGGGATTTGCCCGCGCGGCCGGAATCAAGCAAACGGAAGCTAAAAAATTCATTGAAAGATATTTTGAAGAATTCAAAAAAATCGCAAGGTATATGGAAAAAATGCGAGACCAAGCCCATGACAAAGGAATGGTTAAAAACTTGTTTGGCAGAAAAAGACAGTTAAATGAAATATATTCTTCTATTCCGGAAATGGTCCGCCAGGCCGAAAGAATGGCTATAAATTTTCCGATTCAAAGCATGACCAGCGACATAACAAAGCTCGCAATGATTAAGATTTATGATTATGTCCGTAAAAATTATAAAGAAAACGTTATAAAGATTTTACTTCAAGTTCATGATGAGTTAGTCCTTGAAGTCAAAGAAGAAATTGCCGAAAAAGTTGCCGAGGAGCTAAAAGAAATAATGGAAAAGGTCTATAAATTAGATGCCCCGTTGGTGGCCGAAGCAAAAGCGGGAAACAATTGGCATGATTTAAAACTTTTGTCCTAGCGCAGCGAAGCGAGCAAGGATACAAAAGGTTTACCCAGCACTTATTTATATGATTTATGTGTACTGTCTTCAAGATAAAGTAAGTAAGGATTTTTACTATGGTTATACTGATGATTTGGTAAGAAGATTCAAAGAACATAAAAGAAACAATAAAAACTTTGAATTAATCTATTATGAAGCTTATCGTTCAGAAAATGATGCCAGAAAAAGAGAAAGAAAACTTAAACAATATGGTCAAACAAGAACACATCTTAAAAACAGACTAAAAGATTCATTATTAAAATAAATAAGTGCTGGGTGCGCGATTTTGTAATTGCTCGCCTGGCTCACAAACAAAATCGGCATGCCTGAACTACCCGAAGTTGAAACAATTGCCCGCGAGTTAAAAAAGAAAATTATCGGCTTAAGAATAACCGATGTTTGGGCTGACAAAGAAAAACCTTTCCGGCAGGCCGGCGGAATGAAAAAATTCCTGAAAGAAGTCAAAAATAAAAAAATTATTGGTGTTGGAAGACGAGCCAAATTCGTGGTCATAGACTTTGAAGGCCCTAAAAGTATTTTTGTCCACCAGAAAATTTCCGGCCATTTGCTTTACGGAAAATGGAAAAAAACTAAAACAGAATGGGAAAGTATAATTTCGGGGCCCCTGAAAGACGACCCACACAATAAATATCTGCGGATAATTTTCTTTTTAAATAACGGTTATCAATTGGCTTTGTCCGATTTGAGAAGGTTTGGAAAAGTTATGTTAGTTTCGGATAAGGATATTGAGAATTTAAAAGAATTGAAGAAACTCGGGCCAGAGCCACTGGAGATAAACTTCAATCAATTCAAAAACCTTTTTGCATCCGCCGGCTGGCGGAAGAAAGGCCGGCTCAAACCGGTTTTAATGGACCCATATTTCATCGCCGGCATCGGCAATATTTATAGCGACGAAATTCTCTGGGACGCCGGCTATCATCCGTTTAAACGGGTTGAAAAACTAAAAGAAAGCGACTTGAAAAAAATTTTTAGTTCAATTGAAAAGGTCTTGAAAAAGGCGATACAGTATCAAGGCGACAGTATGGACGACTACCGCCTGCCGTCAGGCGAAAAAGGCAAATATCAAAATATCCAAAACGCTTACCAGCAGACCGGCAAGAAATGCAAAAAGCGCGACGGCGGTATAATCCAGCGCCTCCGGGTCGCCGGCCGTTCCGCCCATTTCTGTCCGAAGCACCAACGACTTTAGCGAGGGGTATAGCCAACTGCCCTACCTTTGGCAATGCCTTTCAGGAAACGCTCGGCCTCATACAACTTTAATAATTCTGTGATATCCTGTTTATCAGAATAAACCCTCGCTCCTCGCTCGCCTCGCTACAAAGATTATCTTCTTTTTACGGCTCGGCTCACGAGGTTCCTGAGAAGGCATCGCCAAACGGGCAGGGTAGATGAAAAATGGCTATACCCTCGCAGTGCCTTAAATAATTCCAGCACCGGCGAAGCCCGAAAATAAATGTAAATTTCGTCCGTCTATTCTACTATAAAAAGCGAGTCGCAAGCTTTCTTTTAAGATTAGAAAGCCCGCAGGGTATAGCTATTAGTTTCTTTCCGGCCGCAGGGGTATAATCAATTTCTGAATTGGGAAGTATCTTGTAAATGGCCGGTATCTTTGCGAAGAGTTGCCGCTTATAAGGTAGGGGATAAAGGGGTAGACACGCCCTACTTATCGGCAACTCGAGCAAAGTAACGGAGATACCATTTACAAGAAGGGCTACCCCTATGAAGAAATTGATTATACCCCGAGAGACGGTTCTGAAATGGCTATACCCGAGAAGCTTTTCGCATTCAAATGATTATCTTCCTTTACGGCCAAAACTCATACGGACTAATCCAGTATGTCAATCAGCTCATCAGCCGGTACCAAAAAAAATACCCGGACAGTTTTAACCTGCACCGCTTTGACCTGGAAGACCCCGAAGCAGAGCCTTCGGCTCGCTACGGGGCAGGCGACTTAAGTGGAGTCAGAAACGCAATAAAAGGGAATTCTTTTTTCAAAGAGGTGAAATTCATAGTCATTAAAAATCCTTTTGCCAAAGCGCCTCTCCTTGAAAAAACAATAAAAGAGAACCCCGAAGGAAAGCCTTCGGCTTCCTACGGGGCAGGCGCCATCGCCAAAGAAAAGGATACGGTTCTTCTTCTTTATCAAAGCGAATCCGGCGAAGAGCTCAAAAATAAGAACCAGAGGTTTTTCAGCTTATTGGCGAAAGAAGCCCAAATAAAAGAATTCAAGCCGCCGACAGCCCAGGCAGCGAACAAATTCGCTTCAAATGAACTTGCCGAAAATGGGCTCTCTGTTCCGAGGCGCGCCTTGGCCAAACTAACCAAAGAATCCGGCCCTGACTTATGGCGGCTGAAAAACGAGCTTGATAAAATAATTTCCTTTGCCCGGGAAGAAAAGAAAAAAAGCATAACCGAAGAAGACATGGCCAAACTGGTCAGTTTTAAAATTGACCGCAATATTTTTGATATCGTTGACGCCGCTTTTTCAAACCAAAGCAAGGCGGTAATCCTTTTTGAAAACTATTTCTCGGCTGGCGGCGACCCGCTTTACCTTTTGTCGATGCTCGCCTTCCAGACAAAAAATATGCTGATAGTCCGGGAGTTGATTGATAAAAAATACCAATACGCCCAAATTCTTAAAAAAACCGGAATGCATCCTTTCTTTTTTAAAAAAAATTACGAAGCGGCCCAAAAATATTCTTCTGAAGACCTGAAGAAGACCTTTCAAAGAGTGGCTGATTTTGAAATTGCTTTTAAGACCGGACAAGCCGAACCGAAAAACATCTTCTTTAAAATATTTTTATGAATCTGTGCCAGCTTACTTTTAATGATATATCATTAAAAGTAAGCTGGATAAAAAAGTTGCCCAAATGGACTATCTGAAAATCGGCAAAGCAAAC
>Ga0213870_1001283_pt1 | contig 11398 bp, 13 predicted proteins | sample WICALVC2017_Meta_FD_160119 | JGI IMG/M metagenome (GOLD analysis project Ga0213870, IMG submission 160119) | Freshwater microbial communities from subterranean cave lake in Wind Cave National Park, South Dakota, United States - WICALVC2017 | ecosystem: Environmental > Aquatic > Deep subsurface >... | reverse complement strand
ATCCAATGTTGGCTTCAATTTTTCTTATACTTGGAATTTATGCTCTTGTATTTGGATTTGCAAGTCCTGGCTTTGGAAGCGAGATCGCAGGAATTGTTTTAATTTCATTAGGTTTATTGGGTTTAGGTTTTGATATTAACATTGTTGCAGTATTCTTATTATTATTTGGAATAGTATTGCTTTTACTAGAGATAAAGGTGCCTGGATTTGGCGCTTTAGGAATTGCTGGAATTATTGCAACAATTGTAGGAAGTATACTTTTAGTGCCTACAAGTTTTCCAAGGTATTTTATTTCAAAAGAATTCCAAAAGGCTATGATTGCAACTGTAGTTGTACCTTCAGTTATATTTGGCATCTTCCTTTTATTTGCTCTATATAAAGTTCTTCAAATAAGGAAGAAAAAGCCTGAAATTGGAGAAATGATTGGGGAAATTGCCAAAGTTACTGAAAATATCACTCCAAAAAAATCTGGCTATGTAGAATTCAAAGGCGAAATTTGGGAAGCTAGCTCAAATAAAAAAATTGAGAAGGGAGAGGAAGTTATAATTGAAAGAAAAAAAGGACCTGTTTTGATTGTTAATAAAAATTTATAATTTCTCAACCTCCTCTGCTTTTGGACCTCGGTCACCCTCTACAACTTTAAACGAAACTTTGTCCCCTTCTGTTATTGACGTGCCTTCCTTTAGTCCGCTTGCATGAACAAAATATTCTTTGCCGTCGTCTCCAGCAATAAAGCCGAAATGCTTCATGCTGTTAAAAAATTTTACAGTTCCTTCGACCATTTTAATTTCCTCCTTGCTTAAATTTGCTTGTGCAGTTTTTGCAATAATTTTTAGAGGCATATTTTCTGTCCATATCTACAACAAATCTTTCCTTGCATGTTCTGCAAAATCCAATTATTTTGTACAATTTTATTGGCTTTCCTGTTTTTTTCATTTATAGTGTATAATCAATTACTTTAAAATACTATGCTATTTACTCATACTCAATCGTCGCAGGCGGCTTCTGGCTGATGTCATAAAGAACTCTATTGACTCCTCTTACTTCATTTATTATTCTATTTGAGATTTTTTCCAATAACTCATCTGGAAGTTTTGCCCAGTCTGCTGTCATTGCGTCAACGCTTGTGACTGCCCTCAAAGAAATTATGTACTCATAAGTCCTTGCATCACCCATTACGCCAACAGATTTAATTGGAAGCAATGCAGCAAATGCCTGCCAAGTTTTATCATAAAATTTTGATTTTTTCAATTCCTCAATAAAAATGTAATCTGCTTCTTTCAATATCCTTAATCTATCCTCTGTGATTTCCCCCAAAATCCTTATTGCCAATCCAGGACCTGGAAATGGATGCCTGTTTGTTATGTCGTCAGGAATTTTCAGTTCTTTTCCAAGCTTCCTTACTTCATCCTTGTAAAATTCCTTTAACGGCTCAATAACCTTTAGTTTCATCTTTTCAGGCAGGGTTATATTATGATGTGATTTTATTTTAGAGGCGTATTTGCTTGGCTGCGCGCTCTCGATCCTGTCAGGGTAAATGGTGCCCTGCCCAAGGAATTTTATGCCTTTGTGCTTTTTCTCAAGCTCAATCACCTTATTTTCAAAAACCTCAATAAAAGTATGCCCGATTATTTTTCTTTTTTCTTCTGGGTTTGTAACCACTTTTAATTTTTCAAGGAATATTTGTGAGGCATCTACAAAATAAAAATGTTTAAAACTTAGCTTTTTATCAAAAAAATTTTTCACTTCTTCTGCTTCGCCTTTCCTGATTAATCCATGGTCAACAAAGACACAATAAAGCTTGTTGCCTATTGCTTTATGTATCAAAGTTGCCGCAACTGTGCTGTCTACTCCTCCAGAAACACCCATTATTACAGAGTTTTTGCCAACTTCTTTTTTTATCTCTTTAATTAATTTTTTTGAAATGCTTTTAATGTGCCAGTCTCTTTTTGCTTTACAAATGTCAAAAACAAAATTTTTCAGAATTTGATTTCCTTTTAGAGTATGCACTACTTCTGCATGAAATTGTATTCCATATAATTTTCTCGCATTGTTTTCAAAAGCTGCTATTTTACAAGCGTCAGTTAATGCGAGAATATCAAAATCTTTTGGAAGCTTTGTCACTAAGTCACCATGACTCATCCATATTTGTTCTTTTTTTGACAAGCCTTTCAGCAATTTTCCTTGCTTTTTAACATGCAATATTTTCTTTCCAAACTCTTTTAGTTTACCACCTAAAACTTCGCCGCCAACAAATCTGCCTATTAATTGCAAACCATAGCAAATGCCAAGAATTGGAATTCCTAAGTCAAGAATTTTTCTGTCAATGGTGGGTGCATTATGCTCATAAACGCTTGCTGGACCGCCTGAGAGGATTATACCATCTGGCTTCAGTTTTCCGATTTCCTTTAAAGAAACATCGCAGGGCAGTATTTCAGAATAAACGCCCATGTCACGAATCCTTCTCGCGATAAGATGCACATACTGTGCGCCGAAGTTAAGGACAAGTATCATTTTAAGTGCATATCAAATCCAGCTTGCCAATTTCAAGCGCTTTTTTTATCTCCAAGCCTATTCTTTCACCATAGCTTATGGAGTAGCCATAAAGGTAGCCAGAATAGGGTGTGAATAAAGTTCCTGGGCTGCCTGGAATTCTCATACTAACATCAAAGATTACAATTTCTTCTTTGCCTTCTTCAGCAATAACAGCTCCTTGCAATGCAAATGGTCCAATTATGCCTGGTGGATGAAATTTTTTTGTTGCTGCGACAAATTTCTCTCCAAGCTCAAATACTTTCTCTAGTAAAGATTCTTTAATTGTAACTGTATCATGCCCCGTCTCAATATATTTTGGTTTTATATACTTTAAAACCTCTAATTGTTCTGTTGCAGGAAGCCTTAATATACCATCTAAATTTGTTTGTCTTCTTGTATCCGTGCCCATTAATTCTAATTCGTCGTTTAAAGTGCTATAAAAAAAATTGAAATTAACATGGGCGCCAATAACATATTCTTCAATAACCGCTTTGTTTAAATCTGTTTTTTTTATTATTTTTTTATTAATTAATTCATTTGATTTTTCCTTGTAATCCTCATAGCTTGAGCATAAGAAAAAGGCTCTTTCATAGCCTCTCTTGGCTTCTGCAACCTTGACAATAGCTAACCTGTCGATTTTTTTTGGGTCCTTGAATATTTTTGGAGTTCTTATGCCAGCTTTCTCCAACAGGTAATACTGGTTTTTTGGCACATCCCTTTCCTCCAGTTTAACCATGTCCCTTGTGCCGTAGATTGGAACAAGAAACTTGTTTTCTATATCCTTGAAATTGCAATAAACCCAGAAATATCTATTGTGGACAAAAATTGTATTTCTTTTTCTTAGCTCTTCCTGAATATTTTTTTTTGTTATGTCGGCAAATTTATTAATAATAATCACATCATCGACAAAGCCAATACCCTCTCTTCTTTTATAATATTTTGAATAAGTTTTTTCTCTTCCTTTTTGGCACACCACTAAAGTCTTAAAGCCATGTGAGTGAGCACCTCTGCATATGTCAAGGGCGGAATGGCCTCCAAGAGTTGCTATCGTAATATTTTTCTTGTCGTAATTTTCAAGTATTTTTGAAATTTGTTTTTGGGTTATCATTTTAAATGCCTTCTGTTTTTTTGTGAATAATCTTTTTTAGCTCTTTAATCACACTTTTGGCTTTTTCTATAGTGTCTTTTGCAGTTTCAAAGTCCATTCTTTTGCCATAATACACCAAAGAATTTCGCTTAAACCTGCAATCGTCAAATATCCTAAACAGCTCATCGTTTTTCAATACGTCCCTGAGATAATAGCCCAAACAAATATGATTGTTGACCTTATAGCCATCCAAAATCACTATCGCATGAATCATTTCCAAAATAGAGGAATAATAACCTTCAAAAATGTAATTAGCGTTTTTTCCACTCAATTTTTTTAAGGAAAATTTTATTCTGTCTTGCGCTGTTTCAACTAAAGATATGGCTTTTTCTTTATCTGGAGTAATTTTAATTGCACTGCTGTAATTCAAGCATTCGCTCCAAGAGGATTCTTTCATGTGAATGCCTCCAAATAATTATTAATGGTTATTCCATTTATTATATTGTTGGATAGATGTAGATTTTTCACATCTTTAATATCTTTATAATTAAAAACCTGTATCGTGCGCTTAAGGGCTTTCTCAAATTTTTCCAGCCTGAAATCCTGCTTTTTTGGAGTTTCTATATACAGGTCAATATCTGATCCTTCGATGTCCTCGCCTTTTGAATATGAGCCAAAAAGCACGATTACAGGGTTAAAATGCTCTTCGGCAATATAATCCGCCAAGCCAGATTCGAATATCATCTTGATGTTAAACAATCTTTTTTCAATTAAAAATTTCCTTGAAGACCTGTCCGCCAAATATGCGGAAACTCCTAAAACCGACTCTTTCCTTAAAATCCCTTCTTTTTCCAGTTCCCTGCAGTATCTTATGACAGACGGCAGGGGCAGTTTTAGCTCTCTTTCTATTTGCCTAACCCTTAATTTGGCTGTCGGATTCATAAAAAAAAATTCTTTTATTCTTTCTTTAATATTATAAGTTTTCATTTGATAATATCAATTATCAATTGATATTTAAAGTTATCGATTATATTGTTTGAGATTTGGTTTTTGGGTTATCATTTTTTGAATGGTAATTCCCGAGCAATTTTTCCGTCATACTCTAAGACTACTACACCTAGATTAGGTATTTTATTATAAGGTTTTTTGACTTGTGTCATATCATTCATACAATGATTTATCCACCAGCCATGACCTGAAACAACTAGCCTTCCACCGCTAGAAACGTGTGGGTCAAAATATCTTGCTCTGGCTAAATTTATTCTTTCATAAACTTTAACTATCGGTTCACCATCAGGAATTTCATCTAGTCCAAATATATGTTCATGGGGGTGTTTGCCTGGATAAAGTCTATCAAATTCTTCAAAAGTCATTCCACTAAAATAGCCTACATCCCTCTCGATAAAAAGTTCACTAACAACTAAATCTACTGCTCTACCTTTATCTTTAAAATAAACAACAAGTTTCTCTGCTGGAAGACGGGCTCTCCTCAAATTTGATGTTAAAACTGCATCTATCGGACCAAAACTTAGTAATCTTTCTCCGAGTTCGATAGTACTCTCTTCCCAACCATGATCCGGAGGCACATCTTCGCGTCCTTTGATTACATTGCCTCCTGCTTTCGGGTGTCTCACCAAATTAATTATCATTTTTTCAACCCAAAACCCTCTTCAACTGATTAGTCTTAATAGCATTCTTTATTTCAATTGCAATCCTTCTCCCAGTTGACATCGGCACATCGTATTTTAACCAAGTATAAGGTGAGCCTTCAATGAATGGGTTTGTGCCTGCAACTATTCTTGCCGATATTTCAAAAACATAAATTTCCTCTTCTGGAGTCAGGATTGTTTCAAGGCAAAATGGTCCAAATAAGCCAGGCGGCGCAAGCTTCTTTGACACTTCAACAACCTTTTCTCCCATCTCTATCAATCTTGGCAAAAATGATTCACGGACAACAACAGGAATGTTGCCTACAATCACGTAGCTTGGATCAATCTTCGGCAAAGCTACCTGGTCTCTTGCGGATATTCTCCCCAAAGAGTCCACATTGCTTTCGTACCTTATATCACATCCCATTATCTCAATCTCATTTGTAAGGGAAGAATAAAAGTAGTGGATGAACAATGGAACCCCTATGATGTACTCCTGTATGACATATTTCCTTAGCTTGTAAGGTTTTATCTTTTTATTGAAGTCCTTTTCATTCTTCGCAAGAAAATAGCCCTTGCCCCCTTCTGCACCCATGAACTTGACAATTACAAGCCTGTCAATGTCCTTTGGCCTGTCAAAAAGCATCGGGACTTTCAAGCCTGCATTTTTGAGCCACTGCTTCTCCAGATGCCTATCTGACTCCCATTTCAGAATCTTCTTGTTGCCGTAATACAAAATCTTAAGCCTTTCAACTTCCTCATAGCCCATGTAAGTCACAAAAGAGCCATGCGGTATCACTATTGCATTCTTTTTGATAAGCTCGTTTTGTATTTTCGGAAAGTCCCTGTAAGAATTAACGCTTATGATTTCATCTGCGGCATTAAACATTTTGTAGGGCCTTTCAGAGCCCTTTTTGCACACAGCAATTGTCTTAAAGCCTTCATCATGAGCTCCCTTGAATATCTGCAGCCCAGAATGAGATCCTATTGTTGCAATCTTGTATTTGAGTTGCGCCATATCATAGGGTAGAGGCTAATGTATATAAATTTTACTACCTAAAATAGAAACAATGTGGTTATTTGCAATATGGAAAATAATCTAAAATAACCACCACAAACTTTAAATAAAAATCACCTTTTCGCATTTATTATGGCAAAGCAATACAGCCCTTCAAATATTGCAGTCATAGGAATGGAATGGGGCGATGAGGGCAAGGGCAAAATCATAGATTTCCTGGCTGAAAAGGCAGATGTTGTTGCTCGCTTTAACGGTGGCAACAATGCAGGACATACAATAGAAGCTGAAGGCAAAAAAATTGTGCTTCATTTAGTCCCTTCTGGTGTAATGCACAAAAACAAGCTGAATGTTGTTGGAAATGGATTGGTTGTTGACCCAAAGGTTCTGCTACAGGAAATCAAGTTTCTGGAAAAAAACAAGATAATGGTTTCCCCTGAAAATCTAGTAATCAGCGAAAATGCGCATATTATCCTGCCGCATCACGTTGAAGAAGACAAAAAGATTGGGGGCAAGATAGGAACAACAGCAAGGGGCATAGGCCCAGCCTATACTGACAAGTCCGCAAGAATCGGGCTTAAAGTCTATGAGTTCATTGATGAAAATATTTTTAAAAAAAGGTTTGGAAATGAGGAATTTTACAATGAATATAAGAATTATGCAGAGGCATTAAGGCCTTATGCAAACGATACAACAACAATCATAAATTACGCAATTGACAAAAATAAAAAAATCATTTTTGAAGGCGCGCAGGGAACCTTGCTTGACATAGACCATGGAACTTATCCATATGTTACATCTTCAAACTGCACTGCAGGAGGGGTTTGCACCGGGCTTGGAATTTCGCCAAAAAAAGTGCAGAGCGTTATGGGAGTCTGCAAGGCTTACAAGACAAGAGTCGGCATGGGGCCTTTTCCAACAGAAATCACAGGAGCTGTTGGCGAGAAAATACAAAAAATCGGAAAGGAATTCGGCGCAACAACCGGAAGGCAGAGAAGAGTTGGTTGGTTTGATGCCTTAATCGGGAAGTACGCTGTCATGGTAAATGGAATTGATTCAATTGCATTAACAAAACTTGATGTTTTTACAACTATTGATAAGATAAGAGTCTGCGTTGCTTACAAGCACAAAGGCATGGTTATAAAGGATTTCACAACTAATATAAAAGTCCTGAAGAACTGCCAGCCTGTCTATGAGGAGCTTGACGGATGGTGGGATGATTTAACAAAAATCAGGAGCTATGACAGATTGCCAAATAATGCAAAGAGATACTTAAGAAGGATAGAGGAGTTGCTTAAAGTTCCGATTTCTATTGTTTCTGTAGGCCCAAAAAGAGAGCAGACGATTGTTGCAAGGAATGAGTTTTTGTTTTGAAGAATTAAATAATAAAAGATAACGAAACATTCTCCACACTTAGATTTTCTTTCTCAACATTTACCATACAATAAGTTTGCCATTATCATCGACAATAAATAACCCAAAATGTTTTCTTTCTCCTAATCCAACTATTCGTTCTTTTGCTGCAGCTAAATGATAACCCAATTTTACATAGTTGCACGCTTCTTGAAATTCATATTCACAACCTTCGCAATTGGGTATCATTTCTGTTTTAACTTGTAACTAGTTTTATGCCATCAAGTTCAGGCTTTATAACAATTTCTTCACCCTTCTTTAATTTATAGCTCTTTACAACCTCATTTGGAAGTCGTACACCTAAACCTGTGCCAACTTTAACTATTTTTATCTCTTTGCTCATCTGCTCACGCAAAGAACTTATAGCTGTTTTGAGCCTATTATTCTCTGTTATGTTAAACCCACACTTTTTGCAGTGCAAAGACTCCACTTCTACTCCATAGCCTATATCAAACTTTACTTTTTCTAAATTTGTCTTGCATTGTGGACATTTTTTAGTTGCCATTTTTATTACCTCCAAGTTTTATGATGATGTCGGGAAGTTTACTTCCGCTACCTCCTATTTTTGAATGCGTTTATTACCCATACAATTTCATTAACCTCGTCATTTTTAGTATGAACTTCTATAATAAATTTCTTAAACCTTTTAATGTATGTAAATCTGTCTTTACCTAAACGCCTATTTATAGTAAAGGCAACAAATAATTGAGCATAAATTATTGCCTTTACACAAAGAAAACCTTACGGTTTTCGAGTGTTCAAAAATCCTAGATTTTTGACATATTACGAACGGGCAACAATTGCTCAATTATATTTGCCCGTGAGTATAGATGAGTTTTTGTTGGTGATAAAATTGTCGTAACCACTAAATTCCATTCAACATCCAAATGATATAATTGATAGTGTTTTGTTGGTTTAATGCTAATCTTTCCAATTATCACTTCTATACCTCTTTTAAGTATACTAAAAGATATACTTATTTATATACTTTTTGATATTGTAAAGTAAATTCCGATAATTTCAGTTAGTTTGAAAATAGAGCAGACGATTGTTGCTAGAAATGAGTTTTTGTTTTGAATAGATTACTTTTGAACTGACATATTTTTTTCATATTCTCCTGCTCGTGTCTTAACATACCTATTACTTAAAAGTGCTTGTTCAATACTTGTGTATACCCTATTATAAGCACTATAACTAGGGAACCAACCATGAGTAGTAACATTAAATTTATCTTGAATTCTTGTTTCTATTGTAAAAGATTTAAGTTCATACCAAAGTTGTGGCTCATGCTTTCTAAGAGATCTCCAAAATTGAAGCAATTTGAATGGAGTGGACTCATAGATATAAACATGAGTAAGAGTGGCAATATCGCCTTGTGGTTTTTGTCTCTTAATCCTTAGAGAAAATCTATTTTGGTATTCAGGAGACGAGTTTGCATTGGAAACAGCACTCTTTATAAGGCCTATTACAAGTTGTTCTTGATTCCTTATCCTATCTAATATTGGAGTTCCTACTCTTGTTTCTAGGGATGGACCTCCTTCTAATATCCTAAGCAGTATTTTATCTGGGTCTTCTTCCATTTTACAAAACTTCTTTTAAAAAATCTAAATCCTCTCCACGCTTAACTTTCCCTTCTCAACCTTTAGAACAACCTCATCTTTCTCTCCAAACTGTGAGATATCAGTTACAATTTTTGGCAACAGAATGCGTGAAGCCCTGAAATCCAGATTTGTTATTATCTGCTGCGCAATCTCGCCGCTTAATCCCAAATCCTCAAAAATCTTCAAGGTTGCTTCATCTCTATCTCTTGCAGAAAATATCTCTGATTTCTCAAACAAATATTTTGCAATCTTATCAGCAATGTTTATGCCTGTTGCCTTTGTTATGCCCTGTAATCCTGGCGATAAATTTGCCTCTATGACCAATGGCCCCTTGGGGCTTTCAAGCATGTCAACAGCGCAAATCTCTGCACCTATTGAAATTGATGTGTCAATTGCTATTCTTTTTGTGTTTTGGTCAAGAACACAAGCTTCTCCAGTTCCGCCGGCATGAATGTTGGCCCTCATTTCGCCTCTTACAGCCTTTCTTTTCATTGAAGCAATTACCCTGTCGCCAATCACAAAAGCCCTGACATCAACGCCCCCTGTTTCTATGTATTCCTGTATCAAAAACGGCTGCTTCAAGGCTATCAAGGCATCAAGCATTGAAGAGGCTGCTGCAAAGCTCTCTGCAAACATCACCCCTTTGCCTTGGGTGCCGTGCGGGAATTTCAAAACAAGAGGGTAGGTAACCTCATTCAAAATTTTCTTTGCAGCCCTTGTTGAAGAGGCAAGATAGGTTGTGGGCATTGGAATGTTGAAATGCTGCAGCGCAAGATGGGTCAATAATTTATCATGCCCCAATGTAAAGGTTTCAGGCTTTATAGGCATGTACGATGAACGATACAAAGTCCTTGTTATTGACCTTAGCAATGGCGCATACCTGAAAGAGCCTCTTGCATAAATGCAGCTGTACTGGGGCAATTGCTTGCCCTCATACATCACATCTAATTTGCCGGCGCCAAGATTCACCTCAACATCCCTCAAGTCAATGCTGTCAACGCTGTCAAAATAATTCTTCATGGCTTCAATTATCATCAACGAGCTTTTGCTTCCAAGCGACATTACTGCTGATTTCATTTTAAATGAAGGTTTATACAATAAAATATTTAAATTTTTAATCCGCGAGTTGCTTGCGAGAACGCTCGCAAGCTCGCGTTCATCTTTCGTCGCAAAATCTTGTGCTCGGCTTTCGCTTCCTGCCATTACGCTCAAGCCTCGCCAATTTATACAATTAATCAATCACAAGCTGGTTTCCTCAACCACAATACTGCAAGAGGACGCTCTCGTGATTTTTTGAATTTTATTATTGTGATTATTGTTTTTGATTTTTTATTTTGTTGGATCTATCAAAAAACCATCCTTCAAAATATTCTGCCCGATTAAAATCCTGTATTTCATGTGAGCCCTGTCTGCAAGCGTGAACTCTGATTTGAGCTTTTTTCCAGCCAATTCGATTGTTGCCTCTATTATGGGCCTTAGCTTTGAGCCGTGCGCTGACTTGATAAGCTTGGACTTGATGACAGGCCCCAGCCTTAGCTCAGCGGCAAGGTTCGTGTCAATGGAGCTTTTTGTAGCACCTGTGTCTATCTTTGCGATAACGCCTTTGTTGCCTTTCGGGTGATGTATTTGTACTTTTTCAGCCAGCCCGATTACTACTTTCCCACCCAGCACCTTGTAACCACCCATAGAACAACAGAAACAAAAATGGTTTATTAAGTTTGTGGTTATTTCTCCAAAATCAGTTCAGCTTCCTTGACACCTTTTGTATGCTTAATCTTATCCAGCAGCTTCCTTACCCTGTCAATCCTGCCTTTTACAACAATCAGCTCCAGGCATGTATGGTGGTCAAGGTAAGTGTGCATTGAAGAAATTATCTGGCAATGGTAGTCATGCTGCAGATTTGAGACATTCTTGCTGTAATGTCCCATCCTGTGGTCGTAAATGACTTTTATTGTGCCGACAATTTGCTGCTCATGCCTGTGAAACAGCCTGTCGCGTATTATGTCATTTATTGCTTCCGACCTGTTCGTATATCCTTGTTTTTTTATGAAATTGTCAAAATGCTTTAGCAATTTCGGCTTGAATGATATCCCTGTCC
>Ga0213870_1001282_pt1 | contig 11398 bp, 14 predicted proteins | sample WICALVC2017_Meta_FD_160119 | JGI IMG/M metagenome (GOLD analysis project Ga0213870, IMG submission 160119) | Freshwater microbial communities from subterranean cave lake in Wind Cave National Park, South Dakota, United States - WICALVC2017 | ecosystem: Environmental > Aquatic > Deep subsurface >... | reverse complement strand
CCCCCACGCGATGCAGCGCTACCCCGGCGGCCAGGCCATGTGGCGGCCGCCCAGGACGTGCAGGTGCAGGTGAAAGACCGACTGCCCGCCGTCCCGGCCCTGGTTGGCCACCACCCGATAACCCGCTTCGGCGATGCCCTTCTTCCCGGCCACCAGGACCGCCGCAGTGAGGAGGCGCCCCAGGAGCGCCGGATCGCCCGCGCCTGCGTCATTCAAATCGGCGACGTGCCGTTTCGGAATCACCAGCACGTGGACCGGCGCCTGCGGGTTGAGGTCATCAAATGCGAGGACTTCGTCATCCTGCATCACCACCTTCGCCGGAATCTGCCCGGCGCCGATCTTACAGAACAGGCAGTCGCTCATGGAGTCCCCCTCGACGCTTTTTCCTGCAAGCCGCCCTGCCCGAACCGCCGGGCCAACTCCTGGTACACCTCGGTCGGCGGCACCTCGTGATAGCCGAGCGCGACCAGCAGGTGGAACAGCAGGTCGGCCGACTCATGGACGATCTCCTCGCGCTTCTGACCTTTTGAAGCCAGGATCACCTCGTCGGCCTCTTCCGTCACCTTCTTGAGAATCGTGTCCTGCCCTGCGGCCAGCAGCGAGGCCACGTAGGAGTCAGGGTTGGGCGCGCGCTTGCGCTCCAGGATGGTCTCGTACAGGCGATCCAGCACACCCCCCTGCGCCCCGGCGGTCTTGTGGCCGGCTTCGCCGGAGGCCACAAGGTCCGAGAGTCGCGTGAAGAAGCAGGCGCGTTCGCCGGTGTGGCACGCGGGTCCATCCGGCGTGACCGTAATCAACAACACATCCTGGTCACAATCGACGAAGACCTCGCGGACCCGCTGACGGTGGCCGGAGGTCGCGCCCTTCTCCCACAACTCCTGCCGGGAGCGGCTCCAGAAATGCGCGATGCCGGTCTCCAGGGTCTTCTCCAGGGCCTCGCGGTTCATAGAGGCGACCATCAACACCGTCCCGTCGCGCCAGTCCTGGAGGATCGCGGGAATCAGCCCCTTCTCGTCGAACGTGAGCGCAGCGATCGCGGCGGCGTCCATTAGAATTTCCTCACGGGTACGCGGCCCTCACCGGAATGCCCCGGGCCTGCAAATAGTCCTTGGCCTCGCGAATCGTGTGCTGGCGGTAGTGGAAGATGGACGCGGCTAACACGGCATCCGCCCTGCCCGTTGCAAACCCTTCATAGAGGTGCTCGAGGGTGCCCGCGCCGCCGGACGCGATGACCGGAATCTCGACGGCGTCGGAGATGGCGGCAGTCAGGGCCAGATCGTATCCCTCCTGCGTCCCATCCCGATCCATGCTGGTCAGGAGAATCTCGCCGGCGCCGAAGGTGGCTATCGTGCGCGCCCATTCGACCGCGTCCAACTCGGCGGATTTCCGCCCTCCGTGCGTGAACACGCCCCACCTATCCCCTGATCTTTTCGCGTCAATCTCAAGACGTTTCGCATCAATGGCCACCACGATGCACTGCGTCCCGAAGCGCTCGGCCGCCTCCTTGACGAATTCCGGGCGCTGAACCGCCGCCGTGTTGATGCTGACCTTGTCGGCGCCGGCCCGCAGCAGGTCGCGGATGTCGTCGAGCGTGCGCACGCCGCCCCCGACCGTCAACGGCATAAAGACCTGCTCCGCCGTGCGGCTCACCACGTCGATGAAGATCTTGCGCTCCTCGTGCGACGCCAGGATGTCGAGGAAGCAGAGCTCGTCGGCGCCCTCCGCGTCATAGGCCCGGGCCGCCTCGACCGGGTCGCCCGCGTCCTTGAGGTTCACGAACCCGACCCCCTTGACGACGCGACCCTCCTTCACGTCCAAACAAGGAATGATCCGCTTCGCCAGCACCGTATTCCTCTATGTGGCGGCGGCCATCGCCGACCGCAGATCGAGCAGGCCTTCGTAGAGCGCCTTCCCGAGGATCGCGCCGATCACGTTCGGCCCGAGTGCGCGCAACTGACGGAGATCTTCCGTCCGCGTGATCCCGCCGGAAGCGATCAGCGGCGCCGGACAGACCTCGGCCATGCGCCGCAGGCCCTCGATGTTCGGCCCTTCCAACATGCCGTCCCGCGCAATATCGGTATAGATCACGGCGTACAGGGACAGGCCCGTCAGCCGGGCGACGAAGTCAGCGGCGTCGAGGTCGGCCACCTCGGTCCAGCCCTGCACCGCGACCTTCCCACCCTTGGCGTCCACGCCGGCGATCACGCGGCCGGGAAAGCGTCCGCAGGCATCAGTCAGGATGGTGTGATCACGGACGACCGCCGTGCCGAGGACGACCCGCTCGATGCCGGATGAGAGGTACGACTCGATCGTCTCCATCGTCCGGATGCCTCCGCCGACCTGCACCGGAATGGTCACGGCCTTCAGGATCGCCTCGATGGCGGCGCGGTTGCGCGGCGAGCCCTCGACGGCCCCGTTCAAATCCACCACGTGCAGGACCTGCGCGCCTTCGTTCTCCCAGCGGCGGGCGATCTCCGCGGGTTCCTGCGCATACACCGTCTCGTCCTGCATCCGCCCCTGGCGCAGCCGCACGCAGCGTCCGTCCTTGAGGTCAATGGCGGGGATGACGATCACGGCGTGGCGCTCACTCTCCCCGCGTCCGCTGAGGCTGTATGCCGAGGGGAAACTCACGCAGAACGTGCTCCACGGCGGAATTGGCGAGCTCATCCACCGTCAGGAACCGCGCGCCGCGTTCGAGGAACCCGGACAGGTCCTCGGTCAGCGGGCGCTGCCGTTCGTAATAGTCCCCGGTCCAGAGTATCGTGCCGTCTTTGACGCTGATGAGCCTGACCGAAAACCCGACGGCGGCGGCATCCTCCGCGCGTTCCAACCCCATCGCGCTCCCTTTCCGCTCCTGATAGACCTCGACGACCCCTTCCAGCACGGCGGCCACGTCCACCCGTTCTCCGAGGTCCCGGAGTACGCTGCGGCCGGCCACCGACGCCACGATGGAGGGCATCGCGGCGCGGACGGTCTGGGGAGGCACGATGGCAAGTCCCTCGCGGGCGTTCAGTTTGCGATAAAACACGTCGGCGAGCTTCTCGCCGGCGACGGCGGGCGGCGCCGGTGCCGCATACTCCCGTCGCTGGCCCGGCGTGGGCGGCGAGACCATAAATGGCAGCACGGCGATCCGCACAATGCGGTATTGCTCGATCTGCGGCGCGGTGATCGTCCCCGACGTGGTCGCCCCGCACCCAGTCAGCGCCCCCGCCCACACAGCAGCCAGGAACAGCGCGCGCGTCTTCATGACAGCCCCCCAAAGTTGCGGATGAGCTTCAACCCTTCGCCCTGGCTCTTCTCCGGATGGAACTGGCAGGCGAACACATTGTCGCGCGCAATGCTAGACACGAACGGCCTCCCGTAGTCGGTCATCGTACAGGCGATGGCCCGGTCGTCCGGAACCACATAATACGAGTGGACGAAATACATGAACGCGCCGTCGGGCACGCCCTCGAGCACGGGCGACCCGGCGCTGCCTGCGCCAATCGTGATCGCGTTCCATCCCATGTGCGGCACCTTCAAGCGGGCCGGGGCGCCGTTCGACGGAAACCGCACGACTTTCCCTGGAATCACGCCAAGGCCGCGGTGCGCGCCAAATTCTTCGCTTTCAGTGAACAACAATTGGAACCCCAGGCAGATGCCCAGGAACGGCTTGCCGGTGGCAATCGCCCTCGTAACCGGCTCGATCAACCCATACCGCTCAAGATTGCCCATGCAGTCGCCGAACGCCCCCACGCCCGGCAGGACCACGTGGCTCGCATCGGCGATGGCCTTCGGATCGCGCGTGACCGCCGCCCGATGCCCAACGGCCTCGAACGCCTTCTGCACCGACTTGAGATTGCCCATGTCGTAATCCACGATCGCAATCACAGGCTGCCTTTCGTGGACAACACGCCCTTCACGCGGGCATCCACTGCCACGGCCTGATCCAGCGCCTTCGCCAGGGCCTTGAAGATGCTCTCCATGATGTGGTGCGGGTTCCGCCCATATGGCACGTTGATATGCAGGTTCATGGCCGCGTGCGTCGTCAGGGCCTGAAAGAAGTCCTCGAAGAGATACAGATCGAAGCCCTTGATACGCCGGTGCGGCAGCGTGACGTGATAGACCAGATAGGGCCGCCCGCTCAGATCCACTGTCACCTGCGCCAGCGTTTCGTCAAGCGGAACCCACGCCGTCCCAAAACGGCGAATGCCCTCTTTCTTGCCGAGCGCCTTCTTCAATGCCTCGCCCAACACGATGCCGATGTCCTCCACCGTGTGGTGATCGTCAATGTGCGTGTCTCCTGCGGCCTTGACCGTGAGGTCAAAGAAGCTGTGCTTGGCCAGCAGGTCCAGCATGTGGTCCAGAAAGGGAATGGACGTGCTGATCCGGCGCTTGCCGGTCCCGTCCAGGCTCAGCGCAATGGTGATCCGGCTCTCGGTGGTGTTCCGCTCGATGGTGGCCCGCCGCGCGCGTATCATCGCAGGCGGACGTCCACGGAATGGGCATGCGCGTCCAATCCCTCCATGTGGGCCAGGCGGACGATATGGTCCTTGGCCTTGGCGAGATCGTCCTTCGCATACGACACGATGTTGGACCGTCGCACATAGGCCTCCAGAGACAGCGCCGAGTGAAAGCGCGCTGCCCCGCCGGTCGGGAGGATGTGGTTCGGCCCAGCCACGTAATCGGCGACGGCCGGCGCCGTGTACCGCCCGACGAACAGCGCCCCCGCGTGGCGAATCTTCTCGATGTACTCGAAAGGATTGTCCACCGAGAGCGACAAGTGCTCCGGAGCGATCTCGTTCGCCAGGGCAATCGCCTCGTCCATCGTGGGCACGACGAACGCCATCGCATGTTGCGCCATGGCGCGCGCGGCGATGGTCCGGCGCGCCAGAGACGTGAGTTGCGCCTTGACCCGCACGACCACGTCCCTCGCCAACGACGCGGAGGTGGTCACGAGCCAGACGGCGGCCTGTTCGTCATGCTCCGCTTCACAGAGGAGGTCCGCCGCCACATACGCAGGATTCGCCCCTTCGTCGGCGAGCACCAGCAGTTCGCTGGGTCCGGCGATCATGTCAATGCCCACCGTGCCGTACACCAGCCGCTTGGCGGTCGCGACAAAGATATTGCCCGGCCCGATGATCTTGTCCACGCGGGGAATCGTCTTGGTGCCGTACGCCATCGCCGCAATGGCCTGTACGCCTCCGATGCGATAGATTTCGTCCACACCGGCGATGTCCGCCGCCACCAGCAGGTACGGGCTCAGTTCTCCTTTGGGCGCCGGCACGCACATGACGACCCGCTTTACGCCGGCCACCTTGGCCGGGATCGCGCTCATCAGCACCGAGGACGGGTACACGGCCTTCCCGCCCGGCACGTAGAGCCCGACGATACCCAGGGGCAGGATCGCCTGACCGAGAGTGATGGTCCCGTCCTGCCACATCCAGGTCTGCACGCGCGGCTTCTCTTTTTCGTGAAAGACGGTGATGCGGTGGGCCGCGTATCGCAGCGCGTCCCCGTCCTCCTTGCGAATCTTGTAGTAGGCATCCTTGATCTGCTCCGGATGCACCCGGAATTGGTCCGGTTTCAAGGACACCTTGTCGAACGTGCGGGTATAGCGGCTGACCGCGCGGTCGCCGCCGCGCTCGACGGCCTTGAGAATCATCTTCACCGCGGCTTCGATCTTGCCGCCGCCCAGGTTTGACCGCGTGCTGATTTTCTTGACCGCCGCCTTGTAGGCGCGATCGGAGGGTGTCACGATCTTCATGCGCGTCCCCCGTGCAGCCCCGCCCGCAGCGCGTCGATCAAGCCATTCACCCGTGTGGGCTTCAACGTGAGGCTGGCCCGGTTCACGATGAGGCGGGCGGTCGATTCCGCGATCACGTCCGTCAGGACAAGGTTGTGGGCGCGCAGGGTTTTCCCGGAAGCGACCAGGTCCACGATACGATCCGCCAACCCCACCAGCGGCGCCAGCTCGACCGATCCATACAGCTTGATGATCTCGATGGGGATCCCTTTTTGCGTAAAGTACCGCTCCGTCAGATTCGGGTATTTGGTCGCGACACGCAGTCTGGTCCCGTGTCGCCCGTTTCGTTTGACAGCCGACTCAGGCGCCGCCACCGCCAGACGGCACGCCCCGAACCTCAAGTCGAGCGGCTCGTAGACATCGGTCGCCTGCTCCAGCAGCACGTCTGCGCCAACGATCCCCGCATCCACGGCCCCGTATTCCACGTAGGTCGGCACGTCGCTGGGCCTGATGATCATGAGCGTGGTCCCGCCGGCCGGGTGCTCAAAGATCAGCCGCCGACTGTCGGGGGCGATGTCCTTTGGCGCCAGCCCTACGCGCTTGAACAGCGCGAGCGCGGGTTCCAACAGTTTGCCCTTCGAGAGGGCGATCGTGAGCGTATCCCTCATACCCGCTCCGCTTCCCGGCGGACCTGCGCCCCCAGCCCGGTCAGTTTGGCGTCCAGACGCTCATAGCCTCGATCCAGGTGATAGACGCGGGATACGCGGGTTTCGCCTTCGGCGGCCAGCCCGGCCAGGATAAGCCCGGCGCTGGCCCGGAGATCGGAGGCCATGACCGGCGCCCCGCCCAGACGCTCGACGCCGGTCACCACGGCGTGATGGCCTTCGATCTTGATGTCCGCGCCCATACGCTGAAGCTCCAGGGCATGGGTGAAGCGGCTTTCAAAGACGGTCTCGGTCATCACGCTGCTCCCACGGGCCATCGCCATGAGGGCCATCATCTGAGCCTGCATATCGGTGGGGAAGCCGCCATAGGGCAGGGTCTTCACATCCACGGCTCGAAGCGCCCCATTGGCCCGCGCCTGGATCGCATCTTTTTCCACCGTCAGCATCGCGCCCGCCTCATGGAGCTTGGACAGAAGGGCTTCGCAGTGATCGGGACGGCAGCGCGTGACGCAGACCTCGCCGCCGGTGATGACGCCGGCGATCAGATACGTCCCCGTTTCAATGCGATCGGGCACAACCTCATGGTCCGCCCCGTGCAGCTCCGGCACACCGTCAATCGTGATGACGTCAGTGCCGGCCCCATGAATCCGAGCCCCGCGCTTGATGAGGAAATTCGCCAGATCGGAGATTTCCGGCTCGCGAGCGGCATTTTCGAGGACGGTCGTGCCCTCCGCCAGACAGGCGGCCATCATGATATTTTCCGTGCCGGTGACGGTCTGCAGGTCGAAGTATATCCTCGCCCCCTGCAATCGCCCCTTGCGGCCCTTGACTGTGGCATGGACGTTCCCATGCTCGATCCGGATCTCGGCCCCCATTTTTTCGAGCGCGGCCAGGTGCAGGTTGATGGGCCTCGCCCCGATGGCGCACCCGCCTGGCAGCGCCACCACCGCTTCGCCCCATCGCGCCACGAGCGGGCCCAGCACCAGGACCGAGGCCCGCATCGTCTTGACCAGATCGTAGGGCGCCTCACAGGAGGTGAGGGCGTCCAGAGACACCTGGCACCGATCCTGCGCCGCGTCCACCAGGGCGCCCACGTGCGTCAGCATCTTCGACATGGTGACCACGTCCCGCACGGCGGGCACGTTGGTCAGGGTGCAGGTTCCCGTGCCCAGGAGCGTCGCCGCGAGAATCGGCAGGGCCGCGTTCTTGGCCCCGCTGATGCGAACTTCGCCCGCCAGGCGACGGCCTCCCTGAATGACCATGCACTCCATCAGGATCCGCTGTGAACCGCGCGCCGGGCGATCAGCACCCGGTCGATCTCGGCCGTGTCTTTGCGGCACTCCACCACGTCGAACGCGCCGCTCTGTTGCGCCATCTGCGTCACCGCGTCCGACTGGCCGTATCCCAATTCCAAAATCAGATGCCCGCCCGGCTTCAACAACGGCGACGCGTCCCGCAGGATCCGGTGATAAAAATCCAGGCCGTCCGGCCCAGCGGCCAGCGCTAGGCGCGGCTCATAGCGGGCCACTTCCGGCTGAAGTGTCTCCACGTCTCGTTCAGGAATATAGGGTGGATTCGACACGATGACGTCAAACGCCCCCGCGGACGCCACGCCGAACACCTCCAGCAGATCAGCCTGGATGAACCGGATACGCGCACCCATGCCGTGTCGGATGGCATTGGATCGGGCCACCGAGAGGGCGCCACCCGAGCGATCCAGCGCGTACAGCGTCGCGCCGGGACATTCACAGGCCACCGCCACGGCAATGCAGCCAGACCCGGTCCCCACATCGGCAATCACCGGCTCATTGACCCCCGCGACGGCCCGAAGCGTTGCCTCAACCAGCAGTTCCGTCTCCGACCTGGGGATCAACACGTCCGGCGTGACCGTGAACTCCAGCCCACGGAACTCCTGCGTACCCAGGAGATACTGAATCGGCTCGCGCGCCGCGCGACGCCGGAGGAGAGGCCAGACCTGCTCGGCCTGAAACACGGAGACCGCCCGCTCTCCTTCCAGAATCAGCACGTGCGACGGCACGCCCAAGACGGACGCCAGCAGCCAGTCGGTTTCACGGACCGCATTGACGATCCCGGCGTCCCGCAAAAGATCCCGCGCCTGCCGGCGCAAGTCGCCCATGGTCATGGTCTCCGCGACCACGCCCGCGCTCATATCTCCTCCGCCTCCATCATCATTTGTCATCCTGTTCCACGACTTGGTCCGCCGCGATCAGCGCCTCAATGATCTCGTCCAGATCGCCCTCCAGCACCTGATCCAGGCGGTGCAGGGTCAGCCCGATGCGGTGATCGCTCACCCGGTTCTGGGAAAAATTATACGTGCGGATCTTTTCGCTCCGGTCTCCCGACCCGACCTGGGACCGCCGCTGCCGGGCGATCTCGTGTTCCTGCTTTTCCCGCTCGGCTTCCATGATACGGGCCCGAAGATTCCGCATGGCCTTGTTGCGGTTCTTGAGCTGCGACCGCTCATCCTGACACGTCACGACAACACCCGTCGGCACATGCGTGATCCGCACAGCGGACTTGGTGGTGTTCACGCTCTGCCCGCCGGCGCCGGACGAGCAGAACGTATCAATCTTCAGGTCTTCGGCATTGATCTGCACGTCCACGTCCTCGACTTCCGGCATCACCGCCACCGTGACCGTGGACGTATGGATACGCCCGCCGGCTTCCGTCGCCGGCACGCGCTGGACCCGGTGGACGCCGCTCTCGTGCTTGAACCGGCTGTAGGCGCCCTTGCCTTCGATCAAGAGCACGGCCTCCTTCGCGCCACCGATCTCGGTGACGTTCGCATCCATCATCTCGACCCGCCAGCGACGGCGCTCGGCGTACCGGCTATACATCCGAACGAGCTCGGCAGCGAAGAGCGCGGCTTCGTCGCCTCCGGTACCGGCGCGCACTTCCACGAACGTGTTCTTGTCATCGCGGGGGTCCTTGGGAATCAGCAGCTCGCGGGCGCGCGCATCCAGCGCCGCCAGCCCGACCTCCAGATCCTTCATCTCCTCGCGGGCCAGGTCCTTCATTCCGGACTCGACGCGGGCATCGCCCAGCAGGTCCTCGGCCTCGACGAGATGCTTGAGCAGGGCGCAGTACTCGCGATAGAGGTCGGCCTGCGAGGCCAGCTCCGCGCGCTCCTTGTTCAGCTTTTGGATGTGGGACGGTTGGGGCAGGACGTCGGCATCCGAGAGCGTGCGATCAATCGCATCCACCCGCTGCGCAGCCGCCTCGAGCTTGGCCAGAATGGGTGATTCTTTCACGGCCGGCATGACTGCGCCCTGTCAGGTGATTTTCTTCTTCGCCAATCGTTTCTTGAACCGCTCCACGCGGCCTTCAGCGTCCACAATCTTCTGCGTCCCGGTAAAGAAGGGATGGCAGTGGGAGCAACTGTCCACCTTGATATCGCCCACCGTCGAACGGGTCTTCAGCTTGTATCCGCAGGCGCAACTGATTGTCGCTTCACTGTACTCCGGATGGATTCCCGCTTTCATGACACGCGTGCTCCTCTGTGATTAGCGATTCATTGAGTCCAAAAAGGCTTGGTTCGTCTTGGTACCGCCGATCTTGTCCTGCAGGAATTCCATGGCCTCCACCGTGCCCAGCGGGCTGAGTACCTTGCGGAGCACCCACATCTTGTTGAGCCGCTCGCGATCCACCAGCAGTTCTTCCTTGCGCGTGCCCGAGGCGCCGATTTCAATCGCCGGGAAGACCCGCTTGTCGGCCAGGCGTCGGTCCAAATGGACTTCCATGTTGCCGGTCCCCTTGAATTCCTCAAAAATCACGTCGTCCATGCGACTGCCGGTATCCACCAGGGCCGTGGCCATGATCGTGAGGCTCCCGCCGTCCTCGATGTTGCGCGCCGCGCCGAAGAACCGCTTCGGGCGTTGGAGGGCGTTGGAGTCCAGACCGCCGGACAGGACCTTGCCGCTGGGTGGCGCGATCGTGTTGTAGGCGCGGGCTAGGCGGGTGACGCTGTCGAGCAGGATCACCACGTCACGCTTGTGCTCCACCAGCCGCTTGGCCTTCTCGATGACCATTTCGGCCACCTGGGCATGGCGCTGGGCCGGCTCGTCGAAGGTCGAGCTGATGACCTCGGCTTTCACCTGCCGCTGCCAGTCAGTGACTTCCTCGGGCCGCTCGTCAATCAGCAGGACGATCAGGACAATCTCCGGGTGGTTCTTGACAATCGCCCGCGCAATCGCCTGGAGCATCATCGTCTTGCCGGTCCGGGGCGCCGCCACAATCAACCCGCGCTGGCCCTTGCCGATCGGCGTGATGAGATCCATGACGCGGGTGCAGTACTCGCCCTGATCATGCTCCAGATTGATCCGCTCCTCGGGGTACAGCGGGGTCAGGTTATCGAACAGAATCTTGTCCCGCGCGACTTCTGGCTCCTCCAGATTGATCTTTTCGACTTTCAGGAGGGCAAAATACCGCTCGCTCTCCTTCGGAGGGCGGATCTGGCCGGACACGGTATCACCGGTGCGGAGATTGAACCGTCGGATTTGGGACGGGGAGATATAGATGTCGTCAGGCCCCGGGAGGTAATTGGAATCGGGCGCGCGGAGGAACCCGAAGCCGTCCGGGAGCGTCTCCAGCACCCCTTCCCCGTAAATGACCCCATTTTTTTCAGTCTGGGCCTGGAGAATGGCGAAGATGATCTCCTGCTTGCGCAGATTCGCGGCGCCGTCGATCTTCAGGTCCCTGGCGACCTCATTCAGCTCGGTGATGTTGCGCTGTTTCAGTTTGGTCAGATACATGACCGCCTCTTTTGCTGGCGCCCCGTGGGACATATCACTCCCTTCCCTCCTTAAATGAGCAATGAACGGACCGGCTTGGAACCAAAACCATCTAACGAACGGGTAAATCGCCTAGGTTTCATTGAGAACTGACCTGGGGAAGAATCACAGAAGATGGTCGGCCTTGAACAGCCTAACTCTGGGATGCAGCATAACCATCGCCAAACCCTTTTGTCAACCCTAATATACACCCCTGT
>Ga0213870_1001281_pt1 | contig 11403 bp, 9 predicted proteins | sample WICALVC2017_Meta_FD_160119 | JGI IMG/M metagenome (GOLD analysis project Ga0213870, IMG submission 160119) | Freshwater microbial communities from subterranean cave lake in Wind Cave National Park, South Dakota, United States - WICALVC2017 | ecosystem: Environmental > Aquatic > Deep subsurface >... | reverse complement strand
GCTATTGCTTCTGCCGTGCCTGGGGCAGGTGTTGGAGTCGGAGTTGCCGCAGAGGTCGAAACGCCTCCGCCGCCGCCTCCTCCTCCTCCTCCGACAATGGTAGAACAGTTATCAGACTTGGGGGTTACCTTAATTGTTCTTTGCCCGGAGCCGGAAGGCAAATTGATTGAAATTTGTGAATAGTTGCTGGGGCATTCTTGGCTCAAACCGCCGTCATTATCCAAAATCTTCCGGTCTGTTGACCTAAAAGTGAAAGACTGGCCGCCTGAAATCTTAAAAGTAAGAATCGAGGTTTCGGTAGTTATTTCATCGGCGCTTGAACCGCCAAGGATGGTAAAATCCGTTGAAGTGCCACCGATAGTCAGTTGAATGGTCGTATCTTCAGAAAAACTCACCGGAGCGGCAGAAACTATTACGGGAACCAGAAAAAGCGAAAGAACAAATAAAAGGTAAGGTTTTTTGTTTATTTTTTTCACCCCGTTAGAAGTTTTACAGACCGTCCACCGGTTTGAACCGGTGGCCGAGATTGTAAATTTTTATGATTAAATAATTCATGTTTATCCCGTTAGGGTTAACTTCTAACGGGGTTCATTGGTTGAGTTTTAGGTTCAGGATTGCCTGGACTATCGGCGAATCCGGTTTTAAGTTCTCCCAAAAAAGAATGTGGTCCCGATTCAGAATCATTTGATTATAAGGGCCGTGCGGTTCTGTCTCTCCCAATCTTACCAATCTTCCCGATGTCGCGCTCTCCCCTTCCAGTTTTACGTAATGAACGTCGTCTAAAATCGGGTACTGTGAATTGATTTTCCTCAATCTCCCGAAGTAAATCTGGTCGCCCTCAAAAAAAACTGCTTGATATGAATCGGATTTAATCAATTTTTCCTGATACCTATTTTGATAGTAAGGCATCAAAAAAAGATTATATAAGAGAAATACAACGATGCTTATAAATATTCCTAAGATAAAACTTAGAACTATTTGATATTTTCTATTTTTAAAATTCATCCTTACTAACGGCACGCTATGGCGCTTACCGTCAAGGTTGTCCCGTTAACCCGGGCATAAACCGGCTGGCCAGTCGTATTTTTCAGCTGAAGGCAGGTACCCAAAGTAGTGGAAGAACCGCCGAACAGCACGCTCGTTGTTCCGGTACTGACGAATTCGGCCGTATAGGCGCTGGCGCTGGCGGTGCCGCTGCCGGCAACAATCTTGGTGGTGGAAAAGAGAGTGGACACGGATGCCGTGCCCCCCACCTCAAATAGAGTATCCAAGGTTCCTCCGATATTGCCGACTCCGACTCTGGTATTGGTCGTATCAATGGTCAAAACATTGGTGGTGCCGGCCGCGTTCTGGAAACGGAAAGCCGTAACCGAGTTTGCGTTTGGTCTAAACCGGCCGTCATTCATAAAGAAGATGCCTGAAACCGAGGCGGTGCTGCCAAAGGAAGCCGAACCTCTGATTTCAACATCCCCGGAAACAAAAAGGTCATTAGCCGCCGAAATATAATTAGCGTGATTGGTGGTTAAACTGCCGAATCTGGAATAAGCCACCGAGGCGGTGTTGCTTGCGAATTGGACGGCATTAGCGCTCAAAAAATAAGAGGCTGAAGCAGTGCCTTGAACCTCGAGAGTGGTGGTAGGCGTATCTCCGATACCCAACCTTTTATTAGTAGTATCAAAGATAAACACAGCGGTTCCTGAACCATTCTGAAATTGAATCGCTGTCGCCCCGGCTTTATTGACCGTAAAAGTCCCGGTAGTGGAAATATTAGTTCCGATAGTCGAATCAGCCAAAACTCCGCTTACCAAAACAAGAGAAAACACTATCGACCCAATTATAAAAGAGGATATAAGTTTATTCATAATAAGGTTATTATATCAAAAAAAAACTTATGACAATTAAAGAACTGTGGATAACTTACAGGGCTAAATTCTGAATTTTTAGGGCGTAATTTTTTATTGCCGACTTTTTTTCAAAACGGCCGCTCATCTCCATGCCGGCCTTTCTATACTTTTCGTATTCCAAGTTATTATCAAGCAGTGACCTCGCTTTTTCGGCAATATCCCTGGCGTCCCAGTCAATTATGCGGCCGGATCGGCCGTCTTCAATAATATCGGCCACTATTCCGACCGGCGTGGCCAGTACCGGCACTCCGCAGGCCATTGCTTCAACTACAACTCTCGGGCCGCCTTCATTATAGGAAGGCATCACTAAGATCTTTGATTCATTCAATAACCGGGCAATTTCATGACTGTCTTTGGCATAGCCGTATAGCAAAACATTGTTCTGTAAATTCCAATTTTCAATTTTCAATTTACCGTCTCCAACAATCAATAACTTAAAATCTGGAATCCGAATTTTAAGTTTATTTGCTGTCTCAAGCAGCAAGCCAAGCCCCTTATTTTTTTCCAATCGGCCGACAAAAATAAGGTCATACTTTTTTTCCAGACCCATTGGCTTAAAAGTATCCAGGTCAATATAGATTGCCGGAATCAGTTTAATCTTTGATTCCGGCACTCCTAAATCCAGAAGTTTTGCCGCCACCTGATTATTCATCACCCTTACCGCTTTTGCCTTCCGGCAGTCATACTTGATAAAAGAATAAAAAAGGCACTTATATAATTTCTCTTTCAAACTTGCTGCTTTCGGATAACCCGGGATATGAAAAATTTCTAAAATATAAGGAACTCTAATTTTATTCCAAAGCATTCTTGCGCCGATGCCGTTGTAAAAGGGCGGGTACTCGTGAACCGTAATCAAATCAAATTTTTGTGTCCTGTAAATCTCAAGGCCTTTTTTCAAAATCCAAAAGGGCTGAAAAATAAGAGGCCATGGCGAAGGATGGATGAAAACATTGTTCCCAAGAACGGGGTCCTGCCCCTCCTCACCCCCATGAAGCTCAATTGTTATTTGCGCTTCATGGGGGACCCCCAGTCGGGTCACCCCTTTATTTTTAGGACCCCGAGGACATATTATATCTATCCTCTCCCAGTATTTTTGAAACTCTTCTAAGGTATTATAAAAAGCCCCGCGTTTCCCCTGGTCCAAAGACCGGTCTCCAGAAATCATTAATAATTTAGCCATCCTATTTTTTATTGTTGAATTTTTAATCCATATGGATTAAAAATTCAACTTTGGATTAGCGAGTTGAGAACTTGCGTAGTTTCCTCGGCCATTTTTTTGACGGTGAATTTTTCGGCTGTCTTTTTACCCTCCTCAATAAACTTTTCCCTGATGTCTTGATGCTCAAACAACGCCTTAATCGCCTCGGTCAAGTTGAGTTCGTCATTATACTTAACCATAAACCCGTTTTCACCCTGTTTAATCAGTTCTGGATTGCCGCCGGCATTAGTAGTGATAACCGGCACGCCAGCGGCCATTGCTTCCAGAAGCTGATGGGAGAATCCTTCGTAAACCGTATTTAAAACAAACATATCAGCCGCGGCCAGATACGTTTTCAATTCCTCCTGCGATTTTTTGCTGACCAAGTAAACTTTACTATTCAAGCCCATATTGTTTTTCATTATTTCCAGGTCTTCCATTTCCGGGCCGTCGCCGACAATGACCAAGCGGACAAACTGATTTTCTTTTAAAAGTTCCGGGATTATTTTAATGAGCATTTTAAACCCTTTCCAGGGAACCAGCCGGCCGGCTGACAAAATTATATTCCCGGAAATGCCGACTTCGCGTCTGGCTTTTTCTTTTTCAATGTCCAAGGGCTTAAAGTCGATCCCGTTATAAACCACTTCAATATTTTTATCTTTTACGCCCCAATACCCCACCACTTTGGCTAAAAATTTGGAAGGGACAACCACTTTGTCGGCTGCATTGCAAACTTTCATTTGGATTTTTCTCAAAGCGTTGAACTTTCCGGTCAGTTTTTTATTCTGAAAATCCAAAACACCGATTAGTTCGTTACCCAAAGAATACTGCTCCCAGGCGTAGTCACCGGTAATTTTAACCACGAATTTCTTTTTTAAAAACTTATTGGCCCAATAGGCCGGATAGCCGGAACTCACCGCTCCCTGGGCGTAAATCAAATTGCTTGTTCTTGCCGTTTTTAATATTCTCAAAAAAAATCTTAGGTAATTCAACGGCTTAGAAGGCAGGTCTTTAAGCCGATGAACCTTATACTTGAAACCTGCGTCTTCAGGGTATTTTCTTTTCTTTGACCTGGTAACCAAATCAACGCCAAAACCGCTTTCCATTAATTCTGGCAGTATTGATTTAAGGTAACTTGAGGGCCCCCCGATTTCCGGCCAAAAAGAACCAGCGGCAATGGTTATTTTTTTATTCATCCCGTTAGAAGTTTTACAAACCGTCCACCGTTTTTAACTGGTGGCCAAGATTATAAAACTTTATAATTAAGTAATTCATGTTTATTCCCGTTAGGGTTAACTTCTAACGGGATTCATCCAAATAAGTTAAACCTTATTATATGCCAAACGGCCGCCAGACCGTCTTTCCAGTTTATCTTCTTCCCTTCCTGATAAGTGCGGCCCTGATAATGAATCGGGATTTCTAAGACCCTGAATTTACTCTTTGCGACTAAAGAAGCCAGCTCCGGATCTATGCCGAATCGTTTTGATTTTATATTCGGGGTAATTTTCTCGGCTGCTTTTTTTGAAAAAACTTTATAGCAAGTGTACATATCGGATAACTTGAGACCGTTTAAAAAATTGGAAAACCAATTTAAAAGCTGGCTGAATAAATATCCATGCCTGTAAACGATTTTTGAACGCGATTGCTCCAAAAATCTTGAACCATAAACAACATCGGCCTGGTCGTCAATTATCGGTTCCATTAACCGGGGGTAATCATTCGGGTTATACTCCAAATCCGCATCCTGGATTAAAATTATGTCTCCGCCGGCCTCTTCAAATCCCCTTTTCACGGCCCGGCCCTTTCCCATATTTTTTTCTTGAAAAAGAATTTTATAATTATTCAAGCTTTTCAAAATCTCCCGGGTACCATCAATGGAAAAATCATCAATCAAAATAACCTCTTTTTCAACGCCGTCTAATTGGACGGCATTAACTCTTTTCAAAATTTCCTTAATCGTATTTTTTTCGTTATATACGGGAATGATGATTGATAACTTCATGGTAAATTTCTCCGACTCGGCCCGATATTTTATTCCAGCTGTATTTTTCTTCAACCAATTTGCGGCCGTTTTCGGCCAGTTTCTTGCTTAAATTCTCGTCTTTTAAAATCATCCCAATTTTTTCGGCCAAGTCATCCGGATTTTCCGTTTCGCAAAACAATCCAGTCGCCTGCCCTGAGCTTATCGAAGGGTCTTTCAAAAAATCTGGAATGCCGCCAACAGCTGTTCCTATAATCGGCACTCCTGCGGCAAGCGCCTCTAAAAAAGCGCTGCCGAGGCCTTCTGAACGGGAAGGTCGGACAAAAACATCGGCCTCGGCAAGCTCGCCGACAACATCTTCATTAGGAATACTTCCCAAAAATCTGGTTTTACTTTGCAGGCCAAGATTTTTTGACAATTTTTCGAGATTTTTTCTTTCTGGTCCTTCTCCAATGATTCGTAATTCGTAATTCGTAATTCGTAATTCTTTAGCGGCTTTTATTAAAACATCAACTCCGTTTTTACGAACTAATCTTGAAACTGTAATAATTATTTTCTTATTTGGATTTTGGAATTTGGAATTTATTTGTAATTTGGATTTTGGAATTTGGAATTTATTTAAATCTACTCCGTTCGGCACAATAAAAATCGGCGATTTTTTGTTATATCTTTTAGCAAATTCGGCCAGATAACTGCTTATCGCCGTGAGCGCGTCGGCTCTTTTTATAATTCTCCTCTGCCAAAACTTGTCAAAAGGCGAATTTCGGCCCAAATCCCCCTCCTGAAGAGTTAGAACGAAAGGAACTTTCGGATAGAAAAACTTAAAGAGATAAGCCGCGGCCGAGCCCTGCGAAGCCATGAACCCGTGGATTAAATCGTACTTTTTCTGTTTATGTAGGTTGATTGCTTTTAAAAAACCCAAATTCGGCAAAAGCGGCTTGTCAAAGAATTTATTCCCGGCGCCTAAACGATAAACATTCACATTGCCGATTTTTTCAAAGTCAGGCAGCCCCCTTTTTAATTTTGCGGTTATTAAATCAAACTCTATCTCCGGCGAACGGTCGGTAATCTCTTTTAGGGCCAACTCCGCCCCGCCGATATGAGGTAAATAAGCCGTGGAAAAAAGTAAAGCTTTCATTGATAAAATCTGGTTTTTATTATACTATCCTGTCATAAATGGAAGGTAAAATCAATAAAAAAAGGGTTTTATTCATTGTTACCCAATCGGAGTTCGGCGGCGCCCAGAGATTTTTATATGAATTAACCAAAAAACTTGCTCAAGAAAAGTATCAGATTTTGGTTGCCGCCGGGCCCGGCCACTACACACAAAAATACGAGCTTCTGGAAACGCTCGCCAGGGAAAACATTGAAATCAAAAAACTGAAGCATCTCCGGCGCGCGATGAGTCCGCTGAAAGAAATCCTGGCTTTTTTTGAAATAAAAAAACTCATTAAATCATGGAAACCGGAAGTTGTTTTTTTAAGCAGTTCTAAAGCCGGCATCATCGGCTCCGTTGCCGCCAAAATTTCAATCGGTAAAAAACCTAAAGTAATCTACCGCATCGGCGGCTGGGCTTTCAACGATCCCTGGCCGGAATGGCTGAAAAAACTTTGGATTCTAACCGAAAAAATTACGGCCCGTTTTAAAGACGTGATTATCCTTAATAATAAATTTGATTATGACCAGGCGGTAAGATTGAAAATCCGGCCGAAAAAAGAATTGAAAATAATCCATAACGGCATTGACGCTTTAAAAATAGATTTCCTGCCGCCCGAAGAAGCCAGAACGAAACTCAAGCTGTCTCATTCCGAAAAGATTGTCGGCGCTATTGCCTATTTCTATCCAACCAAAGGACTTGAATTTTTAATAGAGGCGGCGCGCATATTAAAAAACCGTCAACTGCCAACCGCCAACTGCAAATTTTTAATTATCGGGGACGGAGAAGAAAGGGAAAAATTGGAATCGTTAGTCAAAGAGTACGGCTTGGAAAAAGAAATAATCCTGCCGGGCCAAATTCCCGATTCCTACAAATATATAAAGGCCTTTGACGTTTTTGTTCTCCCGTCGCTGAAGGAAGGGTTCCCCTGGGTTATTCTTGAAGCAATGTCCGCCAAGGTGCCGATTGTCGCCACTTCTGTCGGAGCGGTTTTGGAAATAATTGAAAACGGCAAAAACGGAATTTTGATTGAACCCGGGAACCCGCGCGAGCTGGCCGAAGCAATAAAATATCTTCTGGAAAACGAACGAACCAGGCAGGAATTCGCCCTCCAGGCCCACCAGACCGTCCTCTTCAAATTCCCGATTGAAAAAATGATAAGAGAGACGGAAGAACTATTTGATTAGCGAAAACCTTCCCTCGGCATATGTCTTCGGGAACCGCTCGGCCGACGCCAGCGAGTCGGCCTCACTGTACTTACGACCTCGCAAAGTCAAGACTCCCCAGCACTTATTTTGTATTACAAAATAAGTGCTGGGTTCAAACAATCTTGACTTACCGTGCTGTCCCGATGCCCTTCGGGCATCGAGGATCCTCGATGGCTTCGCCATCGGGACTCGGTCTCCAGAACTTCCCGAGAGACATATGCCTCGCGCTTTTCGCTTTTTCTTTTCTTCTGGCTTCGCCGGCGAAGTTCTGACGAGACGGAATCTGAAAATAACCTGATTTGTCGGCAATTCGAGCAAAGTAACGGGGACTCCATTTACAAGAAGGGCTACCCCTATGAAGAAATTGGTATTGCCGATTCAGGCTTTTGGTGAGCTGTTCCGAAATGGCTATACCCGAGCTATTTCCTGACGAAAATCATCACTGAACCGTTGCGATAAATCAAAGGCCAATTTGGATTCTGAAGCATAGCTCTCACGAATTTCTGGGACCAGGGCGTAATGTCGGTGTAAAGCCAAAAAACGTAATTTATTCTGTATTCCTTGGAATATTTTTCCCACGTCTCCGGTTCCTCCTGCATCGGAATGTAAACGTTCTGAATGAAATCGGCCGGATAGGCCTCAGGCCGGCCGTCAATAAAAACCTTCTCCTCGGGCAACTTCCAAATCAAAAAACTTCCGACATCAAAATTATTGAAGACCGGGCCGCGCAAGTTATTTTCTCGCACGAAATCAACCGCTTTTTGGGCGCCTTGCGGAACAATCAACCCGAATCTTCTTCCCAAACCGGCCTCTTCATAAATTTGATTCCCAACAACACTAAAAATTAAAATTAACAAAAAAACTAAAAAAACAGACCTCCAATTATAATACACGTGTTTTAATATTGGAGGTGCGCTTCTTCCTGACACTCCATATTTTGCTTCGTAAAAGTTTTTGATGCTTATCGGCAGCATCGTCAAAGCGAAAATCGGATAATTACGAATCATCTTAAAAGACAGAATCATTGAAGCGATAAAAAGCGAGAGTTCAAAAATATTTTTTCTGAAGTTTTTTAAATTAAAAAGGAAGCTTATGGCCGTAAAAATAATTCCGGCGAACAAAGCGTAAGTGGTCAGCCAGGGATAACCCCAGGCCTTCAGAAAAAACGGCCCCTGATTTTCAACGATTGAATAGCCGTAGTTGTTCAATGCCAGTAAGGGATACAAAACTCCGTCTAAACCATTGGGATTTATGAAATTAACTAAACCAACAGCCAAACCGGGCAGCAACAAACCAGATGGAAGTTTTCTTTCTTTAATCCACTCACCCGCAAAAAACAAAAGAAAAACCAATGGCCCGAGAAAAAAATAGATATGGGCGTTGACCCAAACAAGCTGAACCAAGGGTAACGTCCAAAGCAAATATTTTGAAAATTGAAAATTGAAAATTGAAAATTCGTCTTGTTGTTTAAACAAGACGAAGAGATACCAACCCAGGAACAGGAAACTAAAAATTTCGGGCCGGATGTCTGTACGTTCGGTGAGGATAAAGATAGATATTAAGCCGGCAATTATTGCCGGCATAAAAACCCCGTTAGAGACAAAGAAACGCTGCGGGCCCTCGCGGTCTCTAATGGGACAAGCGAAAAAGGCCAGTCCGAAAGCGGCGGTTATTAAAAACGCTTTTAAAATTATCAAACCCTTAAACCCGACTGCCAAGAAACCAAGATATAAAAACACTTCACCGAGCCAGTGATGATTAACAAACGGGAAATCCGGGTTGGTGTAGGAAAAAAGGTTGGTTTTGGGAATCTCGCCGGTCTGCCAGATAATCTCGCCGAGCCGCAGGTGACGACCAATGTCCTGATTAACCGAAGTAAAAGTATGAACCGAAAAAGTAAAAACAAGTGTGAAAAGTAAAAATATCAGTAGGCCGCGCATAGTTCTTTTTATTCGTATAATCAGTATTCATTGAACAATTCCATAGAATTGTTCCTAGATACTAATGTTTTGGGGAATTTGCGGTTTACTTAACTCTATCCAGAATTTCAATTATTGCTTTTTCCGTTTCAGGGTCGCGGCCTCTAGCTAAATCAAAGCCTATCTCCAGATTATCAATCGCCAAATCAGTATTATCCGTGGCCAAGTACAAAAGGCCTAAATTATAATAGACCCTCGGGTTGCCCGGTTGGATTTTTTTCAATTCTTCCAAAATGCTTATCCCTAAATAAAGGTCTTGTTTTTTGTTGACGTAGATTTCGGCTAAATTCTGATAGGCAAAGGGGAAAGTCGGGTCAACTTCTATCGCTTTTTTGTATTGCTCTATGGCTTTATCTATTTGGCCGACATCACGGTAAATGTTGCCCAAATTATAATAGGGTTGAGCAAAAATGCCTCCGTCCGAACTTTCAATCGCCCTTTTAAACAAATCCTCCGCTTTCGCCAAATCCCCTTTCCCCGAATAAAGATTACCGAGATTGGTCAGAATCCTGACGCTTAAAGGATTATACTTTAAAATATCTTCATAAAACTCAATTGGTTTGCCCCATAGAACATTGCGGCGGATTGACTGAACGGCGAAAAAAGAAAAATAGGTAATTAAACTAATGGCAAAAAGCGAATAGCCAATAGCAAGATTTTTAGATTTAAGAAAAATCAAAAACTTATCAATATAAAATCCAGCCAAAGCCGCAAATCCGATTAAAGGCAGGTAAAGCCAATGTTCGTAGATTATGGCATTTATCGGAATAATTCCTGAAACCGGGCCCAAGGCGATAAAAAACCAGACCCCACTAAAAAACAAAATTCTGAAATTTTGTTTTTCAATTTCTAATTTCGAATTTCTAATTTCTAAACGATAGAAGCCGATTATTATTAACAGAACTGCTACAAGAATTATGGCTCCGAGCCAGACCGGCCACTGGAATAACGATGTCGCCACCGGCAAATCGCGTTCCATATGAAGCCCGACTGGCCAAAAAATTATTTTAAAATATTCAACTAAGGCATGGCTGAAAGTATAGAGGCGATAGATTAAATTTTCAGAGTAAGCGTTTGGTTGTTCAAAAAAGTTCAGGGTGTTCTTAAAATTAAAAACCGTAAGCCGCAAAATGAAGTAAAGTACGGAAATAGAGAAAAACGGCAAGGCCTTAAGGAAGGATTCTTTGACGGATTTTAAGAGGCCGTTTTTAGAGAGAAAAGAGATGTAAAAAACCATCAAAAATAAAGGAAAAAGAATGGCGGTCTCGCGGCTCAGTATAGCCAACACCATTGAAACCAAAGATGCAATTCTAAAAATACTTTGATATTTCGAAATATCAAAGTGTAAAGATTTAACGTAGAACCAAAGGGCTAGAAGCATGAAAAAAACCGAGAGCGGGTCGCCCCGGCCGGAAATGTAAGCCACGGCTTCGGTCTGGGCTGGATGGATCAAGAATAAAATCGAAGCGATAAAAGAAGCTCTGCGGCCGATAAATCGATTAAGCAAAAGAAAAATTAAGACGCCGTTGGCGATGTGGAAACCGTTGCTTAACAAATGATATCCAAACGGAGCAATTCCATGCAAAACATAATTAAAAGCGAAACTCAAAAGAAGCAAGGGCCGGTAATAATTGCTTGAAAGGCCGAATCCGGCCTCGACATTTTGGGTAAAAAGTTCTTTCAGATAAGAAAAACTGTGAACAAAGATATTGCCTTTGATCCATTCGTCATCGTCCCAAAACAAGGGATTAGAAAGATTGAAGGCGTAAACAAAAAAGCCGATAACTATCAGTCCGGCAATAAGTATTAAATTTTTATTTCTAATCATTTCAGAGGCGCGTCAGAAAAAGTTTTCCAAGAACATCCGGATAGAATCAATTAGTGATTGGATTTGCCTTAAAACAGGACTTAAATCGACTGGCGCCGTTTCAAGAGTTTGGGTTGGTTGAGGAATTAAAGTCGAAGTCGGGGCTGTCT
>Ga0213870_1001280_pt1 | contig 11405 bp, 7 predicted proteins | sample WICALVC2017_Meta_FD_160119 | JGI IMG/M metagenome (GOLD analysis project Ga0213870, IMG submission 160119) | Freshwater microbial communities from subterranean cave lake in Wind Cave National Park, South Dakota, United States - WICALVC2017 | ecosystem: Environmental > Aquatic > Deep subsurface >... | reverse complement strand
TCTATCAACGGAAAAAACGATTTTGTTTGGGCAAAGATTATCTTGTATATAATATCTTGGGAAAAAAACTGCGTGTGAGTGATCGTGCCTTTGTTCAGGTGCATGGGGGCATGCACGACCTATTGGTGAAAGGGGTGTTGGCCTGGGCCGATGGCGGAGAGTCCCGATGGCTGGAATTGCACGCGGGAGTCGGAATGTTCACACTTCCTCTTTCAGAAATCTCCGCTTCTATCATTGGGGTCGAGTCAGATTCCCAAGCAGTTTTAGACGCGAACTGGAATTTGCAGGAGGCAGGATGCAAAGGAGCGCAGATGATTGCTTCCCCAATAGACAAAGCCCTTCCAAATTTTGCCCCCCAGGCCTTTACACATCTGCTCATGGACCCGCCGCGCGCTGGGATTACTGCCGAGACAATCAAGGAGATTGCGCGCCTGTCGCCGTTAAAAATACTGTATCTCTCCTGCCATCCTGCCACACTGGTGCGGGACATTCGCGGATTGGCCGCCTGCGGGTACCGTGTGAATCGGGTACAGCCATTTGATCTTTTTCCGCAAACAGGCCACTTGGAAATATTGGTTGAGTTGATACACGCAGTTTAGGGGGAAAGGCCAGTCCTGTTGGATAAAGTGGGAATGTGATATTTCAAGACTTGACCCTAACAAGACTAACAAGAAGTACTATTCACTACGGCGCGGGAGGCGGCGTGAAATCCGGATCAAACGCCGTCTTGAGCGTGTCATAGACCTGGCGTATTTTACGATCGATAGTAACGATCCCGAAGTATTCCTCATTTGCGAAGTCATCCGGGTGCGAATTAGGCAGGACGAAGCCACCTAGCTGCTGCGAACCTGCCGGCGGCACCTTCCACCACTCATCATTCCACGCAAATACCGTGCCCCCCAAGGCGACCTTGGCGGGGTCGTTGGCAGAGAGATTCCGCAACAAATCGTTCCATAAGGACAGGTCCCACTCCGCCTGCATCGCTTCGTCCACGGTGCCCTGTGGCAGAGGCGTCGGATTGGTAGTGCGGAAGGCATCTGTCCCAAACTCCCCAAGAAACATAGGTTTAGTGGTGATCGTAGCCCAATCGGTGAACAATGTCCCAAAGGTGTTGCCCCTGTAGATATTGAGGCCCCATACATCCACGCTTGGACAAATGTTATTTACATAATTCTGCGTGTCAGCCAGTCGCAACCCATCCACGTTTATGTTGATCTCTCCGTAGCTTGTGGCCACAGGATGGTTTGGATCAAGTGTCTTGAGCAGTGCTGTTGCCACTTCTGTGCGCTGCGCCGCATCATGGACTGAAGAAACCACACCAAAATAGAGGTTGAGGTTCCATTCACTTCCGAGTATCCACATAAGGATGGCAGGGTGATCTTTATAGAAGGTCACTGCTTGCTGTACACGATTCAGATCGTTGATGCCATCATCAACCGTCATAATGACCATGATCCCCTTGCTGTAGAATTCATTGAGGATGGCAAGCCCCATTGGCCCAAGCATCTGGTCAAAACCTGGATCAATAAATAGCCGCACGGTGTTAATCTTCATGTCAGCCATGAGTGGGATGTCTACTGTCGCCCACTTTCCGAACTCCGGACGTCGGACGTTGGTGTTGTTGACGTCAGTCGGCGATGTTTGTGTCTCCGGGCTTGCGGGTGACCAATCTACACCCCGTATGATATAGGGCGTTGCAGGCGTAAGCGTCCCATCTTGATTACGCCTACGGACAATAAGTTGCCGTCCATTGGTTGTGACAATGCTGGGGCCTACTGCAACCGTAAGCGTCTGCGACATCTTAGGATTATCTGAACAGGCTACGATAACGAGAGGGATCAGTACGAAAACGAGGCGCCAGGCATAAGCCACACGATACATAGTATTCTCGGGGTCCACCCTACTCCTTTTGTTTCAAATACCGCTCAATGCCCTCTGCGGCGTCGCGGCCTTCACGAATAGCCCAAACAATAAGCGACGCGCCCCGCTTCACATCCCCTGCCGCAAAAACACCTTCCACAGAGGTCATCTGGTTTTCATCCACCTCCACATTTCCGCGAGAATCCAACTTCACCCCAAGATCAGAGAGCAATCCTTCTTTTTCCGGGCATACAAATCCCATTGCCAATAAGACCAGATCGGCTTCAAATTCCATTGCGGAATCTTTCACCTCCACAAATTCCGGACGTCCAGTCAAACCGATCTTCTTCTCAACACGAACGGTGTGTAGTGTTTCGATTTGTCCATCTAAACCTGTAAACCTTGCGGTGGAAAGAGACCACTCCCGTTTGCATCCTTCTTCATGCGCATGCGATGTCCGAAGTTGCATCGGCCAAAGCGGCCATGGGGTCGAAGCGTCACGGTGCGAAGGGGGTTCCGGTAAAAGCTCAAACTGTATTACCTCCTTTGCCCCCTGACGATGTGCTGTCCCCAAGCAGTCAGATCCCGTATCTCCGCCACCGATAATCACCACGCGCTTATTGTGCGCCGTGATGGATAGACTTGGATCAATCGGATCGCCGGCATTCCGTTTATTCTGTTGGGTAAGATAATCCATTGCCTGATGAATCCCATTTAATTCCCGACCCGGAATGGGTAGGTCTCGGCCTACCATCGCGCCTGTTGTAAGCAAGATAGTATCAAATTCAGTACGCAAGGTCTCTATAGAGTAATTTTTTCCGACATCCACATTCGTCTTAAAAATCACCCCTTCGGCAGTCATCTGTAGTAATCTACGATCAATAACTTCTTTCTCCATTTTGAAATCGGGAATCCCGTATCGCAACAATCCGCCAATTTTATCGGCCTTTTCAAAGACAACAACGGCATGGCCGCTTCGCCTAAGTTGCTGGGCGGCAGAAAGACCTGCGGGGCCTGATCCCACAATAGCGATTTTTTTGCCTGTCTCGTAGTCTGGTTTTATCGGGACAACCCATCCCTCTTGAAACCCTTTGTCTATAATATGCTGTTCGATATTCCGAATGGAAACCGGCCCATCAATAATTCCCAATACACAAGCCGATTCACACGGAGCCGGACAAAGCCTTCCCGTAAACTCTGGAAAATTGTTGGTCGCATGAAGCGTTTTGAGTGCCGCTTCCCATCGGCCTTGAAAGATCAAGTCGTTCCAGTCGGGAATCATATTTTTTACGGGGCATCCGGTATTTCCCTGACAAAACGGCACGCCACAGTCCATACAGCGCCCACCTTGGGCCATCATCATCTCGTCAGGGAGCGGCTCGTAGAACTCGTTCCAGTCTTTTATTCGTTCGAGAACAGGCCGTCGTTTTGGCCCACCGCGTTCTGTTTTAAGAAAACCTCTTGGATCGCCCACTATTTTCCCTTCCCTCTCTGTTGAAGCACCTTTTTGTACTCAACGGATATGACCTTTACAAAATGCGGCAACATCCGGTCAAAATCCTTTAAGATATTTTTGGCCTTTTTGCTTCCGGTATATCGGGCGTGGCGTTCAATCAATCCTTTCAGGAGGGTTTGATCTTTCATCTCCATAACCTTCTCTAACGCAACGAGACTTAAATTGCATTGCTTCTCAAAATGGCCTTGTTCATTTAAGACAAAGGCCACACCGCCGCTCATGCCTGCGGCAAAATTTCGGCCGGTTTTTCCCAACACCACCACAACACCGCCAGTCATATATTCACAGCCATGATCACCCACGCCTTCAATCACCGCAGTGGCACCGCTGTTTCTTACGGCAAAACGCTCCCCTGCCATGCCATAAGCATAAACCTCTCCAGAAGTTGCGCCATACAGGGAGGTGTTGCCGATAATAATTGTCGTTTCTGGATCAAAGAGCGTTCCATCCGGCGGTGCGACAATCAGCTTGCCGCCGCAAAGGCCCTTGCCGACATAATCGTTTGCCTCTCCAATTAAAGTTAGCGTAACCCCTTTGACACAAAACGCACCAAAACTTTGCCCAGCGGAACCTGTAAATTTAAACTGAATTGTATCTTCCTCTAAGCCGTTCTGCCCAAATTTGCGTGCAATCTCACCCGACAACATCGCGCCGACAGTGCGATGAATGTTCCGAATCTGAAACTGCCCCGTCACACTTTTTTTCCCAACAAGCGTGTCTTTCGCAGACGCAATGAGCTGATGATCTAACGCCTCCGTGAGGCCGTGATCTTGCTTAGTGACACAGTGCGTGGCGACATCAGAAGGAACATCCGGTTTATGCAACATGGCAGAAAGATCAAGCCCGCAGTCGGCATTCCGACCCTTGGCCTTCCAATGGTCTAGCATTCTATCCGCTTCTAATAAGTCAACGCGCCCAATCATTTCATCCATTTTCCTAAAACCGAGACGGGCAATGATCTCCCGAACTTCTTCTGCCACATAAAAGAAGTAGTTTATTAAGTGTTCAGGCTGGCCTGTAAATTTCTTTCGGAGCAGGGGGTCTTGCGTGGCGATCCCCACCGGGCAGGTATTCAAATGGCATTTGCGCATCATAATACAGCCGAGGACAATCAGCGGTGCGGTCGAAAACCCAAACTCCTCGGCCCCTAGTAGCGCGGCAATCACCACGTCGCGGCCAGTTTTTAACTGTCCGTCCACCTGAAGCCGTGTTCTCCCCCGTAGATTATTCAGCACAAGCGTCTGTTGCGTCTCGGCCAAGCCTAATTCCCACGGGGTTCCCGCGTGTTTGATCGAACCTTGTGGAGAAGCACCGGTTCCGCCGGAATCGCCGGAGATCAGAATTAGATCGGCATGGGCCTTTGCTACCCCTGCGGCAATGGTGCCGACCCCCACTTCGGAAACGAGCTTGACCGTTATCATGGCCTTCTCGTTTACATTCTTTAAGTCAAAAATAAGCTGTGCCAAATCTTCAATGGAATAAATATCATGATGTGGCGGGGGTGATATGAGGGTAACCCCCGGCGTAGAAAAACGGGTTTTGGCGATCACCTCATCCACCTTTGCACCGGGAAGCTGACCCCCTTCCCCCGGCTTTGCCCCTTGCGCGACTTTAATCTGAAGCTCCGATGCGGCCACCAGATAATCTGTCGTGACCCCAAATCTGGCCGACGCGACCTGCTTGATTGCGCTATTTTTAATCGTGCCGTATCGCTCCGGTGCTTCTCCCCCCTCGCCAGTGTTACTGCGTCCGCCAATCGTATTCATGGTCACCGCCAACATCTCATGCGCCTCTTTGCTGATTGAGCCAAACGACATTGCCCCGGTGGCAAACCGTTTTACAATTTCAGAAGCGGGTTCTACTTCAGAAAGAAGTACGGATTCGGTTTTCTTGAATTTCAGCAATCCGCGCAGGTTGGAATGCGTGCTCTCATCATTGACCGTTTTGGAAAACGCTTTATACGATTCATCATTCTTTTTTTGCGTTGCGTGTTGCAGAGAATAGATTGTTTCTGGGTTCCAATTGTGATGTTCGCCTTGAATCCGATAATTGTACTCTCCGCCATAATCCAACTGCCGGACAGGTATTGGCGCATGATAAGCCAATTGATGGCGACGCAGAACCTCTTCGGCAATCAGGTCAATTCCCCCGCCGCCAATCCGGGAAGCGGTTCCAGCAAAATAGCGATCTATAAAAGAAGGATGAAGTCCTACAGCCTCAAAAATCTGTGAGCCGCAGTAACTTTGAATGGTTGAAATCCCCATCTTGGAAATAATTTTTAACAAGCCCTTGTCTACTGCTTTGATATACTTTGCTTCTGCAGTCGCTTCGTCAATGGTTTCGGGCAGATAGCCGTCTCGTGCCATATCCACCAACGTTTCAAAGGCCAGATAAGGATTGATCGACCCCGCGCCATACCCGATTAGAAGCGCAAAATGGGAGACCTCTCGCGCCTCACCCGTTTCAATTGAGAGACCCACTTCAGAGCGAACCCCTTCACGGATTAAAAAATGATGCACGGCGGAAATGGCTAACAGCGACGGGATGGGCGCCATCGTTGCGTTAACACCGCGATCACTTAGGATAATAAAATTGTGCTTATCCCGAATAGCCTCAAGCGCGTAGAGATAAATTTTTTCAATTGCCGCAATCATCCCAGCAGAACCCTCTGCGGCCACAAAAAGAATGGGTATCGTTTTAGCCTTAAAATGGCCGCCACTGTCATCCCGACTCGCCGAGATGGATCGAACCTTTTCAAGATCGCTGTTCGTCAGGATCGGGGTGCTGACACGAATTCTTCGGGCATGTTCCGGGGTCTCGCCTAGAAGATTGGCTTTTGGGCCGATGGATGTGGCCAAAGACATCACCAGTTGTTCTCTAATCGGATCAATGGGAGGATTTGTAACTTGCGCGAAAAGCTGTTTGAAATATTTAAACAAAAGTGCGGGGCGGTCTGAAAGAATCGCCAACGGCGTATCGGTTCCCATTGAGCCGATTGCCTCCTCCCCGGTCACTGCCATGGGCGTCATCAGTATCTTTAGGTCTTCAATCGTATAGCCGAAAACCTGTTGTCTTTGCCGCAGGGTAATATGATCGGGTTGCGTAATATAGGTTGGATCGGGAAGTTCTTCGATCCGAATGCGATTGGCCGAAACCCATTGCCGATAAGGGCGGCGCGAAGATAATTCCGCTTTAATCTCTTCGTCGTCAATGATTTTCCCTAAACCAGTATCAACCAGAAACATCTTACCCGGCTGTAATCGCCCTTTGCTAATAATCTCTTCGGGTGGAACAGGAAGAACACCGGCTTCGGAGGAAAGAACAGCGAGACCCCCTTTTGTAATCATAAAACGTCCGGGCCGTAACCCATTTCGGTCTAGCGTGGCCCCAATTCGTATACCGTCTGTAAATGCAACGGCGGCGGGGCCGTCCCATGGCTCCATCATGGCGGCGTGATATTCGTAGAACGCGCGCCGATCCAAATCCATGTGCGGATCCGCAGACCATGCCTCTGGGATCAACATCATCATGGCGTGAGGCAGGGATCGTCCTCCCATAACGAGGAATTCAACGGCATTGTCCAGACAGGCCGAATCGCTTTGTTGCTCGCTAATAATAGGATAAAGTTTTTTGATGTCGTCCCCGAAAAGCGGTGAATGCAGTTGTCCTTGACGCGCGCGCATCCAGTTCACATTTCCTTGGAGTGTATTGATCTCCCCGTTATGACAGATATACCGATATGGATGAGAAAGCGGCCATGTCGGAAAGGTATTGGTAGAGAATCGGGAATGAACCAATGCCAGCGCGCTTTCCATGGATGAATCCGTGAAATCTTCATAAAAAAGCGGAATCTGAAATGGCAGGAGAAGCCCTTTGTAGACAATCGTTCGGGAAGAAAGAGACACAACATAGCACAGCTCTTTATTCTGGAAAGAACGGATGGCCCCTTCCACCTGTTTTCTAATGAGATAGAGTCTTCGTTCAAAGTCGTTTGGGTCAAGTGCGTTTCGCTCGCAGTCGGCGTACCGACCAATGAATATCTGTCGAATCATAGGTTGAGTCGATTTTGCTGTCTCTCCGATGTGAGCATTGTTCACGGGAACCGTCCGCCAGCCCAAGACCTTTTGCCCTTGTTCGACTGTAATTTTTTCAATCAGTCGTTCACAGGACTCGCGTTCTTTTTTATCATTGGGTAAAAAGATCATGCCTACGCCATAGTCGCCGGGACCCGGGAGATCAAAAATTGTAGGGGCAGACCCCTGTGTCTGCCCTCCCGTTAAAACTTTTTTAAACAAGGCATGAGGAATTTGGAGCAGTATCCCCGCGCCATCGCCTGTGCACGGGTCGCACCCGGAAGCACCGCGGTGACTTAAATTAACCAGAACCTGAAGTCCTTTCTGGACAATGTCATTTGAAGGGGTTCCTGAAATGTTCGCCACAAACCCGATTCCGCAACTATCGTGCTCATTGGCGGGGTTGTAGAGACCCTGTTTTTGGGGAAGTCCTAATGTAAAACGTGTTTGTTTTTTCATGATGTTAGAGAAGTCCCAGAGAAATTCATTGCCCGTATGGAGTATCATGTGCATTGATTGATTGTCAACGCAAAATTCTGTGTCTGTTAGTAGCACATAATTATGTCTGGTTCTGTAGCGTTGATGACTTCTTATAATAAATTTGCGTTTCCCCATTCTACTAGCATAATAATATCAAATGCCATTTTTAAAAATCTTACTTTTTTATTTTTTAACTGGCATGGTTTTACTTTGCCCCTGCTCCCTCTACGCGGCAGAACCCATTCCTATTGTTGTTACGTTGCCTGTTCTTAAAAGCCTCGTGGAGAAAGTCGGCGGACGATATGTCACAGTGTCATCACTCATTACAGGGCTTGAAAGCGAGCACACTTACACCCCAAGACCTTCTGATGTCATTGCTGTTAAAAATGCAAAGATGCTGGTAAAAGTCGGTCTGGGGTTGGATATCTGGCTTGATTCTTTAATCAAAAATGCCGATCGGCCCAACCTGCTTACTGTAACGACTTCAAAAGGCGTTCCTCTTATAAAGGGCAACCCGCATATCTGGCTCGACCCAGAAATGGCGAAAATAATGACGCGTCACATTACCAAGGGATTAAGCAAAATTGATCCTGCGCGACAAAAGGAATATCAAAACAACGAAGCCACCTTTGCCCTCGCATTAGACAAGCTGACAGCGGAGATGATCGTCAAAGTAAAGGGAGTACAAAACCCAAAAATAATTACACATCATCCTGCGTGGCCTTATTTTGCCAAAAGGTTTGGTTTTATAATCGCGGGCGAGATCCAACCGCAGGTGGGGAGCGAGCCTTCTGCGAAGCGGATGGTGGAGCTAACCCAATTGATACGGCGCGCGGAAATTGGCGTGGTTTTGTCCGAGCCGCAACTCAATCCCAAGATGCCGGTTATTCTTGCCGAGGAGACTGGCGCACAGATTGTGATTTTATCCCCCATGCCGGTAGCCCATACCCATACAGAAGATTATCTTGATTTTATTCGTTATAATGTCGAAACACTTGTCTACACATTAGTTTCTGTAAAAAAATGACGACATCACCTCCCATTATCCAAGCGACCCATGCTAGTTTTAGCTATGCGAATAAAATCGCACTGACCGATATTACGTTTGAGGTTGCGGAGGGGGAGTTTGTTGGGGTCATTGGCCCAAACGGTTCTGGCAAAACAACACTGCTAAAGAGTATTTTAGGGCTTGTGCCGCCCATCTCCGGGGAATTGCATGTATTTGATTGCGCCTGCGAGCAGATGCGTTGCCATCATCGGGCAAAAATAGGTTATCTGCCTCAAAAAGGCGCCGTTGATTCTCATTATCCGATCACAGCGGGGGAGGTCGCTCTCATGGGGCGGTATGGGGCGATTGGACTTTTTCGATCTCCTTCCAAAGCAGATAAGGCGATTGTTTTAGAATCGCTTGCCGCAGTGGGCATGGAAACCCTTTCTGATTTTCCCTTTGGTACCTTATCCGGTGGCCAGCAACAGCGGGTTTTAATCGCGCGCGCCCTTTCGCAACGGCCAAAAATTCTTCTTCTCGACGAGCCAACCACTGGCATAGATACCCCTGCACAACACCAGCTCATTGAGCTTGTCTGTCATTTGCACAAACAATATCGTTTGACCATTCTTTTTGTAACACATGACATCAATATGATTAGTCCGGTTGTGGATTCGCTGATGCTTCTAAAAGGGCGCCTTTTTGGGAAAGGGGTTCCGAGCGATCTTCTTACAAAAGAGATTCTCTCGGAGGTGTATGGGCAAGAGGTTGTCTTAACGGAACGCGAAAAAACCCCGTATGTCATTGTCAGCGACACGCATGATGCGCATCACGGGGAGTAATGTCCGGTGAACGACCTCGCAGGGCATGTTGCCCTTATTTCTATTAGTCGCAAGCTCTCATCTGCCGTTTCGCGTCTGCACTTTGGCCCACCGATTACGCATATTTACAATCCACTTGTGTATGCCCATGCACCACATGAAATGTATCTTAACCAATACGGAAAATCGCCAAAGGAGGTGGTGCTATTAGGCATGAATCCGGGGCCGTTCGGCATGGCTCAAACTGGGGTGCCGTTTGGAGATGTCCGTATTGTGCGCGACTGGTTAGGCATTTGTCTTCCGGTCAAATCCCCTGCCAATCAGCATCCGAAGCGACCAATCCTTGGATTTGATTGCCCTCGAAGCGAGGTCAGCGGATCAAGGTTGTGGGGTTTTGCGCAGGATCGTTTCGGCACTCCGGAGCGCTTTTTCGCGCGTTTCTTTGTACTGAACTATTGCCCATTGGCCTTCATGGAGGAATCGGGAAGAAATTTTACGCCCGATGCGCTACCAGCACATGAACGTGAGCTATTGTTTATGGCTTGCGATAAGGCGTTGCGGGATTTTGTCAAAATCCTTCGTCCTCGCTTTGTCGTTGGCGTCGGCGCGTTTGCGAAAAAGCGGGCGGAGATTGCCCTTGCAGGATTTGACGTAAAAATCGGAAGTGTGCTTCATCCTAGCCCCGCAAGCCCGAAGGCAAACAAAGGCTGGGCAAAGATTGCAGAACAAGAGCTTATGGGGCTTGGGATTCGGATGTAGGTTTGCTTCTTAGCACCGCAAAGACAGCCCACAGAACCGCAACAGACCCTAATACATGCTTGATGCTGTGCCCACTCACGATCCCTGTTATGACGTAAATGCCTTGGTCGAAATATTCCGCTGCTTTGGCTAAGGCGTATGTCCCCAATGTGGCCCATAGCCATGGGGTGTTTAGTTCTTTGCCAACGCAAAGTATTAGCATCAACGGAATAAGCAGTATCGGCAGAAACTGTATTACCCCGTAGGGCCTAAGGTCCCCTTGGCCTTGGAGTTCAGACCAATACCAATACCCGACTGTGGTCATTCCAACTAGAATCAACGGCCAAAGTATGCTATTGCCGAATTGTTCTGAAATGCGGTCTCGAATAACCATTGAGAAAAGTGCCATAAAGGCGATTGTCATCGGCAACCGATCCCATATTAGTGTCTCCATTGAGGGATTATAGTGATAATAGGCCGAACCAAATCCAACAAAAACAGCCCCCAGACAGAACACAACGTATGCCAAGCGGGGCGATTCGGGTTCCAAGCGATAGAAACTGTTTAGCCCAAACGCTCCGATAAATACGAACGAGAGATTTGAGAACACATTCCAAAAATTCAGGGTTCCAAATAATGTTCTACTGTCCGCAAACGCATGATATGTGGGATCTTGGGGAATTGGAGAAAGCCAAAATGCCACAGCAATTGCACCCACTGTCACCGCACCCAGAAACCACCCCCGCCAGTTTTTTCTGCCCATTCGCCCAGAACTCTTGGTTTGAAGTTATTCTTTAACCCAGATTACGCATTAGAGAAAATAAAAGGGTACTCGAAGGCTTTTGAATAGTTGCAGAGTCCGCTAAACCATGCCCGTCTTTTTTTGTTGAGAGCGATTTTTAGCACGAGTTTGTCGTTTACTTTTGTAA
>Ga0213870_1001279_pt1 | contig 11405 bp, 15 predicted proteins | sample WICALVC2017_Meta_FD_160119 | JGI IMG/M metagenome (GOLD analysis project Ga0213870, IMG submission 160119) | Freshwater microbial communities from subterranean cave lake in Wind Cave National Park, South Dakota, United States - WICALVC2017 | ecosystem: Environmental > Aquatic > Deep subsurface >... | reverse complement strand
GTGGGGGTAGAGGTGGGAGCAGGAGTGGCTGTAGGAGCAGTGGTTGGGGTGGGAGTGACAGCTACAGCAACAACAGATATAGTACACGATTGTGTATCGCCTTGGGTGTTTGTTCCGCATATAAGGATGTCGTCTTGAGTGTTGTGTGCATATCCGTGGGCAGTGTAAGTATAACTGCCTGGTGTAGCTGGTGCTGTAACTGAAAAGAAGCCAGATTCTGTCTCGCAGTCATTCTGTTTTTGTGAGGAGTGACAACCACCAGCGGCAGCGCCAATATAAGTGCCATTTCTGGCTAGCCATCTATGTTCCCAATCATAATCAGAGTTTTGCCCTACGTCTTTATAAGTATAATCTATGTTAAAATCTTTTCCAACTGTGATACTTCCTGGACAGGATATGCTTAGTATGCTGGTAGTGTCGCAGTATGGGGTTGGGGTGGGGGTGGAGATAGGAACACAACATACTTCCGATGCCCCGCAGCTTAAGAGTGATGGCTTATACCCTGGGTTGCAAGGATAAATTGGGATACAAACTCCCCCACCTGCCACACAGGGAACAGGGGTGGGAGCAGGGCTGGGGATAGCAATTGCAAGTAGATTAACATTAAAGAATTGGCCAGCCGTATTTATAACTAAAAATGCAAAAAAAGCAACTACGAGTCCGATAACTGCGTAGGTTATTTTCTCTCTGGCTCCTGCAATTTTTTGTTTATCTCCTCTTGAGATAATATAACGAATCCCTCCCCATAAAATATAGAGTAAAGCCAAGAGTACTATAATAATAAGAAAAAGGGTGATGCCGAGTCGAATAATATCTACTCCACTAGTAGATAGGTTGCCCGCTGGAATATCCGGTGGTGGCGTAATTCCTCCAAAATCTCCTGGTAACTTTAGGGCAAGATGACTTATGTTTGTTGTCATTAAATTTATTATTCTATTTTATCATAACAAAGTTTTGAGATTTTGCAAGTCCAAAGTTTTTTGCTAATTTTTTGCTAATTGACTGTGACTATTTTTTGGAATACAATTGACAAAGAAGGATGAAATATGGCTAAGAATCTTACGCAGTATACAAAAGATGAGTGGGTTCCTATTCTCTTGCCAAAAGTTGCATTACAGAAACTCTTGAAAGAGAGTTTGGAAGCTGAAAGAACAAATAAATCATACCTTGCTAGATTAAAGGATTTGCAAAAGGCCTTTAAAGAGGCAAAGCTTTTTGAGGGAATGAGAGAAGGACAGATAATAGAGAAGCTTCGCGAGACAAGGGAGCAAATTTGGCGAGAGAAATATGCAAAATATTACCATAATTGCTAGATAGCAATGAATATATTTTTGGTTTTAGGGATAAAAATTCATACTCAGCCTTACTTTTGACTAAGATTAAATTTTTAAAACTGAAGATTCCCCATGTCATTATTCAGGAAGTTGATAGAAATCTTTCAGTGGATCTTCAGAAAAAATTTTATCAGTTTATAGGAGATCATGTAGATGTAGTTTTTGAAATACCACCAGAGGAACTATTAGGAAAATACAGAACTGAAGGGTTAAAGAACGCAGATAGTTTAATTGGAGCTTACTGTGAGTTTTTGGATATTGATTTCTTCGTTTCGGAAAATAGTCATTTTCTTGTTAATTTTCATCCAAAGGCTTTTAAAGTGCTTTCCGCCTCTGATTTTCTTAAGAGGTTTCCTTAATAGCAATTTTTATGACATTTTTTCTTTTCTTCCTCGGACTTGCGGTTGGGAGTTTTCTAAATGTATTGATAGATAGATTCCCTCGCGAGGAATCTGTTATTAAAGGGAGGTCTTATTGCGATTCGTGCAAAAAGCCCCTTTTGTGGTATGATTTAGTTCCTCTTGTTTCGTTTTTACTCCTCAGAGGCAAGTGTAGATATTGCCACTCCCCTATCTCGTTCTATTATCCAACGGTAGAATTGGTAACAGGAGTTATGTTTGTTTTAACGCTATTTCTACCAAAATTCACCTCCGAGGAGCCCGTTCCGGTCACCTCGGAGGTGGCCGAAGGACTCCTCCGAGGTGGATTCTTGGATATTGTTGCGCTAGCGTATTACCTTTTCATAGTCTCATCCCTTATTGTAGTTTTCTTTGCCGATATTAAATATGGGATAATTCCAGACAAGATTGTATTTCCATCAATCATAGTATCTATGGTATATTTCTTCATGCTTCATAATTCATACTTCATAATTCATCTTTTATCCGCGCTTGGTGCCTTTCTTTTTTTCCTCCTGCTCTTTTTAGTAAGTCGCGGTCGCGGTATGGGCTTTGGAGATGTAAAGCTTGTTTTTCTGCTTGGTCTCTTTTTGGGTTGGCCTCAGATTATTATTGCGCTTTATTTTTCGTTCTTGACAGGAGCGATAATAGGATGCATACTTGTTTTATGGAGGAAAAAAAGATTTTCCGGTGGCACAATACCCTTTGGCCCTTTCTTGGCTGCTGGAGCATTTGTAAGCCTCTTTTGGGGAGAGTATATACTTGGAAAAATAGCAGAGGGTTTACTTTGGTAGAGATTCTCATTGTAATAGGAATTATTGCTATTTTGGCAAGCAGTTTGATAACCTTAATAGATCCCCTCACCCAACTGCGGAAAAGTCGGGATGCGAAGAGAAAATCTGATCTTTCCCAAATTCAGTCTGCTTTTGAGCTTTATAGATCTGATATTGGTAATTATCCATTAGAAGAAGGTCCAGGGGGTGTCACAAACCCGGGGGGCGCTCTTAAGTGCAACAATTTTGCTCTTATGGGCGGTACACCGCCTAATACCTATATGAAAAAAGTCCCTTGTGACCCATTGCCTTCTGGTCCTTACGCTACTTACTTTTATAGTGATGATCCTCCATTCGCTTCGTACAAGCTCTGGGCTTGTCTTGAGAATATAAGTGATGAAGATAGAGACGGTGATGATCAGACAGCAGCAGATATATGTCCAAATGTAGGAAGTCAAAAAAGAGTTAGCTACACCTTAGAAAATCCATAAGAATGAAGCTAAAGATTGAGCGGTTTAGGCAAAAAGTTAGCATGAGAGGACAGACTTTGGTGGAAGTTTTGTTGGCGCTTGCTGTAGTAACTGTAATTATAACTGGAATAGTCGCTGTTGTCAGCAACACCTTAAATAATGCCCAGTTTGGGAAAAACCAGAATTTGGCTAATCATTATGCCCAACAGGGAATGGAGATAGTAAGAGCTATTAGAGACAGAAGTTGGGCTACTTTTGATTTGTATCAGAGTGGTGGTAGCAAATCTTATTTTCTTGCAGAAAATATTACGGATTTAGGTCCACCAAACTCTGATAGTAATGATAATTGTCCACCACCTGGACCCGCCTGCACGCCAAATGTTGCTGGAATTTTCAGCAGAAGGATTAAAATACGAAGAAATGATCCAGATTGTACGCCTGGTGCTCATATTACTAAAGTAACAGTATCAGTAGGATGGGGAGATAGCAAATGTCATTCTTCCAAACCCTTTTGCCATAAGGCTGAACTTATCTCTTGTTTCAGTGAAAGGCCGATTATAGTACAACCGTGAAAAAGAAACTGATTACTAAATTGTTCGATTGCTTCATTGTTATAACGAAAAAAAGCAATTTATACCCCTTTGCTTTCAAATTGCAAGGGTATATACCAAAATGTAACAATTATGAATCCCCGAGAGGATTCACTCTTGTTGAGCTTTTGGTTGTTATGGCCATAATTGTACCTATTTTAATTATTGTTGTTGGTGTTACATCGTCAACGCTGCGAGGTTCCAATAAAACAGGTACAATTAACAATGTTAGAGAAAATGGTAATTATGCAATTTCGCAAATGGAGAGAGTGATAAAATATGCAAAAAGTTTTGATGGCGTAAGTGTAGATGGAGCTCCTCTTTCGTGGAGCTGTCAAATTATGCCCTACGCCTTGACCCCTACACCTATTCCTATACAGTATAAATATGTAAAGACAACCTCATTTGGTAGTGGACAACCAACTATTTTCAAGTGTGTTTCAGACACAATTTATTTAAATGAAGATCGTTTAATTGATACCGGCTCTGTCTCGCTAGCTTCTGGGTCTTGCTTTTTTACCTGCAAGCAAGACAGAATTACAGATTCTCCAACGCTTGGCATAAATTTTACCCTGAAAGCGAAAACCACTAGCCCCTTAATAGAACAGCAAGCCTCTATTCCATTTACAGTGTCAATTAAAACAAGGAATTGATCCCTCGATACATTCGGTAAATCCTTCGACCCTGAGGCTCAGGACCGAAGGGCTCAGTATCGCACTGAGCAACGGACTTCGGCTGAGCTCAGTCGAAGCCTCGAATGTGCGACTCAGCTTGGTAAGTATTCAGTTGTTACCAGTAGCTGTCATCCTGAGCGTAGCGAAGGATCTAATAATCTTGAGATTCTTCGGCTTTCAGCCTCAGAATGACAACTCCGTTGGGAAGAACTGAATACTAACTCAGCTCAGGGTTGACAATTGTGGGAAACAACTGTTATGCTAAAAATATGTTAAAAGATCGGCAGAGTGGTCAAGTTTTTTTAGTTGCTCTTCTGGTGATGGTTGTCGCTTTCACCGTGGGTTTGTCTGTTGCATCAAAAACTATAGTTTCTCTTAGAACCTCACGAGAGGAAACAAGTTCGAAGAAAGCACTAGCTGCGGCAGAAGCAGGAATAGAACAAGTGCTCAAACTTCCTACTCCTATACCAATAGGCACGTCCTTTTCTGGCGAACCTAATACGACTTACGGTGCCACTGTTGGCGAGGTTTTGGGTGACAAAGTTTTGGTAAATGGTGGCAATGTGATTTCCAAGGATGACGGAGCTGATATATGGTTGGTTGATCATAATTCTGATGGAACACCCAATTTTACTACTCCATGGAGCGGAAAACTAACAATTTATTGGGGAGATACTTCGGGGGCATGTACTAATGCAGCCATCGAGATAGCAGTTATTTCTGGGCCAGTAGCTTCGCCAGTTCTAAAACGTTATGCTTACGATCCCTGTACATCAAGAGAAAACAATTTCTCATCTGTCTTGGGTGGCGGCAATGTTTCTGGCAAGGCCTTTTCTTATTCAGCCTCAGCGATTAGTGTTAGCTCGGGTTTTCTTGCAAGAGTAGTTCCTCTTTATGCAAGTAGCAGTATTGGTGTTGTTGGGGAGGATAGCTTTGGGCGCCCATTAGCCTTGCCTTCTCAGGGAACTGTGATTAACGCAACTGGCGAATCTTCTGGAACAAAGCGCAATCTAAGTGTTTTTAAAGGTTATCCTCAGCTGCCTGTTCAATACTTATATGGTCTTTTTTCACCCTGACCAATGAGGCCTAATTGGTCAAATTAGTCTAATATGAGTGTTAAATCTTTTGGACTTGATATTGGCGTAGCGTCAATTAAAGCGGTATCGCTGAATCGGCAAAAAAACGATTTTTTTTTGGAGTCATCCTTTGCTATACCATCTCCCCTAAGGGGTATGTTAGCTTCTACTCCTTCTGACGAACAGGAGATGGCGACAACGCTAAAGAAGGTTGTCGTAAACGCAAAAATAAAAACCAAAAACGTAAACATTGCTTTGCCTGAAGATAAAGTGTATACAAATATTGTGCAGATGCCTATTTTGTCCGACAGCGAACTTGTTTCTGCAATCCACTGGGAGGCTGAGCGATACATCCCACAACCGCTTTCCGAAATAAATCTTGTTTGGAGTGTGTTACGAAAGAATCAAGAGATGCGGATTTTAACGGTGGGTGCGCCAATAGCATTTGTACAAAAATATCAAAGAGTAATAGGTATGGCAGGTCTTAAGATATCAGCTATAGAGACTGAAATATTGTCTATTGTAAGAGCGCTTGTCTATAACAAAGAAGGCAACTTGCAAAATTTTCCACAGACCCTTATTGTAAATATTGACGAGGAGCATACCTCTTTAGCAATTGTAAAAGAGGGGCTACTTACCTTTAATTATTTTATACCGACTGGCGGAGCTGCGATTAGTCGCGCTCTCGAGGCAGATTTCGGGTTGGATAAATCCGAGTCGGAAGAGTATAAAAAGGTTTATGGAATATCAAAAGAAGGAATGGGAGGGAAAATGCGAAGTGCCATAGAGCCTATCTTGCTTTCGCTTTTAAACGAGATTAAAAAAGCACTCGCTTTTTACGTAGAGAAATATAAAGATAGTACTCTTATGCAACAAATTGTGCTTTCTGGGGGTACCGCAAAGCTTCCAGGAATTGAACTTTTTTTTGCAGATGCCTTGGGCATTGAAACAATTATAGCTAATCCATGGCAAGTTTTAACAAATCAGAATCTTCCTAAAGAGGTACTTAATAGTAGTTCTGAATATACAATTGCCGTTGGTCTTGCAATGAGGGATTATTATGGGTAGCGATATAAATCTTCTTATAAAGAAAGATATCAAGTTATTAAAACAACAAAAAAGAGTTAAGGCTTTTAGGGTCCTTGCCATAGGTTTACTTGTGGTGATCCTAATATTCTCAATAGCCACTTTTTTACTCAACAAGAGACTTTCGTCTCCTGTTATAGGCGAAGAACAGGAATCTTTTTTAAATCAAATGGCGGCTTTGAAAAAAAAAGAAGTTAAGCTGAACATTATCAATAATAGGATAAGTAACATTTCCAACCTTCTGGGTGAAAGGACTGATATTTATAAAACTCTCAGTACGCTTTTGGGAAAGGTGCCTGAGGGAATTTTAGTGGATAGTCTAGAATTAACTCAAAGCACAGCTGACATAAGAGCTTCATCATACTCGCTGCGTCCAATTGATAGCCTTATTAGTAATCTAATAGATATGGCAAAAAGAAAGGAGATAATTAACATGGTAAAACTAAATTCCCTTGATGCAGATAGCGCAGAAGGGAAATATGCTGTTTCCATAAGCCTCGGTCTTTGATTTACTATGAATAGCAAAACTCATGAAAATATTGAATTAAATGTATTAAAACTTTTATATAACCACTATAAAGAATTCATTATTCCTTTTTTTGTAATTATTGCCTCTATTTTACTTTTCGGCAGAATTACTCTGCCTGGGTTTATAGATTTATTTGATGTTCTAGAAGATCGAAAGTTGGAAATACAAAGACTCAATAATGTAAAAGATAAAATTAGCCTTCTTAAAAGTATTGATGATCTTGCCCTTGATTTGCAGTTGGCAATTGTGGCTAGGGCTTTACCAATCGAGAAAGATTTTAGTGCAGTACTATATGCAATATCCAATGCATCCAATAAAACCGGTATTTCTGTAGGAGATTTTAAGTTGGATGTTGGGAGCTTATCGAAACTAGAGGACACAGGCAATTTTTTGACCTATGATTTGGACCTCACGCTCAATGGCGATACCAAGGCAACAAATGATTTTATAGATAGGATCGGCAGAACCCTGCCTCTATCTGAAATTACTAAAATTTCGATAGGGGAAGGATCGTCAACTATAGGTATACATTTTTACTATAAACCGGTTGCAAAATTAACACGTGATGACGCCTTGCCCCTTAGCCCTGTTTCGGCTAAAGGATTATCCTTGATAAAGGAACTATCTACCTTTAGCATGTCTATCCCCATTGGTGTTCCCGAGGTCCCAGAGCCTATCCTGATGCCTTTGCCTACCTCTACCTCTTCTGCTGATGCTAACCCCTTTTTTTGATATTAAGGAGATCGGAGCGATTTAATAGCGTATTTTTTATAGATTGCATATGTTGCCAGTCTGCTATTTTTTTGTGATCCCCAGTTAGTAGAACTTTGGGGACTTGAAAATTTTTATAGCGTCTTGGTCTTGTGTATTGAGGATATTCGAGGCCCGCCTTGCCGCGAGGCAGGTATGGCGAAAATGATTCCTTGCTTGTTACACCCTCTTTAAGAACGCCTTTTATAAGTCTCACAGTAGCATCTACAATCGTCATTGCAGGTATTTCTCCACCTGTTACAATAAAATCACCAATTGAAACTTTTTCATCAACAACTTTCTCAACCCGTTTATCAAATCCCTCATAGTGGCCGCAAACAAGAATAAGGTGCTTGAGTTTTGAGAATCTTTCAGCCACCCTTTGGTTAAAGGTGATGCCGTCTGGCGTCAGAAGAACAACCCTTTGTTGTTCTTCCTTACTTTCTCTAACTTTTGAAATAGCCTTATCTATAACGTCTACTCGCAATATCATACCTTTGCCTCCGCCATAAGGCTTGTCATCAACAATTCTATGAGGGCCCTTGCCAAAGTCACGAATATTTACGAAATTTATATCAACTATCTTTTTATCTCTCGCCCTTTTTATAATTGAGTGGTCAAAGGGGCCTTCAAACATTTCTGGGAAAAGAGTCAAGATTGATATCTTCATTTAAACATTGTCATTCTGCTCCGCCAGCTGACGGATTCGCTTACCAGAATGACGATTAGTGGACTTCCAAAAGTGTAATGTTTATCTTTTTATTTTGCTTTATGGCCTTAATTTTCATGACATTTCGTATTGCCCTTATTATTTTACCGTTTTTTCCAATGACTTTTCCCATGTCATTTTTATCTACTCCTACCGTGAAATTAATTATGCCATTTTCCTCTTCTTCGTTTATCTGTACTTTATCAGGCTCGCTGACTATAGACTGAAGTATGTAAAGTAGTGCGTCTTTCATATTCGATAATTTATTGTTCGAGCCCTTCGGCAAGCTCAGGGTAAACTCTGTAGAGAACCCTTCGGTTTTGATCTCAGGGTCGAAAGACTTCTCGACTCTCCTTCGGCAAGCTCAGGATCGCTCGAAGAATAATTTCCTAATGCTATCGCTAGGTCTTGCTCCTTTAGAAAGCCAATAGCTATATCTTTCTTTATTAATCTCGCTTGTTGGCCCTTTTGTAGTTTTTATCAACCAACCAAGTAACTCGACAGGTTTTCCATCACGACGAGAACGCTTTTCGATAACAACGACGCGAAATTTGCTCTCTCCTCGTCTTCCAACTTTTGTTAGCCTAACTACGAGCGACATAAAACAATTGTATCATTCTTTCCCACTAACCTCAAGCGCTAATTTATTATAGTTGCAGCTTTGAAAGAGCCTCTTTGGCTGCGTTTTCCTCAGCTGTTTGTTTGGAGCGACCCTTTCCCTTTCCAACTAATTTATTCTCAACATATGCTCCAACTAAAAATAACTTTTCATGTGCAGGGCCAGACTCTTCAATTACTCTATAAACTGGGGAACTTTGTTTTCTTGCCTGGACAATTTCCTGTAGCAAACTCTTTGGATCTTTAAGTGCTCCTTTTTGCACCAAATCTTCGATTTTAGGCAAGAGTACCTTAGTTAAAAAATTTGATACTTCCTCCAACCCCTGATCAAGAAAGAGAGCTGCGATAAATGCCTCGAAGCTGTTTGCCAGAAGAGTTGGATTTTGTCTTCCTTTGGACTCTTCCTCTCCTTTTGAAAGCCTTAATAGTTGGCTAAAGTTTAATTCTTGGGCAATTTTTGATAGAGTTTTAGAGTTAACCAAAAGAGATCTTAGGTTAGTTAGGGTGCCTTCATCAAAATCCTTATATTTCTTAAAAAGATACGTTGATACAATAAAGGAAAGTATACTATCACCCAAGAACTCGAGTCGCTCGTTTGAGGAAATTATTTGCCCGCCTTGCCCGCCTCGCGAGGCGAGCCGCGAGGCAGGTTTTGCCTCGTTAAGATACGATCTGTGCGTAAAAGCTTGTTCAAAAAGTTTAATATTTCGAAATTTTGGAAGACTTATCATGGTTTTATTTGGGCGAGTGCGCCGTTAACGAACGAGGGACTGGTTGTTCCTCCGTACTCTTTGGCAAGTTCTATTGCCTCATCTATAATTACTTTTGGCGGCTCCTTCTTTTCGACCAAAAGTTCAAAGATTGCAAGCCTTAGTATTGCTAAATCTACTTTGTTTATCTTATCAATCGGATATTGCGGTGCCGCCTTCTGAATCCGCTTATCAATAAAATTTTTTTTCGCAATGATCTTTTTTGCTTGCGTACTCACACTTTGTTTATGAAAATCTACCTTAAATAGCTCTTCAACCAATTTCTGTCTTTTCTTATGTCGAGGATCCAAAGGAGTTTTCATTGTTTTTTAGCTTCGGGTTTCTTTTTGTCTTTCTTCAAAACTAAAAACTGTTTACCTTTATAGAATCCACAATTCTTGCAAATCATATGCGGCAATGTTATAGTTGTACAATTGGGGCAGAGCATTCCCTTAGGGTTTCTTAAAAATATACTTGCTCTTCTCTTACCTTTTCTTTGTCTTGAGTGTCGTTTTTTAGGTTCTTGTGGCATATACTTGTTGCACCACGTCTGACGTGGCTCCGCTCGTAATAATCCAATACTACCAATAATCCAATATTGAAATATTTGTAGTATTTGATCCTTCGACGTTGCTCAGGATCATTCTGAGCTTGTCGAAGAATGACATTTGTAGTATTGGTAGTATTAACATTGTACCTGATACCGAGCTTTTACGCAATACCTTTTATTGTAAGTATTCAGTTGTTACCAGTAGGCTGTCATCCTGAGCGTAGCGAAGGATCTAATAATCTTGAGATTCTTCGGCTTTCAGCCTCAGAATGACAAATCCGTTGGGAAGAACTGAATACTAACCTTTTAATCGGGGTAACATTTCACAAGTCTTGACAAAATATTCTTCGAGTGATCAGGCTTCGCCTCTGTGAATACTACTTGAACATCGGGTGTTGTTTAGCTTCGAACATCGGGATTAGTCTGGGGAGATTTGTTTGTTGAGACTTATGCTTTTTAATTTTTCTAGCAATAACGGATATTTATTAAGGTCTGGAAATATTTTTTCTGCTTCTTTTTTTGTCTTCTCGATTAATGCGAAATCTGAAAAGCTTGCGATTTTAAGTGTTTGCTGCCCGTGTTGCATAGTGCCATACAAATCTCCTGGGCCTCGAAGTTTTAGATCTAGCTCTGCAAGTTCTGCGCCTACATGCATGGTTTCCATGGCTTTTAGCCTCTCTTTTGTTGATTCTCCTTTTGACTCTGTGAACAAAAGACAATATGATTGCTTATCTCCTCTGCCCACCCTCCCTCGTAACTGGTGAAGCTGGGCAAGGCCAAATCTATCTGCGGCTTCAATAAAAATAATAGTTGCGTTTGGTACATCTATGCCTACCTCAACTACTGGAGTTGCAAGCAAAATATCAATTTTTTTATCTTTGAATTGAGTGAGCACGTTATTTTTTTCTTTTGCTTTTAATCTTCCGTGTAATAGACCCAAAGAACGACTTATGAACACTTTTTTTAAATGTTCAAATTCTTTTGTAGCTGCTTTTACTGTTTGCATACTTTCTGATTCTTCTATAAATGGACAAATAATAAATGCCTGACCTTGCGTTATCTTAATTTGATCTTCGATCCATTGATAGGCAGAGTTTCT
>Ga0213870_1001278_pt1 | contig 11406 bp, 12 predicted proteins | sample WICALVC2017_Meta_FD_160119 | JGI IMG/M metagenome (GOLD analysis project Ga0213870, IMG submission 160119) | Freshwater microbial communities from subterranean cave lake in Wind Cave National Park, South Dakota, United States - WICALVC2017 | ecosystem: Environmental > Aquatic > Deep subsurface >... | reverse complement strand
GATTTGGGTTGTCCTTCATTCCTGGAGCAGGGCAGATGTCCATGTCAAGATCCATAATTCGTATATTCTCGTTTCTTAGCTCCTCAAAGACTCCCTCCTGCAACCTTCTTGAGACAAGCGCCATAACAGCTAATCCAAGTTTAGATAATTCACCAAGTGCTATCCCAAAGTTTCCTGAGGTAGCCTCAATTATTGTCTGTCCACTCCTAAGCTTACCTGTAACAATTGCGTCATGGATTATGTGGACCGCAGGCCTGACTTTAATCGAGCCTGCTAGCAAATTAGAATCAAACTTGCCGAAAACTTTCAGATCTGTATTTGCAAGATTCAGGTTGTACACGCTTTTTGCACATTCTTTCAAATCTTCAGTAAGATCAATTAGCGGTGTTGCGTTGACAACCTTGGCTTCTCCATTTTTTTCTTCCAGATGAGGAACCTTGCTCCATATAGCTTGTTGAAAATGCTCAAGCAGAGCGTTGTCAATGTTATCTTGGCCCAATTTTTTCTCACTACATTATCTGCTACAAGCTCATATAAAATATCTGAATGTTTTTCCGCAGCATTTGTAAGCTGTCTATCACGATAAATTAAATACGATACAGATAAACTGCATTTTGTGTTTGGCAAGAAAAAAGGAATCAAAGAAGGTGATTACGTGTTTTCATCAAAACCAGATGGTGAATATAAAAACATCATATTTGGTGCAGTTAGTGGTGTTGACGGCTCAAAAATTGGAGTAAACGGATTAATCGTAAATCCAGTTGGATTAAAAAACAAAATCTCACAAAACAAAGCAGGTTCACGTTCTGTTGAAATTTTAAAAAACCCAACACCGGAAAATTGCATTCTTGCCTTTATCTATAGAGTCGAACATGAAAATTACACTGACGTCTTGGATTCAGAACAAGTAACACTGATTCCTCCACGAGTTTATACGATTCTTGATGGCTGGATACGTGAATCATTACCTGAATTGCTAAATAACGTTCTTTCGTTGCCAGATGGCTCTGAACGGGATCAAGCAAAAAGAATTCTACGACAAAGGATGGAAACACTTTATGACAAGAACTTGAAAAGACACCTGTACTCTGTTTGTAGAAGTCTAAAAATTCTTGTTTAATATCGGAAATTCGGTTTTATTTTCTCCATAGTTTTATATTATGCCATCCAAAAAAATCGATACGATGGAATACGTTTACGCCGCATTAATGCTTCACAAATTAAAAAAGGAGATTAACGAAGCAAACATCTCTAGTGTGATAAAAGCATCTGGAGCTGAAGTTAATGAGGCAAAAGCAAAGGCTTTGGTAGCATCATTAGCGGATGTAAATATTGAGGAAGCCATCAAAGCAGCACCTATAGCAGTTGCAGCCGCACCAGCAGCCTCAGGTGGAGCTGGCGAGGCAAAGAAAGAAGAAAAGAAAGAGGCTGAAACACCAAGCGCAAAATCAGAAGAACAAGCCATGGAAGGCCTATCTTCGCTGTTTGGATAAATCTCTTAATTTCGAATTTATTTTCTGTTTTTAAAAAGAAGAATGTTTGAGCCTTCCCAACCATAATCTACAAAACAACCTTTTTCATTTTTTAGAAGAAGTTTTCGTTTTATTGATTCATCTATAAATTGTAAAGAGCTAACAGCTCCGGTATTTCCAGTTTCTTTCATCAAAGAATATGATAACGCAACTTTTTCTTTTGATATATTGCATTTTGATGTAATATAATCAAGAAATCTTGTGCCTGCAGTATGCAAGCCCCAAACCTTGATTTTCCTAAATTCACCAACAGTTTTCTTTTCTACCTGCTGGATGTTTTTTTGACACAAACTGCCGACAGTTTTTTTGAGAACCTTTGAATCAAGATTCATATCAAAAATTATTCTGTTCTTTTTGTTTGGCGAGAGCTTCAAGGACGCCTTTTTGTAGCCATTTTTTCGTGAATCCTTGCATGAGAAAATCTCATCAGAGTCAATACTGGCTATTCCGTTCTTGCCATTTTTTGATAATATTGTTCCTCCAACGACATCGCTGAAAATAAGAAAGTATACTAGGTTGTTAAGCTCTGATCTGTTTTTCCTTGAGACCAGCTTTATCTGCTTTAGTCTATCTAGGAACCAGTCTGTATACATAGAACCTATTAGAACCATTGAAGAACTTTTCCCGTTTAGTTGAAAATAACCTGCTGAATTCAGCAATGCTTCAGAAAATGATGAGCAAGCAAGTCCCTGCATATTTTGTGTTCTTACATCTTCGTTCAAACCAAGCTTGCTTACTAGCTCAACTGTCGGAGCGGGGTCAAGAAACTGATTGTTGTCATTTACTGTAATTAGCATGCCAATGTCTCCAGCTTTTTGCTTTGAATTTTTCAAAAGCTCCCTTGCAGTTTTTAGGAATAATTCGTTTTTTGATATATCTGGCTCAAGATAATCATTTTTTGAAAAATCTATTCTATCAAAATCATATATTTTGAAAACTTTGTCAATTCCCAGCTTCTCTTTGACATACTCTCGTACTTCGCTATCTAATTTTGGTCGCAAAAAATCATCTACGATTTCCTTTATTGAATAGGAAAATACAGGATATCTGATGCATATTTGTGATAGTCCTACTGAAACCATTTCACATCACAGCCAACAGTTTTTTTAAATTTTCAAAGAATGCTGAATCAAATCCTTCTTTTGGAAGATCAAATCCAGCAATAACAGTTTTGCATCCAGTTTCTTCCTGAAAGTTATCTAACATTTGTCTACAATATGTAGGAGTACCACACACTGCAAGTTCTTTTACAAGAGAGTCACTTACTTTCTCGATAGTTTTTGTCAAGCCAGATTCCTTGAATGTTTTCCTAATTTCCATAACCTCTTTTTCAAATTCTTCTGATAGTGGATTTGAGTAAAATTCGTTTGCCCCGATATATTTTGCCAGTGTTGCTTTTGCAGCATTGAAATTTTCTGATGAATCAACATAGGTAGGAACTATACATATTGTCTCAAAGGAATCAAAACTTTTTCCAGCAGATGAAAGGATTTGCTTAATCTTTTGTATGTCAGAAGAAATCTGTTTTCTTGGTTTTAAAAAAAATATTACCCCGTCTGCATTTTCAGCTGCAAGCTGCATGGTTTTCTGACCAACTGCAGCCCAGAATATCCTTCCACTAAAACTTGTTCTCAAGTATTTTGTATAATCAGTCAGTCTTGAAAGTGGACGCTCAAATTTTAGTTTCCATAATTTTTCAACAATTACAGGAGCGCTAGTTCCTATTCCAAGTACAAATCTCTCATTTGCTTTTTCATAAATCCTGTTTGCATTAAGAGAAATCTGTTCTTTTTTTCTTGAAAATACGTTTACTATTGCAGTTCCAAGAACCACATCACACTTTCCATTGGATATTTTTTCCAGAGCATCAAAGGCATCTACTCCCATCACACTTGGATTAGTCTCTGGCACAAAAAAATAATCTATCTTGTTTTGGTTTGCTATCTGTGCAGCTTTTTGTATTGAAGGTAGCGTTGCGTTTATTCCTAGTTCAATTCCTCTTTTCATCAAAAATAACCAATTATTTGCCTCAGATGTGAATGGACTTTTCCTCAGTCATCCTTGTAGCATCAACAAATGCCTCTGATAAAGTTGGATGGGCATGAATTGTATCGATAATATCTGAGCATTTCATCTTTTGTTTTACCGCAAGTGTAGCCTCACCAAGAACCTCGCCTGCATGTGGTCCAACTATTATCACTCCAGAAATGATTCCGTCCTTTTCAAATACATCAATGAATCCTCGAGTTTCGGAAAGGCATGTTGCCTTTGCGCTTGCAACAAGAGGAAAGCTCTTGCCCGCTCCTTCACAGTTTCCAACAAAGGCAACCTCTGGAAATGTAAACACGCACATTGGAATCGCAGAATAATCAATAACAGAAGTTTTTCCCATGATGTTGTCTGCTGCAACTTCGCCCTGCTTTGCAGCTACATGTGCAAGCTCAAACTTTCCTGTAACATCGCCAATGGCGTAGATGTTTGAAACGCTTGTTTGCATTTTCTCATTTACTATTATGCATTTATCATCATAAGATATGCCAATATTTTTTAGCTCATCTGAATTGATGTTTGCCTTTCTGCCTATGCATACCAGAACTTTTTCAGCTAGGATCTTTTCACCATTTACATAGACTGAGTCTTGATCAATTTTTTCAACTTTAGATCCAGTCATCAGATTTATCCCATCTAATTTCATGTACTTTTCCACGGTCTTGCCGATCTTTTCTGGAATGGTTGGAAGCAATCTATTTTCCATCTCAACAAGCCAAACCTTGCAGCCGAGCTCGTTTAAGATGGATGAAAACTCACATCCGCTATAACCCCCACCCACTACAACTACGGATTTTGGAAGGGTATCAATCTCAAAGATAGAGTCTGAAGACAATATGTTGCCACCAAATTGCTGCTGTGGTAGAGAAATTGGCAGGCTGCCTGTTGCAATGACAATGTTTTTTGTAGATAGAGTCCTGTCCTCTACGCCTACCTCGTTTGCTGATTTTATCAGGGCTGTTCCCTGAATGATCTCCACATTTCTCTTTGTCAAAAGCATCTTGATTCCATCTGCAAGCTTTGAAACGCTTTTTTGCATACCGTTTCTCATTTCTGCATAGTTTACATCTATTGAGGCATCGATTCCATGTTTTTTTGCATTTTTTGCTCTTCTAATGATGTCTGCCATGGAATGTAGGTACTTTGTAGGTATGCAGCCACGCTGCGTGCATGTACCACCAAGGCCATTTTTTTCAACAATACATGCCTTTCCGCCGCTTGCTGCAACAGATAATGCACAAGTGTAGCCAGCTGGGCCTGCCCCAATAATCACAGCATCAAACATTGTCATGACTCAAAGAGAATATCCAATAAAGCTTGTCCAATTACCGTTTAAATGTCCACTGCGGGTTGGAGTATCTGTCTTTTGATATGATTTTGCACGACTCTATCTCATTTTGCTCTAGGTTCATTGGAACAGTCTGACAATCAAATACAAGTTTTAAAGAATCTTTTAGGGATTTTGCAACCTGATCAAAAGTTTTTGAGACTTGAGTGACTCTATCTTTTGGATCAGGAATTTTTTTATCAGAAATTTTCTCTACTGGAATCTTTAGATACGAGAACATTTTTTCTTTGTTTACCTCAAGCAGTATGGTTCCATGTTGTAGCAGGACTCCGTTTTTTCTTGTTTGCGCATTTCCTCCAATTTTTTTTCCATCCGCTGTTATGTCATTTAAGGGAGAAAACTTGGCATCAATTCCAAGTGTATTAAGGCCAGAAGTTATAACTTGGCAAATCGCTTGATACGAATCTATTATTTTTGCAGGATACTGTCTTGAAACAAACGAGTAAGTTAACTCTTTTTCGTGAAAGACAGAGCCACCACCAGTTATTCTTCTTACAACATCGACTTTATCATCTCTGCATTTTTGAGAGTCAATGTCTTCGATGCTTTGAAAATATCCTATAGAAACGCATGGAGGTGACCATCCATAAATCCTGAAGACTGGCACGTCTGTCACATGAGTCATAAGATACTCGTCAACTGCCATATTCATCGGGCCGCTGTTGCTGCCAGTTTCCAAAACCTTGACTTTGTTGAATTTAATGGGAATTTGCCTCCTTGCATTTGATTATTGCATCAGAGAGAGAGTCTATGCTAAAGCCGTAAAGCTCGCACCCTGAGAGGAGTGATTCAAGCTTTGACTTTACCTGATTTTTTTCTAGTTTTGTTCCTACAAGCTCTGATTCGATTAAATCAATTTTCTCTTCAGGATGCAAAAAAAAGTCCCCCGTAATTTTGATTGCCTGTATTGTGTTTGTTATTTTGTCAAAAACCAAATCAACGCAGAGCATCTTTTCGAATTTAAAATACCTCTTGACAGATACAGAATTTGCGCTGTTTTGATTATTTATTGAGGAGACCATCTCAAGTTTGGCTGTCTTGCCGCCTTGACCTCATCAAGCCTGCTAGGTTCTGTGTGTGGAGCTTCCTTTACAATCTCAGGTTTTTCTCTTAGCTCAGCTGCTATTTTTACAAGAACCTCTGCATACTTGTCCAGTGTCTCCTTGCTTTCAGTTTCGGTTGGCTCTATCATGAGTGCCTCCTCAACTATTAAAGGAAAGTATATCGTGGGTGGGTGAAATCCATAATCTAGGATTCTTTTTGCAATATCAACTGTCCCGCCGTTTGGGATGTTTTTTGCAGATACGACAAATTCGTGCGCACATCTTCTGTCGTATGGAACATGATAGTGGTTACGTATTTTTGCAAAAAGATAGTTGGCATTTAGCACGGCACTTTCTGAAACGTTTCTTATCTGATTTCCCCAGATCCTTATGTAGCAGAGTGCACGAACCAAAATTCCAAAATGTCCGTAAAACGAGTGAACCTTGCCTACTGACTTTTCTTTTTTGTAATCAAGATTAAACAAATCATTTTCTTTTGTTATGCGCGGTACTGGCAGATAATCTGACAAAAATGATCTTACTGCAAGTGCACCAGCTCCAGGACCACCACCTCCATGAGGTGTTGCAAAGGTTTTGTGCAAGTTAAGATGCATCATGTCAAAGCCCTGCTCCTTTGGCCTGCTGATTCCAAGAAGTGCATTCATGTTTGCACCATCACAGTACATCAGTGTTCCATTTTTATGTGCCAAGTCCTTTATCTCCAAGAGATTTTCCTCGTAAAGGCCAAGTGTATTTGGGTTTGTTACCATGACAAGGGCAACGTCAGGGCCAATCTGCTTTTTTACTTCATTAAAGTCCATGTTTCCCCTGGCATCTGATCTGACTGTGATAGTATCTAATTTGCACATTGCAACGCTTGCCGGATTTGTTCCATGAGAAGAGTCTGGAATGATGACCTTGGTCCTTTTTTCATTTTTATCCTCAAAGTGTCTTTTTGCTATCATAATCCCCAAAAGCTCGCATTGTGATCCAGCAGCAGGCTGAATTGAGACATCATCCATGCCTGTAATCTCCTTTAATGCCTCTTGTAATTCCCAGACTACTTCTAGCGAGCCTTGAGAATATTTGACAGGAGAGTGTGGGTGAATTGAAGCAAACCCTTTGAGTCTTGCCAGCTCTTCGCTTACCTTTGGATTGTATTTCATGGTACAGGAGCCCAAAGGATACAGGTTGTTGTCGATTCCAAAATTTTTCTTTGATAGCTTGGTATAGTGTCGTACAACGTCTATCTCATTTACGTTTGGAAGCGGAAGATTCTCTCGCTTTAGTTCCTTTGGCAAATCAAGCTGTGCTTGTATCTGTTCTACATGTCCTGTTGGCTGCTGATCATACTCAAAGATGAGTTTCATTTTAGTGCCTCCATATACGAATCAATATCTGCTGTAGAATTTTTTTCTGTGCAGCACACAATCATCCTATTATCATCAACTACTAGTCCCCCAACAATCTTTTGCTCAAGAAGCTGCGAAAAAATCTCGCTTGCTGGTCTTGGAGTTTTTACGCAAAACTCGTTGTAAAAATATTTCTCATTTAAAACTTCAAAGCCATTTTTTTGCAATTTCTCTGCAAGCAGGTGTGCCTTGTAGTAGGAATTTTTTGCCACATCAACTAGTCCTTTTCTTCCTACTGTTGCCAGGTAAATGGTTGCAGCAAGCGCAAGCAGTGCCTGATTCGTTGTTATGTTGCTTGTTGCTCTTTCCCTTCTAATGTATTGCTCTCTGGCTTGAAGAGTCAAGACAAATCCTTTGTTGCCGCTTTTGTCTTCTGTCATGCCAACTATTCTGCCAGGAATTTTTTTTAGCAGAAATTTTTTGACGGCAAGAAATCCAAGGTATGGTCCGCCATAACTTAATGGAATACCAAATGACTGGCCTTCTCCTACAACAATGTCAGAGCCGTATTCTCTAGGCGGTTTTAAGAGTGCCAAAGATGTTGGCTCGTTTATGCATGTGATAAACAGCGCCTTGTTGCTATGCGCTTTTTCAACTAGTGGCCTCAGATCTTTTATGTTTCCATAAAAGTCAGGATTCTGAGAAATTACACAACAAGTGTTTTCATCTATTTTGTTTGTAAATTCTAAATCAGAGCCGTTGCAGTATGTCTTTAGAACCTCATAGTAGTTGGGGTTCAGGCCATCATCAACAAAGACTTGCCTCTTCTTGGTGTATGAAGAAGAAAGCAAAACGGCTTCGGCCAAGGCAGAGGCGCCATCGTATAGCGATGCGTTTGAAACATCCATTCCCGTTAATAGGCAGATAAATGACTGAAACTCGTACATTGCCTGAAGCATTCCCTGACTTGCTTCTGGCTGGTATGGCGTGTATGACGTCATAAACTCACCACGTTTTATCAAATGGTCTACAACTGCAGGAGAATAGTGATCGTAGGCTCCACCGCCAACAAAGTATTTGAAAATCTTGTTTTTCTCAGCCAAACCAGAAAGATAGGAAACAAGCTGCATCTCGTTCATAGGTTCTGGAAGTTTTAGAGGACTAGTAATGCGAGGTTTGAAATCACCAATTAACTCATCAACTGACGATGCTCCGATTTCCTTTAACATTTGAGTGATGTCTTCTTTTGTATGTGGGATGTAGTTCATTAGAGTCTAACCCTTGTTTTCTCCAACAAATTTCTCGTACTGCTCTTGTGTCATTAGATTGTCAAACTGTGCAATATTTGAAACATTAAGCTTGAGTATCCATCCTTCATCATATGGAGACTTGTTTATGAGCTCAGGATGTTCTTCGAGCTTTTCATTGACTTCAATGACAGTTCCATCCATGGGACAGTAAATATCAGATGATGCCTTAACCGAATCAACTATTGCCATTGCATCCTTTTGCTTGAACTTGCTGTTGATTTCGGGAAATTCAATTGAAACGATATCTCCAAGCTGATCCTGCGCAAAGTTTGAAATTCCAACCGTTGCAACATCACCTGAAAGTTCTACCCATTCATGATCCTGCGTAAAACGTCTCTCAGTCATGTCAAGCCTCATTAATATGCCATAAAAAAATGCTATTATTTTTTGTAGAATCTTGTAGATGTTAGTTTGGCATCATAATTTTTTCCGCCAATTAAAATTTGGATAGCTTGCCCAAGCTGCATGTCTGGTGGAACATAACCAAAACCGATCGACTTTACAAGAGTCGGTGAAAAGGTTCCGCTTGTTACTCTTCCTACATTTTTTCCTTCATGAATTATTTGATCGCCTTGCCTTGCAACTCTCTTTGAGCCGACAATTTCAAAACCAGCAAGCTTCTTTTGCGGTTTGTTTTTTTCCAAGGCTTCTTTTCCTATGAATTTTTTTTCAAACTTTACAGTCCACTTTAAAGGAGCCTCAAGCGGAGTGGTAGTCTCATCAATGTCGTTTCCATATAGCATGAATCCAGCCTCAAGCCTTAGAATGTCTCTTGCCCCAAGTCCCGCAGGTTTTATGCCAAACGGCTGACCGTCAGATAGCAGATTTTCCCACAAAATACTATTTGAGGAATCAAAAAAAATCTCAAATCCATCTTCGCCTGTATAACCTGTTCTAGAAATCATGCAATCTTGACCATGTAGTTTTGCCTTCATAAAATGAAACGGTTTTAGCTTGGTTATCTCGCTTGCATGCTTTTCAATGATTGCCTGGGCCTTTGGCCCCTGTAGTGCAAGCAATGCAATATTTTGTGTCTTGTCTTCGATTTTATTTCCATCAAGATGCTTTTGTATCCAGTCAAAATCCTTTTTGATATTTGAGGAATTTACAACAATTAGAAACTCGTCTTGTGATATTTTAGAGACAATCACATCGTCTATGATTCCTCCCTCTTCATTGCACATTGGAGAATAGATCGCCTGATTTTCTGTAATCTTTGAAACGTCGTTTGTTATCAAACTCTGAATACAGTCTTCTGAAGTGTTCCCTGTGATCCTAAACCTTCCCATGTGAGAAATGTCAAACAATCCAGCGTTGTCTCTGACTGCCTTTTGCTCATCTAAAATTCCAGAATACTGAAGCGGCATGCCCCATCCATGAAAATCAACGATCTTTGCACCAAGCTTTACATGGTTTTCAAAAAATGGAGTTCTCATATTGTAAAATGTTAATTTGAACTATATTTCATTTAACACATGCTTGCAAGACCAGAATGGTTAAAAGTCAAAATTCCTTCAGGAGAAAATTTTGTAAATCTCAGAAATACCTTGAGGGATCAAAACCTAAAAACCGTCTGTGAGGAGGCCTCATGCCCAAATAAGGCTGAGTGCTGGTCTTCTGGAAATGCAACAATAATGCTAATGGGTGAAACCTGTACTCGAGGCTGCAAATTCTGTGATGTTACAACAGGAAGACCATCAACTCTGGATCGTTTTGAGCCATCAAGAGTCGCACAAACTCTCAAAAAGTGGAACCTGAAATATGTGGTGATAACTTCTGTCTGTCGGGATGATTTAGATGATGGCGGCGCACAACATTTTGCAGAAACAGTTAGGCTGGTAAAACTTTACTGCCCAAAAACTATGGTTGAAACGCTAATTCCGGATTTTGATGGCAAGAAAGAGTCCATAGGTAAAGTTGTAAAAGAAAAGCCGCTTGTAATTAGCCATAATGTTGAAACTGTACAAAGGCTTACCTCAGAAGTAAGGGACTTTCGCGCAAATTACCAAAAATCCCTTTCTGTCTTAAAGACAATCAAAGAACAAAACCCTGAGATTTTTACAAAATCATCTCTGATGCTTGGCCTTGGAGAAACTGAAGATGAGATCATAAAGACAGCAAAAGACCTAAGAAAAAACGACGTCGATATTATTACGTTGGGCCAGTATCTCCAACCATCACGAAGACACTTGCCTGTAAAGGAGTTCGTATCTCCTGAAAAATTTGAATTTTACAAAAAGGTGTTTCAAAAGATGGGTTTTCTTTATGTAGTAGCAGGACCATTGGTCCGAAGTTCCTACAAGGCACTTGATTTTGTTAATACGCTTAGAAAAATAAAATCCTAGTCGGGCTTGTAGTCTTTGGCCTTGCTTGCAAGTCCTTGAGCTTGTGAATGTGCTTTCTGTAGTATTTGCTCTTTAGTGTCATCTGTAACGTAACCTGACTCGACAGAAACAGAACGTGAGGATCGTGCAGCCTTTGCAAGTATCTGCTTTATGGTATCAGAAGTTGCATATGCAGCCTCTATAGCTAATGAAACTGCCTCTTGGTGGGCTTGACTAAATTCACTTCTATATTTTTCAACATCGATTGTTAAATCATCTTTTGCAAAGTGCTTGCCCTCTTCAAGTGCAGCGTTAAGCGAAATACCTGCCTCGATTGGTTTTATGTCTAGTTTTCCAAGCAGTGTTGCTAACTTTGCTGAAATGACTCCTCCTTTTTTTACAGGTACAGATTCTTTTGTAATCCATACTGTTCCTTGATCTATTTTGG
>Ga0213870_1001277_pt1 | contig 11406 bp, 7 predicted proteins | sample WICALVC2017_Meta_FD_160119 | JGI IMG/M metagenome (GOLD analysis project Ga0213870, IMG submission 160119) | Freshwater microbial communities from subterranean cave lake in Wind Cave National Park, South Dakota, United States - WICALVC2017 | ecosystem: Environmental > Aquatic > Deep subsurface >... | reverse complement strand
AAGAAACAATAGATAGTTTTCAGAAAACCTTGCAACTAAAAAAAGAAGCTCTTGAAAAGGAGCTTTCCAGTTTTGCAACAAAGGACCCAGAACTCAAGGGCGACTGGGACACGAAGTATCCAAGAATCCCGGAAGGCAACCTTGAGGAAGCGGCGAGCGAAGTAGAAGAATACTCCACGTCTCTTCCTATTGAACAGAGTCTGGAGCTCCAGCTCAAAGACGTGAACAGCGCCTTGGAACAAATCCAAAAAGGAACATACGGGGTGTGCGAAAACTGCGGCAAAGAGATTTCTCAGGAACGCCTCTTTGCATTTCCAGAAGCTAAGGCCTGCGGAGAATGCAAACTCTTAACTTAAGGAAACGGGGCAAATCTTTACGCTCGCTAAAGCTCGCTGATTTGCCCGTCAGAGCAAATACTTTTGCTCTGACCTATTTCGCAAACGGGTTTGCTGCGCCACGAACCTCAAAATGCACGTGGCAGCCACTTGCAAACCCTGTCTTACCTGTGTACCCAATAATTTGGCCCTGGAATACCTTTGCTCCTGGGCTCACTAAAATTGCAGAAAGGTGTCCGTAGTAGGTCACCACGCCATTGGCGTGGATAATACGAACATAGTTTCCTCCAATACGGGTGTACCCTGTTTTTTGCACGGTGCCAGCGGCAGCCGCATATACAGACTCGCCGCACGCGCCGTTAGCCATATCAACCGCGTTAAAGGCATGCAACCCCTGGGTAATTCGGTGAGGAGCTGGCAGGGGCCAGATAAAGTAGGAGTTTGCAAGAGGGGTAAGCCTCCCTTGTGGGAGAGTTTTGGGCATGATGCCATTGGGAATGATGAGAAAATCTCCTGCAAAGATTCCGCTCGGAGAGTCAAGGTGGTTAAACTCTACAATAGACTCTGCAGTTGCCTGGTACCACGAAGCGATTTCGCTTATCGTATCGTTAGAACGAACCAAGTGCAAGGTTCCAGAAACCGGGAGAATGAGAAGCTCTTGGCCAAGTTTTAATGTTGAGGTTTCTTTGAGGTCGTTTGCCCAGAGAATGGTGCTGAGAGAGACGCCAAATTTCTTTGCGAGCAATGGGCTCGTGTCTCCTTGCTCAACCTCGTACTGAAATACTTCAGCATGGATATCTGTATCCACTTGGCCTACAATGGCTCCAAGGACCTTGGAGGTAACGCTCACAGGGGGGGTACTTGCGAGAACCCCGGTCTGCCCCACCATCACAAGTTCCGGGGCTTCTGGCCCAAGCCTTGCGCTTGAGCTCACTTGGCCCGCCCGCAACGCTTCGCGTAGCGATGCGGGCGGGCCTCCTGCTAAGAGCGCTGAGGCAGATTGTTGCCTTGCGTCTCTTGCAGAGACCATGCCGAACAAAAAAATAGCTCCAAGAGCTACGAAAAGAAGGGGATGCACCCCTTGTTTGGTACTTGAACCCTCTCTAAGAGAACGTTTCATACCAGTGGCGTCTAGTATACATCAGCCATGAACCCTCGTCAACAGACAATCAAATCATTGCTTGAAATATACGGGGTACGCCCCAAAAAGCGGCTAGGCCAGAACTTTTTGATAGATAAAAGGGTTCTGGAAAGGATCCTTGAGGCAGCCGACCTTTCGCCTCACGACACGGTGGTGGAAATAGGACCAGGCTTGGGCATACTCACAAAAGCCCTTGCAGAGAAAGCAAAAAAGGTTATCGCTATTGAAAAAGACCCCCGCATGGTAGAAATCCTCCGCAAAACCACCGAAGACCTCCCCAATATAGAGATTGTCCAAGGCGACATCCTGGGCATTGTGCTTAACCAGGTTAAGCACAGGCCTACAAGTTACAAGCTAATTTCTAATCTCCCCTACTACATTACCTCTCCTGTCATCAGAAAATTCCTTGAGGCTCGTCCTCAACCAAAACTCATGGTGCTCATGGTGCAAAAAGAGGTTGCGCAGCGGGTCTGCGCAAAGCCCCCGGATATGAGCTTGCTTGCTGTTGCCGTACAGTTCTATGGGAAACCCTCTACTGTTTCATACGTAAAGAAGGACTGTTTTTGGCCTCAGCCTAAGGTAGACAGCGCAATTCTCAAGATCACGCCGATTGCCGCTGATATAAACACTGATGCCCGCAGATTCTTTAAGGTAGTAAAGGCGGGGTTCAAGCAGCCAAGGAAGCAACTCCTCAACAACTTCGTGAAGGGTCTCGGACTCAAAAGAGAAGCCGTCGGAAAATGGCTCAAAAGCAATGCCGTGCTCCCAGATCAAAGAGCAGAGAGCCTTGCGCTCCAGGATTGGATAAACCTTGCGAATGCTTTACAATAAACTCATGCGCTTTTTTGTCCCCGGGCTTCTTGTTGCAACACTCGCGCTCATTGCGGCAGGAACCGTACTTGACTCCCAGCGCCAAAAATCCCTTCCTCTGGCGCAAGAAAACGAAATTCTTGTGAACGAAAATGGCTATGAAAAACAGGGGACTCTCGTTGATGAGCTTTTACAAACCTGCGCGGGTGAAGACACGCCCCCAAATTCTTGGAAGCGCGACTGCTACGCTAGAGAGTTTGAGAGCATTGCTCTTGCGCAAGGGCCAGAGATTGCATTCCAGCTATTAGGAGCAGTCCAAAAACAAGATCGTGCAGCCCTCGGCTGCCATCTTATTGCTCATGGTATTGGGCGAGGAGCCTTTGAACGAAATCCTACTGGTTGGAGAGATCAATTGAATTCCGTAAGTCAAGTGTGTAGCTATGGAGCTGCCCACGGAATCATTGAGAAACACGTGGCGACTCTTCCGAAAGGACAACTGACCAAGCAATTTCTTCCAACCATCTGCGGCTTAAACTCTAGAGGCGACTGCAATCATATTATAGGGCACCTTGCACTTGTAGAAACCGCCGGCAATATAAACGAAGCTCTTGACCTATGCTCACTCCTCAGGCCTGAACGTCAATGGTTTGAATGTATGACCGGCGTCTTTATGGAGAATATTACAGCACTCAATCTTATTGCGCATGGATACCGCAACAAAACACAACAGAGCTCGGCAGAGAAGCTTAGTGAACTTGAAAAACTCTGCCGCCTCTATAGGGACCTGGCGGCAGATGCGTGCTGGAGAGAAACACCCCATGTGGCAGTAGTAAAATTTCTGTATACCCCTGAAAAGATTTTTGATTTCTGCAATACCGCTCCGGCACAAACATCAGCTAAAGAGTGTATCATGCATTCTATTGGCATACTCATTGATGCACGAAAATACAACCCACAGGCAATGCAGTATTGGGAACGCCCAGACACAGGGCAAGAAAACTTGAAAGCGTTATGCCAAACTGCGCCAAAAGATATCCAGGAGTATTGTTTCCACGTATTAAATAAAAATGAATCTCTTGCTATCTAAAAAACCGAGGGGGGTGCTCTTGCTGCTGTTTTTCTTTCTTTTCGTGTTTTCTATGGCAGTGCTAGCCCAGGAGGGAGGAAGCACCTCAGGGGAAGAAAGCACCTCGGGAGCAGAAGGCACCCCTGGAGGAACCGGGGAATCCAACGGAACGCCATCGGGAGAAGAGGAAGCAGAAACTCTGCCTCAAGATTCTGGAGATGACTATGGATCTGAGTATAGTTATGAATACGAATGTGAGCCAAGGTATGTCACGTATAACTGGTGTAGCGCTGCTGCCAACTCCTGCGGAGCGCAAATGCTCACAAGAATCTGTGAGGAAAACTGTGGGGGTGGATGCGGCCTGGACACTGTGACGTCACAGCTCGGTTTAGCTCAGGTTTGTATTGGGCCAACAGAACCGACCGCTGACGCTACGGTAAGTTGGGCCTGCTCTGCGTCACAGTGCTATCCTGCGCCAATAGCAAAAGATGTAAAAGATGACACGCTCTCGCCAAAAAACGTTCTTGACAACAAAAGGGTTAAGCTTCCTGTGAACCTTGGCTGGGAAAACAACGTAAATGAATGGGCGCAGGCAAACTCCAACCCCAAAGGAGAATGCACAGTAGAGGCGTACCGCTACGAGGTGAGCGATACGAACACAGGAAGGCCTGTGGTCTCAGACGTAAAACCGCTTGCTTCCCCATCTTCCAAGCCCGTACTTAATGATGTGGTGGGGCAATGCATGCTCCAGCCTGCAAACAACTACCAATGGAGAGTACGCGCATGTAGGGATTATCCTACAGCACAAGACTGCACCAAATGGAGTAGTCCCATCGCGTTTTTTAACACAAGCCTTGCCCCTGAACTCCTCTCACCGTACGACGAAGATTTTGAAGACAAAGAAAGAGCAGGCGCTGTTACGTCTCCTGAAAAGCCCCTTGTGGTTGAATGGTGCCCAATGCACGAGATAGGGCCAGCAGACGTGAAATCCTACAAGATCCAGGTTACTCTCGTAGAAGACGGAAAAGAACAATGCCATCCTTCAGGAACTACTGGAGGAGACACGTGCCCTTCTTTCCTCATAGCCCCAGTACAAACTACCACAGACACAGGCCGTATAATTGAAAAACTTGAACCAAAATTTCAAGATATAAGAGGGGCATTCACAAAGGGAACACAGTATTTCTGGAGTGTTGCTGCGTGTATTTTTGAAAGCGGGCATGAATGCACTTCTTTCAGCCAAAAATGGAGCTTTGAGCCCGTAGATTTCCCCATAGGAAAAACAGAACTTGCTGATCCCTCTCACGATCCTTTGGGCCTGCAGGCTGTTGGGTTTCCTGTGGCGCTCAAGTGGACCAGGCCTTTTGGGATAAATTCCTTTCAATACGAGATTGTACCTCTCGCCTCTGGGAAGACCCCCAGAAGTCCAGACACTGCAAAATTTTTTCCCCAAAGCAATCTTTACAGCCCTGCTGAGCTTTCCCTTGATGCCTTCTATACATGGCGAGTAAAGGCCTGCATCGATATTGGGTCTAAGGTTTGCGAAGACCAGTGGACAGGGACATGGACTTTCAAAACCACAGGAGCTCCTCCAACAGGGTTGAGCGAACGAAACCAAGATGAAAAAGGAGAAGCAATAATTCCTGCAAGGCTTACTTGGAAAGAAGTTTCTGGCGCTGCGTCATACCGATACGAGGTTGCCAGGAGCTCTTCGTTCGCTGACATTGCTGCAAGAGACAAGGTTGATGCCTCTCCATCAGAAGCTTCTGTTGATTATCCCAAGGTTCATATGAACAAGGACTACTGGTGGCGCGTAAAAACGTGCGCAGACAGAGAGGGAAACTTCTGCGGGCAATGGAGCACTCCAAAACAATTCCATACCTTCACCCTAAAAAATCCTACCGAACTCTTGACGCCGAAAGATGGGGGGGAATTCTGGACGTATCAAGATGCGATTGAATGGGAATCTATCCAAGGAGCTAAAGCATACTATCCTAAACTTGTGTATCGCGCCATAACCGATTCCGACCCTCGCTGCAAAGGCCTTGAAGGAACGGAAATTCTCCTGAGCCTAACTCGGACTGTTATTATCACACCAGACCTGAAGTGTCTGGGCACCTATGACTTGAGAATGGTCTCTTGCTTAGATATAGACTGCCAAGAAAAAAGCGCCGATGCTGTGAGTCAATGGACCTTCAATTACGTTCAGCCTGCTCCTTCTCGGTTCCCTGGTCTTGTGGTATGCGGAGCACTCTCTGACCATCCCGACACCGATTTCATTGAGCGAGATAAATGCGAACTCAAACACTTATTCTTGCTCCTTCATAATCTCATTGCCTTTGCCTTGTGGAAGCTTAGCTTGATTATTGTTGTGCTCATGGCAATAGCTACCGGGGCAATTATGTTTTTCTCTTTTGGCGGCGTTGACGTGCTCACAAAGATAAGGTCTATATGGAAGTCAGTTGGCATAGGCCTCGCCATTCTCCTTTTCTCATGGCTTTTTCTCAATATTCTCCTTGGTTTAGTTGGGTTTAATGTCAATGTCTTTGGCAACTGGTACGACCTTCCGATCCCTTAAGATGCTTGTGCTTGGGGATTTCCTGTGGATAACTTGGCTAAGCCAAGGATTGGGGTTGAGTTTGGCTAAAAAACTTGACAAATAGGCTGGGAACAGGGTAGACTAAAGGCAGTAATCCCGCCGAACTATACTCAACAAGCGGGACCAGGATTCTCCCGCTTGGGAGAAAAGGAGGCCAGGAATGGCAGACATAGCCGTAAGGAAATCGGCATCCCAGTTTCCGAGGATTCTCGTATGGGGAATCCCAATCGTTCTAGGACTGCTTGCCGTGCTCGCTATCATCCTCTTCCTACTAGGAAAGGGAGGCGAGGGGGCGGTAGCGCAAGCGACTGCGCCCACAGCGGCTCAAGCGTCCGCACCTGCGCCTGCAGTGGCAGACAATCCTGTGGCACCGGTCGCAGCGTCTGCGCCAGCCGCACCAGTTGCTGCGCCAGCACCTCAGGTCGCAAGCACAGATCCTGGAGTTCTCAGGTTTGAGAATGGCCTCAAGCTCTATGAGGCTGCGATAGCGGGGAATGTCCCAGTTGGAACTACAGTTCAGGTGACGGGTGTTGTGGATCCTTGGCACCGTGACGCGGAAAACGACAACATTGGTCCGAAGGGACTAGTGCTCTTCTACATCCCAGCTCTAAAGGAGTACTACGGATCAATAACTAACGCGATTGACTTAGGGGGGGTAGGTTTCGTATGCGAACCACCAAAGGACAGCCCTCACAATGTCACGGGCATTAAGTCAGGCAGCAAGGTCACGGCAAGGGGTACCGTGCAATCGGTACGCCCAAGAGGCGCTTACGCGGCTTCCATCGACCTCGCCAACTGTACCGTCTCCAGGTAAGGCAGTCTGCAAGGTTCCTGCAAAGGAATCCTTAGGAGGGGGCTCACCAAGTCCCCTCCTTTATTTTTTGTTTGCAGTTGTTTGTGGTACAATAAAGTTAATGATAAAAAAGAAGATTATTCTCTTTTGTCTTGTTGCTATTATCTTGTTTGGGTTTGCTTCAAGCGTTTTTGCGCTTAACTGGCCAGTGAGTCCTGGGCCAGGGGGGACAAAACTGTGCCCAACAGTACCTGCCGATGGATGTCCAGGTCCAAAGCCAAGTACCCTTACCGAAATGATTGAGTATTTTTACCGATGGGCAATTGTTTTGGGAGGGCTTGCAGCTTTTGTAGTGCTCTTGTACGCGGGTTTTCAGTATCTTACTTCTGCTGGTGATCCTGGCAAAACAAAAGACGCAAGAGACCGCATTACTTCTGCAATAGGCGGTCTTGCGCTGTTGCTTGCATCTTTCATCCTGCTTAACATTGTCAATCCTGAACTTACCGGTCTGAGTGCTCTGTCGCGTGATAAGCTCAAAGGAAGGGGAATATTTGATTTTACAATGGGACGAGAATTTCGTAAGGTTGGGATACCCAGCTGCGAAAAGGTGATTGTGTATAAGGACGAGGATTTTAAGTCTCTGTATAAAGAATTTCGTCCTGGTGAAATAGAGAAATCTATTAGCCCTAAACTAGGAAGCGTGAGTGGTAGGCGTCTAGGTTCTCTTGAAATTATAGGGAACTGTACTGTTCTTCTTTACCCAACCAGTGACGGTACCGGAGACGCAGCTACATTCCCTTTGAGTACACCAAACTTAAGTGTTACAAATCCTGATGGTTTTGGTTCCCTCAGGGTAATAAGCAACATTGACGCAAGCCCAGTAGGCGCCCCTATTCTTACTTTCAACGTAAAGAAAGAAGAACTCGGTGCAATTGGAGCAGAGCAGGTAAACATTCAACCAGGAGAAAAAGTAATACTTTCTTGGGGCATAGGTGGGTCCGGTTTCGAGAGTTGCCAAACACAGAGTGACCCTTCAACAGACCAGTGGGACAACAAAACTGTTGTAGACCCCGCAACGCCAGGGCAGAAAGTAATTTCTGACCTACCCCTCGGAAACCATACTTTCTTTCTTACATGCTCTGGAGCAAAAGACAAAAGGGTATTTAACCCTCAAGTGGTACCAAAAAAAGTTACTGTTTCAGTCACTGGACAACCGCTCACCAAGGAAGACCTCCCGACTGTGGAACTCACAATCAAGGGCGATGCTTTAAACAATAAGAAGGATGTCACAGTCAAGAGTTCTCCTTCAGCAGAAGAAGCTAAGACGAAAGCGCAAGTTTTGGACTTCCCATCTGACTTCACAAAAGAATTTGTTACTTTTACCTGGCAGGCTTCCGCGAATGCCGCAACATGCCAGGGAGCAGACAAGCTTGCAGGTTCCAAGGGTGCCCCTACTGGAACTGCCCGTCTAAGCATTGGCGGCGAGATTCTTCCTGGGCCGCAGACATATACAATCTCCTGCAAAGGAAAGGTGGGCGGCGAAGCGTTTGCTTCTATTAGGATTATCTTTGCTCCTTAACGCGATTATTGTTTGACTCTTATGAACCAGTTTGTACGTTTTGTGGTGCTTTTTGTTGTAGTGAGCGTGGTACTGTTTTTTGGGGCTTGGCTGTTCGTGAAATCTTGGACTGGTTCGCTCAAAAATGTTTCTATTGGGGGGCTGAGAAACTTTGCGCCTGTTCTGCAAACAGACGTGCTGAAAGAAATAGGAATGGGCGAGAAAAAAGAATTTGTGAGCGCGGACGGTAAACTTCGCGTTCCCTATCCTGCAGGCTGGATAGAGTTCCCGCAAGAACAACTCAGCTCCGTATTCCCAACAAAAGAAACAGCAACTCCGCTGTTTCTGCTTCAAAAAATAGGCGCAGGCAGTGTTGCGCAGTTTTTCGGAGCGGAACTTCAAATAACCGTAGAAACGTTCGATGAATTTCTCAAAACATTTTCAAAGGATACAAAAGAGCGTGATTTGACTATGCAGGTAGTCTCTGCGCAACCTGATGAGTTTGGGGGAATCTTTGAGGCAAGATATTCTGTTGGGGGGACAGAAATATTTCACTCAAAAGAACGGGTTATCGTAGAACAAGACAGGGCGTACCTTTTCTCATTCTTCACACAGGCAGCAAACTGGAACGCAATTTCTGGCCAAGCAACTTCTATGCTTTCCTCCTTGCAATATACGAATCAATGATTCCTATGGTATCATTAGTATTATAATGAAACGAAAATCAGCCTTTGCGTTAATAGCGATGATCGTGGGAGGGGGAATCCTGTTCTTCCCCCAAGAAGCCCATGCTGTTTTCCATGGCGTTCTTGTGCAACTCGGGGAGCTGGCATTCGAGGGGCTTGATTTTGTACAGACCGTATTATTTGGTGTGCTCACGCGGATATTTATAGCATTGCTGTTTTCTTCTGCAGCTCTTTTTTCTTCTGCAAGATTGCTTGATTGGGCAGTGGAGATCCCCATAAATCTCCAAAACGATCTGGTCACGGCTGGCTTTAAATTTACCTCGGGGTTGGTAAATCTGATTATTCTGGTGATTTTTGTGCTCATTGCGTTTTCCGCAATCTTAAAGTTTGACGCATTCGGAGCAAAAAAAGCTATCCCGAAACTCATTTTGGTTGCGCTCCTTGTTAATTTCAGCATGCTTATTGTGGGATTTTTTGTAGATATTGCCCAGGTGTTGTTTAACAGCATACAAGCATTGTTTGACAAAGGCATTGCCGACTCTGCTATCGAGACACTGGGGAAGAGCATTAACAGTGTTCTAAGCGAGATTGTAAAATTCTTTGGGCTGTGGTTTGCAGCTATTGCGCTCCCGATTATGCTACCCTTCACCGTTGGGATTCTGGGGTGGCAAATTGTGACGGGCCTCAATGGAGGCGACTTGCTCCAAGCCATATTTTTAGTAGCGATCAATACAATCTTGGCAGCTACATTTTTGCTCTATGGCTTGCTCTTTATTGCCAGGGTTGTTGTAATCTGGCTTTTGGCAATCGCAGCTCCTCTTGCGCTTGCTGCCTGGGCGTTTCCTGTAAAAAACAACTATTTTGGCGACTGGTTTAAGCAGCTTATTTCCTGGTCTTTCTTGGGCATCGTTGCATTTTTCTTGATGGGAATAGGCATGAAACTCTTCTCTGTGATTCTGGGTATTCACAGTCCTTCCCCTGCTCTAGTCAAGCTTGGGGGTGGCAACCTAGAACTCGCCAACGGATTTTACGCCTACATTTTTCTTGCCGTGTACCTTTTTGTTGCGTTCCAGGTGAGCAAAAAATTTGCCCCTGCGGCGGCAACCGCGCTCATAGAACAAGGGAAAGCGCTGGTCATGCCTCAGCTCAAGGCAGTTGGATCTCGCCTCGGCTCTGCTGCATGGAAAAGATTCGGACAAAAATTTGTTGAAGACAAAGGAAAGGGGGTACGAGAGTCTGGTGAAAAATTAACAAATTGGGGGAAAGAAAACAAAGGACTAGCAGGGGCTATGGCGAGAACTGCTGGTTGGGGCGCCAAGAGAATGGGAAGACGAATTGAGGTTGGAGCAGGAAGGTTAAGCCGGGTGGTAGCGAGCCAAAACCAACAAGAAATTACTGCGGCTGAAAACGAGCAGTACATCTATGCGGCGGATGCGAGAGACAAGATTAACGAAGAACTCCAGAAAGGATCTGCTGCAAACTGGAATCGCATTATAGGGCTGACAAAAGCAATGATTCAACATAGTGATGCTGACGATCTCCAAAACTATATTAGAGACGGGTCGTTAGACGGAAAAGCTATTGGAAAAGCGCTTTTATTCGGCAACGAGCGGCTCGGGCCGGCTGGATACCGCACCATGATAAAAGGCCTGGGAGGAATGATTTATACAGAGCCTGAAAAATTAGGCTGGAACGTACACACAAGCGAAGAAGCCCTACAGAAAGACCTGCAGTCAAGCGATCCGAAATTAGACTGGGAGAAGTTGAAAAAGGCAAAGGGCTGGCACACAGATGCCAAGGGAAAATTCGTAGATAGTTATGGGAGCCCAGTATTACGGGGTAAGTCTGCCAAAGAAACTGACTTTTTGGAAAATACCGTGAAACGGGAAATCGTAGAAAAACTTACCCCCGCAGAAATCACGACCATGAGCATCCTTGGCGACTATATCAAGAAGGCCGATGATCCGGACTGGTCAGCGGGGCACGACGCACTGGTGACTCGATTTATAAGGGAGAGGGGGGGTGTTCTTCTTGAAGCTACCGCTCGCAGGGGTGAAACGCGTGCGGCGCGTCAACATACCGGTGATCTTATTAACAAAGAACTCAATACGCATTTTGGTACGGATATGGATCAAAACCAGTCAATACAACAATTTGCTGATGCTAACCCTGAACTTCTTGATAGCTTCGCAAGTGCTATGAAATTCAAAGACAGCCCGGGCGCTGCTACTGCAGGAATTTCAATAGTATATCAAGGGAGGGGGGGGAGAGCTGGCACCCCTGACGCTCAGATACAAAACGCACGCTTAAAACGAGATGCTTACCCAGAAGTAAAGAGGCTTGAGGATTTAAACGAGCAACTTAAAGAAGCGCAAGCTGAGTTCAACGCACTCTATCCTGTGACTGGGACAATAGTAG
>Ga0213870_1001276_pt1 | contig 11428 bp, 13 predicted proteins | sample WICALVC2017_Meta_FD_160119 | JGI IMG/M metagenome (GOLD analysis project Ga0213870, IMG submission 160119) | Freshwater microbial communities from subterranean cave lake in Wind Cave National Park, South Dakota, United States - WICALVC2017 | ecosystem: Environmental > Aquatic > Deep subsurface >... | reverse complement strand
AACTAGCCCAAAGATTCAGAACATTGCCTAGAACAGTTACAGAAGCTCTAGACATAACCGACAAAATTCAAAATCTCTTTACCAGAGCCAGAATGATAACAAACGCCATCGACCTGACAGAAACTATATCTAGATTAGCCTCCTTCACAAGGAGCTTGACAAACGCAATCGACTTGACAGAATCACTACAATCTATCATCACTAGGGTTCGACTAGTAACTAACGCCATTGACCTGACAGAAGCTATAACTAGACTATTCTCCTTCACCAGATCTTCAACAAATGCCATAGATTTAACAGAAGCAATCCAGTCAGCAATCACTCGATTACGACAACTAACCCAAGCATTGGATATAACAGAATCTATCCAGTCTCTATTAACCAGAGTCAGATTAGTAACTAATTCAATTGACCTAACCGAACTAACAACACGATTAGTATCATTCACTCGCTCTCTGACCAACGCAATAGATCTCACAGAGACTATCCAATCTCTCCTAACAAGAGTAAGACAAGTAACCCAAGCATTGGATATAACAGACAATATACGAACTATACTAACCAGAGTCAGACTGATAACCAATGCTATCGACATGACTGAGACAATGACAAGATTGTTATCTTTTACTCGTTCATTTACAAATGCCATAGATTTAACTGAACTAGCAGAGAGGTTCAGAACATTACCACGTCAAGTCACTGACGCCTTAGACCTCACTGACAACATACAAATTATCTTAACCAGAGTCAGACTGATAACTAACGCTATTGATCTAACAGAAGCTATAACTCGCCTAGCATCTTTCACAAGAAGCTTAACAAATGCCATTGATTTGACTGAATCTATACAGTCTATTATCACTAGGGTCCGATTACTCACCAACGCTATTGATCTAACAGAAGCTATAACTCGCCTAGCATCTTTCACAAGAAGCTTAACAAATGGATTAGATCTAACAGAAGCTATAACTCGCCTAGCATCTTTCACAAGAAGCTTAACAAATGCCATTGATTTGACTGAATCTATACAGTCTATTATCACTAGTGTTCGACTAGTGACAAACGCAATCGATCTGACAGAACTAGCCCAAAGATTCAGAACATTGCCTAGAACAGTTACAGAAGCTCTAGACATAACCGACAAAATTCAAAATCTCTTTACCAGAGCCAGAATGATAAGTAACGCCATCGACCTGACAGAAGTTTTTACAAGATTAGTATCCTTCACAAGAAGTTTGACTAATACAATTGACCTCACGGAAAGTATTACTAGAGTAATAACATTCACAAGAAGGCTGACGAATGCTATTGACCTCACAGAACTAGCTCAGAGATTCAGAATACTTCCTCGTCAAGTCTCTGAAGCATTGGACATTACAGAATTAATAACAAAACTTACTTCTTTCTTTAGATCTGCAACAAATCAATTTTCACTCTCACCACTAACAGCAAGAATAGTTCAGTTCAACAGATTAGCTACACAAGCATTAGACTTGACAGATGCTGCGATAAAAATAGGGTTTGCAGTAAATCAGAGAATAACAACATTAGCTATAGCTGTAAAAGATGCTTCCCAAAGGTCGATAGGATTTACCATACGCATCACACAAACACTTAACCTTAACATAATTCCATCAAAAATAACAAGCTTCCTAAGAACAGTTACATCACCATTTAATTTTGTAATAAAATTCTTTATACCATGTCCTCCTATCTGTCCACCTGTAGAAGCACCACCATCTCCACCAGCAGCAGGAGGAGGTGCAGTATATCCAGGCCCTATAGCTCCACCAGTAGTAAAACCATCACCAAAAGGAATCGACTTTGTCAAGTTCCCGATACTGAGAGAAATTGCACCAGGTCAAAGTGTTGTCGAAGGAATAATAATTAAAAACATACTCGCTGAAGAAATTACAAATCTTAAAGTCGAAGTCAACGGAATTCCAAAAGACTGGGTATTTGTTACTCCAGATAGCATAAATATAGGAATAAAACAAACAGGAGGATTTACTATAAGCATAGCCGTTCCTTCTGACGCAATTCTAGGCGACTACAGAGTTTTATTAAAGGTAAAGAATTCAGTCGCTGAAGCACAAACATTCTTCATACTTAGAATCAAAAGCCATGCTCCACTAGAAAACAGACCTATAATCGTGAGAGATGTAACATTAGACTACACAGTTAACAAAACTTATGTAAAAATAACAGTCTCCAACCCAACAGATGTAAACAGAACTTTTGTTCAGGTGACAGAAGAAATTCCAAAAGTGTTAGCTATATCGGTAGATCAAATAGAGTTCATACCTTATCCAGATGAAATAATAAGGGCAGATCCTATTGTGCAATGGGATATCCGAAATCTATTTACAGGTGACTATAGAGAATTATCCTACTCTGTGAAAAATATACTAGAAGAATTCACACCATATATCTACTTCCCAATAAGAGAGCTTGGCATAATAGAAACAAGAATACCAACAGGTTTCAAGTTTGTTGAGCTAGAGATACCAGCATTATCAGCTGGGAGAACTGATATAGGTAAGCTAGTTGTAGAGAGCACGAATAACGAAACCAAGAGAATGCAATTCTCACTCCAACTACCAAACGGTTGGAAGATGATACCTACAAAGATAGAAGCAGACATCGGACCAAGAGAAACGAAAGAATTCAAGTTCTCGATAGCAGTACCTGAAGGAACATTAAGAGGATCTTACATTGCGAATGCTGTATTCGTTTGGGGAGAAGATACACATATAAGAGAAGTGGTTCTAAAGGTAAGAGGTGTTCCGATATATGTGACGATATTGATTTATGTCGTAACAATAGGTGCAGCTGTTATAGTTTACTTAATTTACAAATCTCGAAAGGAAAGAGAACGTCCGATTGTAACTACACTCAAAGATATTGTAACTAGAATAAGACAAAAGGAATAGTTATGGAAAAACAAAATATAATTATGAATATCAGAATCGGAACGATGATTTTATCATTTATTTTACTTTCATCTACAGCATTAGCACAAGAGAGCGGTAAAATTTATCAATTAAGCTACTCACCAGCAGAACCTGTAGTTTTTGATGTTACTACGATTTCAATAGGCATAGAAAATACTGGTAGTAAAATTCAGAATTATCTGATGTATCTTCAAATGATCAAAGACGGTAAGATAGTACATGAACAAGAATTCACATTCACCCTTGAAAAGACAAAAGGAATATTTTTCACCCCACAGTACACCCCTCAAGACATAGGTGGGCATGAAGTTATAGTTAGGCTTTATGATAAGTTCAAACTTGACCTATTTGACACACAAATAATTAAATTCAACGTAATCAGCCATTTAGGACCATTCGATATAAGCATAAATCCTCTAACTACAAGAATCAGGCCAGGCATATTACTACCAGCAACTCTTCTTTTGGAAAACAAGGGGGCGAAAGGTATAGATGTAGAAGTTAGAGTGTCAGTAAACTGTCCAGATAAAGAGTTGACCCAAACCTTGACGGTTTTTGTGCCAGCGAATAACCAAACCGAAAGATTGGTGAGCATGCAGATCTGCGAACAGGAAGGGCTATTCGACATTCTAGCCAGCATTATAATTTTCAACAAAACATGGGTATCATCATCAAGCCAGTTTTTTGTAAACGTTTCTTACATACAGTTGCAGTTTGATGCACCAGAAAAGATAACACTGAAGCCAGGTGAAAGTTACTCGTTTCCTATTGAAGTAACCAACTTAGGCAACCAAAAGATATCCGACCTACAATTCATCATCCAAAGAATCCCACTCGAATGGCAAAAGACTTCACCATCTTCTATAATTGAAGTGGAACCGCATGAAAAAGTAGTTTTTATCGTCAACATAACTGTCCCACCAGATGCAGAAACAAAATCTTATGAAGTTAGAATGACAGCAGTTGCAGAAGAAGTTCTTCAAAGAAAGATTTCTACGTTAGAAATAGCATCATTAGCAGCCTTACCTGTTGTGCCATCAGCTGGAATACCAATAGTTACATACATCTTGATTTCTATTTCATCAGTAATCAGCTTGGCGATAGGTGGTGGGATATTAAGGAAATATCTTAAAAGATTACAGCGGGTACCAATTCAAAAGAAACGATTGGAGATACTGAATAAAATTAAGGAAAAGATTAAACGTAGTTAGTTTTATATGCTTGTTAAACAAGTTATACAATATGAAAAAATCATTTATTGCTGTTAGAGGAGTCGATGAAGAAACGTTTAGAAAATTTAGAGCTATGACTATAGAGGAAAGAATGAAATTAGGGGATGCTTTAACCATAAGTATGAAAAGATGGGTAAGAGAACGCGAACAAAAACCAAAACCTGATCCTAGAAATTTATTAAAAATAAGTAACATAATAAAACCCAAGAAAAAGGTTAAATGGAGTGAAGAAATAGACGAATTTTTATACGGGTTGGAAAAATGATTTTTCTTGATTCCAGTTTTTTAGTATCAGTAGAAGTTGAAACCGATCAAAATCATGAAAAAGCGATTAAGATAAGGGATGAAATTATAGAAGGTAAATTTGATAAAACCGTAATTTCAGACTACATATTTGACGAAACAATCACCGTTACTTTTGGAAAAACAAAAGATTTGAATAAAGCCGTATTAGTTGGATCAAACTTAAAAAAGTCTGCTGAAATGATTAAAATAGATGAGAAATCTTTTGAAGAAGCATGGGAGATTTTTAAAAATCAAAAAGATACGACTTTCAGCTTTACCGATTGCACTACTGTAACTTTAATTAAGAAGGAAAATATAGCAAATATTGCAACTTTCGACAAGGATTTCAAGAAAATAAAAGGAATAAATGTTATTAGTTAACACCTTCTCCAGTAGATAACTACTTTTATTAGAAAACCCAAATTCTATTAGTGAAAAATTGTCTAGAGTTATTGGTGTATTTTCAGGCAAAGGTGGCGTGGGGAAGACTACACTTGTTGCGAACTTGGGTGCAGCTTTGTCCAATGGGTTCCACAAGAATGTTGTAATTTTCGACAACAATATACACAGCTCTCACTTGGGATTGCACTTTGGTTTGTACGAAGATTTCCCGGTAACCTTAAGAGATGTATTGAAAAAACGTATCCCGATATTGCAAGCTATTTTCATCCATCCGACGACAGGTATCAGGATAATCCCAGCGCCGTTGGACGGTACAGATTTGGATATAACAAAAGAAAAATGCTGTGCTCTGGTCGACCAGGTAAAGAGAAATTATGATATGGTAATTCTCGATTGCGCACCGGGATTGGGCAAAGAAGTTCTTGTGCCTATGCAATCAGTAGACGAGGCAATTGTAATAAGTACAGCTGATATAGCGGCGGTAACAGATGCTATGAAAACTATCGAACTTTTGAAAAAATTCAAGAAGAATGTGCTTGGAATGGTGATAAACAGATATAGAAATGAGAAATACGAGTTAACACCGCAAGAGATATCCTCGACAACAAATTACAATGTCATCGGTGTGATACCAGAAGATTCGAAAGTTCCTGATAGCATATCAAAAGGAATGCCAGCTGTAATTTCTTACCCTCACTCAAAGGCGAGCATATCATTCAGGAGATTAGCTGCATTTTTGATAGGTGAACCATACAAAGAAGTAGGCTTGTTTGAAAGGCTGAAAGGGTTATTCAATTTCAAACTTCCTACAATTTCTAGAAGAGAAGTTGAACCAGTTGTTCAGCAACAGCAAGTAATGAGAAAAGAAGTTTCTGATGTGGTACAACTCAAAGAAGTGTTGACTGAAGATATAAAAGAAGAGTTGAAACGCGAAATAATGAAGAGGGTTAGGGAAAAATTGAAGGAGAGAATGCATGAAGGCTAAGAGTTTAGATGTGCCAGATGAGCTAGTTGACGAAATAGTGGAAGAGGTGCTATCAGAAACTATGGGAAAAACGCAGTTAGAAATACCGACAAAAAAACCAAAACTCAAAGAACCAGAAGAAACACTCTTGGATAGCAATGTTTCAGATCTTGTAAAATTGAAATCGCGTATACAGTATCTGGAAAACAGAATCGAGAAGCATGTTCATGATTATAAAACAACTGCAATCGAGGTCGAGCGTCAGATTTCAGACAAATTCTCAGAATTTGAACAGGAAAATGAAAAGAGATTAATATATTTACAAGGGCAATTGGAAGCTTTACGAACTGCAATGATTAAGTTTAGCAACGAATTCAAACAATCCAAAGAAAGCATATCTCTTCAGAAATAAAAAATTAAAAATGAAGATATGGAGTTTCATAAAAAAACTGAATAAATTCGAAAAATTGTATATAATTCTGTTTACCTCTTCAATACTAGTCGGTATTACCTATGGTTTAATCAATCAAGATTATTTCAAATGCTGTGAAGATGCTATAGGTGTTCCTGAGGAAGGTACTAGTCCAATTAAAATTTTTACCAGCAATTATCTTCTTTCTTTGACAGAATTAATTACAGCAGGTATTTCTAGCCTATATTATAACTTTCACACTTTTTCTGTAACTGCAAGTTATCTTGAATCAGAGAATGCCTTGTATATGATAGTCATAATATTATTAATCGGAGGCTTCGAACTTGTTGGGAGTTTACTTATGGCTTTAACAGGATTCAGCTTTGTAGAGCAAAATATATTAAAAATAAGATCAAACCTTAATTATAGGATATTATTCTTATACGGCACAACATTGATTTTTGTAGGAGCTATTATAGAGTATCTATTGTTACGACCGCTTTTTTGAAGTTTAAATAATATAAAAGAAAATTTACTAACATGAAAGTATTTATCTTGTTTTCTCTAATTTCAATTATTCTTCTATCAGGATGCACAGCACAAGTTGTTGAAACCGGAAAGGTACAAGAACAACCACCAGTTGAAACTAAAGAAACAACACTACCCAGACCTCAACTGACATCCGTAGAAGTAGCAACTCAGGAATCCGAAATAACAACCATCACGACTGTAGATACAACCAAAGCTCCCGAAGAGCCTACACCACCACAGGAACAGCCTATACCACCACGGGAACCAAAGGTATTCCAAATTAATGTTGTTCAAGGAGTAGGTATAAGGGAAGGAGCAGGTTAATTTTAATCTTCACTCACACGTGGAGCAAGAATGAATGATAAACTGAGCTTATCCCCAGCTTTAAATTCTAATTTCATCGGATAATCTTGACCTAACCTAACAATCGCACTATCAGCAATCTTTGCAGCCTTCACTATCTTCTTCAGATAATCTATAGGATATCTTGACCTCACTTCACTAGTAGTTTCCAAACTCAACAAACTTTCATTACCTCGTTCAAGCTCTAACTCAGCTCTACTGACATCTCCTTCAGCTCGCATGATAAACTTGTCATTCGAAGTTTCAAACAAAACAGCATCAGAAATTATATCCGCATCTTCTATACCAGATTCTAGTATATGTGGCTTTACCTCAGCCCTTGCAGGGAATTCCAACTGACTTATCGGCGGTATTTCTTCCTGGCTTATATCCAGCAAAGGAACGACAAACCTTCTTTTAGATTTTCCTTCTAATTTGATTTCGAGTTTAGAATCCTGTAAATTCAACGTTAGCTTATCATCAGTACCAATCCTCTTCAATACAGACAATAAATTAGTAATGTTCAATCCTATCTTCTGGTCGCTATCGATTTTATATTCATCAAAAGCGCTAGAAGCCATCTTAAAATCGACAACAGAAACCATCGCCCTGTCAGCAGCAATAAATGATATACCATCTTTGGTCAAATTGAATACACCTTCATCAATCAGTTCGCCTATAGTAGAAACAGCATTTACAAACAATTTCGTGTCAGATAACTTAGCTGTAAACATTCATACACCTGATGAATTATATAGTTCCTTAACCTTTTTAAATAGATTTGAATCAAGTCCTTCTACATCTTGCACAATATCAGCTTTTAGCTTCTCTTCAACAACAGAACAAAATACTCGGACTAGTTTATTCCTCCCCACAGGTATATCTGAGATTACTTCTATTTTTCCTGTGCCGTCATCAAGAACAAACGAATTCTCACCAGCATTAACAACATTTCCTGTTATAGAAACTCTAGAATCTTTTGGACTAACTTCAGATATTTGTTTTGGAATATAGTGGAATGATGGCATCAATCTTAGTTCTAACTAAAAACTTAAATATTCAACCGTAAGAGCGCCAGGAATAACCACAGCGACAGCATCTGTAAAACATCGTTGGTGGCTCGTCCGCCGATCTCGTTTGTTGCATCCACCAATAAGCTTCCATATGTTCGCACTTAGGACAGATTATTCTTGTTTTTGGCAATTCGGAGAACTGATCCTTCTCAGTCATCACAATAACCTTTTTCTTACCTTCTGTGACTGAAGAGCCTATCCTTAGTTTTTCACCCTTTGTTTTATATACACGCTTGCACTTTCGGCAGACAATATAAACGTTCTTTCTTTTCTTTTCCACTACAAGCAAGTTCCCGCATTTTTCACAGAATCTCATCTACACACCAAACACGCGGTTAATTAGCACCTTAAAATAACCGATTTTAGGTATTATAAAGATTACCTTTCCCTTCATCTGCTCGGCTTTAACGTTGAATTCATAATTTAACTGTCCAGAATTGTTATCACCTTTTGTTTGATAAGTGCCATCATCGTTGATTTTTATTATCCTGTGAATTATCGGTGCGTTAATTCCTTCAACTGAATAAACGATAACATCTCCAATCTGGTATTTTTCTTGGCCTTGAACAACAGGCATATCCCCAATGTTAAAACCGTTAGATGTAGGCCATGAATCAATGTAAGCTTTATTGTATCCTAAGTCTTTTTCCAACCAACCATAATGATCATTTTCAACAGATTCGTCATGTACCATAGAGCCGCTAACAACTGCGACCACTGGCGTGTTGCTCGACAGAACAGTAGAAAGAATCACATAATAGAAAATTACAGCCGATAAGAAACCTAACAATATGTTTCCCCACCAAGTATCAGTTAAAATTTTCGGTAATATTTTCATGCCCTTCCACTACTTTCTCCTTTTACAATTGCACCTGCAATCAGATGCGCCACACGCAATGATTCAGGTATATCACTATGTGTCGAACTCAATTGGATTATTTCCTCCGCTTCTTCGTCTTCCATTCCAACCGCCTGATAATGCACCTTTTTACCGTTCTTCAGATTACAAACTTTTATTTTCCCAGCATTTAAAATCATACTCCATCGTTTTTTAGAATCTTTGAAATTATTTTTCAGTGCTTTCTTTACAGAATCTAAATCTGGATGCTTCCTATTAATCACAATAATAGGCAAATCAGTTTTTTTGTACAATTTTTTTATATCAATGATATTAAATCCACCGAATGCAATTCCGTCAAACATCAGAACTTTCAACTGTGGTTTGTGACGAGATTTATTGAGCAATTTAATTAAATTTTCAGTTGCATCCAACCCGTCAACAGCAACTTCTGTCTTCAGTACAACATCGAGAAAACTTCCACCACGATAAATAACACCGATGACAGCAACTTTTTTATCAGTTCTTTTAAAAGGAGAATCGTCGAATCCGAGAATTCTTATCTCAGGTTTGAACATGGTATAACTATCTAAATGATACAAAATAGTATTTAAAGATAACGCCCAAATTATAGAGTTATGGTAAAGAAACTTTTCCCAGAAGCGATGGCAAGGCTGTTTACTAGAGTTTATGTCTGTAGGGAATGCTCGAGCAAGATAAGAGCAGATTCAGCGAAAGTAAGAGCGGGAAAGGTTAAATGTAGGAAGTGTCGTTCTTCAGCATTAAGACCAAAAAGAAAACCACTGGTGTGATAGATGGATAGTAAACTCATTAAGAAATGGATTAGTTCTGGGCTGAAACCAAGTAACTTTGAATTCTTCACGAATCGACCGGGTTTAGTTGTAGGAAAACTACCAAACCAAGATGCAGAAGTTGAATACACCTGTCCAAATTGTCAATTTTGCGAGATCAAAACTATCCTAATGGAGAAAGGTGCTACAAAAAGCGGGAAAAAAAGTAAAAAATTTAATCGACCTGAGTTTCCCTGTTCAAAATGTAACAAAATTATTGAAGTGGGTAAGTTAAAACAGAAGTAGATTATTTTATCTCGTAGAACGTTGAATTTGTAGAGCTGTATTTTGTATCTCCCCTGTTCTTTGCAGTTATCGAGAAGGTATAATTGCCTTGGTTCATCGCAGTTACATTCTTAGGCGATATAAAGAAGTCTGTAGTTGTGAATGAATTACCAGATTCTATTGTGATTAATCGGCTTTGAAAGTTACAAGCAAACCCAGATGGACAAGATTCACTAAGCTCAAAAGATTCCAGTCCGCATTTATAGTCCCTATTCGTGACGTTAACCAAATAAATCATGCTAATGTTGCTTTGTGGTGTTTTGTTGGCAATTGTTATACCAGGATTGCTTCTTGCACAATCAACATCGGATCTAATTAGAAACACAGCCTTTAAAGAACGATTCCTATCCATTTTAACTATCTGCGAGCTACCAGAGATTGTAGCATCATCAAAAAACCAGTATCCAAAAGTATGGTTTACATCAGAGGTTGCATTGATTTCAACTTCAGTACCTTCTTCAAACTCGGTTGCATCCGGATTAACTGTTACCTTACCACCTCCTACAATATCTATTGATAGTGTGTACAATTTCACAGATGGTATTGGTCGAGCGACTTCTGTAGGTTTAGGTGGGAATATCTCTGATACAGGTGTGGTAACTTCTTTTATTGATACGACTTCTAAAGAGCGGTTAACATTACCCAAAGCTACGGTGATATTCTTCTTTCCTTCGAATGGAGGCAATTCTGATAGCATTATAGTATAAGTAGAAACAGGTGGTATATCATTCTTGTTTGTTACCTGCGTTAAAGTATCGCCAAAGTGGACTTTCAAACTACCAGCTGAGATGTTACCAATGCCGGCATTTTGAATCAAAATGTTTGAGCCTTCTTGCTTTAAAGAGAAATCAATAAAACTAGGCCTTCCAATCTTTGTAGGTTCTTCTTTAGTTAGTGTTAGAGTTACGTAGGATGCAATAACACTAATTCCCAATAACAGAATGACTATGACAATTATACCTGAAACCAAGTAACCACTATTAATTTAAGTAATTTTAGATTATTAGATAAATATGCTCGGGTGGCAGAACGGTTATGCAGCCGCCTGCAGAGCGGCGTAAGTGAGTTCGACTCTCACCCCGAGCTCAACTTATAATTTCTTATAGTGTTAATTACACATATGGCGTTTAGACTTTTCAGTACAATGACAAAAAAGAAAGAAATATTCAAGCCTCTTAAAAATAAAGAAGTAAAGCTATTCGTGTGTGGGGTCACCGTTTATAATTACAGTCATCTTGGTCATGCTAGAACATATGCAT
>Ga0213870_1001275_pt1 | contig 11433 bp, 15 predicted proteins | sample WICALVC2017_Meta_FD_160119 | JGI IMG/M metagenome (GOLD analysis project Ga0213870, IMG submission 160119) | Freshwater microbial communities from subterranean cave lake in Wind Cave National Park, South Dakota, United States - WICALVC2017 | ecosystem: Environmental > Aquatic > Deep subsurface >... | reverse complement strand
ATAACCGATGTAAGACGCGATACAAAAACAATTCTAAATGAAGTGAAGAAGAAGAAAAAGATAGTTTTAGTTACTAAAAATAACGATGGACTGTCAGTAATTATTTCTCCCGATTATTTTCAATCGATCATTGATGAAAACGAGTCTCTTTGGGAAGAGCTAGAGATGATTCGCTCAAAAGAATTAACAAAGAAAGAAAAATCTTATCCTTTAAAAACAGTATTGAGTGGAAAAATTTAACATCTTCATCAAAAAATCTGCCCTAAAACAATTAAGGTCTTTACCTTTCTCGTTTCAAACTAAAATCTTACAACAGATTAAAATGAGACTGGCTCCTAACCCATTTTTTGCAGATGGAATTCACGTTAGAAAACTAACAGAAGGCTTTAGACTTCGCGTAGGAGATTATCGAATCTTCTATTACATTCATGGAAAAGAAGTTGTAATAACATCTATGGTTCGCCGCACCTCAACTACCTATCGATAAAACGTTTAATTCTTTCGCCACCTTTTCAAAAGCCTTAATTCCAAAATCTAAATCATCTTTTGAGTGAGAAGCGGATGGAATTACGCGAATGCGAGCCTTGCCTTTTGCTACCATTGGGAATTTAATGGGCGTTGCAAAAACTCTTTCTTCAAAAAGCTTTGCAGAAAAAGAAACTGCCAAATTTTCATCTCCAAGCATTACAGGCGTTATCGGAGTAACACTTTCCCCAATATCAAATCCCAATTTTTTAAAAGCTGTTTTTATATATTTTGTATTATCCCAAAGTTTTTTTACCAACTCGTCCGATGATTCCAAAATTTTTACCCCTTCAAGAAGTGCCGCTGTATCTGGGATAGTAAGAGCGCTTGAGAATAAAAATTGTCGTGCTTTTTGTTTGTAAAAATCAATCAACGCCTTTTTCCCTATTATAAAACCTCCTATTACGCTAAATGCTTTAGATAAAGTCCCAACTTCTATATCTATTTGTCCATGAAGACCAAAATGATCAACCACTCCTCGTCCTCCCTTTCCCATAACTCCTTCTCCATGAGCATCATCAACCATGGTTAACGCGCAATATTTTTTCGCAAGTTTAACAATGTCAGGAAGCGGCGCTAAATCTCCATCCATAGAAAATACTCCATCTGTTACTATTAAAATTAAAGGAAACTCTTCATTGGATTTTGGTCTTTTAGCAATTATTGATGCCTGTTTTAATTGTTCTTCCAAACTCTTCGCGTCTCTATGTTTGTATATAAATTTGTTTTTAACTTGAGAAAGTCTAACCGCATCTATTATTGATGCATGATTTAATTCGTCCGATATAACAATATCTTCTTTGTCAATAATTGTCTGAATCGCGGCCATATTTGCTAAATATCCACCCGATAAAACAATTGCTCCTTCTGCATTCTTAAAACGAGCCAATGCATTTTCTAGCTCTACATGAAGAATATGAGTCCCGGCAAGAGTTCTATATCCTGTGCCAATTCCATATTTTTCTACTGCCTTTTTAACTGCAAGCTTTAATCTGTTATCAACTGCCAATCCCAAATAGTGGCTGGAGCAAAAATTAAGCTGCTTTTTTCCTTTGATCGTAAGATAGGCTCCCTGCCCAGACTCAATTACCATTGGGGCTTTCCCAAGCCTTACTGTATCTTCAACTTGTTTATAGAAACTATCAATACTATTGTTCATAAAGACCAATTTGAAATTTTCAATTTTTAATTTTCAATCAATTTTTAATGTTTTAAAATTTAAATTTTCATCCGCCAACTGGCGGGTCATTTCAAATTTTGAATTTTAAATTGAAAATTGCTTACGGTGTTAATACTATTTTTCCGCATTCTCCACTCTTCATAATCTCCATTGCCTCTTCAAATTCCGAAAGCCTGAATCTGTGAGTTATAATTTTTCTAAGATCTACTTTTCCCGAAACCAAAAGTTTGGTTGTATCCTCCCACGTATCCCAAATCATTCTACCAAAAACAGATTCTATGGATAATTCCTTGTTAATCATATATTTTCCCCAATCAATACTGATATTTTCCTTTGGAATTCCAAAAGCAATAATTTTCGAAGCTTTCCTTGCCGCATCCAGTCCGATTTGAATGCCCAAACGATTCCCGCTCATCTCCAAAACTGCTTCAAATGTTCCGTACTCTTTTGGATCAAGCTCATTTGTCACAAGATCAAATCCAATTTTTTTTGCAAGTTTTCTCCGATACTCTCGCCTGTTAACTCCAACTACCTCCTTTGCGCCGTATGCTTTTGCTACCATCCCAGCGCAAAGTCCTGTCGGTCCAAGCCCCATAACCAAAACCTTTTTTCCTTTTACATTTGCTTTTGTTACTACATTGACAGCATTTCCCAACGGCTCTTGAACGCTCATTGCCTCAACTGGAATTTTTGTGTTATTTTTCCATGTAGTTCGCAAAGGTATAGTCGCATATTCTGCGAATGCGCCATCTCGACCAATTCCAAACAGTTTCATATTTTCGCAGATATGATAATTCTTAATGTCGCATTGATAACAATTAAGACAAAAAATGTGTGTTTCGGAAGAAACTAAATCTCCAACTTTTATGTTAGTTTTAGAGCCTGAGTTAACTTTAACAACTTCGCCAACCATCTCGTGTCCAATAATCTGTGGAGGCTTTATATGCCCTGCCGCCCAAGAAGTCCAATCATAGATACTAATATCAGTACCACAGATAGACGTATGAACTACCTTTACCAAAACTTCGTCTTTCTTGGGCTTTGGAATGGGAACTTTTTTAATCGAAACCCCTGGGGCAGGTTTTTCTTTAACAACCGCAAGCATTGTTTTGCTTTTCATAAAAAATGCAGTTTTTATTATAATAGAAATGCGCTCAATGTCAATTAAATGCAAATTTTGATAAAATTAATAAATTGTGTTAAAATTTTAACATGATTACTGTGGCTGAGGTTACAAAAAGGATTATAGAACGCTCAAGGTATTTACAGGAGGCTATAGAAAAAGGAATTATTAATATCTCCTCTCTTGCCCGCTATATAAAGCCAGAGCTTGAAGAAATGCTTATTAAGAAAACTAGTGATTCGGCAATTATTATGGCTATAAGAAGAATTGAAAAAAACCTTAAACCTCGCTTTAAATATAAAAATATCTTCAAAACTCCACCTGACATGATAACAAGATCAAATTTGGTAGAAATAAATATTGCCAATTCTAAAAATTTGATCGATAAATATCCGTACATCCTAAAAATATATAGGTCTCATGCAGAATCTTTTTTCACAATAACCGGAGGTGTTTTTGAAACAACTATTATTACAAGTTTAGATCTTTACAAGGGTATCAAAAAGTTGATCAAAGATGAAACCATTGTATCTGAGTTTTATGATTTATGCTCTATTACCGTACGTCTTCCAAGGGAAGCCATACTCACTCCAGGTGTTTTCTATTTTTTCTTGAAATCTCTAGCTTGGGAAGGTATCAATATAATAGAGGTTGTGTCCGCTTATCGTGAGCTAACTTTTATATTAGAACGTAAAGACACAAATAAGGCTTTTTCTATCCTGCAATCATTATTTCCTCAAAATATCTAATTGACAATTACCATCCCCCTCCTACTATACTAACTCTATATGAAACAAAAAAATAATTCATCAAACCTTGTAACAAAAGGTTTCTTTAAGAAAGAACTGAAGAAAGAATTAAAAAGAGAGCTAAATCCATTTCGTAGAGAAGTAAAAACCGAGATAGCAGCTCTTAAAATTAGAATAGATGTAAAGATGGATAGGTTTAAAAGAGAAATCGATGATAAAGCAAAAGAATATAGAGATGATGTTCTCGCAAAAATTGATGGAGTGATGGAAGAACTACAAGCAACATAAAACTATAAGCCTATTGAGAAAGTACCATAATTATATGGTTAACATTGTTGATTTTATTAAGTGGCTTAAAAAATACAAAGGACCAATCGGAAAGGCTTTTTGACATGAAGTTTTCTACCAAATTAGTGAATGGAGATAATAGTGTAGGCAATTTTTCCAGCAGGAGCCTCAACTTCTATTTTTTCTCCAACCTTTCTTCCTAAAAGCGCCTTTCCAAGAGGAGACTCGTGAGAAATTTTCTTATCTTTTGGATCTGTCTCCCATTCGCCCACAACCGTGAAGGTCTCTTTTTTGCCTTTTGTGTGAAGAGTGACCCTTGAGCCTAATCTTACTGCATGACTTGATGTTTTACTATTTTCCCTTATAACAACTGCTTCTTTTAATAGTTCTTCAAGCTCATCGATTCTGCCGTCTATAAAAGACAGCTCTTCCCGTGCTGCCACATATTCAGCATTCTCTGCTAAATCTCCCATATTTCTTGCCTGCGTAACCCGAGCAAGAATATCTGGCCGCTTTATGTTGGTAAGCTCATCGTATTCTTTTTTTAGCTCTGTTAAACCTTCTTTTGTTAAATAAATTTTTTTGTTATTATCCATAAAGATCATCAAGTAAAACAAGATCCCTCCAGCAACTGCAGTTGAGGGATAAGATAAAAGCAATAAAAAATATATAGTAAAATGCTGCTTTTGTCAATGCCGCAATATTTTCCTTTAATATGAGACAGTTAGTCTTTTAACGACGGTCGCACCCTAGTGCTTATATACGCGTGAGCTTGCATCTTCTGTGTCATTCTGAACTTGATTCAGAATCTTACAAAATGCTGAAATGAATTCAGCATGACAAATACTGCGTCACTTCTAACTATGGACTGTCTCATTTCTAAGGAAACATATCGACTATGAGGCTATTTCGGAAAATCTTGAATCATTACTTATATTGAAATTGTTTCAATATTCCCTTTCTAGTATAATCGTTTTATGTCTAGAGTTTTTCTCTCTGTTGTTATTCCCTCCTATGATGAGATGGCGAATCTTCAAAAAGGAGTTCTTGATAAAGTAGAACATTTTTTAAGTAGAAAAAAATATAAATACGAGATAATTATAGTAGACGATGGGTCAACTGACGGAAGCGTTGAGTTTGTAAAAAAGTTTATAAAAGCTAATAGTAATTTTGAGCTTATCGAAAACCCTCATGTGGGCAAGGCTGGTACCGTTACTACAGGAGTACTTAACGCACAAGGACAATATATCTTATTTACAGACATGGATCAAGCAACGCCAATAGAAGATCTTGATAAGCTTTTGCCTTATCTTGAGAAAGGTTACGATATTGTTATTGGATCAAGAAACAACAAACGTAAAGGAGCTCCATGGACTAGGATTCTTATGGCAAGAGGCATGATATTTTTTAGAGGATTTATGATTGACATTAAAGGCATTTCCGATACTCAGTGTGGATTTAAAATGTTTCGCCACGATGTTGCAAAAAAGCTTTTTGCAAAAATTGATAGTTTACACGCAAATATTAAAAAGATTTCAGGCTCAAGCGTTTCCGCTGGATTTGATGTTGAACTTTTGTATTTAGCGCAGAAGTTAGGATATAAAATTAAAGAAGTTCCAGTTAATTGGCTGTATGTTGAGACAAGAAGAGTAAACCCGGTTAAGGACTCGATCGAGGGATTCTTTGACTTATTGAGAATAAAACTTAATGATTTGCGAGGGGTGTATAAGTAAAAATTTGAGAAAGAATTTATATCACATAACGAAGCAGATACAAGATCAAAAATATTTGTACTAATTCTAGTATTCACTATTGGGGTGGTAATACGATTCTTGAATGAGGCTGAAACTGAGGACGAGCCAGTTAGGATTAGTTATGTACCAACTGTTACTTGGACGAGTTCAGCTAATATAGGTACTCCGAGTACAAGCACCACATGAATATCTAAAAGTTTGAGACTGTATTTCCCGATAAATTTATGGCAAAATAAGGATATATGTACAATAATACAATTGCACAAAAAATCGCCCAGCAATACCAACAAAACCCTTTAACAGATTTTACTAGTGTAATACCAGAAACTCCACTAAGAACGTTAAACTTAAACTGGAAAGAGCGAGACTTACCAGAGCAAGAACGTACTAAACACGTTCATCGTCTTCATCCGTACCTAGGTAAATTCATCCCGCAGTTGGTAGAAATATTTTTACGAAAATATAATCCAACCTTAGTTTACGACCCATTCGTAGGAAGTGGTACAACTTTAGTGGAAGCAAATGCACTGGGTATAAATTCTATGGGGACAGATATTTCCGCTTTCAACGTCCTTCTCTCAAAGGTTAAAACTGAAGAATACAATATTACCCTTCTAGAAAAAGAGATTCACAGTATTCTAAACCGCCTTAATACATACAAAAGTAAATTTTCTAATGACGATAATGTAAATAAATTATTTGCAACTAATAATGAATACCTAAATAAATGGTTTGCTTCACAGACCTGTAAGGAGCTTCTATGTTATCTGCGCTTGATTAAAGATTATACTTATCAAGACATCCTAAAAATTATTTTGTCGCGTTCCTCTCGGTCAGCTCGATTAGTAACTCATTATGACTTAGATTTTCCAAAAGCGCCTCAAATAAAACCTTATTTCTGCTATAAGCACAGCCGCACATGTCAGCCTGTCAATGAGGCGTATAAATTTTTATCGCGTTATACGATTGATACACTTAACCGGATAAAAGAATTCTCTAAGATTAAAACCAAAGCAAAAGTAATTGTAAATCACGCCGACTCGAGAGAAGTAAAATTACCAAAGGGTATTGATATGATTTTTACATCTCCGCCTTATATTGGATTAATAGATTACCATAAACAACATAGATATGCATATGAGTTGCTTGGGTTACAGAATAATGAAACACGGGAGATAGGTGCTGCAAAAAACGGACAATCTGATCAAGCAAAAAGAGAATATATCAAGGGGATAAATGACGTCTTATTGCATACAAGAAACTATATGCTAAAAAATGCGTTAGCGCTTATCATTATAAATGATAAATATGGGCTATACCAGCCAGAGTGCGTTGGCTTCAAAGAAATTGGGAGGGTTGAACGTCATGTAAATCGTAGAACAGGACGTCGAGAAGGAGCGTTCTATGAAAGTATTTTAATTTGGCAAAAAGTATGACAAATGAGTTAAAAATGAAACATGCGATTCAATCAGTCATCAAATCGATGATGGATAGGATTATGCACAAAGTTTTGATTGAAGACCCGTTTATTAAAGAAGACCACAGAGCAAAGAAACCCTTATATGCTATGCTTGTCCCTGATGAAATATTTAAAGGTTCGCATTTTGAGAGAAGATTTGTTACTCCTTTTGGTGATGCCTGGGAGAAATTAGCAATTGTAGCGGCGAATCAGGGCTTAGGTTATGGAGTTGCTAGACATAATGTAGCAGGTAAGATCAATGCCGAGAGATTACGTAGAATACAAGAGATTTTAAATTCTCTTGAGTATCCAGAGGATGGCAAACAAAGAGTAAAACCAAACTGGAAGGCAGAACTAAAATATATATTAGAAGGTAAGAGTGGTAATTTAATTCCCACAACTGTTGTTTGTGATGTATATGCGGAAGATAAGAGAAAAAACAAAAAGTATACCTTCGAGTTAAAAGCACCTCTACCGAATAGTGACCAAACAAAAGTAAGTAAAGAAAAATTATTGAAATTGTATAGTATGGATCCAACGCAAATAGATAACGCTTATTACGCTTTACCATACAATCCTTATGGTAGGCGAATAGATTATGCATGGAGTTTTCCAGCACGATGGTTTGATATGAAAAATGATGAGGTAGTACTAATTGGAGATGAATTTTGGGAAAAAATTGGCGGGATCGGAACGTATAAGGCTTTTATTAAGGCAGTGAATGAAATTGGAAAAGACTACAAGGATAGGATATACAGAGAATTTTTGGGTATCGAGCCACCCACTGATTTGGATGAAGGTAAACTCTAACAAAACTCTACAACCTAACGCTGGCAGAAATTGCAGTTGTGGAGGATCAAAAATGAAAGCTAAAAATTATGATCTATCAGCCAAAAATCCAAATGGCCGAGGTGACATTGAACACAAATCACCTGAGCAAATACTTAAATCGATTGAAACTAAAGAGGATGAAATTAAAAAAATTATTTCAGAAATGAAAAATACCATTTAAGAATTAGACTTGACTATACCCTCTTTCAGCAAGCGACGTACTAAAACATCACCAGAAACTTGGAAGACATCAAGTAAATCTTCTGTAACAGTGGCTAAAATTTCCGGAGCTTCTTGTGATGGAATTCTCCCTAATCTTTTCTTGAGTTCATTAATAAGTAGCTGGGTTGGGACCAAAACGTGACTTGCAAAACTATATGCTTGATATTCAAACCAGCCATGTTCTTCATCAGTTAGTTTTGTGGCGAAAATATTTAAATCTTCGATAGAATTAATATTCAAATTTTTAAATAATTTACCATGTAAAATAAAATGTCCAATCTCGTGAGCAATGGTAAACCGAGTTCTGTTTTCAAATTTCATATATAAGTTAAAATCTATAAAAATCGTAGTTAAGTCGGAAATTAGAAATCCGTCCACGTCGTAATCTTTCTTTAGATTCATTTGCTCATGAATTCTGAGATTAAGCTTTTGTTCAGCGATTTCTTCGATCGGTATCGGAAGCGAAAGATGAGGATGATAATTGTTCAGAAACTGATTTGCAATCTCGCCAATTCTTTTGTATGAAAGACGTTGTAGAGTAATACTCATTCATTATTAATAAGGTTAACTAATTCCTGAAGTCTTTTCTTAGATAGTCTTTGACCGCGGGCAGTTCTAAAAAGTAGAGGTAAAAACCTTGGCGCCTGTCTGCTTGATAATATATCCTCCGGCACTCTTCCTTTTGCAGCATGTGCTAAGTCAAAGAATATTGTCCATTCCTCACTATCACGAGGGATTTTTAAGGCAGTAGCATATCCTGCAAGTTTTTCTTTATCAATGCTTGGTGAAAGAATATTTCTTTCCAACCTGCTGATATTCCCAGGATCATAGCTATATCTTTCACAAAAAGATCGCAAAGTAAATCCCAAGGCGATCCTTTTTTGCCTAAACACTTCTCCGAATGTTTGAATAGGTGTGTCTTGACTTTTTGTCATATTGTTGTAATAATAGTACAACAATTTTTGTTTGTCAAGGACTTTATTTAATTTATGAACATGTAATGGAACATCTCAATTTTCGCAGTTCTTTGACATCTCAATTTTCGCAATTTTGTCATTGCGAACGAATGAAATGAGTGAAACAATCTCTAGAGATTGTTTCGTCGCTACGCTCCTCGCAATGACATACAAACGTAGTTAACACTACCATTCTCTTATTGGCTTTAATGAAGATTGAGATGTTCAATTTTGCGAAAACTGAGAAGTTAAATTACAATTTAATTTATGAACATAGCTGGATACAATTTTCAAGGGACATACGATCCTTATCGTGGTTTTGTTAACAAAATTGCCGCAGTTTATGCAATCGTCGATGATCAACAAAAGCTTATAGATGTTAGTCATACCGATGACCTAAATAACAGATTCCCTAACCATCCTCGACAAAATTGTTGGGGAAGAAATAAAAATGGCGATCTGCATCCTTACATACTTCATGTTGCTGATGAGAGAATCCGGTTGCAAATAGAATCTCTAATTAGAAATCAATATAATCCATCTTGTGGGTATAGATAGGAGGTGAATTTGTGGAAAGCAGAAGACACAAGCAGATAGCAATAAAAATAGCTAAGATTAAAGGAGTTGAATAAAATACTAGAAAAGTACAATACGGCAGTAAACATATGAAAACTAAATTAGCAATTTTTGAAGCGGTTTTAAAGGCAAGGCATAAATTTGAGAAAGAGGGAGAGTATGTTGTAGCTTGTAAAGTACAGGATAACCTAGCTGGAGAGACGATATTAAGTAAAAAAGTTGAGACAGAAAAATGATTGGTTTAGTTTTCAATAACAAAAACGAAGTAGAAACTGCGATTTTGGATAACATCAAGAATGTTTCTGTCAATGCAACTAAAAAGGTAGATACAGAATTTCAGAAAGAAATTAGTGGAATAGTTGATAAGCTGTCTTATGTCTATTGGATTTTAAATTTTATCACAAATTATACTGATAAAGAAATTAATGAAATAAAATTTGACTCTAAAATGGTTTTATGGCAAGGAACAAATTCCATGCTTGGGGCATTGCAGCTAATAAGAATGGGCTATTTTGTTGAACCCAACTTTTTAGAAAGACACGCGATTGAAAGTCTATCCATAGCTCTTGTCTTATTTAGAGATTATAGGAAATACACGGATTTTAAGGCTGGTAGATTATCGGGTGAAAAATGCATTGGGGAAGCAAAGAGAGTTATATCTCAAATAGGACAAATATATGGCGTATTAAGCGATATAACTCATCCATCAAGTAAATGGTTGGGAACTTACGTAGCCGAAAAAAGAAGAACACTTATAATTGGGGGAGGGGTAGTCGATGAACATTTATATCGAATAAAATTTAATCTTGCCACACTTGGTTTCTTATCTTCCGTGTATTTGAGCGGAATTGAACTCGTTTATTACGATTTTATTGAGGATCATAAATTCTGGAGAAAGAAAGAGCCTAATGCGTTTGAATGGGCGCCTTCTCATGAAGAGAAAAGATATGGTAAAGAAACTGCAAATGCCATGGCAGAAGTCATAAAAGAATTTAATATTTCTTGACTATGCAATATTTTTTTTAAGCAACACGAGGAAAATTATGAATAATAAAACCCTTTATCTTTTTATTGATGAGTCGGGAAATTTTGATTTTTCCACAGGAGGCACAAAGTATTTTATTTTAACTGCTTTAAGTACAACTGATCCTTACTCAATAGGTTCCCCTCTTTTGCAATTAAGATATAGTCTTTTGCCAAACTACTCTGGGGGAAAAGCTTTAGAAGAAAATGGATACTTTCATGCTTCAGAAGATGATCAAAGCGTAAGGGATTCAGTATTCTCTACCATTGTGAAAAGTGGAAAAGACATGAGAATAGACGCGGTCATAGCTCAAAAAAACAAGGCAAATTCTACTTTTTACATTCAGCATATAGACCTATATCCGAAGATGGGGGAGGTTCTTTTAAAATATATTCTCAATAGGGCAAACTGGGGAAGCTTCAATCATATTGTTATAGTCTTTAGTAGTTTATTCGACAGAAAAAAAAGAGGGATATTAAAACAGACATTCAAGTCCTTAATTAAAAGCATGTCTAAATGTCCATACTCGTTATATTTCCATGATTCTAAATTTGATCTCTGTAATCAATCCGCTGATTACTTTGGTTGGGCTATTTATAGAAAGTGGGAATCGACAGATGATAGATCTTATGTCTTAATCAAAAAATTAGTTAAATCGGAATTTGCTCTATTTAGTAGGGGTACGACAACGTATTATTAAATAATGACCCCCCTAGCTATCCTTTCGGAAGAGCCCAGGGGCTCTT
>Ga0213870_1001274_pt1 | contig 11438 bp, 15 predicted proteins | sample WICALVC2017_Meta_FD_160119 | JGI IMG/M metagenome (GOLD analysis project Ga0213870, IMG submission 160119) | Freshwater microbial communities from subterranean cave lake in Wind Cave National Park, South Dakota, United States - WICALVC2017 | ecosystem: Environmental > Aquatic > Deep subsurface >... | reverse complement strand
TACCTTACGAGTTCACTACGCCTTCAACAACAAACTCTCTCCGATGCAATTTATGTTACAATGGCAGGCAGAGCAACCGATTATTCTTAACATGCCTCAAGAGTCCAGAATAGGGTGGGGTTATACACAGAGTAGCTTTTTATAAAAATTATGGTATAATTAATGTCATTAATGAAGAACAGTTTTTAAATAAATATATGAAAACAGTAGGTATAATTGGTGGATTAGGACCTGAAACAACAGCAGAATTTTACTTAGAATTGGTTTTTGGTTGTTACAAAAAAAATAAAGAACAAAGACCCCCCATTTTAATTTGGAGTATTCCTTTAGAATATAAAATTGAGGAGGAGTTATTAACAAAATCCTTAGGAGAAGAAAGATATATTCCATATCTTATTGAGGCTGCTCAAAAATTGGAAAAAGCAGACGCAGATTTTTTAGTCATGCCCTGTAATTCTCTACATATATTTATAGATAGAATCAGAGAATCTGTTAAAATTCCTGTATTAAGTATTGTTGAAGAAACAGTTTCTTTCTTGAAAAAGAATAATATAAATAAAGTAGGTATAGTGGCTACTTCAACTTCTTTACAAAGAAGACTATACGATGATTTATTAGAAAAAAACAAAATAGAATTAATCACTCCTAATAATTTTGAGCAGGCTAAAATGGGTAAGATAATTAATAATATAGTAACTAATAGACACACTAACAAAGATAGAGAAGAAATAATAAATATAATTAACAATTTTGATAAAAAAGAAATAAAAAATATTATTTTAGCTTGTACTGATTTACAACTACTGATTCCCCATCATCCAAACATAGCTATATATGACACTATGAAAGTTTTTGCCGAAGCCACTGTTGACGAAATATTAAAAGATTAGAGGCTTGCTACTGATGAATAAAATTAAAATTATTATCTAAACCATTGACAGTGGCTTTAAGAGGGAGTACAATCATAATAATATAGTTAATATATGTGCCTTATGTGTTTTAATACTTCATATTATTTGTATTATTATTTGGCTGGGAAAATACAAGCTAGTTTTGGAATGTTAAAATAATAAAAAATATAAATTCAACATTCCTAAACTGGTTTGTAAAAACCAGTTTTTTTGTTCTTTTCCAACCGAATCTAACGCCAGCAAAATAAGGGAGTAATAGTCATGGATATGAACCACCTCGTTAAGACACTTGAAAATGAACCACTCATTGAGCATCATCCGTCTTTGCAGCGGATGGCAGATACTATTCTTAATAACAATGGCGGAGCGCTGTTTTACGGAACAGGGCTTTGTAATGCCCACAAGCTAACCATTGCAATGCCCTTTGATGCGCTTGGAATGGTGCTTGTCGCAGAAAAATTGCGTCGTATGCTGGGACTATCACGAGTATTCCACCATATCGCCGACACTCACGCCTTTTGTAATCCTTTTAATGACCGCGAAGCGGTCTTGCGGAGAGTTGATGAAATAGAGACAGTTATGAAACAATTAGTGCAAAGATTAGGCTTAAGTCATTTTGATATTCTGAAATCGTCATCTTTCGATTCTTCTCCTGAGTATGTTGCTTTTATGAAAAAAGTAACTACCTCTAATGGAGAATATGCCAGGCGAGAATTAACAGATATGATATGGTATAGGGCCCAGCACAATGTAGTAATAAAGCTGGGATGGGTCATTCAGACAAATGCCACAGATTCTTCGTTTGATGAAAGATGGTACGATGATGAATATATCCGTCTCTTTGGTCGCTCGCTTTCTTTCGTCTATGTAAAAGCGGGGCGTACGCTTAATTCTGAACATCCAAAAGCAGTGCCGTATATCGGCATTACAGAAGAAGATAGAATTTTCTTGCGAGCTGGCGAACAGGTGCGAGCAAAATTTGACAAAGCAGTCAGACAGACAAAGAAAGATGTTATGTATGGCGCAACAAACTACTTTGCCGCAATTTGCCGGCTCTACGAAAGTTTGGTCCATCCGTTGGATAAGGGATCTGTACCTCAAAAAATCCAGCAGATTATCGATCACATTTTCGAGTAGCACATTAACGCCTCAGACTTTTCGGTCCGGGGCTTTTTATTATTTTTTACAAAAAAATAACCTCGCATGAAGGCGTAGCCAACGGTTTTACAGACCGTCCCCTTTGACCGCTCGGGCACCTACCCTGTTCAGTTACTTTGTCGTTCCTGCGGGATAGGATCCTAGCAATAGAGGTCCGCCCATTGCAACGCCGCTCTCACATAATTCATCGTATGCTTCCTGCATTTTCGGATCAGTAAAACTTCCGTCAAATTCTACCAAGAAGCTGTATTCCCACTTTCTTCCATGAATCGGAATGGGGGCAATAAGCAAGAGATTGATTCCTCTTGAAGAAAAGGGTTCAAGCGTTCCACAGATACCTCCGGGTACGTCCTGATTCAAGTTCACCAAAAGACAAGTTTTGTTGTTAGAACTTGACTGCGCTTATTTGGTGCCTACGACCCAGAACCGGGTGAAATTGTTGGGATTGTTGGTAATGGGTTCGGGATCCAAACGAACTAACTCGTACTCCTGTTCGGCTTTTTCAGTACTGACAGCGACACAGGACAGATCCTTACTGGCCAATTCAGCCGCTTTGCTATTAGAGGAAACCGATTCAATTGGAATATCGTTGTTATCTTTTTTAAAGGCACCAAGTTTCTTTGAGCACTGCCCCTGGGCGACGGGTTGCGCATAAATTTTAGTCGGTGCACTATTATCATTAATCTTGCGGAATAAAAATAGCTTGATTGGCACCTCTACTTCACCGGAAATCTTTAGGCCATAGGCTCGGCTGAGTTTATCGATAGCATAGATGCTTTCTGTAACCATGCCCTCAATTACATTCTCAGTTGCCACTACTCCGAGGTCGATATCCCCCCTACTAGCTGCTCGGCAGATTTCGGTATGGCTGGGAATTTGAACGAATTCTACATTCCCTTTGTCTTCAAAGAATTTTTCAGCAGCTATGAAACCGAAAGTGCTTTTTCCTGGTCCTAAATAGCCAACTTTCATAAGAGACCTCCTTTACTCCACCTTAAGTCGGTGGTGTTGTTTTTTCCCGTGGCGAATTACGCAGACGCCACTTGGGAAACAGATTTCATTTATCGTTGCATTAACTGCAGTGATTTTCTTATCGTTGACATATGTGCCACCTTGTTCAATTAAGCGGCGGGCAGCACTCTTTGAAGACGCAAGTCCGGTTTCGACAAGCAAGTCAATTATAGGAATTCCCGTATTAACTCTTTCTTTACTGACCATTGTAGTTGGAAGTCCTGTGCTATCTTCTTTTTCCTTAGAGAAAATGGCTCTGGCAGTTACCTGGGCTTTCTTAGCCTCTTCTTCGCCGTGGCAAAGTCGAGTTACCTCGAAAGCAAGTCTTTCTTTTGCCTGACGAATGTCAGCACCCTGTAATTGCCCGAGCCTCTCTATTTCTTCTATAGGAAGAAAGGTGAACAACGACAGGAACCGGATAACATCGCGGTCGTCGCAATTAATCCAGTACTGGTAAAAGTCGTACGGCGAGGTCTTTGTAGCATCAAGCCAGATTGCTCCAGCTTCGGTCTTGCCCATCTTTTGACCCCTTGCAGTTGTGATGAGCGGGAAGGTAAGAGCAAAAACTTTTTGCTTTCTCATCTTTCTTGTGAGATCGACGCCAGCGAGAATATTGCCCCATTGGTCATCTCCGCCCATTTGCAACATACAACCGTAGCGATCAAATAAAACAAGAAAGTCATAAGCTTGCAAAAGCTGGTAGTTAAATTCTATAAACGAGAGTCCTTGTTCTTGTTCAAGGCGTTTTCTGTAGCCCTCATTTTTAATCATCTCATTAACCTTGAAATACTTGCCTATATCTCTTAGGAACTCAATGTAGTTAAGTCCGGCAATCCAATTGGCATTATCAATTAATAAGCCTTTTTCTCCGTCAAGCGTGAGATAGCAGTTGAATTGCAAAGACAATTTTGCCATATTACTGTTGATATCTTTGTGGGAAAGCATTTTTCTCAACTCTGTTTTACCGCTTGGGTCTCCAATCAAACCAGTTCCTCCGCCAATAATTGCTATTGGTTTGTGGCCAAGCCGTTGAAGATGAGCCATCGCCATAATTGGAATTAAGCTACCAACATGGAAACTTTCAGCTGTCGGGTCAAATCCAACATAGTAGGTAACCTCAGAATTAGAAAACAAACTACCAAGACCTTGTTCGTCTGAACACTGTTGCATAAATCCTCTTTGCTTAAGAATTTCTAGTGCGTTCATGTGGTCTCCTTTCTATCACATTTTTCGAGGGAAGTAAACTTGTGTGATCTCATTGTATTTGTCAATGAGCGTCTATAATATGCACCCTAATCGAAAAAATGTTAATTGTCAATACTTGATAATGATATTTATCAATGGTGGTAATAAAGTACTATGAAAATCCGAATAAATGATTAGTTTTATTTCCCAAAAATAAATTTATAATAATGATATTCTGTAAATTCAAAAATTAAATTATTTTTTTATATTCGTCAAATACTTTATTATCTAAAAATCCGTCAGAAAATAGGGTCAAAAAATGGGGTCAGCCATTATTTATTCCATTTATTTAGTTTTTAGCTTTTTAATAGAAATCCACGGGCTTTTGCCCGTGGTATTATCTAAAAGAAGAAATAAAAACCCAAAGAAAAAGAAATCATTTGGGCTGTTTTTTTACACAATTTGGGCTATTTTTTTACACAATTTTACGCAATTCCATAATACCACATTTATACAAGCTTGTATAAATGTGGTATTATGGAACTTGATATGATAATTTCTTTCTCCGTCGTCCCGTTGGCGAGGAAAATTTAATATTAAACTTTATCCGAGACCCGAGATTTATCCGAGACCCGAGCTCGGATAACAATATCAAAAGTTATCCGAGGGCGGGCCTCGGATAACTTTCCGGGCTCGGATGACTTTTGATATTTTGGAACGGCGTAAAGTATCTCCCGCAAACCTCCGCAAAAGCTCGTGGATTTTCATTATTAAAAATAACAATCACCTGTTTTTTGAAGCTTCAAAAAACAGGTGATTCTATGATTTTAGGCATAATTGGGCTTGACAGACATATTTGATGTTATACACTTAAACTGGTGCGTTGAGAATATGTTATTCTCAAGTTCTTTGTCAACTTAATCTCCAGAAAGGGAGGTTTTGAAATGAGTACGTTTTTTAAAAATGGCAAGTTATTTGCTACCGTCGAAGGTGGTAAGGTTCTAAATCTTAATAAGGAAGTTATTGGTTTTGTAGATGAAGAAGGGTATGTTCATATTGAAGGTAAAAGAGTAAGTAAAATCAGGGATTATAGAATTAATGGTGAAAGAAATTTGCAACCGGTTTTAAAACCAATGCCATCGTCTAAAAAGCACTCTTCAAATGGAAAAGAAAGGTCAGTTTTGTCTGCCCAAAATCTGAAACTGGGATCAGCCAAAAAAAATAGATTGAAGACATGGATTGTAATCTCATCAACAATTCTTCTATTTTTTGCTGTAGGGTTTCTTATTGTTTTTATTAACAATAAGGTCAAAAAGGCCGCAGCGGAAAATGCCGTAAAAGAAGCCTTGGCGGAAAAAGACATAGCGGAAAAGGCCTTAAAAGAGGCGATTGAAAAATACATAGTTGCAAAAAACGAAGCTGCAAAACACGAGACTGAAGTAGAACTGGCTGAGAAAGAAATGAACTCAAAAAAACATGATGAAGAAGAGGCGATTGAAAGACATAGGGTTGCAGAAGTAACAACCTCAATGTATGAAGCTGAAAAAGAGAAAGCTGAAAAAGAGATGGCTACAAAAAAACAAGCCACAGAAGAGGCAGTTGCAAAAAAGAAAGCCGAAGAAAAGGAAGATGAAAAACACGCGCTTGCAGTGAAAATGGCTGAAAAAGAGGTCGCCGAAAAAGGCTCCGCCCTACAAGCGTCAATCTCATTATACAATAATAATAGGACTAATAGATTCCTTGTAGCAAAAATGGCTTCTAATGTTAATTTGGCAGAGGAAGCTTTACAGGAAGCAAAAGAGAAATATTACGCCGCAAAAGAGGCAGCTTCAAAAGGACGTGGTGCAATAGGTTTTCCATTTGGCGCGGTTGGCGTGGAAAATACTGCGTTTGACACGCAAATGGCGGCTCAAAGATTAGCGGCTGCAAAAGAGACGGTTGAAAGACACTATGCTCAAATAGAGTCAGCAAAAGAAGATGTAGCTTTAAAAAGACTGTCCGCCGAAAATGCAACCAAAAAATACATAGTTGCAAAAAACGAAGCTGCAAAACACGAGACTAAAGTAGAATTGGCTGAAAAAGAAGTGGATTTAAAAAAAGGTGCTGAAATAAAGGCGATTGAAAAATACATGGTTGCAAAGAGCGAGGCTGCAAAATACGAGGCTACAAAATACGGGATTAAAGAAATCGCGGATCCAGTGGAAATGGCCGCAGAAGAAGTCGCCGAAAAAGATGCTGACTTGGAAGCGTTAATGCTAGAATATAAAATCTTGGAATATGATCCTAAGAGGCCCGATGCCGGAAAAATAATTGCAAAAAAGATTGTTTTGGCGCAAGCAGCTGTAAAAAAAGCGCGTCTAAAATACTATGATACATATAATGCAAAAGGGGCAAATTTAGCGCGCGATCTTGAAATGCAAAAGGGGCAACTTCAAGATGCAGAGGCAGAAGAGAGGTAGTACAGAATCAGCTGTAAAAAGCCATTTATCAAAACGTACAAAAGATTTTGTAATAAACGTTGTATATCTGAAAAAATCAAAGGTTTTGAGAAGCATATCCCTCTTAAAACCTTTTTCATTTTTGTAAAAAATAGGGTCAAAAAAATAGAGTCAGCCACTATTTTTCCATTATTTCGTTTTTAATTTTTTAATAAAATATTAAACGGCTTACAGCGCCGCTTTTTTGTTAGTTATTGCGCGAGACTATTGACAAGAGCATTGATTGTTTAATTGATATATGGTAGTATGATTGTAATAATGATAAATAGGGTAAATAACCATATTTTTGTTGATGCGCGTTTAAGAAAGGAAATTTTAATGTTCCAAGGTTTTGGTAGTTTTCATGATAAATTTAAAGAAGAGATATTATTATATTTTAATTTATTTTTGAAATTTGATTAAAAATACGCCCTATTACGGGCGTATTTTTTTGTAAAAAATATGCATTTTGGAGAACATTTAACAATTGACGGGTATGGCGGTAGTTTCGAAAAGCTAAATGACAAGGAACTTGTTTTGAAATGTCTAAATGAACTGCCCGAAAAAATCGGAATGAAAAAGTTTGCCGAGCCTTCTGTATATCGCGCATTGCCCAATGGTAAAGAAGATCCCGGCGGGTGGTCGGGTTTTGTTGTTATTCAAGAAAGCCATATAAGTATTCATACATTCTTTAATTTTTAAAAGTAATGAGTTCCATAACTGGTTTTTTATTTATTCTGTTTATTAGTGTTGTTACTGTTTTGGGTGATTTTTTTATAAAGCTGGCTAGTAGTACTGCAAAATATATAGATATAAGATACTTTTTGTATGGTATGTTTTTGTATTTGCTAACTGGTGTAGGTTGGTTCTTTGCAATGAGAAAGATAGAGCTATCTTCAATAGGCGCTATCTATGGTGTTACCACCGTCATACTTCTTGCTTTAATAGGAGTTCTCTTCTTTCGTGAAAACTTGAGCATAGTAGAGTCTATCGCTATTTTAATGGGAGTGGCATCTATTTTTATGTTGATAAGATTTGCTTCTTAGTATATTGAAGTATTAAAATTTTCGATGATTTCTTCATTAACAGCAAAGAAAAATATCTATAGCACTAAATGGTCACCAAAAGAGTATCTTAAACAATACTATACAACTGGAGATATTGCTCAAGATGAATATGGTATCTTTAGGTTTATTATCGACTTTATAAAAAAGAAAAAAGTAAAGTTTAATAAAATAATTGAAATTGGTTGTGGGCCAACAATACACCATGCTTTGCCGTTCGTGCCTTATGTGGAAAAAATTTATTTAGCAGATTATCTTAAAATTAATCTTGACGAGATAAGAAAATGGATTAATAATAAAGAAAATGCTCACGATTGGACTCCATATTTAGATGGTGTATTGAATATGGAAAACAGAATTAGTGATAAAGATAGAAAGAAAAGGATACATGATTTAAAAAATAAAATTGTTAAGCTTCTTCACTGTGATGTTTTGAGTAATCAAGTGTTGGGTAGGTTGAAAGAAAAATTTGAACTTGTGACTTCATTTTATTGTTTAGAATGCGTGGCTCGTAATAAAAAAGAATGGAATATTATTGTTAAAGATGTAAGTAATTTAATTAAGCCAAAGGGGTGGGTTATTATTGGGTCTGTTCATGATACGAATAGGTACAAAGTAGGTGATGTTGTTTTTCCTGTTGTTCGTATTAAAAGAAATGATATATATAATACTCTAGTTGCTAATGGTTACCTGCCTAAAACTATTAGTATAAAAGTCTATCCTAGCTCTGACTGGGCGAATGAAGGTTTTAGTAGTATTATTGTATGTAGAGCTCAAAAAAAATAGTTATCATATTATTCCTTTGTGCGTTAAAGTCTCATGAATTACTAAAACTGCAAAAATGGTTAAATGGTTAAATTAACAAAAAATCAAACAAAAAGGCCTAGGAGGATTTTTGGTTACCATATGATTATGGATTGCTACGGATGTAATCGTAAGGCTATTGATAGTGTAGAGGTCTGTTATAAATATCTTGATAAAATAACAGAGATAATGAAAGTTCACAAACAATCTCCGCCTTTTGTGGTATATACTGATCTCATAAAATATCCTGATAAAGCTGGTATTAGCGGATGGGTACCAATAGTAGAATCTGGGGTTTCAATTCATACTATTACACCGGCAGATTTTATTTCAATTGATATTTACAGCTGTAAAAAGTATAATATAGAAAATGTTAGGGACTTCACTAAAAAAACCTTTCAACCTAAGGAAATAGAAGAAAAGCATTTTTTGCGAGGTGAGAAATATATTCATATTACAAAAACAGAAGCTCGGAAAAAAATGAAAAATTGGAAACAATAATAAAAATATGAAACTAAATAATTCTTCAAAGATTATTGTTGCGCTTTATATAATTACTGTTATTTTTTGGTTATCTTTTATTGTTTCTACAAAATATACAGCAACGCTTGAAGGATGGAAATATCAATATCTTTTAAAACCGTTTTTAATTGGCATGGCAGTTCTACCTCTTGTCGGAGGAATTTTTGGTTTATTAAATTCTGTTAGATGGGGTGGGTTTAAAAGTGTATTAGGAAGAGCTACTCTTGGTATTAGTCTTGGCCTGATTACTTGGTCAGGAGGTATGATTATTTGGAATTATTATCTTTTCTTTACTGATATTGAAGTTCCATATCCATCCTTAGCTGATGCGATATTTATTTTTAGTTGGCCGTTGTGGATATATGGTCTCTTTAAGCTTTCTAGAGTAATTGGTGTTAAATTTGCTTTGCGTAATAATTCAGGAAAAATAATATTATTCTTACTTGCTACTGTTGCTATTTTATTATCAATTTATCTTTCTTTTGGTTTGGCGCGCAATTGGAGCATTACGTGGGATGGGGATTGGTTAAAATTATTTTTTGATCTTTTTTATCCAATAGTAGATGTGATTATTCTTACATTATTAATACCTACATACTGGCTTTCAAAGAAGTTTCTGGGAGGTATTTACAAGATGCCGATTCTTATATTATTTTTAGGATTCCTTTTGAATTATATAGCAGATGTTATTTTTGTATTTACAACTTCAAATGAAACATATTTTAATGGTCACTTTGTAGATTTTATATATACTACATCAATGTTTGCCCTGTCCTTGGGTTTGTCAATGCTTAATTCTAATATTTTAGATTTAGAAAAAAAGAAATTATAAATTTATGAATGCCTTAGCTCGATTTCCACAAATAGCGCTAAGAATCATCAAAGAACAGGAACTAATTATAGGTCCTTTGGCTTGGGAGGAAGCTCGCAAGGTGCAGGGTATTCAGGTCTTTGACCCAAAAAAAGGAGAAATAAATTTGCAAAATGGTGACGCGGGAGAAATTATTGATAAACTGGTTGCTCAATACGAAAGACTTTTTGGAAAAGCGTCGCATGAGGTCTGCAAAGAAGCGGTGCAGGATTTGATCGCTGAAATGCCGCCGGAAGAGATTCCGTCAAGTTTAAAATAACATATTAGAATTTTTAACAATGTAAAAAAAGATAAGGTCTGATCTGGTACAAATTGAAAAATGACTCAAAATCATATGAAAATAGAATACGAAGCAAAGTTTATCAATATAGACAAAGACAAAATAAGAGAAAAGCTCAGGGCATTGGGGGCTGATTTAATAAAGCCGGAATTCCTTCAAAAAAGAGTCGTTTTTAACTTGCCGACAGGGCATCAAATAGAAGGAGGGTGGCTAAGAGTTAGAGATGAGATAGATAAAATCACTATGAGTTTCAAAATGGTAACTGGGAATACTATTAAGGATCAAAAAGAAATATGTCTCACTGTTAACAGTTTTTCTGATGCTGAAAATTTTCTTGCCTCCATTGGATGCAAAAAGAGGTCTTATCAGGAAAGCAAAAGAGAATTATGGAAATTAGGTAATGTGGAAATCACTATTGATGAATGGCCATTTCTAGAACCATTTGTGAAAGTTGAGGGAGATTCAGAAAAATCTGTAAAATTAGCCTGTAGAAAATTAGGTTTTGGCTATTCTGAAGCTATTTTTTCCGCAACAGATATGCTTATCCATAAAAAATATGGAATTTCACTTGATAGAATAAATAATAGAACTCCCAAAATTGTTTTTAATATGGAAAATCCATATTTGAGCAAGGAATGTTGTTGAGTTGAGTTTGACAAAGGTCTTTATAGAGATATAATTAAAGTATGTTAGACGATAAAGATGTTCAAAAATTGATTGAAGTTTTTGCAACAAGGGAAGAATTCCATGAATTAAGAAAAACCATGGAAGAAGGTTTTTCGGGTTTAAAAGAATCTTTTAATGACCTTCAAATTTCGGTTGACGCGTATGCTCACAAAGCCGATACTTATTTTCAAGAAATGGTTATGTTGAGCCATAAAGTTGACCGCCACGAAAAATGGCTTCAAAAACTGGCGGAAAAGTTAGGAGTTAAATTAGATTATTGAAATGCGATTGCCGAAATGCCACCAGAAGAAATCCCATCGAGTTTAAGGTAGAGTTTAATTACGTCAAATGTTTATGGGTATGCTAAATTCAATATGTAATTGCAACACCTGTGCGTTTAAATAATATTTCCAGCGGCGTTTTGCCGTCGTGTCGCTTGCGCGGACGCGTATTAAGCAAGTATTCTACATTTCTAATTTGTTCATCGGT
>Ga0213870_1001273_pt1 | contig 11440 bp, 8 predicted proteins | sample WICALVC2017_Meta_FD_160119 | JGI IMG/M metagenome (GOLD analysis project Ga0213870, IMG submission 160119) | Freshwater microbial communities from subterranean cave lake in Wind Cave National Park, South Dakota, United States - WICALVC2017 | ecosystem: Environmental > Aquatic > Deep subsurface >... | reverse complement strand
TTTAGTATCAATCACCCGCGCTCCTTCTATTATAATACGGTTGTGCTGGCCAATTCGGCGGAAGTAATCATTGACTGCTTTGCGAAATGCTTTATCTGCCAATACTGAACAGTGAATTTTTCTATTAGGCAAACCACCAAGTCGCTCCATAATATGCTGGGGTTTTATTTTTAGCGCCTCATCAATCAGCAATCCTCCGTTTTCCGTTACCATGACGCTGAATATCGAAGTCGCGGCTATGGCCGAACCGCAGCCAAAAGTACGCCATTTCATCTCTTTTATTTTCTCCGTTCCCTGCTCAATTTTTAACCACATCTTCATCATGTCTCCGCAGTTGTGAACAAGAAAAGCGTCAGTAGCATATGTATGAGAATCTCGAACTTCAAAGTTAAATAATCTTCCCCCAGCAAATTTTACGCGCTCTACTTTTTTAACAGGTAGGCATACATGGTTATCTTCAAACCAAATTCTTGTTTCGTGCCGCTTGGAAGAATCCCTTTTGAAAGTTACGCCTATAATATCGGCTAGACGTTCAAGCGAGCCCATGTTGCCCACGTGAATTCGGTAAGCGGGTTGATGATTTACACCTCTAATTTTTTTTGCTTTCTCTCTAAACGTAGAGGGGATAATACGCTGTCGCAGGAGGAGGAGTATAATTTGGTGAAATAGAGAGGGTGATACGGTCGTGTAACCCGCGCGCGGCTGCGAGCGCCATGTTGCGAAATAACCATCGCCGAGCCATAAACCCTTTATAAGTCCTCGCTGCAGCTCTGGGTCTATAAAAAGAATAGACTCGGGAATTTTCTTTTTTTCTGCCGATTCACCAAAAAGTTCCCGGAACTTTTTGGTGAGGTGTACATTATAAACGGCGACGTCAATACGATGATTTGCTTCCCTAACTTTAATGTTGGAATTAAGATCAAAGATATTTTTTATAAGTTCTCGCACGCGTTCTGCAAGGTGCATTTCCTTATCGCTGAAAATAAAACCGATTTCCGTATCTTTGGAGTATCCTTCTGCTATAAAGTAACCAAACAGTTCCAGTAACTCCGGTGTAATTTTGACTTTAAGGGGAAGCGTCCTGGATTTGAAATCCCACTTTCCTCGCTTTGAAGAAAATTCAATATTCTCTGCGTGCCGTGTCTCGAGCGGAAGCGGATAAAGACAAGTGTCTCCTCGTTTTAAGTTCCCAGCGTGTACCCAGGATGAGGGAATTTTCTTTTTATACTCGTGGTGACGATAAGTAGACGTTATCGGAATCTGTTTAGCATAAATAAGATGGTCTGGTGTGGCCGTAATATCTCCTAAATAATTTTTTATTTGTACGAGTTCGGTTGCCGGATAATTTACCTTAAATATCCTCTCCACCCGATGATATTTTGAATCGTGCCCCAACACTTTTTCCCCGATATCAATGCTGTCCATCCCCACAATTGATGGATTGATCACGATTTTAGTTAATGGTGAAAGACACGCTGGCGAACCCACCATTCCCACCGCGTCATACTGCGACTCATCCGGCTCTTCCAACATTAAATTGCGGGGATTAAAAAAGTGATCCTTTACAATATCGGTGTAGTACCATTTTTCGCCGGTGAATTGATTAACAACGTCAGCATTGGTATCAATTTTAGGTTTTGGTTCCATTATTTATAGTTTTTACCACCGACTTTAATTTTTGACCCTTGCCCCGCAAATGCCTCGGGGTGGCTCACAACTGCCTGCCCCATCTGAAGCCGCACCGGAGAAATTTTACGGAGTTTCTCAACAATTGCCGGAAAGACTTCCATTACATAATCCAAATCTTCTTTGGTAGTTCGCTTGCCCAGAGTAAAACGCAATGATCCGTGCGCGTATTCATATGGCCGGCCAATGGCTAAAATCACATGCGAAGGGTCAAGGGTGATTGAGGTACAAGCAGAGCCGGTAGAGATAGATACTCCTTTTTCATCAAGATAAAGAATGACTGCTTCTCCTTCAATATCCAGCACCGAAACATTAATATTATTAGGCAGACGTTTGGTAAGGTGCCCATTTAAAACTGTTTTAGGAATTTCCGTAAGCAGGCGGTTAGTAAAATAATCCCGCAATTCTATTAAACGCGCGTTTTCTTTTTCTTTTTCTTCGTGGCTGATTTCTAAGGCCTTGGCAAAACCTACAATTCCCGGAACATTTTCCGTTCCGGAACGAAGATTATTTTCCTGTCCCCCGCCGTAAATTAACGGCTGCAAACGGATTCCGCGTCTGACAAACAAACAACCCACCCCTTTTGGCCCGTAAATCTTGGAGCCGTTCATTGCCAGCAAATCTACTCCGAGTTTCTGTAAGTCCATTTCTAGCGCTCCCGCAGCTTGGCAAGCATCAGTATTGAAAAATAGAGAAGTATCATTACCTGTTTTTTTGCGCTCTTCGCGGATTTCTTTAATTATTTTGCCGATCTCCGCGATCGGCTCAATCGTTCCAATCTCATTATTGGCATACATTATGGAAACCAAAATAGTGTCGGGCTTAATAGCGGCTTTTAACTTTTCGGGGTCTACCAACCCAAATTCATCCACATCCAAATAAGTCGTCTCAAATCCTTCTTTTTGCAAAGCTTCCATAGAATGCAAAACAGCATGATGTTCAATCTTTGAAGTTATAAGATGGCCTCGTGGTTGTACCGTACTGAGTACGGTACAAGTTGTACCGTACTCAGTACGGTACAAGCTATTTTGGTGAGCAATACCGAAAATAGCCAAATTTATCGCCTCTGTCCCTCCGCCGGTAAAAATCAATTCTTCGGGCCGGCAATTCAAAATACGCGCGACTGTTTCTCGCGCGTTGTCTAATGCTTCTTTGGCTCTGCGTCCCGCTCTATACAAACTTGACGGATTGCCAAATTTCATTTCCCAATACGGCGCCATTGCTTCTTTTACGCGCGGATCCAAATAAGTAGTCGCGGCATGATCAAGATAAACTTCTCTCATGATTATTTATTTCTTAACTCTTGATACACCTTTCCGGCTTTTTTAATTGAGGTCTTAATTGTAACCTCCCCTTCCTCCCAATTTGCAGGACAAACATATCCCGGATTAGCGCGTACGTATTGCAGCGCTTTTAATTTACGCGCCAGTTCTCCGGCGTTGCGGCCGATATTGTCTGAAACAATTTCCACTGCCCGCAATATTCCTTCGGGGTCCACCATAAATACGGCACGCTTTGCAAAACCTTTTTCTTCATTGTAAATTCCAAGTCCCTGCGAGAATTTTCCGTTATGATCCGCGGCCATGAGAAATTTTAATCCTTTCAGAAGCTCTTCGGTTTCTATCCAAGCTTTATGAGTATAAACCGTATCCGTGCTTACCACCACGACATCGGTTTTTAACTTCTTAAACTCATCGTAAAACTTTTTAAGATCGAAAAGCTCGGTGGGGCAGACAAAAGTAAAATCCGCCGGATAGAAAAAAAGAAAAAACCAATGATTGGCAAAATCTTTATTGGTAATCCTCTCGGCTGATTCTTTTTGGGGGTTATAAACCTCCAGAGAAAAATGAGGAAATTTTTGATCTACGGCAAACATATTTTAATTATAGAGAATCTCTATTAAAAGTCAACCATGACTTAATCCTTCAAGACATTTGCAATAAATATTCGTTGATTCGTTTCCTCGACACGCTCGCGGATTCCAGCGATCCGCTCGCTAAGGGTCGGACGAAGTTTTCCGCCTGCGGCGGAAACCAAGCAATTTCGTCCTCCCATTGTCTCGGCTGCTCGCCCTACTAGATCAAAAAAAGTAATACCCATTCCTCTTGTCCGAGCTCGGCTAATACCCGGGCTTTTTCTTTATCCCCCAGCCCCATGACACTTTTACACTTTCTTAACTGTCACGCGGGGATTTTTCCTTGTTTTTCAGCCATAATTTCTTGAAAAGCGGCATAGTGAGCGTTGATAACATAAATGCCACGGCAGGCACTACTGCATTTAGCCACGGTCGCGCGATTTCGATTGTCCACATATACACGCCGATCGCGAGATATGTAAATATGGTCAACAAAATCCGCCTTGTCCAGCTTGTTTCCCATGCTTTATCAACTTCGACTCGCTGATTTCTTTCCTCAATTTTTTGGATTTTTTGCTCTAAATTTTCCATATTATCTCCCATGACACTTCTGTTACTTCTTGAAATTTACGAAATACCATGTGGCTAATTTGTCCTTATTTAAGCCACTTTTCTGGCTATTGACAAATTTTGTGGGTTTGCTATACTCTCAACAGTAGTCAATTTACGGATTAGATCCATTAAAAAGGAGGGTTTGATGAGTACCAAAATGAAAGCGTGGCTTGAACTGACTCCGAGTGAATGGAGACTTCTAATCAGGGGCTTAGAATGTTCTGCAGACGAAGCTACAACCGGCTATGAAGAAATCCTTAATAGGGACTTAGCAGAAAAAGTAAAGAGCCAACTGCGGAATCAAGAATATGAAGAAGGTGGTTATGACTCATTGTCATTAGAAGAGTTGGAAGAGGATAATTAATAACTAACTCGCCAGTAATTTCTCTTGCTCGGAGGACCCGCCATAACGGGTCCTTTTTCTTTTCTCATTACCCGTGACATCTCTTATATTTCTTCTCTATGCTACGGAATGTACGGAATCTTTGATCTTCCATTCCTTGGCATGATTCTTTATCCGCAAAAATAGAAATACCACGAAAGCAACGAGGCCGAGAACCGCGCCGTAATTAAACGAAAAGGAGGCGCCGAAGCGATCCCAGAGAAACCCAAATACGAGACTTGCCGGAAGCAAAGCAAAACCGGTAAAAGCATTATATAAACCATAAGCAGTGGCGCGAAGACGCTCCTCCACCAAATCAGCCACAATGGCTCGCCCTACTCCCTCGGTAAAAGCGCTGTAAAATCCGTAGACCGCGAAAAGAATCCAAAGACCCAAAACTGACGTAGTTTTCGCAAAAAGAAAATAGGTTCCGGAGAAAATAAGCATGCCGATCATATAGGTATTGCGATGGCCAATACGGTCGGAGAGCATACCCGCGGGAGTAGAAAAAAGAGCAAAAGTAATATTATATAAAAAATAAATAATGGGCAGGAGAGCGAGAGCCACACCAATGCTTTGAGCCCGAAGAAGCAGAAAGGCTTCAGAGGCTTTTCCGAGAGACAGAATAGTTGCGGAAAGTATAAAAATAATAAACGGTATCCCCAATCCTGAAAAAGAAAAACTTTGTCTTGCTTCTCTTTGTATTTGATTATCCTGATGATTATACACCTCTTTCACAAATACCTGCAAAATCACTACTGCAAAAAAACTGGCTACAAAAGAAAGCAAAAAAAGTGCACGGAGATCATTATTAATAAAAGGAAGCATCGCAAACGCGATCAAAGGACCCAGGGCAGCGCCAAGAGTATCCGCTCCCCTGTGGAAACCAAAAGCGCGTCCCACATCCTTCTTTTGAGTTGAGAAAGAAATCAGGGCATCTCGCGGAGCATCACGCATACCTTTACCCACTCTGTCCAAAAACCTTACCGCGAGCACCTGCCATGGCGTCACAGTAAAAGCAAGAACCGGTTTGGCGACGGCGGAAAGCGAATATCCCCATACCGTAAACGGCTTTCTTCTCCGCCAAGAATCCGATAAACGGCCGGATATGATTTTCAAAATGCTGGCTGTCGCATCAGCAATTCCCTCAACCAAACCTACAAATGTTGCCGTTGCCCCCAAAACCGAAGTCAAAAAAATCGGAATAAAAGGAAAAATCATGTCCGAAGACAAATCATTTAAAAAACTCACCGCGCCCATAGAAATAACATTGCGGGAAAGGCCAAAAAACTTCGTTGGTTTTTTTGCGCTATTTCCATCCATGATAAGTATGGCAGCTATCTCCATTCCTTATATATATGCCAAAGCGGAGGAATAGAAGACAATATAATAATAAGCAGAATCAAAGGAATAATGTAACGATCTACATTCGGAATCACATTTCCCAAAGTGAAACCCAAAATCAATAACCCTACCGCCCAAAGAAATCCTCCTGCTATATTATAAAATAAAAAAGTTGGGTAGCGCATCTTCCCCACTCCCGCAAAGATAGGCGCAAGAGTGCGGATTACGGGCATAAAACGCGCCAAAACTATAGTTTTTTTACCATATTTTTCATAAAATACCCTCATCTGCTCAATATACTCGCGGCGGAAAAACAGCGAGTTTTCTTTTTTAAAAATCATGGGGCCTAGACGGCGTCCAAAAGCATAGCCAAAAGAATCACCCAAAACAGCGGCCGCAAAACAAAGTATGATAAGCAAAACAATATTTAAATACCCTTGAGAAGCAAGAAATCCGGCTGTGAAAAGCAAAGAATCTCCGGGCAGAAAGAAGCCGATAAATAACCCCGATTCCGCAAATACAATTCCAAAAAGCCCGAGATAACCAATAGCTTTTATTAATGCCGCAAGATCAATATTGAATAATTCCATTATTTATAGTATCCCATACCTTTATATATTTGAATAGAGGAAAAACTGGATAATAACCACTTTAGAGGCTTCGCCTCTAAAGACATTAGTAACCTTTAAGACACTTTATGAGTTTGAAGTCTGTGGACAAAATATATTGACCGATATAATATATGACTTTGACAGTTTCATAATTTTACGATAAAATTCTTGACAAATTATGATATAACTTATATATTAAGAATATACATATATTGGACATCTTAACCTTGATTGTGCTTAAGGACATTATCCTTCTTGCTTGCAAGAAGATATATAGACCTAAAGCTTTAAATAAAATATTTATGAGAAAAATAACCAATAAAAGCTTTATCTTAGCCATATTTATACCAATTATGGCGGTAATAGCTCTAAATACGCCTAATTTCGCGTATGCTAGCCACACTTCCAGCCATACCATTGCTGAATTACAGGCCCAAATAGTTGCTTTGCAAGCCAAATTGAACACATTGCTTGCCATTAAACAGGAAAAAACACTTACCTTGGCTGATTGCGGTTTTACCCGCAACTTGTTTTTAGGTACTGCGGGAGAGGATGTAAAATGCCTACAAAAATATCTTAATTCTGCCGGATTTACGATAGCCTCATCCGGCCCAGGATCTCCCGGAAGTGAAACGACTTTTTATGGATCTCTAACTAAAGCCGCGGCAGCAAAATGGCAGGCGGCTAATGAAGTTTCTCCTTCGGTAGGATATTTCGGAACTATCTCCCGAACAAAATACAATTCTCTTCTAGCCGCGATACCTCCATCTTCTCCTTTCGGCGAAGTGGGAGGAACTCTGGAAGAACCTGAATCTACGATAACAGAATTAAACATAACCGCCTCTTCCAATCAGCCCCGTTCAGGCCTTGCCCCGCAAGGCGCGGCGCGAGTTCCATTTACTCGGGTTACTTTTACTGCTCCTGCCAACAAAGATGTAACAGTAAAATCGCTTACAGTACAGATGCGCGGTTTTGCTGATACTGCCGCTTTTGAAAGCATAATTGCTATTAATGATGAGAATGGCGTTCAAATAGGACTTGCCAAGACTCTTAATGCCAATAAAAAAGCAATTCTTAATGAATCTTTCGCTGTTAAAGCAGGAACCTCACGTACTATTACCATTGCCGCTAATATGGCCGCTTCTCTTAGCGCTTATCAAGGACAACTGGCTCAATTAGCGCTGGTTGAAGTTGATGCCGGATCAATACCCGTAATAAAAGGGTCATTGCCTATCGTAGGCAATGAGATGACTATAAACTCCACCTTAATTATTGGTACGGCGAGCATGACCCGCGGCTCTACTGATCCCGGCGCCTCGCAAACCAAAGAAATAGACAATAAGAGTTTGACTTTTGCTGCGGTAAGGATAACCGCAGGATCGCAAGAAGACATTACCCTGGAATCAATACGTTTTAACCAAATCGGCTCTATTTCTTCTTCAGACCTTGCTAATGTCCAGATAACAGTAGAAAATACTGACTTTCCTGCTTCAATATCTTCTGATGGAAGATTTTACTACGCCAACTTCGGAGAAGGAATAACTATCCTTAAAGGCGGATCAAAAGAGATTGCCATTAAAAGCGATATAATTTCCGGATCTAACCGGACCATAAACTTTGATGTTCTGCGTAAAACCGATATTGTTGCTCGCGGAAACTTCTTTAAATATTACTTAACTCCCAGCGGCGGGTCCTCGGGAGCGGCTGCGGAAGGAAATTTTTCCTCTGATCAAGAACCATTTTACAACGGCTTTACGGTTACAGTATCCAAAGGCAGTCTTAGGGTAGAAAAATCTAATGCTGTGCCCGCAGGAAATATTACTAAAGATTCTTCTAATACGCTCCTTGGTTCCTTTACTTTTGAAGCCAAAGGAGAGGGAATACAAATTACCAAACTGGTTATAAACATTGCTACTGTCGGAAGCGGTACTGCCTCCGATGTTTCCAACGTATCAGTCTATGATGAAAAAGAAACGTTAGTAGCCGGCCCTAAAGATCCGTCTGGAGGGAATGTAACCTTTACCGACTCCTGGACAATACCCGTAGATTCCCATGTTTATACGGTAAAGGGAAAACTCTCCACTGCTTTTGCCACAAATGATACTGTTATTCTTTCCGTTACTCCGAGCGCCATAACCGCCAAAGGCGAACTTAGCGGTCTTACAATCATTCCTTCTCCCTCTACTTCAGTTTCAGCCAACACCCGAACCGTAAAAGCGGCTTCGCTATCAACAAGTGTATCACCTACGCCTATTGCCCAAACAGTTATCGCCGGAATAAACGGATATACTTTTGCCAGCTACCAGCTTGACGCCACTGCCTCCGGAGAAGACATCAGAATAAACTCCTTTAAACTGCGCGATACTTATGCGGGAAGCCCGGGAACAACTGACATCTACTCCTGCCAACTTTTTGACGGAGGAATTGCTCTTGAGACCGGCTCTAATGCGGTAAATCCGGTATTAGATGGCACCTCACCCGATGATTTTACTTTTACCCTTGATAATGGGGTTATTATTCCCGCGGGAACAGTAAAAGTAATTGATCTTAAATGTTCTATTTCAGCCAATGCTGCTTTGGGAAGCTCGCATTCTTGGGGCATTAATTCCGGAGTCAGCGGAAATGTAACTGCCGTAGGCAAAAATACCGGATCTTCGGTTTCGGCAAATGTTAACTCTGCTGCCGGACAGGCAATGACCATTGCCTCACAAGGAACAATAACCATTTCTCTTGATCCTTCTTCGCTGCCCGAACGATTTGGACTTAGCGGAGCCGCAGACGTATTTATGACCAACTTAAAGATAGAGGCGGGAGCCGAGTCTTTACGACTGGATAAAATAGGATTGGTTATGTCTCTTTCCACGGCCTCAACAGCGGATATTAGCCGCGTTACTTTATGGAACGGAGTTACCAAACTGGGAGAAGCGATATTTACCGGAACAAACAACGCTGTTACCGCCAATTTAACCCAGCCATTAGTTATTCCTAAAGACTCCTCAAAGATTCTTACCATAAAAGCAGACCTTGCTAGCGTAGGAACCAATCAGTCGGGAACAACCGGACACCTGATCACCTTAAATTATAACGGTTCATCCCCCACTGCCACCCAATCTATCGGACAATCATCCGGCAAGACCATAAATCCTTCCTCCGGCCCCAATACAGCAGCAAAAGGAGTGCGTCTCGTAAAAACTATGGCGGTCTTGGAACAAATATCTATACCTTCCAATACACTCTCTAATGGTGAGCAGATACTGTATCGCTTGAAAGTAGCAGCGGACTCGAAAGGCGATGTTGGTATCTACAAATTCAATTTCAAGACCTCAACTGCCGGCGGAGCATCACTCTCCAATTTCTCTCTATACGGCTATTCTGACCAAGGATTTTCCAGTCAGGCATATGCCAAAAATCCCTTAAATACGACACCGGTAGCAAGCGCTGACGGCTCTGGTTTTGTGGAAATTTACTTTAATCCTATATCCGGAGGGTCTAACGAAGCTATTAACGTGCCTGCCGGAACCACAAGATACTTTGAACTGCGGGGGACAATAACAGGAGCGGTATCTGGAGCAAGCGCGTCCATAAGTCTTGAGGGAGATGCGGCTTATATTGCTTCCGGCTATATTGATACCGCAAGCGGAGTGGATAGCGACACCAATGATGACTTTATTTGGTCTCCCAATACCACCACAACCGCGGTTCCTGCCACCAGTGATTGGCTTAACGGTTTTCTGGTTCAAGGTCTACCTTCCACTAATATGAGCGCGCAAATACTGTCTAAGTAATAAAACTACTGCATAATGCGGCAAAATCCCGCTCCGATCATCGGAGCGGGATTTTGATTTTGCTCCATTTTGTAACTGCTCGCTCCGCTCGCAGACAAAATGGGGAGTTATCCACAACTACCTGTTTGTATATTAAATTTATTGATATAAAATATAATTAAAGGTCTAAATGAGGCCATCTCAAACCTCTATAAAATTAATCGCTAAATGAGTTCTAAATTAAATAAAAATGAATAATACAAAACTTATTGCTGTTGCCGTGGTTACGTTGGTAGTTGGTTTAGTGCTTGGTTATGGCTTTGGTAATGGAGCCGGATACAAGCGCGGTGATGCCGACGGCTACAAACGAGCCGAGCAGGATATTAAAAAAATACAAGAAGCCGCCGGAGCAAACGCGGCGCAAGAAGCGGCTAAAGCCGCCAACCCCTTCCAATCAGTAAATCCTCTGGCAGGGGTAGAAGCTAACCCTTTTGAAAAAGCAAAAAAGGTCTTAAATCCTTTCCAATAAAAAGCTATTATGATAAAAACAAAATCTTTAAAGCTGGTTAGGACAACGGCATTTTGGCTATCAACAGTCGTCTTTTTATTTGTAGCGGCTGTTTTTGTTTCCGCGCAAACCACCATCTCGGCAAATGATTTGCCGCCCGGTGTTACCGCGGATCAGGCGGAAAGAGCTTTGGAAGACCTAAACCGCTCTACGGGCCAAAACATAACAACCATTGTCCAAGCCAAAGAAATTTGCAACCAAGAAAAATTTCTTGCTGACTGCATAGAAGTAGGAAAAAAACATAATCTTTATCATCAAAACGAAATAAAACAGGTTGAGGAAGTATTTAATGAAATAAAAGGTCAGGTGGTCAATGAGCTTAAAAGCTGTACGGATGAAATATGCTTGATAGAAGTCGCGAATAAACTGGCGCGTAAAATAACCGTAAGCAACCCGGATCTGGCCAAACAATTTGATTTAACCACTAAAAAAATTGAGGAGAAAAAAGTTATTATAAACGTGGCCAAAGAAGCGGGAGTGAGCTTCAAACAATGCCAGGAAGCAGATCCGGACACGGCGACTGTGGAACTTCTTCGTGCTTGCGCCAACCTCGCGAAAAACAAACAAGTACAAAAATATATTCCCGAGGAGGTAAAAAAAGCGGCGGAACATACGGAT
>Ga0213870_1001272_pt1 | contig 11440 bp, 8 predicted proteins | sample WICALVC2017_Meta_FD_160119 | JGI IMG/M metagenome (GOLD analysis project Ga0213870, IMG submission 160119) | Freshwater microbial communities from subterranean cave lake in Wind Cave National Park, South Dakota, United States - WICALVC2017 | ecosystem: Environmental > Aquatic > Deep subsurface >... | reverse complement strand
GACTTTTAAGAGTTTGATGATTCAGGGTACCCATCCCTTTCCAAATCTTTCCGTTGTCCGTAAATACATTCCAGAAAAAGGGAATCATTAGTGGAAAAAAAATTTTGCTGGGATTCCACACGGATTTTTAAGGACAAAGGAGGAGCATGGAGAAAAGGAAGAATCATTCCATCAGGATTACATAAAATTTTTTTAATCTGACAGGTTTCTAAAAATTGTGGCAGGAAATCGCCATGAATACGGAGCAGCGTGAAATCGTCGGAAGGCGAAAAAAAACGACCTTCATTTTTACGAAAGCTCAATTCACTTTGTGCTGCCACCTTGAGTAGTGTGAGATCCATGGCTTGTGTTTTTAGATTTTCTAGGTCGGATACGCTGTAAACACGGCAGGGACCCTCAGAAACCCATTGAGTGTCATTGAGACGTCGACGTGCACTCAAACGAATGGTGAATTGCTTTTTTTTGGGTCATGTCAAGTTCGAAAACAAAAACCAATCCTTGGTCACTCATAGGTTACAGTCCGTTTTGGAAAGGGGAGTAAGAAAAGGAGAAGGAAACTGGGAAAACTTTTTTAAAAAAAAGTTTTCCCAGACCCTTTCAAAAAATTTTGACTGGTCACTCGCCGTGCGAGCACGGCAAGTGACAAAAGCTTTAGAAAATTTGGTAACGGAAATCATAACCATTATTGTGCTATAATGAGCTTTGACCCAAAAAAAACTTTATGATGAGGATGGATAGAGTTTTGAAGCCATGGGTCTTTTTTCAATTAAATTTTTTGTCACTCGCCGTGCCCACACACGGCGAGTGACACAGTAAAGTTTTTTGAAAGGGTCTGGGAAAACTTTTGTTCACAAAAGTTTTCCCAGCGCCCTTCCTTTATACATGCTCTCTATGCATTTTTCATATGGAGAAATTCATCATGTACACGTTGTCTTTTTTATTTTTGGGGACAACGTATACGTCGGTTTCTTTTTTGAGTTGTAATTCTTGATAGCGTTCCTGTGTCAGCTCCACCTGAACCGGATCACCCCATTCAGACAGCAGTTCTACTTTAACTAAGGATCCAGCGGGATTGATATGTTTCACTTTAGCTTTGAAATGGCTTGTCGAGGTGGGTTGGTAGTCAATGTCTAAAAGATGTGGTCGAACGTACACCGCAGCCATTTTCGCGTTGGGTTCGGTGTGTTCCGGCAATTCCATAGAAGTGTCTCCGAAATAAACTTTATTGCCTTCTACACGACCATGAAATAAATTTACGTTACCCAAAAAGTGGTACACAAATGGGTTTGCAGGCTGGTGATACACTTGTTCTGGATCTCCAATTTGCTCAATGCATCCCTCATTCAAAACGACGATTAAGTCAGCTACTTCCAAAGCTTCTTCCTGATCATGAGTCACGAAAATACTGGAGATATTCATGTCATCATGCAAGCGGCGCAGCCAGCGGCGCAGTTCTTTGCGCACTTTAGCATCCAAGGCCCCAAAAGGTTCATCCAGCAGCAAAATTTTAGGTTCTACGGCTAAAGCGCGAGCAAGCGCTACACGTTGTCTTTGACCCCCAGAAAGTTGTGTGGGATAACGAGACGCGAGCCCATCCAGATGCACCAGTTGGAGCAATGCATTCACCTTGTCATGAATTTCTTTTTCAGAGGGACGACTGCTTTTGGGACGAACACGTAATCCAAAAGCGATGTTTTCAAAAACAGTCATGTGCCGGAACAGAGCATAATGCTGAAATACAAAGCCCACGCTGCGATCCTTGGCATTTCTCTCTGTAGCATCTTCACCGTGGAAGAGAACCATCCCTTGATCGGGCGTTTCCAATCCAGCGATGATGCGAAGCAGGGTTGTCTTGCCTGAACCGGAAGGGCCCAGAAGTGCCACTAGTTTTCCGGTCGGAATAGTGAGGCTCACATCTTTCAGAGCCTTGAAATTTCCAAAATTTTTAATGATGTTACGAACTTCAATACTCATGCTTTGACTTTCCCCTTTGCGGAAAAGAGTGAGACGTGTTCGAGTTCCTTCTGTTCCACGAAACTTTTTATAACTAGGGTCACCAAGGCAAGCAGAGCTAGAAGTGAAGCGACCGCAAAGGCCGCGACGAACTGATATTCGTTGTATAAAATTTCTACATGCAGTGGAATAGTATTAGTAAGACCTCGAATGTGGCCGGAGACAACAGACACCGCACCAAATTCACCCATGGCTCTGGCGTTGCACAAAATGACACCGTACAAAAGCGCCCACTTGATGTTCGGGAGAGTCACCTTCCAAAAAGTCTGCCAGCCATTGGCGCCAAGTGTAATTGCCACTTCTTCTTCGTCGCTTCCTTGCGATTGCATGAGGGGGATCAATTCACGCGCTACAAAAGGAAAAGTGACGAAAATGGTGGAAAGCACGATGGCCGGTGCGGCAAACAAAATCTGAATGTGCTGTTCTGCGAGCCAGGAACCAAGAAAACCTTGAGTGCTGAACAGCAAGATAAAAATCATTCCTGAAATGACCGGGGATACACTGAAGGGGAGATCAATCAAAGTGAGCAGGAAGTTTTTTCCGAAAAATTCAAACTTTGCGATAGCCCAGGCAGCTGCTACTCCAAAGATCAGATTGAGAGGCACAGTGATTCCTGCGGTCAATAACGTGAGCTGGATAGCCGAGACAGCATTAGGATCCGTGATCGAAACCCAGTACATGGAAAATCCTTTCTCCAGTGCTTTGGCAAATACGGAGATAAGAGGCAGCAATAGGAAAAGTGTCAAATAAAAGTAGGCAATTCCCAGTAGCGTGTAGCGAATCCACTTTGGATCCTGTGTCGCGCGTGATCTTGTTTGTAACAGAGAAGGTTTGGGGAAATTTTTTGAGGTAGAGGGACTCATCAATCAGTTCCTATTTCGAAAGAGAAGAATTGAGAAAACTTTAACTTAGTCTTTTTTGAAGTATGTTGATCAATAAAAGTATTGTAAAAGAAATCAAAAGCATCACCACGGCCACTGCGGTGGCTCCTGCATAATCATACTGTTCCAGTTTAGTGATGATGAGTAATGGGACGATTTCTGTTTTTCCTGGCATATTTCCGGAAATAAAAATTACGGAACCGTATTCTCCGATGGCTCGTGCAAACGCGAGTGCAAAGCCTGTCATGAGAGCCGGTAGGAGGTTTGGGAAAATCACTCGTGCAAAAGTTTGAAAGCGGTTGGCCCCCAGACTCGCTGCGGCTTCTTCGATTTCAGGATTCAAATCTTCCAAAACGGGTTGCAAGGTACGCACAATGAAAGGAAGACCAATGAAAGTCAAGGCAATGACGACGCCCAAAGGACTGAAAGCGCTTTTGATTCCCAGCGCATGCAGAGGTTTTCCGAGCCATCCATTTTGAGAGTAAATTGCCGTGAGGGCAATGCCTGCTACTGCTGTTGGAAGAGCAAAGGGAAGGTCAATCAATCCATCGAGTATTTTTTTTCCGGGAAAGGTGTAACGCACCAAAACCCAGGTGACCACAAAACCAAACACGACATTGATCAGAGCTCCCACAAACGAAGCGCTGAGAGTCAACTGGAATGCGTCCAAAACACGTGGCGCAGTCAGTGTATGCCAGAATTGGCTCCAGGAAAGAGTCGCTGTTTTCAAAAATAAGGTGGAAAGAGGAATCAACACAATCAAACAGAGATAAAACAGAGTGAATCCCATCGCGAGACCAAAACCCGGCAACACACTTTTTTGCTTGAAAATAAAGGGTTTCATAAAATATTTTTTTTCATTGGAGTGCGTAAATTTGATCAAACAACCCTTCATCTGCGAAATGTGTTTGCTGTACTTTTTTCCAGCCTCCCAATTGTCCAATCGTGATTTGCTCTACTTTTTTGAACTGATTTGTATATTTTTGCGCTACTTTTTCTAAATGCGGACGATAGTAATGCTTTGCAGCAATTTCCTGAGCCTCTTCGGAATAGAGATAGTTCAAATATTCTTCCGCCACCTTACGTATGCCATGCGCATCCACGTTTTTATCAATCCATGAGACAGGAGGTTCTGCCAACACACTCACCGAAGGAGTCACCAACTCAAAGGAGTCCTTGCCCAATTCCTGGATGGACAAAAAAGCTTCACTTTCCCAGGTAATCAAGATATCTCCCATCTCACGCTCTGCAAAAGTGGTGGTTGCGCCCCGGGCTCCAGAATCCAGCACCAAAACATTTTTATAAATGGCTGCTACAAATTCTTTCGCCTTGTTTTCATCGTTATTCCATTTCTTGAGCGCATAACTCCAAGCCGCCAGATAATTCCAACGGGCGCCTCCAGAAGTTTTTGGGTTGGGCGTGATGACTTCTACTCCCGGTTTTATCAGGTCATCCCAATCCTGAATATTTTTAGGATTTCCTTTGCGCACTAAAAACACAATCGTGGACGTGTAAGGAGAGCTATTGTGCGGCAGACGTGTTTGCCAGTTTTCAGGAATAGATTTAGTTTTTTCGGCGATGGCATCAATGTCATAGGCCAAAGCTAATGTCACCACGTCCGCTTTCAAGCCATCGATTACAGATCTAGCTTGCTTGCTGCTTCCTCCGTGCGATTGATGGATCGTGACGTTCTCTCCAGTTTTTTCTTTCCAGTATTTGACGAAGACCGTGTTGAATTCCTGATACAGTTCCCGTGTGGGATCATACGATACGTTGAGCAACGTGACTTGTTTTTCGGCACCTGTGGCTTGGTTTAAGCTGATTCCAATAAGCCCTAAAGCCAAAATGCTCGAAATACAGTAACAGAGTGTATTGTTTAATTTCATTATTCTAATCCTCCAAACCCACATTTTGTGTAAAGTGAAATAGCGCTTGCTGTCAATGAGGAAAAGATGAGAATATTTATGAACGATGAGGTGAGCGCTGAAAGAGGCGCTAGAGTGGGAAGCAGGAGATAGATGAGAAGGGACTGGGAAAACTTTTGTGAACAAAAGTTTTCCCAAACCCTTTCAAAAAACTTTGACTGGAAAATAGTTCATGTCAGACTTTGTGAAAAAGCGCGTAGGACGGAAGAAAAAGCTTGAAAAGGATCCTTTGAAAACCCTTCAAAAACTGAATCAATCTTTAAAAAACTTGGGCTGCGTGTCTCTAGAACCCAGCACTCCCCGCAAAAAGGAGGTTGGCTCTGTCTTCTATAGAACATGATTTTGATTCTTTGCTCAGGCTTCTTCTGAAAAAACAAGTGGGATTCATCGTGGCTGGAGGTGTTGCTTGCGCCTTAAACGGTTTTGTTCGCGCAACGGATGATTTGGACATTTTGATCGAAGCAACACCTCCCAATATCCTCAAACTTTTGAAAGTTCTGGAATCCTGGGGGGAAGGTTATGCGCGTGAACTGCGTGTGGAAGATTTCCCTCTAGAGCCCGGTGCAGTGCGAATTATTGAAAATTTTCCTCTCGATGTGTTTACCGTTCTTTCAGGAAAAACTTATTCAGATTTTTTGCCCCATACTAAAAAAAATAGGCATGGCATCCCCTACCTCGACATAAAAAGCCTCATCGAAACTAAAAAAAATACCCATCGGGAAAAAGATAGCATTGACATTCTAGCGCTGAAAAGACTTGCGGAAGAAAACCACCAAGGAAAAACGATGAAGAAGAGAAAGAGAGAATAGAGTCTGGAGAGGGAAGATATGGGGAAACATCCCCCTTCAAAAAACTTTAATTGGGAAAGTGTAATTACCGGGAACGCCAAGCGTCTGCTTGGTTTTTCCTGCTTTCAACATAGTCTGTCACGGCGAGTGACTGTCTGAATCTTTTGTCAACTCGTCTTTGACTTTTTTCAATTCGTCTTCGGATTCTTTCAGACCACGTTTGAAGGAGGAGATGCTTTTTCCTAGGCTGCGGGCAATTTCAGGGATGCTTTTGGCGCCAAAGAGCAGCAGCGCGATGATCAGGATGAGTAATAATTCTTGGGTGCCGATGCCAAACATTATTTTTATTCCGTGAGTGAATTAAGTGAACTAACAAACACATTTTGCCCATTTTTTCAATAAACGCCAATTAAAAAGTTGTTACAGAGGTTTACAGGGCATGGCATTGACAGAATGTTTTATTTCCTGTATAACTTCTTGTCTCACAAAAGCATTTATTCAAGCAACTTACCAATGATTTGCTATGGATACGCAATCTCCGGAAAAACATGAGAATTCGATTTTTATTTTTGTTTTTTTGTTCCGTATCATTTACATCTTTGGCTTTATCCCCTTTGTCTCAACTCAACAATGAAAAAAGACTGTTTGAAGAGATTGCAGGAGAAGACTTTTCTAAAACCATCCAAGTCCTGAAAAGCAAAGCACATTCTCAAAATCCTGACAATCCGGGTCTAGCTTTTTTAAAAACGCTGAGTGTCCAGTATCCCCCCCAAAAAAAAGCAGCTCCGAACGATTCTTCGATTGTCTTTGACTCACGCTATGGCATGGGCTTGGTCGCAGGAATCCTGGAATTTAAAAACGTGGATGTGCTGGGAGGCGCTTTGATTTTAAGCGAAGAACCTTGCTTAGATCGGAAGCAGCATATATCCTTTTTCGATTTTTGGCATGAATTTCCCGTTTTGAAAAAAAACGAGGAAAGCGATTTCCTCAATCTTTTGAAAACCCTGAAAATTTCCTATCATCAGGAAGAGAATATTTTCTATCTTCCTCCCGAAGATTTAAAAAAGTGGACAACCTATCTCAATGCCTTAGAAAAATTATTAGAACTCACTCTTGAGTATAGAGAACAAGATGTTTGGGAGGATGAAAAAAATATTCAACCCATACTCAATCTCTTTGATTCAGATCTCCCAGAAAAACAAAAAAAATCTATTCTATTTTCTACTTTGATCCAATATTTGAGATATCAACTTCTCCCAAGGAAACTTTCTCCCAACAAAGAAATCCTCTATTCAGAAAATTTTTTCACTAAAACTAAACGGAACAATCTCACTTACACACAAATTGCGACGATCCTTCAAAAGTTGCTTTCTCAAAACACCGCTCGACAAAAAATTTCTGACAAGTTTTTTAAAATTCAAGACCTGCCTCTCCACTCTTTGATCGAATATTCTACTCTTTTCAGTGATTGGATTCATTCCAATCAATCTTTTTTAAATGATTTGTGTTTCAATGAAGTCGTTATTTTTAATTACTATTTGGAAAAATTTCTTTCCCAAGTCTTTCTGAATAACTCGATGGGAGCATTCAAATCTTTGACTCAGAATTTCTTTCAAAAAGCTTACTCAAACACCTTATTTCTTATTCTCAAGGCGAATTTAGAAAAGCTTCATTCTGAAGATTTAAATTCTGTCTTATCCAACAATATCAGCGCTCTATTGACTGCTTTACATAACAATGCTTTATGGGTCCTTATTTTCGTCGAACAAGTGACTGTCCATGCTAGGAACTTTGATTCAAACGCTTATCTTTCAATCTTGTCGCACATGAAAGAAGATGTAGATTTTCTCGAAAAATGTCGCCAGAGTTTATTCGAAAAATTTCAATCAAACCTAGACACAATATTTCTTATTGATTCAAAAGATAAAGGAGAGCGATTGTCCCTACGGCAAATGTTAGAAAGATTAAAATTCTTAATCCAACATTCTTCCATGATTCTTGAACTGTATTATTTTGGATTTGAGAAAAATTCTAATCTTTTTTTAGAGCTTCCCGCATCCGACTTTTTTGCTATCCGTCATCTAGGTCCTAATAATGTCTTTGTAAAAGAAAATAATCTGAAGGATTATAGAAATTCACTTTTATATTATATGTCCACATTTAATAAGGCATCTGATCCAAAATTCCTCCCAGCATTTCTAGGACTCCCTGGCTCGCACGAACTTTTTTTATGTCCTTTTTTTTGGAACTATGATTGGCCTAAAGATAAGGCTGAAAAGCAGCGCTCCGATATTAAAACAACCTTCCTTCCCAGCATCCAAGAACAGATTTCTTCTTTAGAAAAGATCTATAAAGAAGAACTCACAACGCTTTCTTCTTACGCAGCATTAGAATTGGCTTATATCCATCTGTTTCTTGCGCTCCGAAATCCCGATCAAGAAGTGCAGCAGAAAAAACAAGCCAAGGAATGGTTCTACAAGGCATTTTCAAAAATCGAAGGGGTGGTGCTCCATCATAATATGGCAAAATCCTTGAATTCCTTGAATAAAGAGGGTGACGGAGATAAAGAGGGGGAATATGCTTTATCTTCAGAAAGCCAGCCTCTTTTCTCCGAAGACCTTCAGGAAACAAACCGTCTAATTAATTTTTTATTTTCCTTGCTGTTTGAATTTCGTGGACATCAGAGGGGACCAACCACTCCCATTCATTACAATCAGGGGATTTGCACTTTTAACCATGAACATCAACTGCTGAATGTATTGATCGAAGAAGAAATTCGAAAAAAATCTCCTAATTTTCGTTTGATCCTCTGCATGTTCAAATTTAAATTAGGGTTAGCATTGCCTAACCAACCTTTTCCAAAGGAGCTCTCGAAAGAACTCCTTCAATGTATTTCTTGGAAATTACCAGAGCCCATTCTCTTGGAGTTGTTTGAAGCCTTAGAGGCGGAAAAAAATCCGCGCTTCTTGATTTACGCAGATATTTTAAAATCCTATTTTGAAGAACATTCGGAGAGCACAGCTTCCTATCCTAAGCTCACTCAAAAACTCCACAAAATTTTTGAAGAGCGTGCGTCTTATTCTATGCATTGGTTAGCGATCTTAGCCCGCTATTATTACGACATAGAGAATCCTAAAAAAGGTTTAGAACTGATTTTGGAGATCGACAAAAATAATTTTGTAAATCCTGAGGCTCAGAAACTACACCCTTTTGCCCCCTTCGTTTGGCCAGAAGAAACGTGGGATTACCAGAATTTCAAGCTTTTACGTCCTTACGTGGAACTGTATGAAAAGATTAATAAGCATACTCACGAGTACATTGTCGCAGACATTTCAAATTGGGAACCCGCTCTAAACTTTTTTCCGAATTGCTTTGAGTTAGTAGAAAAAAATCCCCTACAATTACAAATACAAAAGCAGGAATCCTTCCCGGTTAAAGACGCCATCTTCGAAGTTTTAGCCCAAGAGGATTATTTTTCCTCTCTTATTCTGCACTATCTTTTAGAAAAAATAGAGAAAATCTCCTTGGACAATCTCCAACAAAGAAAACTGATATCTGGATCGGATCCATCGCTCTCAAAATCGCTCGAAGAAGTACGTTTATTGGATCAGATTCTTGACGAATGGCTTACCACACTTCCTTGGAATAAACCTTTTGACTTGAACAATCCTGGGGTTGATCCTGTGAGGCAGAATTTAACACAAAGAATTCAAGAAACAAAAAAAAATCTCCATCTTCTAGAAAAAATTCAGGAATATTCTAAAGACGTAAAGAACAAGCAATTTTTTGCTGCTTTAGATTCTTTGGAAAAGATTCGCGATTCTTCTTGCTTCGCTCGATTGTATTCTGCCACACAAAACGTGCTAAACCAGTGGGAGCTTGAAATCAAAGCTGGAATAAAAAAAGCTAAAGACACACAAGACAAACTAAAAAAACTCTTAGAAAAAATGCACCTCAACCAAATAGAGGGGACGACTTACTCCAGTCTTCAGCAAGATCTCCAAGAACTCAGCCTCTGGATACAGAAATACCCTGATCTTTTGAAAGTCAACCCTTTTCCACAAGAGACGACAGCTCCTGCACTTTTTCAATTCGCTGAATCTCAGCTCTCCCTTGTCCCAAATGGAGATTCTTACCAGATCTTTCAGACCTTAGAACAGCTCAACGTAAACTTTGAAAAGCAATATCAGGAAACTCTAGCTTTTTTAAAAGATTGCATAAAATCCTCTTCTGAAAGTTCTCAGAAGATTCAAATTCTTTTTGAAAAAATAGAATCTTTGAAACGTTTAGAAACCAGTCGTTTTCATAATTTTTTTGACGCAGCTTTTGATGCGCTTCAAAAAGCGGCCGATTTTGAGTCTATGGGAGCGCTGACAAAAAACCTAAACAACACTCACGATGATCACGGAGTTCTTTCCGAATCCCAGTACTTCAAACTGGTTCAAGCTTCCTTTATCAGCGGCCATTTTTTAAAATGGTTTTGCCACTTAGATGCTAACAGCAAGAGCAATCCCAATTTGAAGGAAAAAATTTTTCCATTTCGCAAACTCCATTTTGTCAGCTGCCTGGCCCGTATTATTCATGAGCTCAAAGTGCAGCGCCTGATGCTCCGTGTATCTCTTTTCACAGAAAACACGAGAAGAGAAAAATTAGGAAAATCTAAACCCGCAATTTTAAAATCCTATAAATCCCCTCCAACGCTCTCTACTGAAAATCAAACATTCGCGATCCTTTCCTTGAATCAACTTTCTGATTACCCAGATTCTTCACCCAAAAAACGATTTGATTATTTTAAGAAAAATTTGCGTCCTGGGGATCATTTCCGTTTTTTTTCTAGCGAAGAAGCTTTCCAAAATTTCAAAACAAAAAAAGATCCTTTGAAAGAAGTTCCAATTTTTGAAGTGATACATCTACAGAGAGAGGAGAATGAAGAAGCAGAAGGAAAACTGACTTTGTCTTGGATCAATCAAAACTCATTTCCAGGTCAAACGTTTGCTTCGATTTTAAACTCCATTCCAAAGACAGGAGTGATACATATTGAAATCACTTCTAATCTTAAAGACCAACATTCATTGTTGCAACAAATCCTGCAAAACTTAACCGAGCAACTTCCAGAACAGATTGCTCACTTTAAACAAGCCGCAGGCGCTCGGGATAATAAAAAGACATCTGGCAAACAATCTCCTGTCTCCCCCTTTCAATTGAAAATCAACGGGCAACATCAGCCTTTGATGGAAGCTCTTCTGGGACTCTCTCCTGATGACAAAAAATCTCAGATTGAAAGCGCGCCCAGGGAGCCCCTTTCCTTGAAAGAACAATCTTTGAATGATGCGCAACAAGGAGTGTTACAAGATGTGTTAAACTCTAGAAATGATAATGCTAACCCTTTAAATAAAATCACCATGATTGAAGCCCCTGGAGGAACAGGAAAAACTTTAACCATCGCAATCGTGAATGCTGCATTATTGAAAGAAAATCCTGGAGAACAAATTGCCGTCACAGCGCCTACTCACGCTGCAGTGGATGCTGTTCTAATTGTTCATAAAGAAAAGAACATCCTTTTTCTCATTCGTCTCGCAAGTACTGATACAAGTCAAAAAATCAATCCGCAAAATATTTCGTCATGGAATGAGCGCAAAGATCTAGTTGCAGGAGATTTAAAATCATCGCCCCATTCACGCAAAAGTATTTTTTTTTACACCTTGAATGGATTTAACGGAGATCCTATTTTGAGGCAATTGATCCACTCATTATCAGAAAAAGACCAGGAAAAGCTCAGAAAATATTTAGAACGCTCTGTCATTCATATTGATGAAGCGAGCATGGCTACTCT
>Ga0213870_1001271_pt1 | contig 11445 bp, 9 predicted proteins | sample WICALVC2017_Meta_FD_160119 | JGI IMG/M metagenome (GOLD analysis project Ga0213870, IMG submission 160119) | Freshwater microbial communities from subterranean cave lake in Wind Cave National Park, South Dakota, United States - WICALVC2017 | ecosystem: Environmental > Aquatic > Deep subsurface >... | reverse complement strand
AGCTCGCTAAAGCCCAAAAAGAGTTTGAGGAATTTCTTAAACTGACTGCTTTTCCGCTGGTAACTTCTTGGAGTGGCTTTGATTTAGTACCGCACAATTACCCGCTGCTCATAGGTCAATATGGCGTCTACGGAAACCGCGGGGCGAATTTTACCGTTCAAAACGCCGATCTCATAATTGGTATTGGCTCGCGTTTTGATACGCGGCAAATCGGCGGTCGGCCGGAGACCTTTGCCCGGGAAGCGCGTAAGATCATGGTTGACATTGATCAAGCGGAGTTGGATAAGCGGCGGGGCGTAACACCTGATCTAGCGATCCGCGCCGATGCCCAAGTTTTTTTGGCGGCGGTTAATAGTGCTCTCAAAAATTTAAAAAAACCTAATATCGGCGATTGGCTGAGGCGCGCCAAAGAGTGGAAAGTAAAATATCCGGCTTGTCTGCCCGAGTATTTTAAGGAGAAAAAAAAGGTAAATCCTTATGTTTTTGCTAAAGTTCTCTCTGAAGAATTGCCTTCCAATGCCATCGTTATTCCTGATGATGGCGGCAATTTAACCTGGATTATGCAAGCCTTCGAGTTAAAGAAAGGTCAGCAACTTTTCTCCGCCTTTGGTAATTCACCAATGGGCTATTCTTTCCCAGCGGGTATCGGTGCGGTTTTTGCGGTTGGCCCCAAAAGACAGGTGGTGAGTATTATCGGTGACGGCAGCTTTCAAATAAATATTCAGGAATTACAAACTATTGCTCATTATCGGGTGCCGCTTAAAGTCTTCATTTTAAATAACCGTTCTTATGGGATTATTAAACAATTCCAAGATATGTATTTTGGCGGCCGCCACGAGGCCTCTTCACCGGAAAAGGGTTACAGCGCACCGGATTTTATGAAGATCGCCAAGGCCTACGGCATAAAAGCCATATCCATTTTCAATCATAAGGATTTGCGTTCAAAGATAAGAAGGGTTTTGGCCGAAAAGCGGGCAGTTATTTGCGATGTTAATATTCCCGATAATCAAAAATTAGTTCCCAAATTGGAATTCGGAAAGCCAATTGAAGAACTTTCTCCTTCTTTGCCGCGATCGGAATTTTTGAAAAATATGATCATCAAGCCGTCCCAAAGTTAAAGCTTATAAACTAATCTTATGGCCCAGATTAGCAAAGCTATTCAAATTAGCGAAGCCGCGGTCCATGTCATTAACGCTTTTTTAAAGAAGCCCCAAAATGAACTGCTGCGGGGTTTTTGGGACGTGCTTAAGAAGCACGGCACCCCGGCATCCATAAATCGGCAGGCCGAGGAAGCCAGAAAACTCGAGACGCAAATTAGAAAATTAAAGAAAAGGCACTCCCCTTACCTTAAGGATATTGAATGGCTTCGGAGGATGCGCGATCAAGGTTCTTTTATTTCTCTTAACCAATACCGGAGGAAAATTCTTGGATCCAGAGCCGCCAAAGTGCGCTTTAATAAGCGACAGGCAGTGGTGCTTGAAATCAGCGCCTACCAGTACTTCCCCTGGATTATTGCCGAAGCCAAGCAGGCCATTGCCAAGGGCGAGATTTTGCCTGGCCGTTATATCCGGGTGCGGAAAATGAAGGAGCAAGAGCGCGATCACGGCGACCTTTTAGCGGCTCATGCGGCTTTAAACATTATCGGCGCGAGCTGCGTAGAAACCCTGGATACTAAGGGGACGGATGGGTCAAATGTCCATTTGGGCGGACCGGAAACCATTACCGGCTATTTCGGCGGCGTCGGCGAACCGAATGACTATGCGCTCCGCTGGCTTGATGAATTTTTGTACTATTATACCAACTACGGCGTAAGCCAGGTTTTAAATATTAATGCCGGGACCATTCTTTTGGGATATTTTTTGCGGCAGGCGGGTATACAGAACGAATTTAAAATTTCGGTTTTTATGGGCAACGATAATCCCTATTCAATCTTAGGGACTTTGATGCTGGCCAAGCTTTTTGCCCTGGATGGGAAGGCAACCTCGCTTATTGGTTTAAATCTATCGAATTCGGTAAATAATACCACCATTAAGCTGGCCGATAGCATCAGACAGGCCTTTGGTTTTGAAGCTGGGGTTCGTTTTGAACATCACATCACCGAAGCTTACCGCGGCATTGTCCGCCAGCCCTATAATAGGCGTGAGGAACTTATTGAGTTGGCGCAAACAGTACGCAATATTTCCGCCAAGCACGAAGGCGGCGAAATTGAGGTTGAGAAAAAAAGAAAACACCCTTCAAATATTCTGGATTACTTTTTAACTAAGGAGGAAATCTTAAGTCAGGGCCTCATGGACGACTTACTTAAAAATTTCTTAGATAAGCATGAGTCGGTCAATATCACGGCGCGCGCTTTAACCGAGGCAGGTATTGCCTTTGAAGGGGCGCGTTTCCTCCATCGTTAATATGGATTTCTCAAGCGCCATTAAGAAATTAAAAAATAATCCGATGGCTTTATTTGCTGAAAAGACGAAGGTTTTTGAACGACAAGGCAAGAGAGTCATTCATTTGGAAATCGGCGAGCCGGATTTTGATACGCCCTTAGTGATCAGGCGGGCCGCCATCAATTCTTTACGACTTGGCGATACGCATTACGGCAATGCTTTAGGGCTCACGGCGCTCCGATCGGCAATCGCCAAAAACACGCAAGAGCGGCACGGCTTTCTCCCCGATCTCAATCAGATCATCGTGGCGCCAGGCCTCTCGCTTGTCTACTTTACCCTGCGGTGCCTTACCAATCCCGGTGATGAGGTGATTGCGCCTGATCCCGGATTTACGCCCTATTATTCGCTGTTTAATTTTCTTGGTTTGCGTCCGGTGGCTGTTCCGCTCAAGGAGAGCGAAGGATTTGAGCTGGATCCTCGGAAGCTCGAGGAGCGGATTTCCCAAAAAACGAAAATCATCATTATCAATTCCCCACAAAATCCCACTGGCGCGGTCATTAGTAAATCAAAAATCCAGGCCATTGCGAAAATCGCGCAACGTTACGACATTCCTCTTTTAAGCGATGAGGTCTACAGTCAGATACTTTACGGAGGCAGATATTATTCGCCCGGTAGCTTAGATGGCTGCCGGAGAGGAACCATTATTTTGGATAGTTTTTCTAAAGCCTACGCCATGACCGGTTGGCGCCTCGGTTATCTGATTGCGCCAGAGGAGCTCATTAAAAGGATTGGTTTACTCATTGAAAACACCATTTATAGCGTCCCGGATTTCATTCAGAAAGCCGGCGTTGAAGCCCTGCGTAGAGGCAGGACCGCCCAGAAGACTATGGTCCGAGAGTACCGGAAAAGACGTGATGTGCTAGTTTCTGGATTAAATCAGCTTCCCGGTATTCGCTGTCTCCTCCCACAAGGAGCCTTTTATGCTTTCCCGAACGTGAGCGGCACCGGCTTTAAGAGTGAGGCCTTTGTAAATTTTATGCTGGAACGTGCGCAAGTTGCTCTTTTACCCGGCAATCTCTTTGGCCGGGAAGGGGAGGGCTATGTGCGGGCTGCTTTTACGGTTTCCGTTACTGATATCAAAGAAGGGCTGCGTCGCATGCATCAAGCCTTGATGCGCCATGGATAAACAATTGATCAAATACATTAAGGCGCACTATCAAAAGAAGTTTGCCGGACGCACGTTCGTTCCCGGGAAAACCCACATACCCGCATCAGGGAAAGCGTTTGATTCACGGGAAATGGTCGCCATGACCGAAGCCGTGCTTGACGGCTGGTGGACTGAAGGAAGATTTGCCGCGGCCTTTGAGAGTGAGCTCGCGAATTTTCTAGGCGTAGAACATTGTATTACCACCAATTCCGGTTCTTCGGCAAATCTCCTAGCTGTCTCCGCGCTCACATCGCTCCATTTAGGCAAGCGTCGGCTGCGTCCTCACGATGAAGTGATTACTGTTGCCGCTGGCTTTCCAACGACAATTAATCCATTAATTCTCTATCGGCTCATCCCCGTTTTTATAGATATTGATTTAAAAACTCTTAATATTGATGTCAATAAATTAGAACATGCCGTCTCCCCACGGACAAAAGCGGTCTTCTTGCCCCATAATTTAGGCAACCCTTTTAACGTGGAGGCCGTGAAGAAAATTTGTCGCAAGCATAACCTTTGGCTTATTGAAGATTGTTGCGATGCGCTCGGCAGTAAATATCAGAACCGCTATGTGGGCGCATTCGGAGATTTAGCAACCTTGAGTTTTTATGCGGCTCACCATATAACTACCGGAGAGGGAGGAGCTGTTGTAACCAGCAACGCTAAATTAGCCTCGATCGTGCGCTCTTTTAGAGATTGGGGCCGCGAGTATTGGTTTAGAACCGGCGAGGATGTCAAACGCGATCACGGCTTAGGGTCTCATCGCCGAGGCGAATTGCCGGCTGATTATGACACTAAATTCATTTTCTCCGAAATTGGTTTTAATTTAAGACTCACCGATATGCAGGCCGCGCTCGGATTAATTCAATTAAGCAAATTACCTAAATTTATCAAACATCGGAAAAACGCTTACGCTTTTCTTTTAAAAGAACTTGAGCCATTTAAAAAATTCTTGATTTTTCAAGAGCCGGAAAAATACGGCGATCCAGCTTGGTTCGGATTTTTGCTCACTGTAAAGACCGAGAGCCCTTTTAAGAGGCAAGATTTAGTTGCCTGCTTAAATAGCCATAATATTGGGACTCGTATGTTCATGGCCGGGAATTTAACCAAACAGCCCTATATGCGGGCCTATAGGGTTAAGTTTAAGAGCGGTGATCTTTCGAACACCGACTATGTCTTAAAAAATTCCGTCTGGATCGGGGTTCATCAAGGCATTGATCAGCCGCGCCTAAGCTATATGGTCAAGGTTTTGAAAACTTTCTTGAGTCGGTTTTAGGTTGAGCCAAGATGCAGATACTTTCTATCCCCATCATTTTTAATCGAGCGACCCCTTGAATACTAAGATCATTTTTTACTAGCTCTAGCAGATTTTCTTCTGACCTGATAAATTGACCGCGGTCTAGATAAGTTAATAATCGCCCCGTCAAATTCCACCTTTTTTGCTTAATAGGATCGCAGATAATTACATATTGTGAAGCTACTCGGTTTAGATTTCTTAGTAGGGTTGTGTTTTCTTGATCGGAGAGGTGATGGGTAGCGTCAATAAGTAGCGCGACGTCATAAGAGCCGCCGACAATTTTGGCCGTATTGGCGTCGGCGCATAAAAATTCCTTGCCGGTATAAACTTTTCTGGCGGTTTCGATGTATTTCTTATTGAGGTCTATTCCAAGGTATTTGGCGTCAGTAATTTGGCTATATTCACCGGTGCCGCAGGCAATATCAATAATTGAGTTTTCGCGGGTAACGCCGAATTCACGGATAACCGCCATACGTTTCCGATACAGGCCGAAAAATACGTCGATAATCTTTCTAAACAGCCGCCAGATAAAAGGTATTTCTAGTATGTTTGTAATTTTCATGCTAAAAATTATTATAGCCTAGAATTATCATGAAAACCATCTTTATAACCATTTTTCAGGGAGTGGAGGCGAAAAATATTCTGCGCACCGATATTTACCGGCGGCTGGCGGGGCAAGACGACCTGCGGCTGGTGTTTTTTGTAGGCAGTCAAGAACGCGCCGCCTATTATCGAAAGGAATTCCTGAGGCCTAATATTTTTTACGAAGTTGTCGGTGAGAGAAGAACCAGTCGGTTGGAAAAAATATTTTCGGATCTTAAATTCTTATTGCTCTTGACCGAGACGGTTGATTTAAGGAAACGTATGGCCCTCGAAGAAAATCATAATTACCTAAACTACTGTTTAAGCCTGGGTCTAAATCGACTGCTTGCGCGCCGCGCCGTCCGGAAACTTGTGCGCGCGCTAGATTATCTCCTAGTAAGGAGTGAAACTTTTGAATCTTACTTCGATAGCTACCGCCCTGATTTGGTTTTTTTAGCCCACCTCTTCGACGATCTTGAAATTGACATGTTGCGTGAGGCTACGCGTCGCAGTGTCGCGACCGTCGGCTTTATCAACTCTTGGGATAAACTGACCGCGGCTCGCGGCGTGATCCGTCTCCTCCCGGACAAACTTATTGTATTCAATGATTTGGTTAGGCAGGAAGCTGAAGAGCATGCCGATATGAAGCGCGAGGATATTTTTATCTCCGGCATTCCCAACTATGATTGGCATATAAATTATAAGCCGCTTGGACGCAAGGAATTTTTTGCCGCTAAAAGGCTTAATCCCCAAAAGAAATTGATCGTTTACGCGCCCATGGGCAAAACCCACAGCAATTCTGACTGGGATATAATTGATTTGTTGAGATCAGCCATTGCTGTGGGCGAGATCAAGAACGCCCAACTTTTAGTTCGTTTTCAGCCCAATGACTTTGCCGACCAGGCTGAAATTAACAAGCGACCGGGTTTAGTTTATGATATTCCCGGCATCAGGTTTTCCGCTAAACGCGGTGTTGATTGGGACATGAGCTTCGCCGATATCAAGCACTTAACCGATACCTTAGCCAATGCCGACCTCTTCATTTGTTATGCCTCGAGCATGAGCATTGATGCCGCCGTCTTTGATAAACCAGTCATCAATATTGACTTTGAAGTCAGGGAGAAAAACGCCATGTCCAAATCACCCACTTATTTCTATAAGATGACGCATTATGCGAAAGCGGTTGCGACCGGAGGCATTGCTTATCCCAAAAACAAGCGTGAATTTATAGATCAAATTAACCGCTATTTGGGGAATCCGAGTCTTGACCGGGAAGGTCGTCGGCGACTGGTCGAAGAGCAGTGCTTTCGCTTGGACGGTCATGCCGGAGAGCGCATCGCCAATTTTATTATCAATTCACTATGAGGGTAAAGAATATCGGAGTTGATTTGGTGGAGATAAAAAGATTCAGAAAATTACCTTATAAGAAGAACCGAACTTTTTATGAGAAAATCTTCACCGAAGAAGAAATAAAGTATTGTTTGTCTAAAAATGATTCTTATCCGCATTTTGCGGCCCGTTTTGCCGCGAAGGAAGCGGCTTTGAAGTGTCTCAAGAGCACGGTTTATAAAATTCGTGATGTTGAAATAAAGAATGATAAAACTGGCGCTCCGCAGATTTTGTTAAAAAAAATGAAGGGCCATTTTTTAATTTCGCTATCGCACACAAAAGATCAAGCTATAGCTATTGCTCTATGGTTCAACTAGTCCAACAATATTTTTCCGAATCCGCCAAGAAAGATCCGAATAATATCGCGGTTAACGTTTGGCATGAGGAAAAGTCAAGAAAGTACGGTGCGGCCATATCCTTTGGAGATTTGGAAAGGTACAGTAACCGGCTTGCGAGATATTTGAAAAGTAAAGGCGTGGAGAGGGGCGACCGTGTGGCTTTTATGTTTATGAAAATAGCGTCTGTTGATGCAATTGCTTCTTTATTGGCCATACTTAAATCCGATGCCATTTATGTACCGTTGCACCACACATTGCCACCCGAGCGAGTGGCTAAGATTTGGAATGACGCAAAGCCGAAATTCATCATTTGTGAGTCTTACTCAGCTAAAGAATTAAAAAAATACGAAAAAGCAGGATTTCAATTCGTTGAAATTGATAAAGAGAAGATATTTATAGATAAACAATTTGGCGAATCGCTTGTCTATGATAATGATGGTCAAGATTCGGCGTATATTCTTTACACATCAGGCTCAACCGGCACACCTAAAGGAGTTGAGATTACCCACAATAATATTATTAATGCTACCGATTGGGCAGTTCACGAATTTGGCATAAACAGTGAAGACCGAATGTCCCAGCACCCGCCCTTTAGTTTTGATCTCTCAACCTTTGATCTCTATTGTGCTTTTAAATCGGGCGCCACTCTTTATCCGGTAGTAGATAATCTATCTTTATTCCCGTTCGAACTTATGAAATTTATAGAGGCAAGCAAAATTACCATCTGGAATTCAGTTCCATCAGTATTGGTATATTTATGGAATTCCGGATTAGTGAAACCAAATCGCTTGAAGTCGGTTAGAAAAATATTTTTTAACGGCGAGGGATTTCCTACTAAATTTCTTAGCGAGTGGATAAAAACATTCCCCGGTAAGGAGTTCATTAATATGTATGGACCAACGGAAACAACGGTACAGTGTTCCTTTTACAGAATTACAGAAATTCCGAAAGATTTTTCTAAACTGGTGCCGATTGGCAAAGCGCAAAAAGGAGTAGAAATCTTCGCAGTCCGAGAAGATGATTCAATAGCCAGCGTCAATGAGGTTGGCGAGCTCTTGGTCGGGGGCCTTGGGGTTGGAAAAGGATATTGGCATGACGAAGAACGGACACAAGCTGCATTTATAGAATTTCCTGGCAAGGGAAGAGTGTATCGGACCGGCGATCTGGTACGTCTTTTACCTGACGGCAATTATGAATTCATCGGTCGCAAGGATAATCAGGTCAAAGTGCACGGCAATAGAATCGAGCTTGGTGATGTTGACGGAGCAATATATTCTTTGTCGTACGTGAACGAGGCGGCAACGCTAGTAGTGCCAGAGACTGAAACAGGCAGCAACATACTTATCGCTTTTATTGATTTGAAATCGCCGAAGCCGGAAACTGATATCAAAAGCGACCTCGGCAAGTTATTGCCGCCGTACATGATTCCTTTTAAAATAATAGAGGGAAAACTACCAAAAACCAGTACCGGCAAAATCGATCGGCCAAAATTAAAAGAAATGTATGGAAACAAAAAATAAAATTAAAGATTTTCTCGAGCAAGAAACTCAACGGAATATTGAAGACGAAAAGGAGAACCTAATTGAAAAAGGGATTTTAGATTCGTTCTCAATGATAAAATTAATCGGTTTTATAGAGAACGAGTTGAAGGTGGTGGTAAAAATGGAGGAATTGACGCCGGAAAATTTTAATTCGGTCGCAGCCATTACTCAAAAAATTTTGACATGGCAGAAATAAGATTTATTAAAAAATCCGAGTGGCTGAAACTAAGGGCCTTTAATGAAGCCGAATATAAACCCGGTCATATTTTAACCAATAAAGTTTATTATGATTGGCAATTTGATAATTTTGCTAATCCGAACAAGGATGCTTACGGAACGCTTGGCCTATTTAATTCGAGCGGCGAACTGATCGGCACTTTTGGACTCTTTTACGCGCCCATGCATTTTTTTGGCCGAACTTTGATGGGCACTCATCTTTGCAATTTGATCATTAAAAAAGACTTGCGCAGTCTTGGTTACGGTTATCGGCTTTTGGAAAGAGCGGCATCATTAAATCCCTTAGCTCTTGATCATACTATTAATGAAGCTGCCTGGCCGATGTTTATGCGTAGCGGCTGGCAAGGCGAAAACCTAAAGAGATTTATTTTTATCATTAATTCGAAAACTTCGCTGTATCAGCTGCCGGCCTCTCGAGAAGCCCCGCCAGTTAGAAGTTGGGAGTGGATAGTGGTTAGTGAATTTGATGAGAAAATCGATGTTTTTTGGCAGAGCATCAGAGAGCGTTATCCGATTACTGTGGAACGGACCGCCAATTATCTTAATTGGCGTTACAGCCACGACCCTTTAATTAAATACAAGGCGTTTTTAGCAAGGGATGGAGGATTAGTTAAGGCTTTAGTTATTCTCCGGATTGAAGAACCTCGTGATGAAAAACAACCTTTAGGTATCCGCGTTGGCAGGATTATAGATTTTGTTTCTGATAAAGGAGCCGACATCTTTGCTTTAACCCAAACCATCCGCTATTGCCGCGATGAGGGCATTGCTTTTATTGATTATTTTTTGAGCGGAGATTTTTATGACCAATCTTTGGCCGCCGCGGGCTTTATAAACGGCGACTCGCCGGAATATAAGAAAATTCCAATTTTGTTTATTCCAGTAAGCACTAAACGCCTCTATTTAAATTTTGCCGTTCAAACTGCTGATCCATCGTTAAAAGATAAAGTTAAAGACCTCAAAAATTGGTACACCACCAAGGGCGGCGGCGATCAAGACCGCGCCTATTAATTAATTGCGTTTAGGTTGCCAGATTGAACTTCTTTTAGTTATATTAAATTGTTATCCAAGACTTAATCGTTAATATCCTTCTACGCTTATGGATTTCCAGGAACTTAAAAACACGGCTTTTAACCTCGTAACTAGCGGCGACTCGTCTGTTGCTGACTATCTTACCTGTTATCGTCAAACTGAGAACTACAAAGAAAAGCTTCTCAAGGAACTTCCAGAATATACGAGACATCTTCGAGTGGCTTTTTTGAGCAATTTTACCATTCAGGGATTACCGGAGGTTTTTAAAGTTCAGGGTATATTCCACAATCTTTGGCTTGAGACATACCTCGCTCCTTATAATCAGTATGCCCAAGAAATTCTTAATCCGGACAGCGGATTAAATAAATTTAAGCCAGAGTTAGTTTATTTTATCCTTGATCCTATAGAAAATCAGCTTTCTCAGTTGTACGATTTGGCGTTTTCAATACTAGAGAAAACACGCGCAAAGAAGGTTGTATTTTTGAGTACACGAATGTCTTCTTTCGGAAATAACGAATTCATTAAGTTCGTAAATCTTTCTGAGCGACTTTCAGAATTGGGACTAGGACACCATTGGAATACCAAATATAAAGAATTAGCTGATATGCGTTTAGCTCCAGATGCTTTACCGGCATTATCGGAAGAGTTAATGAAGGACGCGGTAGCAGTTAGTGGTGCGACCAAAAAATGTCTGGTTACCGATCTTGACAATACTCTTTGGCAGGGCATTGTGGGCGAGGATGACGAGATCGTACCTAAAGAAGAACTTCAGCGTAAGATTTTGACGCTCTATGAGCAGGGAATTGTGCTCGCCATTAACAGCCGCAATAATGAGGCGGACGTTTTCCAAATTATTGATAATCATCCCAAAATGATTCTGCGTAAAGATCATTTTGCCGCTTGGCGCATTAATTGGCAGGACAAAGTCCAGAATATGGGCGAGCTAGCCCAGGAAATGAATCTGGGACTAGAGAGCTTCGTTTTTATTGATGATGATCCATTCCAGCAAAACGCCGTGCAAGCGTCTTACCCGGAAATTACGGTTTTAAGCCCTGAACAACTGGAAAACTACTCCGGATTTTTTGGATTTGGTATTACCGAGGAGGATAAGGGACGAGGCCGGATGTATACCGAGGAGCGTAAGCGCCGGGCATTGCAAGCATCTTTGAAAACCGTTCACGATTTCCTGCGTGAGCTTAATCTTCAAGCGCTGATCAAGTTTGCCGACAGCGGTTCGTTGCCGAGAATCGCCCAACTTACCCAGAAAACCAACCAATTTAATTTAGCCACGCGTCGCTATTCCGAAGGCGAGATAAAAAAAAGTCTTGATGGCGGGTCAAAAATTTGGACTCTTCAAGCTCAAGATAAATTCGGCGATTATGGCATTGTCGGCGTCGCTATGGTTGAACCCCGAGGGGAACTTTGGCGGATTGATAATTTTATGTTG
>Ga0213870_1001270_pt1 | contig 11449 bp, 21 predicted proteins | sample WICALVC2017_Meta_FD_160119 | JGI IMG/M metagenome (GOLD analysis project Ga0213870, IMG submission 160119) | Freshwater microbial communities from subterranean cave lake in Wind Cave National Park, South Dakota, United States - WICALVC2017 | ecosystem: Environmental > Aquatic > Deep subsurface >... | reverse complement strand
ACTTTGGACACTATAACTTTACCATCGTATCCTTGCCAGCATTTAACGATATCATCAACCTTCCATTCATACGCAACTGCAGCTAGCGCCGGACCATTACCGCTTACACTTGCCGACAACGCTCCCCTCTCTACAGCTTCCTTGATCGGCTTGTATGGAATTGCAAGACCAGCAGAAACCAGTATTCCATTTAACATCATTGCTTCCCAGTATTCAGCATTTTTTGCTAGATTGAAGGCCTCATCGAAGAAGTTTGCTAATGTTTTTAGCTTTAATGGTTCGGCCCGTTCAGCTCTTGTCGGTAGGAAGATTATTGCATAAAGATCATTTGGCGCTTCTTCATGCCTTATTATCTGCCTTGATGAATTGTCTGTAACAACAAAACCTCCAAAGTAAGATGCACAGGCATCATCAAATGCACCAGTTATTGTAACTTTGGCATCTAGCGAAGCATCAACGGCAGAATTTATTGCATCGAGATCTGCGAATCTATCTTTAATGAGTTTCAAGCATGCCAGTGCTACCGCATTTGATACGGCACTTGAACTCTTTAATCCATAACCTACTGGAATTTCAGAACTTACACTAACTGTAAAGCCTTGCTTGTCTAGCACTTCTTTCGGAACTGCTCTATTAACAACTGCTTTTACAAGTTTATCATCTTTGAACTCTCCCTTTGGCTCAAATCTTATGCCGCTACCATCGGTTAACTGAACTTCGGAATTAACTTTAAGTGAGATACCTAATGCAGAACCTCTTCCGCTAGCTATTGCATTTACTATTGATATTGCACCATGAACAGTAGCACTAGCAGATTTCATATGGTTCACCAATTCCTACGTATATCGTAACCTTTACACTATTCACGCCTAACTAATTCGCAGATCATAATTAATGCTTTATTGAGGCTTTTCACGTCAATAGGAAAAATTAAATTCCGAAGAAACAGAAGCACGTGTGAGACTAAATGGGTGCTACAGAAAAAGGTTTGAAGGTATATAACGGCAGTACAAAGAGCGTGGTTGTTTATAACACATACGCAGACGACCGCAGGATCCATTTCGATGTCTTCATTCCGACAGATAAGAGCAATCCAGCTGAGGTCCAGAAGGAAGTTGACGACAAGGCTGTGGAGTACGCGAAGGAGTTCCTAAAATTGATAGGGAATCCATCGAAGAATGTCGAGGTTAATATATGCTATCGCTGTCATATAGACGACACATCTCTCTACGAGGGCCAACTGTGGCAGCTGCCAGGAAAAGATGTGCTTATCTGGCCTATGGAAGGTTGCCCTAAACCCTCCCAATAACTTTTTTCTGTGTAGTGAAAATATTAGTATGTGTTGTGCAAAGTTGTTATACAGAAAGGGCCAAATTTACGAATTAATGCTCAGACCTTAGTTTCTTTCAGCAGACCCGATCGCGTAATACCACAAACCTTATCCCTTAGGTCAATCAAATCTTCAAGGTAACGAATTTCATGTTCAAGCTTTTCGTGTTCTTTTTTTGAAACTATGATCGTTCTACGTACCTGTGTAGGAATTGCTTCTGAAAGTATGTTACATAATTCTTCGTAATCATCGTTCATTTTTATCGGCTCCCCTGCTTGATCTCTCCAGCATTTCGTAAATTATTTCATCCTTTTTGGCCTTGGGCAAGGAGAAGACCCAATGCCAATACTTTACTGCTTCTTCATATTCTTTATCGAATTCGCTTTTCTTTCGCATTCTTTTCTTTGTCATGCTTTTCTTTGGCATGTATACTATTACATGGATACACAAATTTAAAGGATTCCTCTAGGAAGTTAAGTATGAATTATTTACTAAACAAACTCTCCAACGAGTGTTTTCTTCATAACGTCTCTAGGCGCTTCCATTCTCTTCCATATCTCAAAAGATTTTGCCCCTTGCTCGATCAGCATTTCGTAGCCATAAACAACGGTGGCGCCAGCTTCCTTTGCACTTTGTATCAAACCAGTTTCCATTGGTCTGTAGACAAGGTCATAAACAATGCTGCTTTCTCTGATATCTTCAGGTTTGATCATGCTTGGTCCTCTATCCATTCCAATCGGTGTTGCATTAACAATTAGGTCGGCTTTTGAAGCGAACTTTGGTGCATCATCCAAAGTTATCAGTTCACAATTCAAGTTCAATTTCTTAGCATGCTCAGCCGCGTCTTTTGCTCTTGCCATATTTCTGTTAGCTAGGATCACTTTTCCCACATTCTCATCTGCCAATGCGGTCAGAACAGCCCTTGCAGCTCCTCCAGCACCCATTAGCAATGCTACCTTGCCGTCGAGTTTGATCCCTCTTCTCTTCAATGGCTGAATGAAGCCATGTAAGTCTGTGTTGTATCCCTTGAATTTTCCATCTTCATTGTTTACGGTATTAACGGCACTGATCTTAATGCAGGTTTCATCCAGCTCATCTAATAGTTTCATTATTGCAATTTTATGTGGCATTGTAACATTAAGGCCAGCAATGCCCGTTTTTCTTAATGACTGCATTGCTGCTTCTAATTCATCCTTTGCAACCCTAAATGCAATGTATGTGCAGTTCAGATTTAGAGCTTTGAAGGCAGCATTATGCATTGCAGGTGATAATGAATGATCCACTGGATCTCCTATGATGCAGTAGGTCTTTGCAACACTATCTTTTGGTTGTGCCATAAATCCAACCTTTTACGCTTGCCCTGCTCTTGCTTTATTGATAATTTTAATTATATCATCAAACTCTTGCTCTGGCTTGTCCTTCCACATGTTGTAGTCTTTTAGATCAGGCCTTTGCTTCTCAAGTTTATCGTAGATTGTTTTCATTTCATTGATTGTTAGCTGTCCTGGTGCAAGAGCTTCTCCCAAACTTGCATAGGTGAATGGTGCCCCAGCGTATATGCATAATACCCTTGATAAAATACCCTCTTCTCCCATACAGAACGCAATTAGATTTATGTTTGCGCTTTTTGCTTGTCCATACAACTTTAAAATTCTCAAATTGTCATTCATACTCTTTGCCATAGTAATTATTTTGGCATTAGTGCTGAATTCGGCAATTTGTTTCAATAACTTGGCAAGTACTTCGTCACTTGGTGTCTGGTCAAGGCTGTGCCACGAAACGAGAGTTTGGCAATTCAGTGCCTCGAAGTCATCCTTAAGATAATCATTGTCAATCAAGGTCTTCAATTCGACATCTAAAAGCATGGGTCTGAAAGCAGCTAATCTTCTTAATGTCGTTACTCTATCTTGTTCTTGACCATCATACTTTCCTCCTTCGTTTGGCGCCCTGCATGTGAAAACAGATTTTTCCTTGTGATCCAAAACAACTTCTAGTGCTGGATTCATATTTTGTTTGTCCAAATAATCAAACCTTACCTCAAGATGATCTGCATCATTGTTCAACGCACCACTTACCAAGTTTTTCAGCGAGTTTGGATCATTACTACCTAAAGATACACAGATCTTCATGCTATTACTCACGGCTACTCATTCATATTGCATGAATTAAATGCTTATGTTTCTCTATTCTGTTGCATCTTTGGGCAATGATTATACTATTTACTCTATACTATAGTTTCAAGCTACAGTGCTTTTATGATAGCAAGTAACAATTGAAGTATGCTGGATGTATAATGCTGAGGCTGAAGTAGATGGCGAGAAAATCTTTCATAAGGACACTTGCAGAAAACATCAGACTGCGATTCATGATAGATACAGAGAAGGGTAAGGTGAAAGACTTTCTGGTACAGCTGGAGATCTACGAAGGAGAATGGAGAGCATGTATAAGATACAACTACGCTCATGGGAGGCCACACAAAGACATACTGTACAGGGATGGAAGGAAGAGAAAGGAGTGGATCGATGTTGAAGACCTGTCAGCACTCATTGATGTTGCACAAAGAGATTTAAGGAGAAATTCCATCAATACATTAGGGAGACAGGCTATGAAACTTAGCAAGGAAGAAAAGAAGAGAATAGGAGAGGAGATAGAGCTTACATTTGAGGCTGTGAAGGAAATGATCAAGGATCCAAAGAAACTCGAGGCTATGCCGAAAAATTCAGTTTTGATGCCTGTCAAGGTAAAGCATACTGGCGTACAGGCTTAGAATATAACGCGGAATAATTTTCTAGAATCACCCAAAGATGCAACAGAACCTATCTTGATATGGTGCCATATCTTATTCGGTGCAAACTTGATAAATGCTGGAACCCCTCGTAAGTTTATCGTTACTGCAAAATTTGTTTGAAGATTTCTTCATCTTTCAAAATCTCGAAGTATTTATCTTCAAAGCGATATCCGGGAGTTTTTATTAAACCTAGCTCCGGATGTTCAAATGTATCTGGTATTGGCGTTCTAGTATCTTCATCCACGTTTTCTTCCATGACTCTGGCGTTGACAAGTTCGTCAAATAATCTGTGTATTTTACGATCAGTTATGCCAGCTTCGTAAGCGACTCTTTCCAGAGAAGCATAGCGGTTTCCAAATTCTATGTACCATTTCACAAATCTCATTTTAGTTTCGCTTGTTACATCTTTTACATCAAAGGCTCTTTTGAGATAGGCAATTCCTTCTGGGTACATGGGAATGAGATAAAATCAAAAGAATAAAAATCTTGGTAACACATGCAGCATCTATCACATAGAGATGGAATTCCTGAAAGTGCTGCTTCTTGTTAACGCTGTTAACTCCAGCGAGAACAGGCTCTCTGCTTTGGAAAGGTTTAACTTGTAGGGGGACAAGTAACTTGTAGGGGGACAAGTTGTATTTCGATGAGAGACCGAAATCCTCAAGGAAGGATCTTTATGATATGCGTGAAGAACTTGAGCAACTTGTTGCTGCACTGAATAGAAACGATCCGCTGATTGTGATAGTCGGTTTACGCAGAATTGGCAAGACATCTCTTCTCCAGACTGCTATGAGTGAGGTTAAACACGGCATAATTTTCGATCTTAGAACATTGGGAACGAGGGCATATTCTACCAAAAAGGATCTTGTAGAGATCTTTGAGAGTAGCATCAATGATTTTCTTTCTACGAAGAAGACAGTAAGAATGAAGATCATAGACGCGTTAAAGCATGTTACTGGTGTCCAGGTAGAAGGGATGGGGCTAACCTTCAGCTGGGGAGGCAAGGAACCGCTTGACATAGCTGGTCTATTTAAGAAATTGGATCGGTGGGCCCTTTCCAGCAAGACAAACATAGCTATAGCTTTTGACGAAGCTCAGGAGCTCAGAAAGGTTGCTGGTATAGGGATGGACAAGATCTTAGCTCATGTTTACGACTACTGCAAAGCCACAAGCATAATACTTACAGGCTCTGCGGTAGGACTGCTGTACGATTTTCTTGGCGAGGGAGATCCAGAAGCTGCACTCTACGGGAGGAGCAAGACAGAGATAAGGCTGAAGAGGCTTGAGCCGCAAGAGGCAGAAGATTTCCTTCGGAAGGGCTTCAAGCAGGCGAGGAAGAGAGTTGAAGAGGAGTTGATCCAAGACGCAGTGCGAAAACTTGATGGCATAACGGGTTGGCTTACAACCTTTGGGGCAACTTGTTTGAAGAGAGGGGTATCTGCAAGCGTAATCAGAGGTGTCATGGAGGAAGGCAGCAAGCTGGCAAGAAACGAGTTTGAGAACTTTCTTAAGGGCCGTGAGGTGGCTAAGAAGAGATACGAGGGCATCATGAGCCATCTGTCAAAAGGTCCATCCACATGGTCAGGTATCAAGAGCTATCTGGAGGTCAGGGAAGGGAAGAGGTTGAACGACCGCAAGGTAACTGAACTCATTGATGCATTGTTGAAGGCTGGTTTTGTAGAAAGTACAGATGGTCAATACACCATATCAGACCCTCTACTTGCTTACAGTTTTGAGTAACATGTGCTGGGACAAGTCACTTGTGGGAGTACATGCGATTGTTCACTTTCCTTTCCCATAATACGTTCTATAACCTCGAGCTTCCAATTCTTCGGTAGAAAATTTAACCGACTAGCTAGATGAATATCCCGCGCACATCTGTGTTTTGCACCCAGATGCACCATGATTGCAAAGTTTTAGCAGCAAGTGCAATTACAGTTCCAATTGCTTACTTTGCGGCAGGTCTTGCTGGTCTTTATGCGCTTGGAGCAGCAGTTGTAATTGCATTAGTTCTCCTCAAGGTTGCCAACAGGAGCTTTGGAGGAGTTTCTGGAGATGTATTCGGTGCGTCAAACGAGATAACCAGACTTTCATCACTAATAATGCTAGCGTCTATGTGATTGTGTATTTCGAAGATCAAATAAACGCATTGATAACAGTTATAGTTTCTGATATTTCGGTTGGTTTAGCAATTTTTCAGGATGATGAGAGTTACTTTGTGCAGGCAGAGTCTGCCCTGTCGCTTGCCAAGTCAACATCAAGGGAGGCATTTGCACTCCTGCTGAAGGCTTTACGCATGCGATCCTTCAATGAAGTCATAGCTGCAAATGCCCTAGCTGGATTTTGCCCTAGCTGGATTTGGCGAATTGAAGGACGAAATAGGTTCACATGTTCTGATCGAACATTCAAAACTTGGCTAGCATCACAGGGTTAGAGAGGCAGCAACGCTAGCACTTGGCAAGTTTGCGAAGGATAATGATAAGATAATCGAGCACCTGAAGCAGCTGCTGAAAGATCCATGGTTCCGAGTCAGGATAAACGTGGTAAAGGCATTCGTGGAGGCGCAGGAACCAAAAGGCATTTCTGAAATTGAATGGGTAGCTAACAATGACATCGATCCTAGAGTAAGGAGGATTGCAGAGGAAAGTGTTTTGGCTATAAGGGAAGCAATGCAGACTCCAAAAGAAGTTGCACAGATGCGCGAAGAGGTTGAAAAGTTAAAGACGATGAACTTGGAACTTGTACAGAAGGTAGACAAGTTAGAGCAAGAATTGAAGGGATAACCTTCTAAATTAACTGTAGAAAAGGTGAACCGTTTACCGAATTTGTATATGCTTACCTCTATGCTAAATTGTCTAAGTTGCTCATTTCATGTGTAAAATTCGGTTCTACATAGACATATAAGGAATGTTATCTCGCCATTTGTAATACCAAATCTTTAAGTATTACTTTGCACATGGTATTACTTGATGGCGTCAGAAGGCACTGTAGTAACTGTAACCAAGAAGGGCCAAGCTACTATACCCAAGAAACTTAGAGAGAGGTATGGTATCAAAAAGAAGGCTCTCGTTGTGGGCACAAATGAAGGCATCTTGCTCAGACCAGTTCCCGATCCTTCAGAGGAAAGAGGGTCACTTAAAGAATTGTTCAAAGGCAAATCAGCTAGAAAGTTGATCGAGGAAGCCAGGAAGGAAGAAGCAATGCGAGAAAAACGTTTGCTACACAGGTATTCTAAATGAAGAAGGTCATAGATACAGAAGCGATACTTGCTTTTTATCTTGACGAATCTGGAGCTGATAGGATGGAGGAATTGTTGCGAAGATCGCTTGATGGTAGCTTGGAGTGCTTTCTAAATATAGTAAACCTGTCTGAGTTTTACTACATCCTTGCAAGGAGGAGCAAGAAAGACGCAGATGAAAAAGAGAAGAATCTTAGAAGTTATGGAGTAAAAATAGTGCCTGTAGATGATGATTCGCTTTGGAAGGAGGCTGCTCGAATCAAGGTTTCACATTCATTATCGCTTGCAGACGCTTTTGCCGCAGCAACGGCTAAGGTGTTAAAAGCTGACCTTGTCACAGGATTTGATAAGGAGTTTCGAGGTACTGGCGTGAAGATTGAAAAGATCAGATAAAACTTTAGTTTTCTGTTAAATACGCTTGGATTTATATTAACTGCATTAGTAATGTCAGACCCAAGATTGAGAAGGAGGTATCGAAAATTACATCGCCTGGAACCATCCTAGACATTGACCTTAAGAAGGTAATAGGGAAGGTGGAGAGCCGTTACAAAGTAAAGCTCCCGAGGAAGGTTATAGCTGTTGATTATGCTGAAGAAGGAGACCTGTACATAAGGTTCAAACATGTTGAGAGACCTATCGGAGAACTCTCAAAAGATTCTAATGTCATCTTCTTCTACAGCAATGGAAGTGGGATCGTTGCTCTGGAGATTCGTGATGTGAGATCCTTCATCTAGAATTTCTACAGTAGCTTTGTAAAGTAAGTTAGTGCTCTCAAGGTTGTGGCGTGCCTTGCCCCTGTGCAGATAAACAAACTTCGTTTGTGTTTTATCGAATCTTACCATACCTCACCGTAATATCTTTAGGGTCTGTCTAAAATACGACAAGATATCAATTATCTCAATATTCTTATCTCGATCATAACGAGTTGCCAGTGTTATTAAAGCATGTTTCATAGCGCGATCACGAAATATGACCTCGGTCTTGTCACCTTGTTTTGAATGCATGAATGCCAAGCTTATTATTTCCAGATCGGCTCGCTCGATCATATGCTTGGGCATACTTGACCTTTGAGCTATCAGATCTCTAGCACGGTCAGATATCCTAGAAATAAATGAATCATAGATTACTTTTTCGATTCTTACTATATTGGACTTAAATATTATATGTTCAATCTTATCTGCTGAATCTTTGTAACGCACTAACTTTCTTGGCCTTGCTGACAGTTTCCTCAAAAACTTTTGGCGAGGTTATCGTTCTTATCATTTTACTTTGGCATTCTTCACAGAATTTTTCCAATCCATTATATTGATCAAGTAAAATGAGCAGGCTACTATCAATTATACGAATTTTATGAATCACTATTTCTTCATTGTACCAAACTCTATTTCATTTATAAGGCGTTCTACATCAGATTTTGGGGTTTTTAGTTTCTTTGCTATAAGAAATACTGGAATTTTTCCTTCCACATATTTTACATAAAGCGCAGTAAATTGCAGATACTTCTCTACGCCATACATGGTTATGAAGGCCTTGCTGATGGGCTCCGATGCGGAGATAAAGGTTTTCACATTCTTTGGAGTTATACTAAATTCCTCTCCTCCTACTAGTTGTATTCGTATCAGAAAATTGGTTCTCAGTTTTCCTCTTTCTTTAGTTATGAATCCCTTATTCATCAACAAGCCCAAAAGCTTGTAAAATGTAGATTTGGGAATAGGAAGATTGTTTCGTAGATTTTGTGTCGTTGCTTCTTTAGTACGTGCTAGGGAATCTATTATCAAGCATTCTTCTTTGCTAACATTTACAAGTTGTTCTATTGCTATTTGAGACATGTCTACAGTCTATAGACTGTAGACTGCTATATTTAAACGTTCATGTGTATAGATGAGATTAGTTGCAATTAAATTAGTAATTTGAAATAACCCTATAATTACTTCGGCTGCAAAGTCAAAGTCAGCACTTCAGATCTTTATGATTACTCCTTTCACACCATACTCCCTAGCTGCGAGGCATGCAAGTGCCAATGCATAAGCCAGATCATCATGTGTATGCTGTCTATTCTCAAACACGAAGTTACCAACCCTTGTCCTCTTATACTCTATAGCATTCAGTGCATTGAAGAGATCATCATAAGGTATTGCAATTTTCTTTTAGAAGAGATAAATACACGTAAAATGTCCTATGCATAGATGCAAGTTTCAAAATGGGTAAGCGATGATATTGTTTGCAAAGATAGCAAAGCGTCAATTATAAGTTCGGCTCCTTACAGAAATGGCAATAACACTTTATTATATGGCATAATTTATAATCAAGGCGAATATGAAAAAATTGCAATTTAACAAAATCTACAATATGGATTGCCTCGAAGGCATGAAATTAATTCCTGATAATGCAATAGACCTTGTAATAACTGATCCTCCTTTTGCTATAGAATTTAAGGCTAAGCGAAGTAACTACCATAGAACACAATCAAGGGTTCTAGAAGGGTATAATGAGATCCCAAAAGAAAAGTACTATGCGTTTACAGTCAAATGGATGAAGGAATGCTTTAGAATTTTGAAGAAATCAGGAAGCATGTATGTCTTTTCGGGATGGAACAATCTACAAGACATTTTAAATGCTATTGATAACGTTGGCTTCATAACGGTTAACCACATAATATGGAAGTACCAGTTCGGTGTCGTAACTGAAAGAAAGTATGTGACATCGCATTATCACTGTCTCTACGTTTGCAAGAACGATGACAAGAGAAAGTTCTTTCCTTATGCTAGGTTTGGCAAGGATGAGAGGACCAGTGAGGGAAGGAGCTTACACTATGAGGACAAGGAAGATGTATGGTACATTAAAAGAGAATATTGGACAGGCGATCAGAAGACGCCTACAAAGCTACCTGCTGAACTAATTAAAAAAATACTTATGTATTCCAGCGAGAAAGATGATGTAGTTCTAGATCCTTTTCTCGGCTCAGGTCAGGTTGCTGTGGTCAGCAAACTCCTAGGCAGGCAGTACATAGGATTTGAGATAGTAAAAGAATACTATGAGTTTGCCAAAAATAGACTTGAAAAAGACATATACAGAATTAAAAATTTGGAAGAGCTGAACAAGACTCCAACTCTAGATCTGTTTAGCCGAGATGTCTTGCAGTGAATTTTCGTGATACATCCATAGCAATGGCTCAAGTTTTGAAAAAAATTCCTCAAGTATGGAATGGCAAGAAAGCCATTTTAGAAATGAAAAATGCAGATTTTCCTCACTGGAAGCAGATGGAATGGATAGGTTTTTACTTTCAATTTCTATGCGAGAAATACCTGTAAAGGTCGCAGAGATTCCAGGACCGAAGTACGGTAATGTTACGTTTGATGGTTTCAATGTTATACCATGGGATTTTAAAGCACATACCATGAACACAAGCAGCCATCAGATCATTGTCAATGACAGTGAAGCCACGGCATCAGCAATAAAGGATTATGGTCAGGTTGGCTTGATTCTAGCAATTGGCAAAGTCGTATACAATGACGCGAACCGACGTTTCCAAAAGTGGCAGAAGATAGAGTGGCAGACAACCTAAACGCATTAGTACTCTGGTAAATTGCGCAAATGCTTATCGAAGTAATCCTGTAAAATATCAATACACAGATCTACTTTCTCTTGTTCTAGGTCAGGAGCGTGTTTGGATATCGCACTTGTTACAACTTCCCAGATGTCACCATGATAGCGTTGCATTTCTTGGTCCAAGGTTCTGATGAATGTATTAGAGATTGCTATCCTTCCCTTTACAATCTTGATTATGTCTACTCTTGCAAGCTCTTCAACTATTGCTTCCTGTCTAGCGTCCAGTGGCAATCACTTGACCAATCCATCATAAGCTTACCATAAAATCATGTGTAAGTCATGTCTTATACTGTCGACTTGTAGCAACTTGCGAGGTAATATGATTCGGGTTTATGTTTATCACTATGCTATGCGAGACATGTACCATAAATACTCACCAAAATCATTATCTGGCAGTGCTCTAACGTAAATACGATGGACAAGGCGCAAATTCTAAAGGATTTTTGCAAACAAATTCTTGAACTTGACAAAACTATTGGATTTG
>Ga0213870_1001269_pt1 | contig 11455 bp, 9 predicted proteins | sample WICALVC2017_Meta_FD_160119 | JGI IMG/M metagenome (GOLD analysis project Ga0213870, IMG submission 160119) | Freshwater microbial communities from subterranean cave lake in Wind Cave National Park, South Dakota, United States - WICALVC2017 | ecosystem: Environmental > Aquatic > Deep subsurface >... | reverse complement strand
CTATAAACTAGGATTCGATGCTGGTGCAATGATAACAGCTTCTCATAATCCAAAGGAGTTCAATGGAATCAAGTTTTCCGATTCGAACGGCTTGGCAATAGGTTTGGAGGACGGGTTGGATAAAATCAAGGAGCTGGTAAAGTCTGAATTCAAGTCGGTCAACGGCAAATTGAACAAGGCTGATATATCGGATGACTATTTGAAATTCTTCATCAGAGTCTTGCCAAAGCTCAGCGGAGTCAAGGCTGTCATCGACGGTTCAAACGGGTCTGCCGGTTTGATATATTCGAGAATACTGAGAGCTGTGGGTGTCGATGTAACAGAGATCTTTTGCAAACCAGATGGTAATTTTCCTAATCATAATACACCAGATCCGTTGATGGAGGAGAACTTGAATGAAATTAAGAAAAAGGTCGTGGAAGTTAAAGCGGATATAGGATTTGCTGTCGATGGGGACGGCGACAGATTGGTAATAATAGACGAGAAGGGCGAGGAGATACAGGCAAGTCATCTTATGGCTCTGTTGACTGAAAAATGCTTGGCTCAGAACAAAGGTGCCAGCATAGTTTTTGACATACTGTCTTCACAGATAGTCGAGGAAGTGATAAAACAAAATGGCGGTGTGCCAGTAGTATGGAAAGTAGGCCATTCTTTTATTTCCCGAAAATGCAGGGAGCTGGACGCGCCCCTTGCGGGTGAAGCTTCGGCACATTATTACTTCAAGGAGTCGAACTATACTGACGATACACTTGTCGCTGCAATCAAGATACTCGAGATAATAACGTCTTCAAACAAAAGAATATCAGAACTCATTTCCAAATATCCCACATATCATCAGGTTATAGAGGAAAGAATCCCTATACGGGAAGAACTGAAATTTAATTTCATCAACAATCTAAAGGAAGACCTTTTCAAAAAAGGTTACCAAATATCAACGATAGATGGCATAAGAATAAAATTCGAAAATGGATGGGCTGTTTTCAGAGCATCCAATACGGAGCCTAAGATTGTGATAAGCTACGAATCACCTGATCAGAAAGAATTCGAAAAAATCGAGACCATTGTCAATGACATCATCAAGACGATACCGAGTTGATTTCCATGATAAAAGTAATAATATTTGATTTTCAAGATGTTCTGGTAAACGATTGGCGAGATGTATTCGACTCGAATCTGCACATTAAACCTGGTGTAGTCGCCAAGTTTTTTGATGACCACAATGACTTGAGGAAAGAGATGCAATATGGGAGACTCAGCGAAGATGAATTTTGGAAACAATTCATTCGTTTCACCGATGCTGATGTCACAGTTGACCAGTTAAAAGATGCCGTGAGAAAGACATTACAACCATCCCCAGAGGTAATGGGCATAGTCAAATCATTGAAACCGAGCTATAAGCTTGCTATACTCTCGAATTTCACAAGAGAATGGATGCACCACCTAGTGAAAGAGTACAAGCTTGACGAAATCTTCGATGATATGTTTTGGTCTTTTGATAATGAGATAAAGAAACCTTTGCCCGAAGCGTATACTCAAGTGACTGAAAAATTCAATGTTCGTCCAGAAGAGTGTTTGTTGATAGACGACAAGGAAAGGAACACCAAAGGTGCGGAGAACGCTGGGATGAAGACAATACTTTACACTAATCCAGAAAAACTGAAAAAGGAGCTCTCTGAGATGCAAATTAAACTTTGGACAATTTGCGCATAACTTTAAAAAGGTTATTGTGCTTATATTTAAGTGAATTTATGAACTCATTATACCCCTTTGCAATAGACAGTAGATATCAAGAAACGGTAGAAGACTGGGTGTGGAAAATAATCGAAAGTCCAGTAGTTAGGAGAGGTAGCAGAGTCATAAATACAAGACCCGGTAATGTACAGATTGAAGCAGATGTCGATACAGATGAAGTTTATGCCCGATGTATTGAAGAACTAAGTCAAGAACGAGGAGAAGGTTATCTGTATGTCTCGGAAGAATCTTCTCATCCAAAAGAATATGGTAAAGGTCAAAGAAAGATTTTCATCTCCGATCCTATTGATGGAAGCAGTATATTCAGTATGCTTGGTCCACTAAGTTCGCCCTTAACAACTGCAATAATGCTTCTAGGTTATGATAAAGAAATATTAGCTGCTTGTGTCGGTTTTATCTGGGAAAAGAAATCATTCGGTTTAGACAGAAATGGATTGTATGTGATTGAAAAATCAAATCCGAAACGATATGTCCAAGTGTCTGAACAAAAGAAGAATGTCACACCAGGTGAGGCGGATGTTGCGGCATACTTTCCTACAAAGGATAGACTAGATGCAATTTATCCTCTTTATGGTAAAGTCGGTAACATCCATAATGATGGCGGCCATCCGTACGCTCTCCGAGTTGTTGAAGGAAAAGAACCTAACTCAATTTCTGTTGCATTAGAAGCAACACCAGTGCCTCTAAGGGAACACATAGGTCCTCTCATGGCAGATAGAGGAGATGCATTTGTCAGAACATTAGAAGGTGAATTACTGAGTTTAGATCCTAATCCTACAAAAAAACAAACTAGTATTACAGCGACTAATGATATACTAGGAAATAAAATTATAGCTTTGTTAAAAAATGGGTAAAAACATGGATTTCCATGTAGAAAAAGAGATTAGAGAAATTCCAGATACTTTAAGAAAAAGAAGAAAGTTATCACTTGAAGAATTTGCATCTGTAATGGAAGAACCTATTTTTATAACTGGTATGGGAAGCAGTATTATCTTACCTGGGAATAATTTAGAAAAAATAAATGAGCTAAGTGGTATGAATTTTAAAATAAACCATTCCACTGAAGTTTCAAATGTCAACACAAGTACTGTTATAGCTCTAAGTAATTCTGGCGAAACAAAAGAGACTGTACTAGCATTAAAAAATGCAAAAGCAAAAAAGAAATTCGCTATCACAAGAAACAAAAATTCTTCATTGGCCAAGGTCTCCAAACATTTCATACACATGATATGTGGTGATGAGAAGGCAGTTGCTGCTACAAAATCCGTAGTCGAACAGACGTATATAGTAGTCCAGTTGTTTCTAGAGAAGGTTGGTAAATACAAACCTATTTCATCTAGTGAAATTAGTCAAGTAGAAAAAAATCTGAAGCTTGATTTTAAGGATGGTATAATTAAAAAATTTGTAAACGCCGACAAAGTTATTGTTATTGGTAGGAGGGGTTTATCAGGCGAAATCGCACTTAAATTCAAGGAGATTGCAAGAATATCTTCTGAGCATGAGATAGGTACGGAAATTCTTCACGGACCTGCAACTACTATAAGAAAAAATAGTATCATCCTCATTGTAAACCCCGAGATGTTCACTGGGTATGAAAAGTTACTCAAAAAAAAGGTTAAATGTGAGGTTTTTTCCATAAAGGATTTAGGGATAACGGGAGACGGAATTTATTCTGAGATTATAAGATTTTCTGGGTTGTTGAAATTTATTTGCGAAATAGGCAAAGAGAAGAAATTAGATTTGGATAATCCCGAGGGACTAAGCAAAATAGCAACAAGGATTTGATTTTTAAAGTTATGGTGCATGGTGATATTATGAAAATTGTATGTTTCGGTGGCGGAAATGCAATGCCTAAAGTTCTTTTGGCAGGCCTCAAGAATTATGATGTAGACATAACTACCATCACTTCTATGGTTGATAGCGGCGGATCTACAGGTCAATTAAGAAGGGACCTCAATGTACTACCACCAGGAGATATAGCAAGACATCTTGTAGCTCTTTCAAACGCTCCTGACTGGAAAAAGAAACTTTTCAATTTCAGATTCGGTAATGAAGAATTTCCGGGTGGGCATAAAGGTCATAGGTTTGGGAATATTTTCTTGGCAGGCTTGGAGCATCTATTAGGTGATTATGAAAAGACACTGGATATTGTGCATGATTTCCTTGAAGTAAAAGGTAAGTGTCTCCCAGCAACTATTGAGAAAACACATGTATTCGCTGTCTTGGAGAATGGGGAAATTATAGAAGGCGAGGATGAAATAGATGTACCGAAGAAACATGATGGGAATCTTAAAATAAAAGAAATTTTCTTGAAACCAGAAGTTACAGCATACCAGCCAGCTTTGGATGTTGTCAAGCAAGCCGATTTGATTGTGATTAGTCCAGGTGATTTGTATTCATCTATACTTCCATGTTTCCTACCCAAAGGTATGTCAGATGCTATTAAGGAAAGCAAAGGAAAGAAAATCTTCATTTCACCTGCTATGACAAAATTTGGTGAAACAAATAATTTCTCGCTTTTGGATTTTGTAAATGAAGTTGAGAAACATTTGGGATGTAACTTGGATTATGTGATTTACAATTCAGAGATGCCATCAGAAGAAAGAATCAATAAATATAAAGAAGAAGAATCGAGTGTCCGTAGAATCGTTGCAATTAACAGCCAGTTAAATAAAAATAAATTTATCGGAGAAAATTTTTTAACTGACTCAGAACAAATCGTATACAACCCCAGTAAACTTGCAGAAGTGATAATGAATTTACAGTATAAATGAATTGAATAAAATTTATCAACACTACTTGTTCTGTCGGTTTTCTATTAGTGTGCATTATAGGCTAAGACAATCCTACTATACACAAGAGATTTACACCTCTTTTATAATGGATAAAAAGACTTTTAAATGTTATAATGCTATTCAACGTTGAGTAAAATGCAAACAATTATACTGGCTGGTGGGGTTGGAAAAAGGGTATATCCACTCTCTCTTACCAAACCTAAACCTATGTTCAAAATTCTAGGTAAGCCTTTGTTACATCACGTAATCGATACCCTGAAAGAAGCAAAACTAAATGATTTCATAATTGTCACCAGCAACCATGCAGACCAGATAAAAAATTACTTTGGCGACGGCAGTCAATTCGGTGTCAACATCCAATACACTTTTCAAGAGAATCCTTCAGGCCAGGCACATGCAATTCAAACCGTAAAGCACTTAATTGAAGATAACTTTCTGGTTGTGAATGGCGACGATATTTTCGAAGGTTCCCTAATCGAGAAAAAAATAAATATGCTGAAAAATAGTGGTGCCGAGTTGATTCTCTCATCCAAACCTGTTGAAGAGACATGGAAATACGGCATACTGAAAACTTTGGACGATGGAAGAGTTGCTCAGATAGTTGAAAAGCCCGCTCCTGGAACAGAGCCTAGCAACTTAGCTATAATAGGTGCTTATATACTACCACCGAAAATTTTTGATTATTATGAAAAGGTTCCTTTGTCGGACGCGCAGCATGAAATTGCAATGCAAAAGTTCATCGACGATGGTAATCTTGTTAAATCAGTTGCATATGATGAGATATTCACTACATACAAGCACCCGTGGGATTTGTTCGTGATAAACCAGCATCTAATGGGCAAAATTCTCACCAAGCCTATAATCGAAGATGGTGTGAATATATCCGAAAAATCTGACCTGGAAGGAAATGTCTGGGTATCTAAAGGAACAAAAATTCTGGAAAATGTTACGATTAGAGGACCGTGTTATATCGGAGAAAATAGTTTGATTGGTAACAATACTCTTCTTTGGAATTACTCCTCTATCGGAGCTAATAATGTGGTTGGATTTTCAACAGAGATAAAAAATTCTTTAATCGGTGAGAATTGTTGGTTTCACACAAACTACATAGGAGATTCTATCATTGGAGACAATTGTTCTTTTGGTTCAGGTGCTGTTACTGCTAATTTTAGGTTCGATGAACAAACAATCAAAGTTAATATTGGTGATAAAAGGATCGATTCTGGTAGAGACAAATTAGGTGTGATAATGGCTGATAACTGCAAAGTTGGTGTAAATGCGACTTTATCCACTGGTGTAAAGCTAGGCCCGAATAGTATCGTAGGTCCTAATGTATTCTTAAGGGAAGATCTCAAACCTAACAAAATAATTTTGATAAAAAAAGAAAGCTATACTATTAAAGAAAATAAGTTGAATATGTCTTCTACTAAACAAGAGGAATTACGCTCTAGATTGAAAGAATTGTAGGATTTAGATGAAAGAAGAATTTGACGTCGCAGTTATAGGTGGTGGTCCTGGAGGATATACCGCAGCTATTCGTGCTGCTCAATTAGGAGGAAAAGTTGTACTAATCGAGAAAAATAAGTTGGGCGGTGTATGCAACAATTACGGGTGCATACCAAGTAAAACTATGCTTAGACTTGCTGAAATTCAATCTAACATGAAAATTGCTGAACAATTTGGAATAAATTTTATTAAGTCAGGTGTGAATTTTACTCAGTTGATTGAAAATAGAAGAAATCTTCTAGATAAACTTGCTAATGGTGTTGAGACTTTGTTAAAATCAAATGGTGTGAAAATTATTTTTGGTACAGCAGAAATCAAATCTCGATACGAAATTCCAATTTCTAAATCTGATAACAGTACAGAATTAGTTAAATCAAAAAATATAATTATCGCTACTGGTAGTAGTGGGACAAAACCAAAGATGTTCGGAGAAAGTAGAAATGTTGTGAATAGTGAGGAATTTTTATCGTCTAATGAAATACCACAAAATATTTTAGTTGTAGGCGGAGGATCTGAAGGTGTTGAATTTGTCTGTATGCTGACACATTTCGGTTGTAATGTCACTCTTGTTGAAATGCTGGATAGATTATTACCGCAAGAAGATAGAGACATTTCTTCAAGAATGGAAAAAATCCTAAAAGGCAACCGGGTAAAGATTCTAACAAGTACAAAAGTTATAGAAGTAAAGGACGAAGGATTAGCGACTAAAATCAAGGTATCTACAGGAGAAACACTTGAAGCTGATAAAGTAATAGTTTCCACAGGAAGAAAACCGAATACTCAAAATCTAGGTCTTGAAAATGTAGGTGTTAAGCTTGATAGTTTCAGTAGAATTATTGTTAATGACAAGATGGAAACTTCTGTAAAAGGAATTTATGCTATTGGTGATGTTGCAGGTGCACGATATGCACATGAAGCTATGGAAAATGGAGTCGTTGCAGCAGAAAATGCGATGAAATTACATTCTTCCATGAATGGTCATATAATACCAAGATGCATTTATACAATTCCTGAAGTCGGGTGTGTAGGTCTAACTGAAGATGAGGCCAAAAAGAGACATAATGTCTTGATCGGTGAATTCTATTTTAAAGCAAGTGGAAGGGCCATGACTTTAGGAAATACAGATGGTTTCGTGAAAGTTGTAATTGACAAGAAGACAAAACGGTTTTTAGGGATACATATGATGAATGAACGTGCATCCGATATGGTCGGGGAATCTATATTGGCAATGAAATACCTCAACGCTAATGACATAATTAATACAATCCATCCCCATCCAACATTAGTAGAGTCAATAAGAGAAGCTGTTCTCGATGCTTATGGAAGAGGTATTCATTCCATTAACGGAAACAAGAGACATACACCAAAAAGTTTGAGACATTACATAGAAAAATAAGATTAAGCTTTTATCTTCTTTTCCTGTCTACCATGAAAAACAGTTGTAACGTCCATGGGATTGTCAAGATCCTTTAGTAAAGCATCAATACCACCTTTGTTCTTATCATTAAGATTGAACAGTCCGATAATCTCAGCTTTATCAGCGCCTTGAGTTTTGTAAGCCTTCAACCCAAAAGCCAAATATGAATTAAAATGCTCAATTATTTTGTCGTATCTACCTTCCTTCACTTGTGATTCATGCAATCTGATGGTTTCAACCTTCCTTTCAAATTCTTTGTCTATATCAACCAATAAAACCTTCTCAGCAACATCATAACTTTTCTTGTACAAGTCGGGAAATGACCAAACAACAAATTTCATTATAGGTATTTTCAATTTCCTAGAGATTACAGCATCATTCACTATATAGTGTGTTGTCCTATGGTCTGGGTGCATCTCTGATAAAGAAGGGATAAGAATAGCATCCGGCTGGAAGATTTTTATTATGTCAAGCACACGGTTTTGAAGTTCTTTTATCTGTTCATTATCGAGTTTTTCTAGTGTACCGTCTTCAATTCCAAATTCCCAATAATCTTTTATTCCTAGAAATTCTCTTTCTTTTATTGCTTCTTCTGCTCTTACTTTTAAAGTTTCCTCAGGAGGCATTATTTCGCTACCATGTCTACCGTCTGTGAAATAAACACAACCAACTTCCCACCTTTTGTTAATAAGCTTGAGTAAAGTGCCACCTGCACCTATGATTGCATCATCATTATGTGGATTGAAACAAAGTAATTTCATATCACTTATTTCCATGGAAGTTATTATTAGTTTGTTATTTAGCTTGAGTAATGTATTTTGATAAATCTAAGCTACCGGTAGCAAACACTCTCTGTGGTTTTGAATCGACAAAACGTATAAATTCGAGGTCCAACAAATCACCAATACGATAGACTTTACCTTCTTGCATAAATGTCTGCGCACCAATCTGTATCCCATGATAAGGTAATGTTCTTTTTTCTATATAACTCCATATTTCTCCTGCCAATTTCTCTCCCCCCTCAATGCTCCAAACATCAGGTGGTAAAACAGTCCCATCTGGTAATTTTCTCTCTCTTTCCCATGTTTTCCTTCCAAGATAAAGTGCATTTGCAGCTTCTGTAGAAGCACCCCTATCACCAATTGCTAAATACTGTTTCATTTGTGGATCGAAAACACTTGGACCTAAATATATAAGGAATGAGCCTTCGCCTCTTACAAAAGGTACAGGTGTAGATTTTGATATTACATCATGTGTTCCATCAGAATGAACTCTCCATAATTCCCAGTCAGGGCTGTTTATCGCTGGTTTGCCTTCAGGCACACGCTTCCTACCAACTTCTCTAGCTTCTATGTGAGGAATTGAATGCCAATTTGTTCTATCATATCTATGAAGCCCTCGAAAACTTTCTTCAACTTCTTCGACTCTTTTTCTTATCGCATTTGGATAATCGTAAATTAACGGCATGCTGTGTCCACTATCTATGTCATTTTGAAGAGACTCCAAAGTATAAGGATGATCTGCTGTTAGAAATAATGTTTGCCAAGATTCTATATTTGGTATACCACCAGATATCTCTAAGTCGTGTCCATTATAATTCCTTGTGCATTCAGCTCTTGTTCTTTGTGGGTCTGAAAGTTCATCTACAACATGATCAGGAACTCTTTGATAGTTAATAGATCTATCGGGTTCTACCACACCTTCCGATACAGACCTCTCACCTGTTATAGCGATCAAAGCTCTAGGTGGTCGATGAGGAGGAAAAAGCCATTCTCTCAACCCAGTAAATTCCATAGCCATATCTATCTTAAAAAAGTAGGAAATCAATTAATTTAAAACTACTTTACAAACTACTTTATAATGCTTTAAATACTTTATGAATTACTTTATAATGGATAAGCATGAGATTAATGCACCTGTTGGATGAAAAGAGAAAAACCATAATTTCAACTCGCATATCAGACAATCCTAAATTATTTAGAGTAATCTCCCACCCATTACGAATAAAAATTTTAGAATCCCTTTCCAAGCGAGACAAATATCCTTTAGAAATAGCTAAACAGTTACAGTTGAACGAACAAACTGTTTATTACCATATGAGAATTCTAGAAAAATTCGGTTTAGTCAAAAAGGGAAAAGCACCTTATATAGGCTTACCAGAATTTTTCTCGCTTAAAAGAAATGCTTTTGCTTTCGTGCCCAGCTATGTGCAAGAAGAAAAGCATGAGATAAACATCTATGAATACTTGGAAATACCACGAGTATTAGAAGGCTTCTATACACCTCATCATAAGATTGATTGCAAAATTGTTGTTGGTGATTCAAGGCCGCATGGCCATTTGAAAAAATTTGATACATTGGGTCATCTAACTGGAGATATAGCAGCACTACTTGGAAAATATGGAGAACCACATTCCAAGTTAACCTATACAGATCTTGAAATCAAAAACAAAAAAGAAAACTTCATTATAGTAGGCGGTCCCCATGTAAACCTGCTTCAAACAGAAGTAAACAAATTTTTACCAATAAGATTTAACGAGACAGGATCTAAACTAATATCAACATTATCAGAAACAGAATACTCGTCAGCTGAAGATGCTCTTGTTTGTAAGATAAGAAACCCATTTGACAAGACCAAGCATATTTTAGTGGTAGCAGGTATAAGCTCACCAGGAATGAAAGCTGGTATATTTGTGTTCACACATCATCTCGACAGAATTAACAAAGGGAATAAATTTGATGACGATATTATTGCGAAAGTTGTGCGGGGAATAGAGAAAAATGGAGAAATCGTTAATGTTGCTTTCTTGGAGTAATCATTACATTTTCTCTACAGTATACATCCCCATCAATTCTAAACATTTACCTAAAACAATCTGAGTTGCTTTTACTAAATTCAATCTAAAGCTTTTCAATTCATCTGTCTCAGCATTTATCACTCTATGTTTTTCATAAAAATTGTTAAATGCAGTTGCCAAGTCATATGAATAATTACAAATATAATTGGGTTTTAAATCTTTAGCAGCTTGCTGAGCAACCTTTGGAAAGTTTGATAACAGTTTAATTAATCTCTTTTCTTCGTCATTCAACGACTCAATAAAAACATTTTTCCATTTCTTAGCTTTCTTCAAAATACTCGAACATCTTGTGTATGCATACTGAATGTAAGGACCAGTGTTGCCTTCTATGGATATAGCTTCATTTATGTCAAAAGAAATTTCAGACGGTATATCTACCTTTAAGAAATAATATTTAGCCGCACCAACAGCTATAGCTTCCGCAATTTTTAATTTTTCCTTTTGAGAATATTTCTGCCTTTTAAAATACTTTTCTAAAATACTCTTCTTCAATTCATCTAACAGGAATTCACCTTCTACTACATTTCCAAGTCTTGAGGACATTTTACCTTTTCTTAACCTAACCCAACCGTATGCTAGATGAATTTGTTTATCTTTGAATCTCTGTGGATCTAACAACTCTTCGGCTTTGAAGGTAACCTTAAAGAAGCTTGATTGTTCTGGTCCTACAACATGAATAACTTTATGTATTTTTCCAAATTCAGAAAATTCCAGTTGAGCTAAACCAAGTTCTTTAGCTTCGTAAGTAGGAAATCCTAAGTTATTAATAAATACTCTTTTGTCTAATCCGTATGGTTCACCATCAAATATTACAGCACCTTCACTTTTTTTCAAAATTCCTTTCTTTAGTGCATCTTTTGATATTTTAATACCGGGTTCAGCAACCTCGGACTCAAAATAAAACCTGTCAAATTTGGTATAAACTCTTTTATAAATTTTATCAAAATATTCTAAGCTCCATTTTCTTGTTTCTTCCCATAACTTCATTATCTTTGGTTCTTTTTCGTATAACTTTTTGTTTATTTGTATAATCTCATTTTTCACATTACCGTCTTCTTCGTAGGCTTTGCTCCCTGTTGTATAGGCTTTACCTAGAAATTTTATTTTTTTATCCAATGACGAAAGTT
>Ga0213870_1001268_pt1 | contig 11461 bp, 16 predicted proteins | sample WICALVC2017_Meta_FD_160119 | JGI IMG/M metagenome (GOLD analysis project Ga0213870, IMG submission 160119) | Freshwater microbial communities from subterranean cave lake in Wind Cave National Park, South Dakota, United States - WICALVC2017 | ecosystem: Environmental > Aquatic > Deep subsurface >... | reverse complement strand
ATGAAAACGAAATCCTTCTTTATGGGGATTTCTACAAAATAAAACCCCCTCTTAGAGTCTCCTTGGCAACCCAACTACCAGGGAAGATTGTCATAGGAGACTATGGCCCACGAGATAATCCACTCGTATCAACCTACAACATCAGCGACCTTCGTGGTGGTATAGGGGTCTATAAATACACTGATACCCAGGCAGAAGCAAATAAATTTCTTGATTCCATAGACACCTCATTAAGCACCTTCCAGGGGATAGACACACTCTGGGCAAGTCAAATAACCCTTCCACCAGATATTATTGACCGAACTCGGCCAGGGGTAGAGACAGGACAAATAACCTCCATTACTCGTCTAGCAGCAACTATTATAGTAACTTTTGGGGCTGTTTTATACAATATCACAGATTCGGGAACATGGAGTGCTGTAATTGACACGCTCCCTGCGACCCCAACATCTAAACCAACCTGGTTCAATAGCCGTATATTCTATCCTCTGAGTGCATCGGGTTACAGCTACCAGACAGCTGCCAATGCAGTTGCCGTAGATGTTGCTACTCCCGTATTCCAATCATTTACAGTCTTTGATAATAAAATCTATGGAGTAGATACCTCCAATGTATTATATAGCTCGACTACAGGAAACTCAGCCTCATGGACAACACTAGCCACCATGCCTCTTGAAAGTGATATAGATTTCCCATTCATCCGCTTAATCGTCTATGATAATGCAGAAGGTGATCCTACAATTTGGGCACAAACACATAAAGGGCCTTGGGTTTATGATCCCGTGAATGACAAATGGTTTCAGTCCCGATTCCAGCACCCATATTATCGCTATCCAAATGTTCTCTACAGCCCCGTTGCCGTCTGGAGAGAATCCTTATTCATCGTAACCCGTCCTCGTAAAATTTTCAAACTAACTATAGGCGGTGGAACAACACTTGTTGAGGACGTAAGCCCTGGACTTCCAGGAGGATTTGTTCAAGGGACAATAGCCATTCAAGGATTAGAATCTACTGATCTAGGTCTTTTTGCCCTCCTTGGAACCAGCGAGCAGGATTTATCAAATGCTTCTATAATTACAAGAATACTTATGTGGAATGGTAGCGGCTGGGCTCCTATATATAACGATAGTGCTGGGCGATCCACTCCTGGACGGGCGTTGTTTTACACAACTACTGCAACAACCGCAAGATTATACTTTAGTGATCCTACAACTGTCCCCCGATTACTCTTTCTTAACCTTCTTGGTTTTAGTGAGTCTCCTGTAAATTCAACGTTAAGACCATACTTTAGCTCAGGAGGATTCACCACTCCTTGGTTTATAGCAGATTACGAAGCACAACAAAAACTCGCTTTAAGAGTCCTTGCAAAGACATTAAACGCAACTGCTACTCGGACGGTGCAAATTGAATTTGCAATTAACGGCAGTAGTACATTTACAAGTTTAGGAACAATAACCTCCGATACTGAGGTTATCTATAGATTTGGCACGAATAATGTAGGAACGGCCTTCAAATCAATCCGTTTTCGAGTTAGATTTGCTGGTGTCGCAGCGGCTACCACAGCCCCCATTCTTGAATACATCTCATTTGAATTTCTCCGTGTACCAACAATTCTTCGTGGCTACGTTGTTACCATAGATTGCACAGATAATTATAAAGGGCGGACTCCTCGCCAGCAGATTGATGATTTATGGACCAGATTAGAAACAACTACCCTTGGAACATTTTCATACCGAGATGATTCTGGAAATACTAGAAGTTATTTAGTAAAAATCATGCGCCCAGAAGGGATTGAATACTCTGGATATGTAGAATCAGGACTTTATACTGTTTATTTAGCTGAGTTTAACGCTGCTTAACAAGGAGGGTCTTTGTGGATGTCATATATCCAGTCAGATTTAACGAAAGTAAACTCCTTCAAATACTTCTTTCCTACAAACAGAGAACTCCCGCCATCTTCTCTGGACTTGTGCCTGTTAGACGGCAATACTTTGAGGCTACCCAAGCCGTTGCTCTCTGGACGGACACAGGCGAACTCGGACATTTTCTTATCATGGACGGCGATTCGGGAACTCGACTGTGGATAAAAGGCGTAGGGAGAGTTTTTGATGAAATAGCATCTGAGATTTTAGAAACCCTTGGTATAGACGATGGCCGAGAGGATCCAAACAACTCGTGAAGTAAAACCCTGGAGGCGTGTTCCTCCCTCGTGGATAGGAAGTGAGGAAGAATATGCTATCTATTGGGCGCATTCTGCCTTGAATTTAACGGAGGGCGTTGACTTCACCTACCAGGAACCTGTTGCTGGTGGGCGTTTGTTTTTAGGTGGGGCTGTTATTGACTTCTTTGAAATTGATGTGAACATTGCTATACGAGTTATGGGTAGGTATTTTCATGCCTATGCAGGATTTGACCAAAATGCTAGTGATCATGCACAAAAAATCTCCCTTGAGTCTCTTGGTATCAAGGTTATTGATATAGCTGGTGAATATGCCTTGACAATTCCAATAGAAGTCTTATATGATGCTAGGAGAGGGGTTGAGCGTATAAGAACCAGAGGGCAGTAAACATGAGAGAATTTAAGACCCCCACATGGGATGTTATACTATCTGGAATTTCCCGTGATATTGCAGCCATACAACAACAGCTATACTTACTTAGACATGAAAATAAGAATGTGAGCTATAGTTATTTCCTTTGCGGATGGTTGCTTGGCGTTATTATGGTCTTGGTTCCCTTGGTAATGATCGTGGCGTCTACATCTAAATAACTGGAGGCAAGAATAATGGAAACAGTATTAAACATCCTTCCTGCGTTTGTTGACTTTGAGATGACCAATCTCAACGCAAATTTTGGTCGGATCATCTGTGGATGTATAAAACCTTATAACCAACCAGTGCAAACCTTTAGAATTGACCAGACCAAAGTAGGGCGTCGAGAACCTTGGAATGACAGTGAATTGGCTGTTATCCTTCGAGACCAGATTGAAAAACAATTCCTAATTGTGAGCTACAACGGGATTATGTTTGATATAAAGTATCTAAACTCCCGATTGTTAAAATACAAACAACGCCCACTTAAAAAACCTCTTCATAAAGATATGCTGTTTACTGCAAAGACCGTCTTTGCGCTCTCGTCCAATAGTTTACAAACAGTACAAGAGTTTTTAGGATTAGATACACAAAAGACCAGACTTGACCCCGAATACTGGAATATGGCCGCCACAGGGCACAGCGAGGCTATTCAATATGTTGCGACCCATTGTGAGCACGATGTTATGGTATTGGAAGAAGTGTTTCAAGTGCTATTACCATTTATAAAGGAAATCCACACCTAGTATGGTGTGGAAGTCTGTAACGATGTTAAGATTAAAGAGTTGTAATCATTGTAATGGGGATTTGTACTACGATAATAGTGAGGATGGTTGGGTGTGGAAGTGTTTACAGTGTTCTCGTGAGAGCTATGGTGTAACTAACACTCAGACTCCATTACAGAAACTTCCTCCTGAAGTCTGTCCTCAGCCATGCAATCAATCATAGTTAATAGTATACCATCAAGTAGGGAATATGTTGGCCGAGTGAATGGAATCCTGGCAAGTAATATTCTCGTCCAGTCATAGCCTTGCCTATACAACCAGTCGAAGGCTTGCATGTGTGAAGGAGCAGCATAGGTTTCTAATATCATCTCTGAAGATACTATGTGAATTTTAGGCCCCGATCCTAAATACTTTCCTGGCCCTATCCACTGACTGTTATTCCACCAATAAATTCGATCTGTGTCGATTTCTCCTTTATATTTTGTGTACATATATTGTGGAAATTCTTCTTGTGGATAGCCAAGCCTTTTAATCTGTTGTGCAATTAAATAAGAAACAGTTGCATAATCACCTACTCCTACGTTATATTCCTCCTGTACTTCAGTCATTTTTAATGTGCCTCCCCCCAGGTTTTTCCAATCTTCCAAGTAACCTTCACTGGAACTTCTAATATCTCCTCGGCAACTGCCACCATAATATTAGCAGTTCGCTTTGCAATATACTCCGCTTTATATGAGGGAACATCTAAACACAATTCATCGTGAACGGTTAAAATTGTGTACTGGTGCTCTCGCTCTACCTCAACCATAGTAGCTTTTAATACATCCGCCGCCGATCCCTGTATAGGATGATTTATGGCAGCTTTTAATATATCCTCAAGAGGATACCCCTCTGCATACTTAATCCCTGGGTAATATCTCCTTCGGTGCATAATAGTTTCGGTCCAACCATAATCTATTACATGGATTTTTGTATCGTTAAGCCATTTTGCCAGTTCGTACCGAACACCAAGAACACGCTGTCGAATGTTTGCAGCCTCAGCTAAGGTAAGAAAGACCGGGGGGTCAGCCTCAGCACAATAACGGACAACACCAGTATCAGTTAAACCAAATAATAAGCCAAAATTTATAGTCTTTGCCGTAACTCGGAGGCGAGCTTTTGTTGACTCGTTGAGTGTATCACACTTAGGATATATGATACGACTTGTATCAAGGTGAATATCCTCGTTATTTTCAAAAACACGCAGCATACTCTTATCCCCAGATAGCTTAGGAGAAGCGGCGGCCCTAAACTCAATCTGGCTATAGTCCAGGGAGACCCAAGAGTTGCCTTCAGAGGGGATAAACACCTGTCTGATATTTTGCCCACGCTCAGATCGAGATGGGATATTTTGTAAATTCGGCTTGGCAGATGAAATACGACCTGTAATGGCTCCCGTCTGTCGGAAGGTTGTATGGATACGACCTCCAGGATCCACAGCGTCCAATAACCCATCCACATAAGTCCCCTTTAGCTTAGCCAGTGATCTATACTCAATAATTTCCTTAATCACTGGATGGTGTTTTTGAAGGGCAACCAGACTCTCCTTATCGGTGCTTCCGTGTCCTTTTCCTTTAGTTCGGCGTCTTGGTTTTATTTTTAGCTTCGTAAATAATACATCAGCTAATTGCTCTGAGCTATTTACATTAAAAGCATACCCTGTTAATTCATGTATTTTATGTACTTGTTCTGAAAGGTCATAATCTAAATCTACCCCAAAAAGATGTAGTTTTCTCGTGTCAATCTTTACTCCACGCCTAGAAATCTCCAAAAGTATCGGTAATAATTGCATCTCAACTGAAAAAATATCTTCCGCAGTATTGTCTTTAATATTTTGTAAATCTTTCTCGTAAAGTCTATGGGTGATAGCTGCATCTGCTCCACAGTAGGGAACAAGTTTTTCAAGAGAGATTTTTGAGGAATCATATTCACCACCGCCGACCTCCTCAAAAGTCTCCATAGAGATATTTAGCTCTCGGAGGGCCCTGGCTTTGAGGCCGAGTTGCTCTACCCCAAGAATATATCCCGATAGCATGGTATCCCAAACATTTTCCCAAGGGATTACTACTCCATAGCGGTGAAGAATTGGAATATCAAAAGCAGCATTGTGGACTATAACACGAGTATTTTGTAGGTCAATAATAGGAGTATTGCTGACATAGGCTGTGTGCCCATCGGTTGAGGCAGCAAGTAAGACCACTTCACAATTTTTTGTGTCAAGGCTTGTGGTCTCAATATCAATAGCAACTGGTTCGGAGAATTTAGGTAAGCTACCTCGAATAAAGTTCGTTGCGATAGATACTTTCGAAGTAAGGCCAGAATTTAACGAGTGGAAATCGGCCTCAATTATTGGCTTTAATAAAGGATTATGTAAAGCGGCGGCTGGATGGTAAAGAGGAATGTAAATAATACCATTTCTCTCGGTGGCAATCCCGTGATGTTTTTTAAGATCACCTACACCTAGCTGATGGGCAGCAACGGCCCCTAGAGTTATTATAAGCTTAGGCTTAACCATTGCAATTTCCATTTGTAGCCAATGATTACAAGCCCGAAGCTCGGCGACCTTTGGATTCGGGTTTCCAAACCCAGGCCAGTGTTTGACACAATTTGTTATGTAAATACTATCTCGACTTAATCCAGCAGAATGAAGAAGAGTATTTAGATATATCCCTGCATCTCCAACAAAGGGGCGCATTTGCTGGCTTTCTCGTTGCCCTGGGGCCTCACCGATTAACATAATATCGCAAGGGACAGGGCCTTCACCTGGGACAACAAATGCCCCATTTTTGTAAAGAGAACAATCTTTACAAGAATTCAAACCAGGGAGGATATTTAGAGGCATTTATTCATCTTCACAAGGTGGATTGATGGTGTATGCTGTTCTTCCGCACGTAGAGCACCACCAATAACCAGGAGTTGACTCCGTAGATGCCGCCGAGGTTCCAACAGTATTGACTTTAATAAAACTATGACGATGTAGCATTGCCACTATAACCTCATCCTTTATAATTCAACAATGATTGCCGTTATTATCATAAAGATGATGATAATAGCAACACCGATAATTATGTCAGGCATTACAACCTCCAATAGTTTTCCTTATTGACTTTACAGCCCCCGCCCCAATGTCAGGAACCATTAGCAACTCCTTATCAGTAGCCAAAAATGTTGCTAACGGCGTCCCAAATTTGCTTAATAAACTTCGTGCTCGTTGTTCACCAATTCCAGGTATTGCTAAGAGAACTCTAATATCGGCACTCTCATTATTTCCCTGTGTAAGAACTCTCTGGAAGGTATTATGTACCTCTTTTGCCGAGTTATAATATATTGAGATAATAGCATCAAGTAATTGCTCCTTAGTTGCCCTCCACAGTACCCGTATCGGTGGGTTATCATCTATAGTATTTGTTATACTCCACAGGAAAGCATCAATAGAAGATGCTGTATATTTTGTTTGGACAATAAGAGGTGTATAAAGACCCCTACCGTCCCTTGCCACAATCGGCTCCTCCGCAATAACAATCTCATCAGAAACAACCCACCAAATCCCGTGTATTCCTAAAATCGGTACATCTACAAGACGCCGCAGGCCGTCAAGTTGCCCTTCTAAACGCTCTCCTGTGTCTTTACTCCATAGTGAGTTTAATAAATCTGAGCAGGATTTTAGCTCCACTCCATAGCTGTTTACCTCTGTATCCCACCACAAATCACCATATTTACGGGATTGATTAGGTAAACAATTATCTCCGAGGCGTAAAGCGAGGTGGGAGATAGTGGTTTGTGGTTCCCGATAGTCAATATTTAGAGGGGATATTTCCATTATAAATCAACAATTATTGCTATTATCACTAGACCACTGAGGAGAACAGCAACAACAAAAATCATTTCAACCATTAAACCTTCCTTGATGCATCGGCAAGTATTGCTATGACCACAATAGTGAGGAGGATAAAAATAAGCTCGATAGGTACTTCGGACATTACAGCCTCCAATACACTATACCCCTAACTTTACCCCTACTACCCTCTCATAAGCCTCGACCAATCCTCCAGAAATAGGATCCCCCAGAGGATCAACTAGATTTATAGGTACACTATCCATTAGACTCCTCTGGCGATCTTTTACTGTCGAAACAGTATATCCTGCACTTTCCCATTGTAAATACAAATGCCCTTCACACTGCCCAGGTAAATCCTTCTGCCCCTCTAATCTCATCCCAAATCGTGGAAAATCTCGTGGATCCCGCTTCCGCTCCTTACTATCATCCTTGGGGCTGTAAAATCTATCCCTCGGCATTGCTAAAGCACTCATAACAACATTTATATTCTTCCGACTAGCGTTTCCAGGTCCATAAAGATCATACACAACTGAGTAATAAGCCCCGTTTATTAGTTGCCAATCTGTCCCAACAGGAATACTCTCAGGAGGTTTATCTTTTGATCTCTTCTCCTCACTTGTTTCTTGCCCACGTTGACTAATTCGTGCATCTAAATACTGCTGGGCAAGCTCAGCTTCCGTTGCGAGTCTCCTCCCGGTATCATAATAATTTTGGACTTGCGTCCACTCCATATCAACCCTATCAACAAAGACCCAATCCCAAGCACTCCATTTAGTCTTTATATCCTTATATGCTCGGTAGAAAGCCTCCCAATCTTCCGTCTTATAATATACAAACCGCCCATCCCCTCCTAATTCGTCATCCCAATCGGCAAGGAAAGGCTCACGAAATCTCCCCAATCCCTCATCACAGTCAATCCAGAAAGTTTTTCTGGGGGTTGTGGATAAAACCTTAACAGCAATTCCAACCATTGCTAGGGTCTTCCCTGAGCCTGCATCTCCAGAAATCAACAACTTCTCTCTAAGTTGCATTTAATTGATCCTCCTTGTATTTTTTTAGTATCCATGCCTCGATAACTTCGCCAGGGATAATTCTCCCTGCTGGATGATCTGGGTAATCTACACACTCAGGAAGATGTTTTTTAACAGCGTTGGTATGTAAATTTCTGTAACATGGTGGACGGGAGAACGAGGCAACAATGTTTGTGAGGGCAATCCACTCCATGAAGGTATTTACACCTTTCCCATACTTTCTCTCTAGTTTATTAAGCAAAGAAATAGCCTACATCGTAGTCCCAAACTACCCCCCATTTATCAACTACTTTATCTTCTGTGGGTTCATTCGTCCATGAATCTATAACTCCGTTCTTGATGTTTACGGCCCCTCCTTCTCTCATCAGTATCGAATAACTCTCGTAGAGGTTAGTTGGGTCTAAAGGGGGCACAGAATCACCCTTGGAATAAACCTCCATGTCGCTCCCCCATAGCTTGACTTGACCACAGCGATTTTCAATGTTTATTGTGTCGTATACACCCATGTTTTCACCCCCTAATTTGCTGACTTCGTTGAAATAATTCCCATTCCTCTAAATGGTTATTTTTCATGTGGACGAAAAGTGTCCCAATATCTAGGACAGCCTCTCCACAGAATTTACACTTAACTCTTTCTTTCATTTTTACCTATTATCTCCTTCTAAATGACTCCGAAGATATAATTCTAACTTCTTCAGATAATCTGTTAAAGCTAGAAGGTATTCTTCGGTTGATCCGAACCAATGCAACAGTGGAATTTTTGGTAATTTCGGCCTTGGGTTTTCCCACTTTAAATTATCAGTCATTAGTTCTCTCCAAAATTTCCTTTAATCGAATGGTCATAACAGGAGTTTCCTTTGTGCTCTCTTCAACAACTCCCTTCGGCACATAAACCTTCCCCAATTCAGCCCAAGGAGTTGTTTTTCGTATGCTATGGCTTACAGAAATTCCACCGTATGCCCACTTTGCAGCCTCAACCTGGGCAATTGTTGGCCGTACAGCCTCCATTAGCTCCTCCCCCCTATCCGCCATCTTTTTCCCTTCAATATAGGTAGTAATAGCAGTATCTAAGTTATAATCAGGAGAGAATGTAGGTAGCAAAGCTGCCTTGGGTACTTCCTCCCGCCAACATTCTTCCATAAATGGGCAGTAGTTACATTCTTTTGCAGGTTCTTCATAGGGCCTCTCAGGGAGGCGACCGAAATCAACGGCTTTATTCGCCTCAGCCCAGAGAATTTTCCTATCCTCTACATAATCCTCATCATAGTAAATCACCTCCCATTTTAGCTGTCCCGTGTCTTTATTTTTGGCAATAAGTAAACACTGCTTTGGAATTTCTGTTATTGGTAGACCCTTGTTAGGATCAACAATCTCCCAAAGCTCCTTATGGGTATTACTCATAACATCTGTAATACCCAACATAATCTTTTGAAGCCAGAGGTTATCAAAATACTCTGTAATATTCTGAGTACGAACAAAGTTAGGTCTGGCGGCCATGTACCCCTGCACCTGCCCATAGTAATCAGGATAGTAAACCTTCGTGCCGTTTTTTAACCACTGCCAAAAAGTCCCTGTAGACATTGATTTTATCTCAAGTAAAAACCTTCCTTCTGGTAAATATTCACCATTGGAACGAATAATCCCATCAATATGACCAGTGAAGTCGTCGAGAGTAACATCACAAGTGGTGAAAAGCCCTGTTTCAAAAATAACTTCATGTAGTGCTAATCTATGCTTAACTTCATATTCATGCCACCACCCATCAACAAATCTAGGGTTGTACCCTTCCGAATCCTGGGGAAGATTTTGGATTTGTGGATAAGCAAGTTTACGAGGACAGGTTCCAAATTTCGACAGTCGCAGGTTATCCATAAGTAATCCTCGTTATTTTATAATCTTCAGGACCATAACGTTGCTGACGCCCAATCTCTATACCGATAAGAATCCCCACTATAAATATATTATCTAAACCTGATGGGCCCCTGCCTATGCACGATTTTATGTAATCTCGATAAGCAGCAATGGACGGTGTATCAGCCGTCAACAATTGCGTAATAATTTCCTCTTGCTCTGGGGTTAAATTATTTTGGAGAGTAGTTTGAAATACTGTACTAAGTTCCTTTTCTACATCCAAGTCCTATGTACCTCCGCTATATGTTCAAGACCATCTAACCAAAATATACCATAATTACTGCTTATAGCGATTTTCAAAGTAACCCCTCTTTTTCTTGAATTTGCAGCAATATCGGGTTCTTGTCAACAACTCTTGTGATTGTCCATATTATTTAGTGAATTTGCAGGGCCAAACCCCTAATCGGGAAGAAGCAAATGAACCTCTGCCCGCCCCCTTGCCCTGCTCGGTGCGCTCCCCTTAGCACACTAGCCCCAAAGGTTTTAATCTACCACCACACCACGTGTGAACTGCCCAGGACCGACTCTCAAAACCGCTCCACTTTCTACCCACCTATCTATAGAATCTTTGCGGTCTAAAAAGACTTTTAGTAACGGGTTATCTGATTTAAGAACCTCTCGCCGATAATCCAGGTATTTCCCATTTAGCTGAAGAAATAAACTAATCGCTTCATCTTCGGCTTCAGGATCAAGAGCAAAAGCAAGCTGTGTAGAGGATATATGAGTCTCCGCAGGGGCTATCCCATTATAAGATAATGGGCCCAGTCCATACTGCCTCCTCAACTCATTGTTATACCCAAAAACCTCCACAGGGACTTTGGCCTTGATCGTATACTTTCCTGTACCATCACATCGAGAGCAATTTTGCTTACTCCTCGGGTCATTCCTACACTCCATGCACCGGCCACGTCCCTGCTGAACAACGAGCTTAACGTGGCTATGTAGCCCAATGAGATCCTGCATATTTTCCTCATCGGTAGCATGGCCGCCGCCAGGAACCTGCAACGCAGTAAGCGCACGAATCAATAGGGCTAATTTTGTTCCCTCACGAACTGTCGAAAGTCTTTCACCTGTCTCCCGATCAGTGGGAATAGCGAATCTCTCAAATGTTGGGTCGCCACTCTCCATATCCCAGGTAATGATGTATTGTTCCCCTATTCGCTTATCACCCGTTGCCTCATTATCAAATTCGGACGCTTCAACGACCACCTCTGTTATGACGCCGTTAAAGTCCTCAAAGGCACTTGGCGATTGCACAATCTCAGGAGAGTTACTTCCCCATCTGAAAATCCCTTTATCCATTTGTCAATTCCCCCTCTTTTTTTT
>Ga0213870_1001266_pt1 | contig 11464 bp, 9 predicted proteins | sample WICALVC2017_Meta_FD_160119 | JGI IMG/M metagenome (GOLD analysis project Ga0213870, IMG submission 160119) | Freshwater microbial communities from subterranean cave lake in Wind Cave National Park, South Dakota, United States - WICALVC2017 | ecosystem: Environmental > Aquatic > Deep subsurface >... | reverse complement strand
TACTTCAGCAATACTCAAAAAACCAAAAAAAGAATTCGAATACGGATAAATCAAATATATCAGTGTAATCCAGATAAAAAACAATAATGTAAATTTATCTGCAAGATGAATGGATTTTAACCTATCGGATAATGATAATATTAAAAGAAGGAAACTGATTACGCTCATCGGTGATATCCAATATCCCGACGCGCCGTATATGTCATGGGGTTCCAGTAAAAACAAGCTTCCTGCCAAGCCAATTTCTGAAAAAACGGATAAAATCAGAGTGTAGATAAGAGAGCTTTTTATATTTTTTGTTGCTAGATAGAAAAAATAGGCAGCGACAAGAAAAGCAGAAAAATAGATAGGCTTATTTGGAGCAAAAATAAGTATAAGGTAAAAAACTGCTAGACCTGTAAAAAAATATTTATTTTTAATATATTTCATAAATTAAACCACGTCTTCAGCCAATGCCGTAAGCAAATAAATGTCCAAATAATGTATGCATTATTTGCTCGAAAGTTCTTGTGATCTTCAATTATATTTTTTATTGCTTTTTTATTAAGTATTTCGGCAGACAAAAATTGTTTATCGAGAATGATTGATTTCACATAATCATAATACTGTCCCCTAAACCAGTGCTCAAGAGGCGGTAAAAATCCTTGTTTTCTTCGATTGACGCTTTGGCTTGGTAAATTATATGCTGCAATTTTCTTCAATATAAACTTGGATTGTAATTTACATAGTTTAAATCTCGAAGGCATCTTTGAAGTAAGTTCCATAAATTCATGGTCAACAAATGGTGAGCGAATTTCCAGAGAATGAGCCATTGAAGCTATATCTGCTTTAACTAGCAATACATTAGGCAAATAAGTATTTATATCTATAGATAATATTTGATCCAAAATATCTAAATTTTCGATTGTTTTAAATTTATCAATCAAATATGTATTTACATTGTCATCCTGAACTCGTTTCAGGATCTTTTTAAATTCATAGTTATACAATCTTGCTCGAATATCACCATCAATAAAGCTTACTAAATCCTGGTAGAAAGTTATATGGTTTGTGTAATTAAGCATAAGTAGTCTTATAATAAAACCTAAATCTCTTTTTTTTGTTAGTTGATATAGTTTACTTGCGAAGTTACTAAACTTATTTTTAAAAGGTAGCAGTTTTAAAAAATTAAAAATTTGCATTATTTTATATCTGGGATAACCGGCAAAATTTTCGTCTCCCCCATCGCCGTTTAATACTACTTTAACGAATTGTTTGGTCTGCTTCATCAACTCCCAGGTAGGTAAAATGGAAGGATCAGCAATTGGCTCTTCATATTGATAAATTAGTTGTGGCAGTTGTTCCAGCACATCCTCTTTAACAATAAATTCATGATGTTTAGTTTTATATCTTTCAGCGACGGATCTTGCATAAGGCAACTCACTATAATCAGACTCTGTAAAGCCGATTGAGAAGGTATTAAGTGGTTTTCCAGATATTTTACTGGCTAAGGCAGTAATAATGCTTGAATCGATTCCCCCAGAAAGATGAATTCCCAATGGTACATCACTTTTTAATCTTAATTTAATAGATTCGGTTAATTTGCTTAAAATATTTTCTTTCCAATCCGGTTCAGCTAGATGCAATTTACTTCCAAAATCCAAATCCCAATACTTATGAGTTTTTAATCGTCCATCAGCGTTAACCATCATAAAGTGAGCTGGAGGTAATTTCCATATATTCATAAATCCTGTTTTTGGCGGCGGAACATACTGATAGGCAATAAATTCATCCACTGCTGCCCAGTCTATTTCTTTTGGGACCCCCGGATGATCTATAAAGGCTTTAAGCTCTGAAGCGAATATAAGGAATTTATCGTTATAATAATATTTAAGAGGTTTTTTACCTAATCTATCTCGAGCAAGGAACAAATGACTTCGTTTACTGTCCCAAATTGCAAAAGTGAACATACCTCGAAGAAACTTGAGGCAATCGATTCCGTTCTCTTCATACAGATGTAGAACTACTTCGGAATCAGTCTGAGAAATAAATTTATGTCTTTTCCTAAGCTTTCTTTTTAACTCCTTATAATTATAAATTTCACCATTAAAAACTAAGAATAAACTATCATCTTCATTTTTCATGGGCTGATGTCCGGAGGGGGAAAGATCAATGATAGCAAGTCTGGTAGCTCCTAACCATATATTTTTATCAATAATATAACCTGAATCATCAGGACCGCGATGATAAAGTTTTTCCAGTGTCTTTTGGATAAGAGGTAATTCTCGTTCCCTAGTTAATTCTTTTTGTTGAAAATATATCTTTCCAGCTATTCCACACATAAAGTCAGTGAGATTCGAAAAATTTGACAGTAACGTAGAATTTTTCGTAAAAAGTTGACAAACTCAATATTTTTGTTTTAAATCTTATTATTAAATGAACGATTCACCACGAGTAATACGATCTAGAAATTCAAATAGAGTAAAAACATTTAATTGGTACTTTTTAGTTTCAATAGCACTCATTATCTTTTCAGTTCTTTACGGTATAGCATATGTTTACTTACGCTTCAATAAATCCTCCGACAATCCAGCCAGATTAAGTCAGGAAGAAAGTAATATTCAATCCTTTCCACCGTGTATAGAAGATATAAATTTCACTGACTTAGATGAAGCTCTAAAGGTGCCAACTGCTCCCTGTAATTTAGCTCTTCCTGGAGCCAGTCTAAATAATTTACCATCTGAGATAGGTAAACTAGTAAATCTGCGAAAGCTTGATCTTCATACTAATAATTTAACTTCGTTTCCCAACGAAATAAAAAATTTAGTAAATCTATCCGATATAGATCTAGGTGATAATAAGTTCAAAAGTTTTCCAATCGAGCTTACCCAACTCCTAACCTTAACAAAAATTGAAATAGGTTTTAATGAAATTAACTCTTTACCAGCAGAAATTGGCAATTTTGTAAATTTGAAATTATTGGCATCAAATAAAAATAAGATTACTCAACTTCCGCCTGAAATTAGTAAACTTGCCAATTTGGAATTTTTAGAGTTAAGCAATAATTTATTATCTAGTCTTCCAACTGAACTTGCAAATCTTAGTAAGTTGAATGAACTTCATCTTGCTGGCAATAACTTTTCCCAATTTCCAGTCGAAATTTTAAAATTAACAAATTTAGAAACAATTAATTTGAAAAATAATAAAATCTCAGATATACCTAGCGAAATAAATCAGTTAACCAAGCTGAGAGAACTCTATTTGGATGGCAACCCAATCCCATCTGAGGTTAAAGAAAAAATTAAAATGCTACTCCCAAATACAAATATTACGTTTAGATTTGATTCTAATAATGGCGTTTCAAAGTCTGTTTATAAAGCTCGAATAACTTTTCATAATGCACTTCAGGGTTAAAATTTTTCCGGGTAAATTCTCTCGCATTTTTTCCAAGAGTTTTATTTAGATCTGGATTATCCCATAGATTAATAATCTTCCTGGTTAAATCTTGTGCGTCTCCTGGTTTAAAGAGAAATCCATTATAACCGTCCCTAATCAATTCCGGTATTCCTCCAATATCTGATGCTATCACTGGTTTACCGCACGCAAATGACTCAAGAATAGACAATCCAAAAACTTCATACCAGATAGAGGGCAAAATAGTAAATCTACATTTTTCAATTATTTTTTTAAGCTTATATCCATCTAAAAAGCCGCACATTTGAACATTTTTTAATTTTAGTAACTTTATCTTTTCTTTCAATCTTTTCTCTTGTGGACCACGACCGACTATTTTTAATTGAACGTGTGGAAGCATATTCATCACATCGAGCAAAAGGAAAAGACCTTTTTCTTCGGATAATCTACCAAAATAGAGGCTATAGTTGCCATGGAAATAATTTGGCGCATAAGGTTTAACTTCTATAAAATGGGGTAGATAAATTATTTTTTCCTTACCTAAGCCGTATTCTATTAATTTATTCCTCGTAAATTGGGAAGGAACTATAAAATAGTCTATATAATTTCTCTCCCAGCCAAGGTAATAATGTAGGTATTTTTCAAATACTTCAATAAAAGATGCAAAATATGAACCTTTTACACACTTGTGAAAATAAGCTTTATAAAATTTATTTGGTTTGGTTGTCTCACAGATTTTTCCACTGTGAAACAAATTATAATTAGGAGCAACAAGATGAAAATCTCCAATACTTTGTACCATAGGTATATTTCTTTTTTTAATTTCAGATATGACAGAAGGTGATATTTGATGATATATGCTTTGAATATGGACAATTTCTGGCTTAAATACCTCAAGTAGTTCATTAATTTTATTTTTAGCTTCCCGGGAATATAATAATCTACCCGTAAATTTTAGCTTGCTTAGAATGTCTTGATTTTCATACGAAACGTTACTGACGAAATATTTGCTCCATATAGATTTTCTATTCAAATTACTTTGCATAGAAAAAAAGGCAATTTTGTCCCCTTTCTTTTTAAAAAGATCAGCTAGGTCAAAAAAATATCGATCCACCCCACCCATAATGTGGAAAAATTTATTTAAATAAAGTATATTCATAGAAATCTTATGCTACAGCAACTGATACTATTTTTAGGTGGTGATTTTTATTATGATTTAAAAAGAACTGAATATCATTTACCTCGTCATTTATCAAAATATTACTCGGTTTATTGCTTTGAATTCCCTCAGTTTCTAAAATTAGTCAAAGTATTAACTGGAAAACTTCATTTTATTGAAAAAATAAATTCAAGTCTTACCGTATTCCATACTTTTGGTATTTTACCATTTGGAAGATCCTTCCCTGTTTTAAATAAAGTAAATCATTTACTTAATTATTACATCCTTAAACTTTTTTTTAGAAAGACATTTCAAAATTCACTACTTATATCACTGACTCCAGAATTAGTATATCTTATTCCCAGAATAGAGAAAATTCATCAAATCATCTACTATGTGAATGATGAATATACATCATTACCAGCCTGGAGCAATAGATTTCAAAAAAAACAATTCCTCTCTCTAGAAAATAAATTGCTAAAAAAAGTAGACAAAATAATTGCTGTTTCACCTACTTTGAAAGATAAATATATGAAACTTGGTAAAAGAGTTTATTATTTCCCTCCCCCTGCTCACCTATTGCCGTTAAGAAAAATTAAGGATAATAGAATTCCACCAGATATAAAAGATATCCCAAAACCAATAATTGGCTTCGAAGGTGCTTTTTTTGATTGGAGAATTGACATCCAACTTCTCTTAAAAGCTTTAAATTTTTTGCCTAATGTATCATTTGTTTTTATTGGTAGTTTGAAGATTAAGAATAAACAATTCTTAAAAGAGTTAAAGAGTAAACATAACTTTTATTATTTAGGAAACAAAAGACTTGAAGAAGTCCCTTATTATATTAAGCAATTTAATGTCTGTCTTATTCCTTATAAGCTTAATGATTATGGCAGATTCGCTTACCCCGTAAAGATAAATGAATATTTATATATTGGTAGACCCGTTGTAACAACTGCCCTGCCAGCTTTCAAAAATCTGGCAAATAGCAAGCTTATTTACTGGGCAAAAAGTGAGGAGGAATTTATAAAAAATATTAAGACAGCTCTCAAGGAAGAATTAAATTTAAAAACAGTTGAGAAAATGAGAAAAGTTGCTTTAAGCCACTCCTGGATGAATAAAATAAATGATTTTCTGTCAATTATCAATGAAAAATAACAACTTAATTTCAACAGTTGTTGTGGTTGTTGAAAAAGATAAGAAGTTCCTTAAAGAATGTCTTTTGAGCTTGGAAAAATCAGCTAAGCAAGCTAAAACACCGATTGACTTTATAGTAATTGCCAATGGAACCAATCTTAGTGAACCGATTTATCTGAAATCGTCTTATAAAGTTATTAATAATAAAGTAAATATTGGATTTGGAGCAGCTGTAAATATAGGCGTAGATAAGGCGATAGGGCAATTTTGTATTATCACTTGCCCCGACGTAATTACAGATAAAAATTGTATAAAAAATCTTCTTAAACAGAGTAAAAAGGAAAAGATCGCTATAATTGGACCAAAAATTAAAGTTGTTGAGGGAGAACTGCAACATACGATTCTGCCTATTCCAACGCCTTGGCAAATATTCCTTGAACAAAGCTACCTTTACAAAATATTTCCGAGATTATTCAAGTCCCCTTTATCAGATAAAGAATTATATTTAAAGACACACTATATTGATGCTGTAGCTGCCATCTGGTGGCTGGTGAAGACAAAAATCTTTCGTCAAATTGGAGGACTTGATCCACGCTTCTTTTTGTACTTTGAAGATGTAGATCTATGCAGAAGATTAAAGGAAGTAGGATATTTGATAGCCTATGAACCTAGCGCGAAAGTTTTGCACTTGATGCATAAAAGCACTGGTGGCAACCCATCAGGAAAGCTCTATTTTCATAGTCTCAAAGCTTACCTTTTGAAATATTATAGTAAGTTGACAGTATACTTTACACTTAATATCTTTCGACTCGGATGTCTTTTGAGGCTGATATTTTGGCAGACAAATGAAATATTCACAACGGATGCTGAGAAACTCGAATTTGGCCGACAGAAAATTATTTTTTGTAAAGAAGCGATTATAGGATGACAAAAAAATAATTAAAGTTTTTTTAATATCGTCTCTGGTATTTCTAAATATTACCCTTCTATCTTCTCCAGGTACCGGGGATGTACAAAATTGGGTAAACATAACAGAAAAAATAACATCTAGTAATTTTAATGATCTATTTCCAGCTTGTTTAAACTATAACTGTAGTGTATTTTATCATCTAAATTATCCACCGGGACATTTTCTAATTATCTATTTTACGACACTCATTTTGCCTGTTTTAAAGTTAGGATATCTTTTAACATTTAAAATCAGTATTTTTATTTTTTATCTAATTAGCCTTCTATTATTACTTATTTTCCAAACCAAAATCCCTAAAAATAGAAAAGTATTACAACCGATTGATTTAATAATTGTATATTTATCTACTTTCTCACTTATTATAAATTCTCAAGGTTTAGGCTATACAGATATATACTTTTTCCCGTTTTTGATTGTTACTCTATTATTTCTATCTCGCGAAAAATGGTATTTAGGAGGACTTTTTTTCGGATTGTCGTTTCTTATCAAATGGCAGCCAATAATTATTGCTCCCCTTATTCTTGGTTATCTTATTAAATTGGACTCTAAAAAAACTATTGTCCGCGTACTGAAGCTAGTAATGGGAGCAATAACAGCTATATTAACGCTTTATCCTCTCAACAAAAATATTTTCCAATCATTATCTCTCTCTTTCTTCTCTGGTGCGACTTCTGATCCAATATTGTCTAATGCACTTAATCTCCAGTGGATAAATACTTTTCTCTATCATTTGCTTTTTCCAAAAATCTTTTCTCCACTTATTGAAGCGAGAATAGAGTTTATTGATCTGTTATCTGGCAATATTCCAACGTTTATCTATTTCTTGCCAAAACTTGCGTTTGCGGCAGTCGGTATCTTGATATTTGTGAGGTATTTGACTTTTAGAGAATCCAAAAAGTTTATGTTCCAAACTTTTCTTAATACTTCTTTACTCTTTTACTTAAGTTATTTTATGATTTCCTCAGTAGTCCATGAGAATCATTTATTCGTTGCATTAATTCTCTCTTTAATAATTTTTATTGTTACACCTTCTGCGAGAAATAGAATAATATTGTTAAGCGTTGATTTTATGAATTTTATAAATATGTTTGTTTTTTATGGAATAACTGGGAAACCAATAATATCTAGAGTGCTTCTGGGAACAGATATTACACTAATATTTTCTTTAGCTTTTTTTACAGTTTATCTAATTTTACTAGTATCCTATTTTTCCGGTAGTTTTTTAGCGACAACTATTAGAGAAGAACCAATAGGGAAATTGATGTAATTTAGTAAACTATTTTCAAATCTCAGATACCAATAAAAGAACGTGTTAAGTAGTGTCGGCAGTAGAAATGTATCAGAATGGCCTCGTTTGTTTACCCCGCCAAAGGCGGGACGTCTTTCAAAGAGTCTTTTAACAAATAAAGGTATACTTAGTAACATATTTGCATAAGTAATTTTTTCAATTCGAAATCCTACGTATTCTATTTTTTCTTTTAATTCATCTGCGGTATATCTATGCCTGGTCTCAACAGTGATATCATGAGCGCCACGTAAAAATTCAAAAGCCGGAACCCGAATTAAAACCAATCCATTTGGTTTGAGAACTCTGTAAAATTCGGATAGAGCTTTCTTATCGTCTGTAACCATTTTATGATATAAAACATCCAGAGAAACAATTAGATCAAATGAGTTATTATTGAAGGGTAGATCCATCACAGAGGCCTTTTTTAGATTATTTATATTTTTCAGTTGAGCATGTTTTATAGCAACTGGGTTAATATCAATCCCTGTAACTTCTCCAAAATGCTCTAATTTCTTTGTCATTCCCCCGGTTCCACAACCAGCGTCGAGTATCTTGATCCGTTCTTCGACGTTCATCCGCGTAGTTATCAGCGTATTTCGGCGATTACTTAAGGTGCTTAGAGTTAATTCCTCCATCGCTCTATACCAAAAATGAATTTGCTCATATTTTTCAATTCGGAAATACTCTGATGAGTGCATATATGGTAATCTATACTTTGTAATAATTATTTTCAAGAATGAAAAAATCCTCTTTTGCCGCTGCCTTATGTCTTATTTTCATCTTTTTAATATTTATTCTATGTTTTTTACTAATTAAAGATAAACCACTATATGATGATGAACCCAGTCATTATACACAGATTAAGCTTTTTCTGGATCGGGATGCTCAAATTTATCCGCAAATCTCACTAATTCCAGGGTATCATTTATTAATTGCTACTGTTGCTAAACTATTACATAAAACAGATATACCATTTTTAAGGTTAATTAGTTTTACATTAAGTATGATCTCTGTTTATATGTTCTTTTTGCTATCAAGAACAATCGATAAGAAATTTACGCTAATTAAGACATTTCAGTATTCCTTTTTTCCAGTTCTATTTCCTTACTTATTTATGTTATATACAGAAGGTTTATCTTTACTACTTATTTTCGCATCACTATACGCATCAATCAAGAAACATTATTATTTCTCAGGTATATTCGCCATTTTTAGTATTCTTACAAGACAAACCAATGTATTTTTTTTATTATTAATACTTTTATTAAACTATTTTTCAAACCCTTCTAAAAGTCCAACTTATGAATTTATTATAAAAAATATTTATTTCCTTATTGGATTATTTATTTTTGGCATATTTGTATTTTTCAATAGAGGTATTGCAATTGGCACACAAAATGTGCACCCAAATTTATCTTTCCATACCGGAAATATATCATTTGCTCTCTTTATTTTTTTCTTTTTATTTTTACCAGATAATATTAAAAATTTGCCCAAAGTGATTAATCACATATCACAGAATAAAAAAATTCTATTACCCTTGCTAATCTTTCTACTTGTTGGTGCATTAACACTTGTAAATACCCATCCCTGGAATCATGATCCTGCACATATCCGAAATAGTATTCTGCTTTTTTTTACTTCATCATTCTGGCCGAAGATTGTTTTTTTTATTTTTGTCATATATTCGATATTATCTATTAGCCTGATAAAACTCTATAAACCCTCTTATTATCTTCTTTATCCCATATCAATGTTATTATTAATTCCTATCTGGCTAATCGAACCTAGATATTTACTTCCATCCTTAACATTGTTTATATTATTCAAAAAAAGTGAGTCAAAACTGATAGAATATTCCACTTTTGGGTTATATTTACTCTTATCTTTTACTTTCTATCAGGGATACCTACATCAATGGTTCTATCTTTGATATGACCAAAAAATCATCTTATCTTCTTTTACTCATTTTACTATTAGGTATCTTTCTCCGACTGTATAAATTTCCAGAGACTTTGAATATGGGTACTGATCAAGGAGCAGCTTACATTTTAGCTGACAGAATTATCAATCAAGGTCATATCTTATTAGTCGGACCGTTTACTTCACTCTGGCAGGTTAATTTACTTCCACCGATTTACTATTATATTGTAACTTTTTTATATTTCTTTCTGAGAAGCGAGCTTTTGGTTCCTCTGGCTTTTTCTATAATCGGTATGATTTCAATTTTATTCATCTATTTTCTTGGGAAAGAAATGTTCGATAGTAAAACCGGCCTGATTACAGCATTTTTATACGCAATATCCGATACTATGGTCTGGTATGGTCGGAATATGTGGGAGCCTCATTTAGTGCCTTTTTTCATTATTCTGTCGTTATTATTTTTGACGTTAGCCAAAAGAAGGCGAAAAATAAGTTATCTTTACATATCTATAATATTATTTTTTTTGAGTTTTCTATACGTTTCGTCAATCCTACTGCTGCCAACCTATTATCTTCTTATTTCCATGATTTACAAAAATATCAAACCATTTAGTAAGTTTCCATATATAAAAACGATAATATTTTTCTTAATTGGAGGTGTTTTAATATACTTTCCAGTAATTATATTTGAAGCGACTAGGGGTTTCCCTTCCTTAATTTACCTTTTTCAAGTACTGGCAGGTAAAAGCGATTATATCCCCTATCAAAGTTATAGCTTTTTTAGCTCATTTACTGAGCACATTTTTTTATTTTTTAGATCAATTTTTATTTATACTAACCAAATTCAAACTCAATTCATGTTTATAGCTTATCTAGTTTCCGCTTCATTATTTTTAATAGTTAATAAAAAAAATAGAGAGAATTTAGCAATATTATTGATAATGTTTTTAACAGCATTTGTATTAACGGGCTTTTATAGAGAAAAAGCGGAAGTCTATAGACTAGCAAGTGTATATCCTATAATTTATTTAATAGCAGGGTATGTCATAAAAAATACACTTTCAAATAAAACATCTAAGTTTAAATTCGTAATTCCAATGCAAATAATATTAATACTTGTGATAATAACTTTTATAATTATGAATGCAAGATCACTCTTTTCCGGAATCTTCAGTCTAAAAAAGCAGAAATATTTACACCCATATAATGTTGGCAGAGAAATATTAAATTTATCTCAAGGAATGAGTTTCACAATTTATACAATTACCCCTGACGATAAGGACAATCATCACTCAACCTCATATTGGTGGGCGTTGGAAAGATTAACGGGAGAAAGACTGATTCAATTAAACAATAGAGGAAATTGGATTGAACAAGAATTAAATCAAAGCAAACAATTAACTTATCTTATATGTAAAAAATTCGATCGTATGGCGGACATACAAAATTATTGTTTAAATTATTTTTTAACGAAAGTGAATATTGCGCACCCTACTGAGTTAATTACAATTGATAATACTGTGATTTATTCTATAAGCAACCCCTCTTTTGAATCCTTAGAGTGAAGGTTGAGTAACTTTATCGATAGAGGTAC
>Ga0213870_1001265_pt1 | contig 11468 bp, 16 predicted proteins | sample WICALVC2017_Meta_FD_160119 | JGI IMG/M metagenome (GOLD analysis project Ga0213870, IMG submission 160119) | Freshwater microbial communities from subterranean cave lake in Wind Cave National Park, South Dakota, United States - WICALVC2017 | ecosystem: Environmental > Aquatic > Deep subsurface >... | reverse complement strand
CTTTTTAAGAAAAGAATGGAGAGAAAATTGGCAAAAATTTGACTTTTGGGTTTAAATATATGTAATCCAATTATGACAACAGGTAGAGAGACAGACTTGCAAGTTTCTTCTGATGAAAGATTGGGTTCTGTAGAAGTAGATCAAAATGCTTTTGAACTAATTGGAGGACTTAAAGCGGCTCTAATTAAGTCAGAATATTTTAGATACAGACTTAGCCACACATATTTTGGCGAAGATTCCCCATGAATTTCTTGGTAGCCCTAGCGTATGGTATGTAGATCCTAATTTTCCCAGAGCTGTATGGTTTCAGATAGAAGGAGATATATACTCTAATTATACATTAAAATATACATTTTCAGAAGACGTACAGCGTCTGGAGCTATCGAAAGGTTCTTTACAGGGAGAAGGAGATGCAGACAGATATGTAAGAACTGAAGTCCTATCGTTAACCTCAAGAAGATTTGAAGGTCAAAAATCTAATCCCTCGGCACAAATAAATTACCTTCGGTATCCTGCTAAAGGAGATAATGAATTACGCTGCGAAAGTACGCCTTCAGCCTTGCAAAAAGCACGAGAAATGCTGGCAGGGTTAAGTCCTCAGTCCTCAGAAATAATAAGCTTTCCCTTTTTATACCTACAGTTCATTAGTTCGAACTATCGAACTGTTGACTTACATTCTCAACAATGCCTTATATAGTTTTCTTTTGAAAGGATCAAGGGTTAAGCCGAGGGCTTCGAGGGTAAAAGTTCCCAAAAGTAGACTATCGTCTTTTTCTCCAAAAAGAACTGGAGCAGCTCTTTGAATACCCTCATACTCGTAGAGAGCATTCCCAACTTTTCTTGAGATGCTCCTCCCATCTGCTAAAGAGAAATCTTCCTTACCTTCTGGTTTAATACCAAGTTTTTTTAGCACATCTTTTGGTACAACAGTATATGTTGCCCCGCTATCAACCAAAAACTTTCCCTCAAATATTTTTGAAGGGCTCCTTGGATTTTTAACTTTAAGTCTTACTTCTGTCATTCCCATACGGAAAAGTATATCAGATTTATGTTAAAATACAATTATGCAATTTGTCTCGGATTTGCATCTTCACAGTAAATACTCACGCGCGGTTTCACAGCAGATGGTTTTGACGGAAATGGCAAAGTGGGCTGTAAAAAAAGGAATAAATTTACTAACAGCTTCTGATTTTACTCATCCTTTGTGGTTTAGAGAAATAAAAAATCAGCTTAAGGAGACGGGGGAAGGAGTATATAAGTTGAAAGTTGAAAGTGGAGAGTTGCAAGATAGGAATGTTAGATTTATTTTGACAACTGAGATTTCAAGTATCTACAAGCAAGGAGAGAAGCTTCGTAGAATTCACAATCTTTTGTTTGCTCCAAGTTTTGAAGTGGTTGAAAAAATAACGGAGAAACTTCGACAGAGAGGAGCAAATTTGACTGCAGATGGAAGACCAATTATAGGATTGTCTTCAAGAAATCTTCTAGAACTTGCTTTAAATATTGATAAAAGGATTATTTTGATTCCATGCCATGCTTGGACGCCTCATTTTGGGATTTATGGGAGCGCATCAGGATTTGACTCAATCAAAGAAAGTTTTGAGGACTTATCAAATTATGTTTATGGAATTGAGACAGGAATTTCTTCTGATCCCTGGATGAATTGGCAGGTAAGAGAGTTGGAAAATCGTTCAATTCTTTCTTTCTCAGACGCGCATTCGTTACCTAAAATGGGAAGAGAAGCAACGGTTTTTAATATTGGGAAGACTTTGGACGCGTTAACCTATTCAGATATTGGTAAGGCGATTGTTTCTCAAATGAAAATGGCCCGCTCCGCCGGCAGGCGAGAAGATAGAAAATGGAAAATGGAAAATAGCGCAAGGGTTGCTTATACAATTGAGTTTTATCCTGAGGAGGGAAAATATCACTACACAGGGCATAGAAATTGCAAAGTAATCAAAAGTCCACAACAAATTAAAGAAGATGGTAACATGTGTCCTATGTGCAATAGGCGATTAACAGAAGGAGTTATGTATAGACTGCAACAGTTGGCTGCTGCAAACTTAGATCTGAAATCTCAATCCTCAAATCTGGACGAGAACGGAGTTAATTGGATAAAAGATCCTAAAAATGTTCATCCTCCTTTTGTAAAATTGGTTCCTCTAAATGAAATTATTGCAGAGAGCGTAGAATCCCAAGTTGGGAGTGAGAAAGTCAGAGTAAAATTTGATGAAATGTGCTTAACTTTTGGTTCGGAAATAAATATTCTTCTCAAAACACCGATTCTAGAAATTGAAAAAAAATTTGGAGAAAAAATTGCAGAGGGAGTTATGAAAGTAAGGCGCGGAGACATTTTTATCGACCCAGGATATGATGGGGAATATGGGAAAGTTAAGATATGGCAGAATAATAATAGCATTGTGGAAGAAAAAATGGAGACGCAGAATCAGTTGGGACTAGAGTTTTAATTTTGTTTATTCAGTGTCATCCTGAACTTGTTTCACCACGTCTGATGTGGTTTCAGGATCTAAACCTTAAACAAAAAAGATGCTGGAATGAATTCAGCGTGACAGGAATATAGCTATGTTCAGAGATCGGGAAGAGGCAGGAGAAAAGCTTGCTTTAAAACTTAAAAAAGATATTAATAGCGAAGATTTTGTGGTTGTTGCTCTGCTTCGTGGCGGAATAATTTTGGGGAAAAAGATCGAAGAAGTCTTTAAAGTTCCGCTTGCTCCCTTGTCAGTTAAAAAAATCGGCGCTCCTTCAAACTCGGAACTAGCCATTGGCGCTGTAGCTTTTGACAAGACTTCTTATTTTGATAAAGATCTTATAAAACACTTAAGTGTGGATGAAGATTATATTAAAAGTTCGCAAGAAGCTAAATGGAAAGAAGCAGAAACACTGCAGAAACAATTTAAAAACAAAATTTCTTTGCAAAATAAAAAAGTTGTAATTGTTGACGATGGGATCGCAACAGGAGCAACAGCAATTTGTGCAGGAATTTATGCCAAAAAAGAAAAAGCAAAGGCAATGATTTTGGCAACACCTGTGATAGCAAGAAATACATTAAAGAATATTAAAAAATACTTTGATAGAGTAGTTTCTTTGAAAATCGTCGATAATCTTGTATCTGTAAGTCAGTTTTATAAAAATTTTCCTCAGATAACAGATGAAGAAGTTGTTGGGATATTAAACATTTAATCTTTGCTGTTTGATATATGCTCAATAAATCCAGCACCTTTTTTCTGCGAGGTATTGAACCCACGCAGAAAAAGAAACCACCAAACCTACACATCAAGCTGCGGGGTTTTAAAAAGGTGCTGGATAAAAAGTTAAAATTTATTCTATGATACTAATTGTTGGTTTGGGAAATCCGGGAGAAAAGTATGTAAATACCCGACACAATCTAGGTTTTTTAATTATTGAGCATTTCCTCAAAGACTTTCAAAGCGCGAAAGATACTATATGGGAGACTTCAAAGAAATTTAAGAGTGAAATTTCTCAAATAGAATGGCAGCCTAGACATGGAATTTTGGAAAAAGTTATTCTGGCAAAGCCCCAAGCATATATGAATAACTCGGGGCTTGCGGTAAAGACTATCACGGATTTCTACAAGATTTCCACGAATGAAGTATGGGTTATCCATGATGATATTGATTTACCTCTTGGGGCTATGAAAGTTAGATTCGGCGGAGCATCAGCCGGACATCATGGAGTGGAATCTATAATAGAGCATTTGAGCACCGATAAATTTTGGAGATTTAGAATGGGAATCGGAGTTGAAAGTAGAAAGTTGAGAGTTGAAAGTTCAAAATTGAGAAACGTTGAGGATTTTGTATTGGGAGAATTTGGCCGGGGAGAAAAAGGAAAGGTAAAGAATCTTGTCAAAAGAGGGGTAAATGCGATTGAAAGTTCTTTAGAGGATGGTCTTGAAGCAGCGATGAATAGATTTAATGCGAAGTAAAAATCAGTTGCAATGTGAAATTGTTTTATATAGAATAGCTGTAGTCTTATGAAACAAGTAAAAAAGACAACAGAAAAAACATTAAATGCTTTACTCTCTGGATCGCATCCCCTTTCGAAAAAATATGGAGGGAAGCAAGTATTTGTTATTAAGGATGAAATAATTCCTCTTGCGCGTGGTAAGAAGGGGATTGAGGATTTTAAGAAATTGAAAGCAAAATATGGTAGATCGCCGGTTCTCGTCTATGTTCCTCATCCAGGACTTTCTTACATATTAATCTTTAAATGAAGATATTATCATCTCCCTTTAGCTTTAAAGGAGCAGGTTACCTAGGAAATATTTATCGTCCATATGTTCAGCTTCTGGTATCATCAGATAAGATAGATGAATCGATTCCTATAGAGATGATTGTTGATACAGGCGCTGATTATTCATTATTTCCCAGAAGATATTCTGAACTATTAGGTATTAATTTGGAAGAAGAATGTTTTCAACAGGCAACATATGGCGTTGGTGGAAAAGAAGAGATTTATCTTTATAAAAAGGGAATCTGGATAAAAGCAGGAGAATGGAAAGAGAGAATCCCTCTTGGCTTCTTAAGTAGAAGTGATGTGCCGCCACTTCTGGGAAGGCTTAAATGCTTGGAGAATTTAACACTTGTTATGAAAAAAAGAACTACAATGCTAGAAACATAAATATATTTATATTTTCTGATGCAATCTATAAAACAAATCCTCAAAAATTTCCGCCCCACTGAAGATAAATATATTTCTCGTGAATTTCAATCCTTCGGAATTTATCTGTCGGAAGAACTCAATGATTACAAACATAGAGGATTGTATATAAAGTTGGCAAAAACAGTTCATCGCGCAATCCTTGAGAAAGCTCTTTCTTTTGTTTCGGACAGCAATGCAAAAAACAAAGGAGCGCTTTTTATGTGGAAGCTAAGCCAGCTTAGAAAAAAACCGAAATCCGAAACCCAAAATCCGAAAAAAATTTGGTAGAACGGTAAAACAGCAGAACGGTTATTGCAGTAATTAGTAGATGTAGTATTACCGACTACAGTTTACTGTTTAACTATTTCACTGTTATACTCAAACAGAGTTTCGATATTCGAATTTATAATATGAAATTACGAGGATTTTCTGCAGGGATAATATTTCTTCTATCAATCATTTTATCAATAGCGTTTTATTTATTCCGCGATTTTTTTAAGGAAGCATCATCGCTTGGACTTTTTGGGCTATTTGTAATTAATTTCGTGTCAAGCGCAACTTTTTTTGTTCCGGCTCCGGCATTTTTGACAGTTATAACAGGCGGAAATTTATATTTACCTATTCTTGTCGCGTTAGTTGCAGCAGCGGGCGCATGCTTGGGAGATATGCTTGGGTTTGCATTTGGACATTCGGGCAGAAGATTAACAAAGAAAAAGTTGGATAGCCATGGGACAATGAGATTCTTGGAAAAGCATTTCCACAGACACGGAGTCTTAATTATTTTTCTACTTGCAATCATTCCAAATCCCTTTTTTGATGCAATTGGTATTCTGGCCGGAGTTGTAAACTACCCGGCACTTCGCTTTTTTGCAATTATGTTTGTCGGCCGCTTTTTGAGATACTGGGCACTAGCTCAATTTGGCTCCAAATTATAATCTAAATATGGTTGCTCGTGTTTTTATTTTCGGTTTTGTTCAAGGAGTAGGATTTAGACAATTTATAAAACAAAATGCCTTGAAATTTGGACTAACCGGATGGGTTAGGAATCTTCAAGACAACAGGGTAAAAACAACTTTCTGTGGTTCAAAAGAAAACATAGAAAAAATGATTTCCATTTGCAGAGAAGGCCCTTTCTTAGCTGAAGTAAAAAGTGTTGAGGTTTTTTGGGAGGAAGATTCAAAAGTGCCCCTTTATAAGGCATTTGAAATCGTCTATTGACCTTATATCTTAATATTCGCCTTTTCAAGCTACATCGGATATAATTATTGATAGTGTCAACACTAGGATACATTTTACTGTTCACACTTATTGGAAGTATAGGAGCCTTGATCGGCGGACTCATTCTTTTATCTTATGAAAAGTTCGTTTTAAAGATTTCCCATTTTCTCGCCTCTTTTGCTGCTGGAATATTGCTTGGTACTGCCTTTTTCGACCTTCTCCCTGAGGCAGTTGGTGAAGGTGGTGAGAAAGGCATTGATGTTTTTCCTTGGGTACTTTTCGGTATTGTATTGTTTTTTCTTGTAGAGAGATTTATCCATTGGTTTCACCACCACGAAGAGTTTCACAAAGATGAAAAAGAATCAAAGTCTACTTTGCCATTGATTATTTTTGGTGATACAATGCATAATTTCATCGATGGGGTTGTGATAGCAGCTACATTTATAGCTAGTGTGCCGTTGGGAATTGCCACAGCTATTTCTGTTTTTGCTCATGAAGTACCTCAAGAAATTGGGGATTTCGGTCTAATGCTTCATAAGGGACTTAAGCCAAAAGGGATCATCTTAGTAAATTTTCTGAGCGCGGCTTTTGCATTTATCGGCGCGGTAATCACTTATCTTTTGGGGAATTTTCTGGAACCACACATACCCGCTCTACTTGCAGTAACTGCGGGATTCTTTATATATATTGCTTCATCCGATTTGATTCCTGAAATACATAATGAAAAAAGAAAGGGCTTTGCTTTTATAGAGAGCACGCTTCTTGTTATTGGGGTTATTGTTATGGCGGTTTCAGTTTCTCTTCTAGAGAGGGTCACTAGAGTCTTTTGATATGTCCTTTCGCTTTCAAAATACAAGAAGGATTATTTCAAAGATGAATCAATAGCAGTTTTAAGCGCTTCAGTTGGTTGTGCGCCCACAATAAGTTGTGTTTCTCCTTTTGGATTAATAATAAAAGTTGATGGAGTTCCGCTCACACCTCCTGTAGTTCCATCTGCGATTTGATCTTTTACTAGCTTTTCATATTTATTAGAATCTAAGCATGTTTGGAATTCTGCCTGATTAATCCCAAGCTCTGCTGCCAAAGGACCAAGCTTATCTAGAGCAAAACCAGTGCCATTTGCCGTGGTCCTTTCAAAGATTGTATCAACATATTTCCAGAAAGCATCGTTTCCACCCAGTTCTGCAATGCATTCTGAAGCTTCAGCTTCTTTTTGGGCATTGGCATGAAAAGCAAGAGGAAAATGCCTATAAACCAATCTTATTTTGTCTCCATACGTTTTTAACAGTTCTTGTGTAACAGGATGAAATCTCTGACAGAATGGGCATTCAAAATCAGAGTACTCAACCAGAGTAAGTTTTGCATCAGCGTTACCTCTAATATGGTCGGAAGAAGTAACGGGTTTTATTTTTCCTGCGGCTTTCTGTGCTGGAGAATCATCAGGAGGAACTGCTTGAGGCAAAACAGTCTGAGGGGTATTCGCAGCAGTTTTTCCTTTTTCCAAATAAGAAACTTTATTAGTCAGACTTCCTAGAAAAAAAGCAGCTATAATAAGTGCGACTACCAAGATTCTGTTGGTGGATTTAATTTTATCTGTTTCAGAGGCCATACATCATTCTACATATTTTGGAAAACCATTGTCAATCCCCCGCAATAAGTTGGTTGTCAAATTAAGACTCAACGAGTTTTACACCACACTGCCATTGTATCTTTTAGTATGACGGCCGTCTCATGAAATGATACATTCTCCTAATGTTCTCCTAATGAAAGTACACAATATTTCCAAACACACTTTCAATCTCTGAAGTGTTTTTGAAGATCAAACTAAATTAGTAAGAGGGTGAAAATAGATTCAAAAAGTGGGAAAATGGAGATGTATTTTTTGCCTTTTCCTTTGTTTTAAGTTTTGACTTTTTTCTTTAACTCTAAAGCATTCTTTCAGACTCTCAGCCGAGAATGGATTGGGCCAAGAAGTTAATAAAAATACAATATAAAAATTATCGATTCAGTAAGCATAATTACTTATAGCTTGTAATTAATTTTACTCTTAGATATAATCATCCTGTAGTAGATGGATAGAATAAATGTTAAAATATTTCTCACAATTCAACATTATCAAATACTCAAAAGGCGAGACAATACTTCGTGGCGGAGACACACCGCAAGGCGTTTACTTTATAAAAAGTGGATTTGTTAAATTAGGTTCTATTTATCGTGAGGGAAAAGAACTGACGCTGGCTTTATATAAAACAGGAGATTTTTTCCCTGTTGTTTGGACTTTTTTCGGAGGAGATAGGGGTAGTATTTATCCAGCACCTTTCTAAAACCCCGCAGCTTGATGTGTGGGTTTGGTGGTTTCTTTTTCTGCATGGGTTCAATACCCCGCAGAAAAAAGGTACTGGATTTATATAATATTTACGGTAGAGCATGGAAATCTGCCCGATAATCCAAATACTTTTGGAGGTCGTGTTAAAATAGTTAGAAGAATTCAGTTGGAGGGAGATGAAGTGATTTGGGGAGCTCAAGAAGATTACAATATGAATCTTATTTTAAAATTGATAGAGCTCAAACTTTAGAAGAAAAGAGAGTATTTGGAGATAGTTATAGACTTGGAGTTATAGGAGTAAAAGAAGATGCTAGAGAGTACGAACAATGACTCTAGGAAACACTATGCCACTGTGCTGTGATTCTTTTTGATTCGCGCATATATCCATAGCATTGCCCCTTCACCCAGCAGGGCTTCGGAGGCACAAGTCGAATAATTCGCTGTGCGCCCTTCCGTAGCTTTAGCGAATGAAGGTTAGGCATACCCTTTGCATTTGAATGTGAAGGGGTATAAAATAAATCTAGCACCGAATCGGCGCTGGATAAATATACTCTATGGATCAATCGAATTTATCAAAGCTTGCCAATCTTCTTATTGCTTCTTTTGAAAAAGAAGAGATCAAAAACCAGACAAAGAATGGAATAAATGTCAACCGGTTTGTCTCAGAACTTGCTACATGGTATGAAAGATTTCGGAATGCAATGGACTATCGGGAAGAAGAGGTGGTTCGGCGCGCAGCAATAGAAAGAATTCTTAAAAGAAGATTTGTCTTTGGGGGAGATGGCGAAAAAATAGCATCTCCTTTGATGAGAGAGCTTTTGTGGGCACGCTATTTTCCCGATAGCAGTATTTCTGAAGAGGAAGTAAAAAAAGTTGCCCACAGAATTGATCTTTACCTTGCTCTTAGGGAACAGCTTCTTACGAAACAACATGAAATAAAGATAAGGGTTGATACCCTTATTTACCAGCTTCTTTCCTCTGATTTGGAGATAATGCTTAATAAGAGTAGGGACGTTGAGTTAATTTCAAATTTTATTTTTCATCTTTTGCGAGATCGAATTACTATCGAGGATGATTCGCAAGAGACTAGAGACATACAGATATTTATTGCAGTAAGGAGAGCTTTTGCTAAAGATGATATGGCATTTCTAAGATTCCATTTATTCGAGCAGTATTTTGGTAAAGTCAGCGAGAGCAACATACACTCAATTACTTCTAATTTTTCAAAAGGATACAAAGAGTTGGAAAGACAAATTGACTATCCGCTCAAAGAAAGAATTATCTCTTATGTTAAAAAACAGCTTCCTCCATTTTTGATTTTCGCAGAGGTTTTGAGAAAAGAGAGATCGGGAATAAGGGCTGTTATCGAGAGTACCGCCGACTTTCAAAACAGAGTTTTTGCAGCAGCTTCTGCTCGGTACAAAACAATCTCTGCAAAAGTCCGAACCGCAATTATAAGATCTGTAATATTTATTTTACTTACCAAATTTATTTTTGCATTCTCCGTTGAAGCAACTTATGACAATCTTGTCTTAGGCCACGTAGCATGGAATTCTTTATTTATTAATATTGCTGTTCCTCCTCTTATTATGGTAATTGCCAGCCTTTTCATACGAACTCCGGATATAAATAACACAAAAAGAATCTACGACAAAATTAGAAATATTCTTTTTGTTGATAAGCCAGAACTTGATAGGTCTTTAATTTTAAGTCTTAAGCCTGACAAAAGACATCCAGTTCTCAATTTTGTTTTTACTGCCTTATGGTTTGGAGCATTTATTGTGAGCTTTGGTTTGATTATTTCTATTCTTAATAAACTTGAATTTAGCGTTGCCTCTCAGGGAATTTTTATTTTCTTTATGGCAATTATTTCCTTTTTCACTTATAGAATATCCCAGACAGCCCATAGCTATACAGTACCAGCTAGGCAGAGTTTTTTCGCGCCAATTATGGACTTTTTCTTTATGCCTATTATTAGGGTAGGACGCAGGTTCACAGAAGGCCTGTCTCAAATAAATATCTTGATTTATGTTTTTGACTATTTGATTGAAACTCCATTCAAAGAAATCTTTGGATTTCTGGAGCAATGGTTCTTTTTCCTCCAAACCAAGAGGGAGGAGATGGGTTGAGCTTGAGACTGTAAATCATCACAAATTCTGCAATTGACGAAATTGTGAGGGGGTTTAAGTTTAGATTGGGTTGCTGTTTAATCCACTGCTGTTTAATAAAACGTTTGTATAAATTCAAGATAGCTATCCTTATTTATAAGTTTAACTTGAGTTTTATATTCGCTAGTAAATGAGTTTGCTCCTTTACTTAAAGCATTGCCACTGTATTTAAATTCAAAGGCTTGAATATCTCTGTTGGCAACTTTTTCTATATAATCTACCTCTGCGCCTGAATAGCTTCGCCAGAAAGAGAAAGAAAATCTTGTTTGGGTATTGGCAAAAAGCTTTAGTCTTTCCACAAAGAGGAAATTTTCCCATAAAGCTCCAGCATCTGAACGAAGCGCAAGTGAATTAAAATCTCCAATTAAAGAATTTCTAATGCCTAAATCAACAAAGTAAATTTTGTAATTTTTCCCAATTTCGCGTCTTGGGTTTTTGGAATAGGGATGGTTAGTTAAAATTACATAGGATTTTTCTAAGATGTCTAAATAGGAAACCACAGTTTTGCGATCAATTTTTAATCTATTTGCTAGTTCATTCTCGTTTACTTCCGAACCAATCTGGTAGGCTAAAGCCTTAGTTAAATCTTTAATGGCTTGGGAATTTTTTACTCTTTGAAAAGTTAAAATATCTTTAAAGAGATAACTTTCAACAATTTTATCAAGGAGAATCTCTTTTTGTTGTGGATTGCTTTCTAAATAAATATCAGGGTAAAGACCGTAAAGCATTACTTGCGACAAGAGAGCATCCGACTTTTTTTTTATAAGGGTTGATTGGGGAGAAGATCTATGTTTGCCTAAAATCTCTGCAAATGAGAATGGATAGAGAGTAAAATCGAGATACCTACCGGTTAGCGGGTCGCTTAGTTTATTTCTTAGATCAAAACTTGACGAGCCCGTGGCTAAGACTTTTGTCTTTGGAAAGTTGTCGTGAATAATTTTTAGGGTAAGTCCAGGATTATCTAACCTTTGCGCTTCATCAACAAGAAGAACGTCTATTTTTGGCAATAGTAACAAGCTTTCTAAAACTGCAATGGACGTAGTGTTTATTGCGCTATTATCTTCTTGAATATCGCA